>Ga0209550_10003575_pt1 | contig 14806 bp, 14 predicted proteins | sample LauGreSuBDMM15SN_2_FD_187567 | JGI IMG/M metagenome (GOLD analysis project Ga0209550, IMG submission 187567) | Freshwater lake microbial communities from Lake Michigan, USA - Su13.BD.MM15.SN (SPAdes) (version 5) | ecosystem: Environmental > Aquatic > Freshwater > Lake | place: Lake Michigan...
TGCCGCATGAGACGAATCACATCCGCTTCTGACCAGCCCATGCGCTCCTGAATGGTCTCAAAGGCCGTCCGATCTTCCCAAGCCATCTGAATGATGGCTGAAATATCGCCTTCTGAGAGGCTTGAAAGACGTTCAGAAAATTTGGCATCCACAGGGCTACTCCTAAGTCAATCGCCAACTAGTGTGCCTCCAATTGCCAATTCCCCAGCCCACATTGGGGATAAAGCCCACATCATGTGTCCGTGGTCGGGTCAACTCAAATATGCTCATGTTTCAATTTTTTTGGAGATCGCTATGAAACAACTGGTCTTGGGTTCAATGATGATGTTTTTTGCAGCCATGGCCTCAGCGCATGGTTGCCCTGGCGAGATGCGTGTCATCGATGCCAAAGTGCCCACTGCGAATTTGCCTGCTGCAGACATGTCCAAAGTCAAAGCCTTGCGCGAAGAAGGTGAAAAATTGCACAAGGAAGGCAAGCACACAGAATCGATGAAAGCCTTGGCAGAAGCCAAGAAGCTCCTGGGCGTCTAAGCCCAAATCACTTGTGACACAGCACCTGTCCCCACACCTTCTCCGAGAACTTCGCTCTGACCATGCAGGCGAGACAGGTGCTGTTTACATCTACAAAGGCATTGAAGCTGTAGCGCGATGGCGCGGTGATGTTGAACTGCTTAACTTTGCCAAAGCCCATGGGGCCACTGAAGCCGACCATTTGACAGAGGTCACAATTTGGTTGCCGGCATCACAAAAGAGCCTGTTACTTGGCCCCTGGCGCTTGGCGGGATGGCTGACAGGCGCGTTGCCAGCCCTGTTTGGTCGGCGTGCGGTCTACGCCACGATCGCTGCAGTAGAGACGTTTGTAGACCATCATTACCAGCAATAAATCGATCATCTTCATGAATTTGGTGGGCCCGAAGGTTTATTGCCACTCTTGATTCGGTGTCAAGCAGACGAGCAGCACCACCGAGATGAGTCTGCCGCTCTGGCAGGCAAATGTCTTGGCGTTTTGACAATTGCTTGGTGTTGGACTGTCGCTCGAGGTTCTTCCGCAGCAGTAATTTTGGCTCGACGCATTTGATCTTAATGAGTGAAGGACAACTTCTGATGATGCTTCACTTCTTAATACGAAAGCCTGAACCCCCATCATTTTCTTCAAAGCTGGTGCGCATTGTTTTGCTTTTGTCGATCTCTTGTGGCTCAGTTGCACATGCATCTGATGTTGCATGCATCACGGCAGGCCGTCTGGACAGCAATGGGCAATGGGCACCGAAATTTGATTCGGTGCGTTTGTTGGATGGCTTGGGCCGAGCAATTTCCAGTTCCAAGAAAGATGAGTTGAAAAATTTGCAGGTGCTGGAAATCGCAGAACCTGCATTGCTGTCCGCATGCTTGGGAGATAAACCAATGACTCCTGCGGATGGTTCTCAAGCTCAGACCAAATCACCTGTACCTGCCGCTAAACCAGGGCGGGTTGCCGTGCTCGGAGTCGGCTATCCCCAACTGCGTGTGGGTGGCGCTCTTGTCGAAGTGAAGGTCCAAGTGACAGCGGACCAAATTGTGATGTTGACTCGTTAGGCCCACATCATTTTTTTGTATTAATCGTTTTACTCAACCCAAAGGAAATTTCCATGAACAACACTAGACGCACATTTTTCTTCGCACTCGCTGCGGGGGGCTCAATGCTGTCTTCGGCTGCAAAAAGCCAAGCCAAATTGGACGAGAAAGATCCACAAGCGGTTGCCCTTGGCTACTTCGCAGACGCCACCAAAACGGACACCAAGAAGTTTCCGAAATATGCGGCTGGTCAGGTGTGCACGAACTGCGCGCTTTACCAAGGCAAAGCCAGTGACGCATGGGGCGGATGCCCCTTGTTTGCCGGCAAGCAAGTGGCAGGCAAAGGCTGGTGCAGTGCATGGGCCAAAAAAGGCTAATGAACCAACCGTTGTACTGTCTTCTTAGCAGGTTTTGACGGGCTTAGTTGATGGTGCAACACCTTGAGTGGCTGCCTTTTTTTTCTACATTTACTAATATGAATCATTTGAGAACCTGGTTGCAATGCTGGTGTCTGTGCAAGGGGCTCGCAATGGTTGCAATCTTCGGCTTGTGCTGCACGGCAACAGCACAGAGACTTGACAAGCCACCCCTGACAACGTCCACAACAATATTCTTGATGGGCGAGATCCACGACAACTCGCATGGGCACACGTTACGACTAAAGCACGTGATGGAATTGATCAGCCAAGGGCACAGACCGGCTGTGGCGATGGAGCAATTTGATCGTGAAAACCAAGCCGTTTTGGACAGTGCTCTGACCCGATGCAAAGATGCAGATTGTGTGCTCGCTGAAGCAGGGAAACCAGGTTGGGAATGGCCTTTTTACAAGCCTCTCGTGCAATTGGCACTAGATAAAAAAATCACACTGATAGCGGCAAATTTGTCCAATTCCGATGTGAAAAAAGTTATGGCACATGGCTTTAAGGCTGTTTTCAGCCCTCAAACGATAAACGCATACAAGCTCAATCAGATACAAATGCAACTGCTGGACGCTCAAAACAAGGCCATCCAAGAAGGACACTGCAATATGCTCCCACTCCAAGCCATTGGCCCCATGGTGCAGGGTCAGATTGCACGCGATGTTTGGATGGCCAGCGTTCTCAACAGTATTGAAAATCAAATGGTCATGCTCATTGCTGGTAATGGTCATGTCAGAAAGGATGCTGGGGTATTCCAATGGCTCTCTACTGACAACCAGGCCCGCACCCAAGTGTTTGGCTATGTCGAAAGCGCAGAAGCAAATGATGCGAGCTGGTTTGATCAGGTTTACCTTGTCCCCGAAGTGGAGCGTGAAGATCCTTGTTTGGTCTTTACCCGAAAATCAGGCAAAAAATAATTTGCTTATTCCCTTCCTTGGTAAAGATGGAACAAGCTCTATGAAATCAATCACGAACGACGCTGGTTACAAAATATTGTTCGTCTGCATGGGCAACATCTGCCGTAGCCCCACAGCAGAAGCTGTTTTTTTAAAAAAGTTGACCGAGCAAAATCTTTTACATAAAGTCAAAGTTGATTCAGCGGGAACGCACAATTTTCATCCCGATTCCCCGCCTGATGCGCGCAGCCAGATGCATGCGCTCAAAAGAGGCTACGACCTGTCAGTTTTGAGGGCCAGGTCGATTGTTGAAAGTGATTTTGAAAAATTTGATTTACTTTTGACAATGGATTGGGACAATCGCGCGCTCCTTGAAGAAAGATGTCCTGCACCCCATCAGCACAAAATTCGAGGGCTGGCTGAATTTCTACAAACGACGCAAGCCGCCGTCATACCTGACCCTTACTACGGCGGGGAGCAAGGGTTCGAACATGTCTTGGATTTGATCGAAGAATCCAGCGAAGGTCTTTTGAAATTCGTTGTGCAAAAAGTCCAACTATGAAGCAGCAGGGTCAACCCGTCTGACAAATCCGAAGTGGCTTGATATGACACCGGATAGTCTCCCGCCTCTGAAGGGCATGCGATTTCTTTAAGCTGTTGCTTTTGAAAGAATACAAAATGTTAGATGGTTATTTGCACACGGCAAGACTTCTGATGACGGCTTTTTTATTCGGGGGCATGTTGTTTTTTTCGGCTGGTTTTGCAGCCTTCCTTTTCAAATACCTCCCGCCAGAAGACGCGCGCATGCTTATCCGCAAAGCATTTCCACCTTTTTACCTGTTTGTGATTGGCACGTCAGGCGGGGTCATGGCGACATCGTGGTCAACCGATGCATTCAGCGTCGCATGGATGGCGTTCATCATGCTGACCACCTTGGCCGCACGACAAATGCTGATGCCAGCCATCAACCGAGCCACAGATTCAGGTCAGAGAAAGCGCTTTCAATGGTTGCATGGCTTTTCTGTTTTTTTGACATTGGGGCACATTGTTTTGGCTGCTGTCATTTTGGTCCGCATGTCAGATTGACACTTGCGAATTTCCAGGAATAACCTGATTAACGGCAACAGCCTGATGGTTGTGAAATCACCGTTTCAAAGCCGCAACGGCGCACCGTAACCCGTCAGCTCTAAAAATCCTCGCCCAATTAGCCGCTCGTCCTTCATCAGGCTGACGGCGCCCTCCCAATAAAATCCACCCGTACTGGCACGCGCATCCACCTCTTGAGCCATCATCAATGGGACCAGGCGGTAATGCTCACTACCAAGCACCAAGTCCATAGGAATGGGGTAGTCAATCAGTGACTTGGATCGCCAGCTGCCGCCAGCTTGCCAACGAAGCGAGTCCCAATTTTTTGTGGATTGACCTTCAGGATCCCGTGCATCGACATGGGAATAAAGGGATTCCGATTGCTTGTTGCGAATTCGAAAAGCCATCAAAGTACCACCGTCCAACAAATTGATGCCCACCCAATCCCAGCCCACAGCGCCTGGCATCAGCATTTGACTTGACCACTCGTGGTCGAGCCAAGCTTGTCCTTGAAGTGCTTTCTTTTGCTTGCCCCATTGAACATTGGCACTTACACGCATCGGTGCTCGGCTGTAATAGTGGCTGGCTTGCTCAGGTCTAGGCCCCTTTTGAGAAAAGCCGTCTCGTCCTCGAAGAGTGATTTTTTGATCCGTGCTGGCGTTGAAGGACAGGGAGAAATCCTTGTCTGAAAAGCGTCCCTCATAAGTTTCAGATGCGTTGCCTTGTGTTCGTCGCAAAGACCAATCTTCGAAACGCAGGTCGGTGTCAGATGCATCTGCATGCAAACTGGTTCCATTCAAGCGACCAGCTCGGTTGGCGTGCAGGAAGACATTTTCTTGACCGATGGCCATGGCGGCATGGGCAAACAGCAATTGGCTTGGCGCCAAGCGGCTGGGGTTTTCGGGGGCATGTTGGGTTCGGCTGCGGAAAAAGGTCAACTGAAAACCCATAGCCGATGGACCTTGTCCAAGCCATCCCGTCAGGTACCACCACTCGGTGCGGTACTCGGGGTGTGAACCGTAATCTCTGGGAAAGTTCAAGCGACGCGGCTTGACGATGGGATAAAAAGGAGCGTCTGCAGCGGCAGTTTGAGCGGGCCACGTTGACAGGCCTGCCACCATCATGGCGGCGGTTTGGAGGGCGAGCCGCCGATTTGCAGGGGCTTGTGTCATGTCATTTACCAATCGGCCTTCAGGCTTTCTGCCAAGCGTTTCGAATCCAGCCCTTGGCCTGCCGCCCAACGTGCGCCCAGGACGCCCAGCACCAGCAGCACAGCACTGATCGCCACCCATTGCCCCACATCAAAATGGGTGTTCATGGTCCAGTGAAAAGACTCTGGGTTGACTTTGTGGATCAAGATCTGGCTCATCAAGCCCCCCAAGACACTGGCCCACACCACGGCCACAGCCAAAAGCAAACCAACTTCCAATGACACCAAGCGCAAACTGTCTTTCTGTGACAGCCCCAAGTGCGCCAGCAAGCCAAACTCGCGCCGCCTCAAAAGCAACTGACCGGTGACACCCGCCGCCACCGAAAACAGCGCCACAAACAAAGCCGCGGCTTCCAGCGCGTAGGTCATGGCAAAGCTGCGGTCAAAAATTTTGAGCGACAGCTGACGCACATCGCTGGCACTGATCCATTTGAGCTGGGTGAGTTCAGGCACCTGGCGCTGGATGTTGGCGATGACTTGCGCTGTGTCTGCACCGTTTTCTACCCAAACCGAAACACTGGAGCGCGAACGATCCCCCGTGATGGCTTCGTAATCTGCGGTGGACATCACCACGGAGCCGTGTTGGCGGCCGTAGTCTCTGTACAAGCCGCCCACCCATACCGTGGTTGGGCCTTGTGGTTGCAGTGGCAAGCTGGCTTCTTCGCCTACACGCCAGCCGTACAGGTCGGCCATGGCCTCAGAGCCAAAAACCACCCGATGCTTTTGTCCATCCAAAGGAGGCAACTTGGACAAGCCCACCAAGGCCACCGACTGCATGGGGTCTTGCAGGTTCAGAGGTTTCGCGATCAAGACCACCTCAGGGCGGTCGTTGGCGATGTGCAGATTTCTTTGTCGGCTGGTTTCCACCTTTTGCACTTGAGGCACCTGGGCCACCAAGGACTGCACCGCCGGGTCAAACCCCGGCTGATCGACCATCGACTGGCTGCTGGTGTACAGGTCAGCGGGCAACACCAAACCCAACCAGTCAGACACTGAAGTTCTGAAACTGCTGACCATGACCATCATGGCCACCGTCAATGAAAACGCCGCCACCGTGCCCGCGATCAAAGGCGTTGCTGCTGAAGGCGCTTGCGCCAGTCGCCAAACGGCCAAGCGCACCACAGCCGGGACGCGCAAAGTCGCAACAACGCGCGACAACCCGCCCCAGAGCTCGGACAAAATCCACGGCACTGCCAAGAGCCCAGCGCACAGCAGCGCCGCAATCGCCCCGTATGCGGCCCAAGGCAACTCATCCAGCGTGGGCAACATGAGCAACACCACGGCCAGCGCAGCGCTCAGCAGACTCCATTTCAAGGAAGGCGCCTTCAGCACCAAGGTTTCGGCTTGGCCTGCACGCAACAACGCCATGGGCCGACGCCAATTGATTTGCGACACAGGCAGCCATGCAGACGCCAAGCCCATCAGCACCGCGGTCATGGCAAAAACAAACAGCGCCCCCCAGTCAATGACCATAGCAGCGGGCGCGCCCGAAAAGTAATTTCCGCCCATGTCACCCCCCACGATGCGCATCAAAACAGCCGCCAACAACAAGCCCATGCCCACACCCAACACGCCTCCCAAAGCACCAATCAGACCACCTTGCGCCCAAACAAAGCGCCGAAGCCACGACTCGCTGGCCCCCAGCACACCCAATAAAGCCAGCTCAGACCGCTGGCGAACAATGGACAAATGCACCGCTGTGGACACCAAAAAGCCGCCCGTGAGCAAGGCCACCATGGCCAGCACCGTCAGGTTAACCCGGTAGGCCCGCGACAGCAGCGACATGCGCCGGTCGCGGTCTTGTGTCGCCACCAATTGCAGGGGTTCGGACTGCGCTTTCAATGCATCACTCAGCCCTTGTGTGCTTTGCCAGTCTTCGAGACGCAGGTCCAGTCTGGACACCACACCCAGGCGGTTGAATGCCCATTGCGCGCTGCCAATGTCCATCACACCGACCACCTGCGTTGCAGCGCCTGGCACTTCACCCGCCACTTGCAAAGACACCGAATCGAGGCCGTGCCGCAGGGTAATGCTGTCGCCCACTTGGACGTTCAAAACTTCCAAAGCTGCACGCGACAAAAACAGTGCCTTGGCATTGAAAAAATCACCGGCATCGCCCTGTGAAGATGGCGACAAAGAGGGCAACAAAGACGGCGACACCACAGCGGCTTTGAAAATATCCAGGCCCAGCACCGTCAGTTGATCGGTGCGCACTACCAGAACAGGGCTCACGGTTTGGATGCCCAAAGCCGCCCGGCGACGGTCCCATTCTTCGATTTGCAGGTCATCCATCTCACCCAATGGCGCAAGCAACTGGGCCGAGGCTTGGCCATTGACCGTGTCCAAGGCTTGTCCAAACGAGGCGAGTGCCGAATGGTTCACCGTGTGGATGGCCACCGCCAGCATCACACCAATGGCCACCATGACCAGCGCGACCAACCAGCGCGTCCAAGCTTGGATGGAAGCGCCTTTCAACAGCCACAAGAAAAGGACCTGCTGACCCGTCAAGCTCAACAAACCAAGCCTTTTTTGGTGAGACGCAGTGTTCTGCCCATGGATCTGGCGGCCTCGTCAGAGTGGGTGACCATGACCAGACAGGTCTGGCGCTCTTTGCACAAACCAATCAGCAGGGCCAGCGTCTTGGCGGCGGTGTCGGTGTCCAGATTGCCGGTGGGCTCGTCGGCAAACACCACCTTGGGCCGATGCACCAGCGCACGCGCCAGTGCCACACGTTGCTGTTCACCACCCGACAAACTCGTGGGATTGGCGTCTAGCCGTGAGGCCAAGCCCAATTCGCCCAACAGTTCCCGCGCGGACTGGGCAGCGTCTTGGCCAGACGCACCGCCCAACAAACAAGGCACCATGACGTTTTGAAGCGCTGACAAATGCGGCAGCAAGTGAAACGCCTGAAATACAAACCCCATGTCCGCTTGACGACAAGCGCGCCGCTGCTCAGCCGACCACGCAGAAGTGGCCTCGCCAGACCAATGCACCTCACCATGGGTCGGGACTTCAAGCCCCGCCATGATGTTCAGCAATGTGGACTTGCCGCAGCCCGACGTGCCTTGAATGGCCACATGCTCACCCAAGGCCAGGTCAAACGACAGGCCTTCGAAGAGCCATTCGCCGTGCTGGTGAGCGTGTCCCACTGAAATTAAAGTTAAAAGAGACATGAATCAGAGCGGATGTATGTAGAGGGGGTATAGCAGCGCCATTGTGTCGTTCATTGTGGTCAGCGACACCCAGCATTGCCCAATGGGCCTGACCGTCAGCACACTTTATGGGTTTAGGTAGGATTTGGCCGCAAGCTTTCGCCCATGACTCTATTGAATGAAACACCCAGCCACCGAATTCCCTGTTCTTGCCTTTGTCGACATCGAAACCACGGGCGGCAATGCCGATCGTGACCGGATCACCGAAATCGGCATCAAGACACTGGCCAACGACCATGAAAGTGCCTGGGAATGCTTGCTCGATCCCCAAACTTTCATTCCTCAAAACATCCAGCGACTGACGGGCATCACGCCTGACATGGTGGCGGGTCGCCCGCCATTTGACGAGCTCGCGCTGCAAATCAAGAAAGAGCTGGAGGGCAAGATCTTTGTCGCGCACAACGCACGTTTTGACTATGGCTTCATCAAAGCCTCGTTCAAACGATTGGGGTTGGATTTTCGGCCCAAGGTTTTGTGCACCGTCAAGCTGTCGCGACTGCTTTTTCCGCAACAGGCCCGGCACAACTTGGACACCATCGTCGCCATACACGGACTGGAGGTCAGCGCAAGGCACAGAGCCCTGGGCGACGCCGATTTGCTGGTCCAATTTTGGCGTGTGTGTGAGAAGACTTTCGGCCCAGCGCGTCTTTTAGAGGCGGTCAATGAGTTGCTCGGCAGTGTGAGCTTGCCGCCCAACATCAACCAATCTGTCATCGACGCAATACCTGACACACCGGGTTGTTATATTTTTTATGGCGAACACCACGCCCCTTTGTACATCGGCAAAAGTATTTCCATGCGCAGCCGTGTGATGAGCCATTTCCAAAGTGCGCTAACTGTGCGCAAAGAAATGAAACTGTCCCAGCAAGTGCACCACATCGAGTGGATCGAGACGGGCGGCGAATTGAGTGCTTTGATTTTGGAGGCCAAGCTCATCAAGGAACGCATGCCCAGCTCGAACATCAAGCTTCGGCGCTCCAAAGACCTGTGTGCATGGCAACTGAGCCAAGAACCCTCGGGCCTTCAACGCCCCACACTCATCACGCACAAGCATTTGCAACCTGGCTTTCAAGACCATTTGTACGGGCTTTTCAGCAACAAGAAAGAAGCGCTGGGTTACTTGGGTGCAGTCGCCAAAAAATACCAGTTGTGTGAGGCCTTGCTGGGCTTGGAAAAAGTGGACGAGGGCAAACCTTGCTTTGGCTACCAAGTCAAACAATGCCATGGCGCATGCATTGGCAAAGTGTCTTTGGCGGTGCACAACCTCAAGTTGCAAACAGCCCTTCAGCTTTACAAAGTTCCTGTTTGGCCATTTACTGGAGCGGTGGCGATCAAAGACGGGTACAGCATGCTGGTGATCAACAAATGGTGTTATCTGGGCACTGCCAACGACCATGATGAGTTGGACAACCTTGCACAGTCAGAAAACTTGGACTTTGATCTGGACATTTACAAGATCGTCAAAAAAGCCATAACTGGTTCTCACAAAACGAATGTTGTGAAGCTCTCTGGCGCCCAAGAAGCGGTGGCGTCGTTTGACGTAACGGGGTGGTCTTGATCGATATGTCTAAAGGCGTGAATATCCAGGTGTGACAGTGGTTCAGGACAACACCGGTACACAGGCCTGCTTTGCTGCCGCGCCCTGTCGGACATTCAGCGTGTCGTGCAATGCCACTGAGTTGTTGAGCACAAAACGCATGCCTGGCCTGCACCTGACGTAAAAACTTCGGCAAATGGGTCTTGGCTTCATAAGCGCCGATGGTTTAGATCGTCATGCTGAGCGGCTTTGCTAAGTATTGGAAAAACGACTGGAGACCAGTTCAATAGACCAGTGGTACGTTTTTAAGCGGGTTGCTGTCAGAGCGCATGGCTGCGCACACCCAGTTGGGGATGCCTTCCCGCCAAAGCATTTGTCAGGCATGCGGCTCAGGCTGCGTCTGAAATGCCCTGACAATCTCGTCATGTTTGAAGTCCTGCGCGTCACCTTTCCCTTTTTTGCCTTGGTACTGTGCGGCTATGCCTCCGCCCGCCTGAAGATGTTGCCGCTTGAGGCAATTTCGGGGTTGAACGGCTTTGTGCTGTTTTTTGCCTTGCCTTGCATGTTGTTTCGTTTTGGCGCGGACACGCCCATCGCGCAGTTGCTCGATGTGGGGGTGTTTTTCACGTATTTGTTTTGCGCCCTGGTGCTGGTGGCGTTCAGCATCGCCATCAGTCTGAATGGGCGCATCCGTTGGAACGACGCGGCTTTGGGCGCTTTGGTGGCCGCGTTTCCCAACACCGGTTTCATGGGCGTGCCGCTCCTGGTGGCTTTGCTGGGGGCGCAAGCGGTGGGGCCTGCAATTGTGACCATCGTGGTGGATTTGGTGATCACGTCTTCTCTGTGCGTGGCCTTGTCGCGCATGGATGCGGCAGGGGAGCATGGTGCCGTTGTGGCCGCTCGCAAAGCGCTGGCGGGGGTGTTGCGCAACCCCATGCCCTGGGCCATTTCTTTGGGCGCTGTGTTTTCTTACGGTGGTTGGGCCTTGAGTGGCCCGGTGAACACAACGGTGGGTTTGCTGGCCGATGCCGCTTCGCCAGTCGCCTTGTTCACCATTGGCGCGGTGCTGGCGCGCTCCCAAATGCTGGCCCATGAGCGGCCGGACGGGCCGCTGCGCGTGGCTGATTACTTGCCAGTGGCCTTGATCAAGCTGGTGCTGCATCCTTTGCTGGTCTTGTTGGTTGGCTTGACCGCCATTCAATGGGGCGTACCGATCGACCCTTTCGCCTTGCAGGTGATCGTGCTGGTGGCTGCGCTGCCCAGTGCCAGCAATGTGTCGTTGTTGGCCGAGCGGCTGGGGGCCGACAATGGGCGCATCGCACGCATCATCCTGGTGACCACGGTGGCGGCATTTTTTACCTTTTCCGGGGCGGTGACCTTGTTCCAGGTCTGAGGGCCAAGGCGGGCGGGCTCAAATCGCCTGAGGGTCCACGTCCACCAGCCAGCGGATCACGCCTTTGTGCTCGGGCTGGCTGCGCACCTGGTGCAACATGCCGTGCAGGTGCCACAGCATTTTTTGCAGCGCCATGCGGCTTGGGCTTTCCAGCAGCATTTGGGCGCGTTCCACATCGGCCACGCGCTGCATGCTCATCGGCACGGCGGGGTACACACTCACTTGAAGCACCAAATCCGCCGTGGACGGGTCGGCGCTCAGCTGGGCTTCCAGGGCTTCGCGGGCGGCGTTCAGCAGGCCCTGGGCGGCTTCTTGCGTGCGTGCGTCGGCGCGCAGCAGGGCTTGGTGGCTGATGGGCGGCAGGTCGGCGGCGGTGCGCTCGGCCAACTCACTCGCGGCAAAGGCCGGATAGTCGTGTTTTTTGAGCGCCTCAAACAGCGCGTGCTGCGGGTGAAAGGTTTGCACCCACATTTCGCTGGTGGCACTTTGCGCAGCGTCGCGTCCGGCGCGGCCCGCCGCTTGCATGAGCAGCGCAAACAGCCGCTCGGGAGCGCGAAAGTCACTCGAAAACAGGGCCGTGTCGGGGTTGACGGCTGCCACCAGCGTGATGCGCCGAAAGTCATGCCCCTTGGCAATCATTTGAGTGCCGACCAACACGTCCACTTCGCCCGAGTGCACTTTGGCCAGCTGGCTTTCCAGTGCGCCTTTCAAGCGGGTGCTGTCAGCGTCAATGCGGGCGATGCGCACCGGGGTGCCGTCGGGGCGCAAGACGTGCGCCAACAACTCGCCCAAGTGTTCTTCGAGCTGCTCAGTGCCGCGTCCAATGGGCGCGATGTCGGCGTTGCCGCACTCCGGGCAAGCGCGTGGCACGCGCTCGGTCAGTCCGCAGTGGTGGCAGCGCAAGGTGCGGTCGATCTTGTGGAACACCCGAAATGCGCTGCAATGCTTGCATTCGCTTTTCCAGCCGCAGTCGGCGCAGTGCAGCACCGGCGCATAGCCCCGGCGGTTGAGCAGGAGCATGCATTGCTCGCCGCGTTCCACCCGCTCTTGGATGGCCGCCACCAACTGGGTGGAGAGCACGGCGCGGCGCGGCTGTTTGTTCATGTCCACGCGACGCACTTTGGGCAAAAGGGCCGTGCCAATGCGCGAGGGCATCAGCAGGCGGTGGTAACGACCGCCTGGATCTTCGGCGTCGGCCGGGCGGCTGTGGTGCCAGCTTTCCAGCGAAGGCGTGGCCGAGGCCAGCAGCACCGGGGCGTTTTGCAGCCTACCCCGGTACACCGCCAAGTCGCGCGCCGAATAGCGGGCGCCCTCTTGCTGTTTGTAGCTCGGGTCGTGTTCTTCATCGACCACAATCAGTTTCAGGTGCGGCATGGACGCAAAAATGGCCATGCGTGTGCCCAGCACGATGCGGGCGTGGCCTGCATGGGCGGCCAGCCAGCCCTTGAGGCGCTGGGCAGGCGTCATGCCGCTGTGCATCGACACCACAGCTTCGCTGCCAAAACGCGCTCGCACCCGCTCTTCGAGCTGGGGCGTGAGGTTGATCTCGGGCACCATGAGCAAGGCCTGGGCTTGGGGGTCGGCGGCCAGCAGGCGTTCAACGGCCCGCAAATACACCTCGGTCTTGCCGCTGCCCGTGTTGCCAAACAGCAAAAAGGGCCCGGTGCCGCTGGCCATTTGCGCCAGTACGGTGCTTTGTTCTTGCGAAAGGGCGGGGCCGGGCGTGGTGCGCACGGTACGGTTGGGGTTCTGTTTTTTTAGGCGTCGTGCGAGTTGTTCGGAGGTCAGGTCGCGCAACTGGGGCGGCAAGGCCGACAAGGCCACCTCGCCCAAAGAGCGCTGGTAATACTGGGCCGAAAACTGCACCAGTTGTCGCCATGCATCGTCCAGCGGGGCAAGGCCTTCGAGCACGCCCAGCACATCGCGCACTGCCGATTCGGGCATGTCCGCCGGGGCTGCATCGCGCAGCGCCCAGACCACACCCAGCACGTTTCGCTTGCCCAAGGGCACGCGCACGAGTTGTCCCAAATTCACCCCAAAGAGGCTGCGGTAACTCAGCAGCCCCCCGATGAGACTGTGGGCCGGGGTCTGGACGGCAACATCGATCCAGTGGTGTGCACTCACATTGTTTCCGATGTTTTGTTATGAATTTGTCAGTATTGCAAGTTAGCTGAATTCTTGAAAGAGGGGCTAAGTCCTTGATTTCAAAGCGCTTTGAGGTTGATCCAGAAAATCTGTGGATAACTTTGTTGAAAACTCTGTCGGGATGCCCCGGAAGCCTTGAAAATCAAGCCTTCCATCAAAATGCCCGTTCAATGTGCAGGAAATAAAGTCCAATGAAATCAACAACTTGCGTGAGGGGGGTTGGACCGCTTATGTTGCTGTGCAGCAGAACGATGGGATTTCAGCTGCCGTCTACTTTTGTGCATAAGTCAAGCGTCAAGAGGCTTTTTTTTTGTAAAAAAAGTGTTTGTGTGCTTGACTTTTATGCTATCAAGGCGTCCGGTCTAGGCCCGTCGCGTTCACTTTTGGCGCAGGGCCTTCGAATGGCTGTGCACCGCCTCGACCAGCGCCGTCACATGCTCAGGCGGCGTGTACTGGCTGATGCCGTGGCCCAAATTGAAGATGTGCGTGGGGCCTGTGGTGCTGCGGTCGGTGTGCGGCGTGCCAAAGCTGTCCAGCACCCGGTGCACCTCGGTGGCGATCTGCGCAGGTGGCGCAAACAGGATGTTGGGGTCGATGTTGCCTTGCAGCGCTTTGCCGGGGCCGCCCACTTCGCCGCCCACCAGGGCGCGGGCGCGGCCCAGGTTCATGGTCCAGTCCAAGCCCAACACATCGCACTTCAGGCCCGCCATCTCGGGCAGCCACAGGCCGCCGCCTTTGGTGAAGACGATGCTGGGGATGCGCTGGCCGTTGTGCTCGGTTTTGAGCTGGCTGAGCACGCGGGCCGTGTAGGCCAGGCTGAACTGCTGAAAAGCCCCATCGGCCAGCACGCCGCCCCAGCTGTCAAACACCATGACGGCTTGGGCACCGGCTTCGATTTGGGTGTTCAGGTACAGGGCTACCGCGTCGGCGTTGATGGCCAAAATGCGGTGCATCAGGTCCGGGCGGCTGTACATCAGGGTTTTGACGTGGCGGTAGTCGTCAGAGCCTGCGCCCTCGACCATGTAGCACGCCAGCGTCCAGGGACTGCCGGAAAAGCCGATGAGGGGCACGCGGCCGTTCAGCGCCTTGCGAATCGAGGTGACCGCGTCGAACACGTAGCGCAGCTTGTTCATGTCGGGCACGGCCAGCTCGGCCACGGCGGCTTCGTCGCGCACGTTTTTGGCAAAGCGCGGGCCTTCGCCCAAAGCAAAGCTTAGGCCCAGGCCCATGGCGTCTGGCACGGTCAAGATGTCGGAAAACAAGATGGACGCGTCAAGCGGATAACGGTCAAGGGGCTGCAGGGTCACTTCGGTGGCGTAGTCGACGTTGGTGGCCAGGCCCATGAAGCTGCCGG
>Ga0209550_10003576_pt1 | contig 14805 bp, 16 predicted proteins | sample LauGreSuBDMM15SN_2_FD_187567 | JGI IMG/M metagenome (GOLD analysis project Ga0209550, IMG submission 187567) | Freshwater lake microbial communities from Lake Michigan, USA - Su13.BD.MM15.SN (SPAdes) (version 5) | ecosystem: Environmental > Aquatic > Freshwater > Lake | place: Lake Michigan...
ATTTTATCTCTCATATCGAATATAAAGTAATACTCATTTGGTGTTCTGTTCAATGGTGTCCAATCTTGTACCAATACTTCTGTTGTACCTTCTGTAACATAGACTCTGTAGAACCCTGAAACGTCTAATAATAGTTGTTGACCCGTATATGCCTTTTTAATTGTAACACCAACCTTACGAATGTCTGTATTAAGAATTTGTTCATTTTGTAAAATACCATAGAAATTAAATCCGAATATTTGAGGGTCCTTGGACACCGAACCAATTTGAATACCTGAGGTATATGGTTGTAATGTAAATTGATTTGTTACGTTAGGTATCGATTGTCCATTAATTGTAAGACCAGACCATATATCGTAAAATACACATGGTGTTGGATAATTAGAAAATCCATTTGGTACTGTGACTTCATAAATACCTTTAGTTTTAAGACAGGTCGTTAAGGAAGTCATACCAGTTACCGCGACACCATTTCTATCTTCAATTCTGACAAAAGGGTCTGAATCGAGATTAACAAAATCACCATTTTGATAAACATATAAGAATAATTTATTTTCCTGATTTTTTAAGAATAAATTTCTATCGTCTTCTACTAAATCGTTGTAATTTGTTAATAGGTATGGTTGATAAAATGTTTGAGTGTGCCTTGAAAAGAATGCCACACTATAACTTTCTGTAAGTCCTGTAATATTTTCTATTTGTGGTAAATACGATATTCCATAACCTGTGACTCCAGTAATAGACCCATTTAATATACCGTTGATTTCATTGGTCATATCCATATTCAAATCTTCGTTTCCGAGTTCGAAATGTTGTCTTGCGACGATGGTCAAACCTGAATAGTTTACAACTCCTTCATTCTTATTGTTATAGATACCATTTTGAGACCATCCAGAGAGAGTTGTCGTTTGATACCAGTTAGATGGTCGTGTAGAATATGCTCGACTGTCAACGTACGTTAAAGGGGAAATTCCACCATTCGCACTATTTTGAGCAATGTTGAAATCATTGTAGTCATATCCGACACCTTCATCCCAATATTGGGGGTTACCAGTTGTTCCTGAAAATTTTGGAATTCTGTATAATATTAAGTCGAACGAGGTCGCTCTTCTTCTTTCGTTTGACATGAATGAATTTAATAATTCATTATCAAATGATGACGTGTTTGTCATTTGGAGAGTGTGTGTCATTGCTGAAGTACACCCTGTAGATATAACACCTGAACTTATGTTTTCTTCTAATAAAGATAAATCTAAATCAAAGATAAATCTTGTGAAACCAAAGTTTGGGACAATTAAATCCGAAGCACCAAAATTTAACTCTATAACAGGGTTTCTACCCGTATTGACATATGAGTTTGAAATGATGGTGTTGTTTTTATTTATATAAGACCTTAAGATTGACATTTATCTTTTAACTAATAAATATCAATTAAGTCTAATATTTTTACTTAGAATTTTGTTAACCGCATTTTGTAGTTCTGTAAGGATTGCTTGGGTGTTTGACCCATCCTGAGTTACAGGAACTGGAGGTAGTCCGGGATATGCGTGAGTATGTGTAACTAAAAATCTGACAATTAAATTTATTAATTCTAAAAGTTCTTCTCCTCTGACCATACTCGAAGTTTTGGGTAGAAATTCATTCGCAAATTTTTCTGGAGTAATACCATAAAGAGTATCGTCAAAATTTATTTTTCCCTTGCCAGGAATTTGTGAGTTATGAGAAACTAAAAATAATGTATCACTACCAAGTGCTCCGTAAGATGATTCTTGATTGATATATTTTTGTTGTTTTGCAATCTTTTTTATTGCATTCTTAGGAATTCCTACCTTTCCTTTTGCATAGATAAGACCATACCCACCAATTAAAGCGGGATTCAATTTAACTCCTTTATAAATGTCACTTATATTACTTATCTCGGTTGAAGTTGCTCCTGACCCCAAAGGAGTGGAAGGATTCAACTTTGAATACATTATTGTATTAGGTCGATAATAAATTGGAAACTTATTCGTTGCACTGTTGTCAGAAAAAAGTTTCACACCACTTCTTGTAGTGTCGGTTTCATTACAGGTTTTGATAAAATTGTTTACAAACTTTATAACCTGAATTTTTGAAAGTTGAGAAAAATTTTCAGTTGCAACTAATTTTTTCAAATTTTCAGGAATGACACTATCTACTGAAATATTTTTTGAGTTTACAGAAACATCAGGTTTCAACTGATATAGATAAACGGAACCAGTAAATTTATCCTGAGTATTTTCTGGATTAATTATAGCCCACTCTATCAAATATTTTGTTAATAGAACATTTTCTTGAAGTTCATAATAAACTTTTGGTTCGAGGTTTTGTAATACACTTTGAAATTTTGAAAGTTGTAGGAAACCTCTTTGTTGATTTGCAACAGGAATTACATTAGGTTGGAGTTGTTCTCCTTTAAATTTTCCAGCTCTTATAAGAACTTCATCTTGCTTAACAACCACATCGGCACTTCCTCTACCTAATAATGCGTTGTCACCTGGCTGAGGAAATACTCCTTTGTGTACCGATTGGTCGGTAAATGTTCCATCTTGATTTTTAAGTGGCTTTGGGTTTTTGATTTGCATACCCGTACCTGTAAATTTATTTCCTCCGAAATAAAATTCTTTAAAGGTTGCGGTTGGGCTTGAAAAAGTATTCTGTACGTAATATTGGTTTTGATATTGAAAATCTTTGTTTACGTATATTACTTGTACCAACTCATCTACTTTGGGTACAGAATAAACGAAATAAGGAAGTAACGCATTAAAAATAAATGGATCTCGTGATGTCCATATATCCTTTTCCTCGTTCCATGGTGGAGAGGTAATACTTTTCAATATATCGTCATAGTTGTCGATAAGTCTTACACCTCTGATTCTACCGAGCATCATCGGGTCTTCTGTATTCAATACTCTACACTGAAAAAAAATTGAATTATTTTCCATTATTTCTTTCTTGGTAAATCTTTAATATTCTATTGTACAATTCTTCTACTTTATCTAAATAGATAGTACTTTTGATTATAGAATCTTTTGTAAAATCAAAATCGTAGGACAGTAAATCCAAATACTCAACCAATTTGGTGTTTGGTAAGTCCTGTAGATTTGTTTGAGTATCAATTATTTCTTTGAATTTTTCGTCTGTCATATTTATTATAATTTTTTTCCTAATCCAAATAATCCCGCAACGGCAATTTCAACTTTTCCATTTTCAGATTCTTCTTTATCAACCGCTTGGTTAGTCAATTTAGTATATAAACCCATCAAATTGGGCGACCCATCAGGTAATGTTCCTGTAGGTATACCCACACTTTGTAGTAATTCAAACGCATTTATAGTTGCTCTTTCGGGAGAATAACCAGGTAAACCTCCAGAAAGTAATAAAAGAGGAAGTGGGATTTCATTTTTAGGTTTTCGATTTAATCCTTTATTGGCTAAATTAAGTAGATAAAGAATATTGTCCATTAGACTTTTACACTTTCTGAATTCAAGAAATCCGACAAGGGCGGAAACAGCTAACGCAACTGCGACTAAACTATTAATTATGGTATATTTTTTCTTTAACTTTGAGTCTATCAAGTCCTTAAGTATGAGACCAGTCAAATTAATAATATCTTTTTTTAGTATTTCATAAAGAACTTTAAGAAATTCAACATTTATTCTCGAAAGAACTTCAATACAAAAGGTTCTATATTTTTTTAAAAAATCTTCTGAATTATTAATAATATTACTTCCTTGTGCCCCAACATTTGCCCCTAAGTTACCCACCTCAGCAATATCTTGATTGACTCCAGTAACTACTTGATTGTAAGTGAATGTAGCTCCCGATTCAACTACAGATAAAAGAGTATATAAAGGTAAAAGATTTTTTGGGGTTAAAACCGCAGCAAAAATTGCCAATGGAATCTTTTTTATTACATTTTTATCAATTGAAAGTTTAACATTTAAATTAATAGGAATATCCAAACTCCACCTTGGATTATCAGAGATTGAATCAATAATTTCTGAAAGAACTTCTACTTGCCGTTCTATTGTATCTCCACTTTCGGAATCTCTGAAATTAATCAATTCATCCATCAAAACTGTAGAATCGACTGGCAATCTTATATTACCACAATCTTCAAATTCCATTACACCATTTTGAACGTTCGAAATTTCAACTTCAATATTTCTCAAGTCAATTTCGTTGAGTTCAAAAAAACTATTATCTACTCCGTCCAATTCTGCAATTTTCGAAATACCACTAACGTCAATTTCGGCTCTATCGTCGAAACATAATCCAAGAATCCTTTGTGCAATTAATGAAAATTTTGATTGATTCTCTAACGCACCAACACCAATTTGAGCGTCATTACTTATTGCTCCTGAGATAAGATTAACAATCTGTGCTCCAATATCAACCGTGTCAACAAGTTTGATTGTACTATAATAATCTGAGATAAATTGTCCAACATTATTTATAATTTCACCCGTTTCTTCATCCTTACGTTCAATTAAAAAAACTCTTAAATAATCTCCTGTAACCCCAAAACTATTTACGTTTGTATACTGTAAATCATACAAAGGTTGTTCCGATTTACCTAAATAATATTTTCCATTGATTTGACTGTAAGATCTTCCTTCATTATCTTGAGTCATCAAATCGAATAATTGTTTGTTCATGGGGAATGGGACTTTACCTCCATACGGAACAAATATGGGGTCACCTGAAGGGTCTTCTTTTTCGTAATAAACTTTTCCGAAATTTGTTTGGGGGGATTGTTTTAGACTTGAGAAAAAATCTAAAGAATTTACGGGAATATAAATTCCCTCTGCTTGTGGTCTGAGAGGTATTGGTGTTAAATTTAAACTTTCTAATGAAACCCCAATATAAGTCTGTTCAACAGAACACCCCAACGCTTTTATGGTTTCCTCCTTTAGAATACCAACAAGGGTTGGTTCTATTTGTGTGGCTGCTTCTAATATTTTTGTGCGTAAGTATTTTACTGTTGCACCTCCAGTTCCTTGAGTTAAACCCAAAAAATTCAACAGATTATCCATTGAATTTGGTGGATCCCTTTGGAATCTTTTTTGTAATTCTTGTATTTTATTTAACTGACTTGTGATTTGGGAATTTGCGGCACTTATTGAATTGCCTTGTTCTTTTAATAATTTTTTTTGTGCAACAACAATTTCCCTATAGGTTTTGTAAGCATCAATTTTACTTTGTATTGATTGTTCTGCTGATGTAATATCTAAAGGCATATTTATCTCATTTTGTATGATTCCTCATCTTTGGAAACATCTTTTTCAATGAGATTTTGTATTAAATCATCGTCTAGATCCGCAAGAGAGAATGAATCCTCCTTATTGTTGTTTGTTTTCTCCCAAATACTTGACTGTAGCTTTGATAAACTAATTTTTTTCTCCACACAATCGTTTACAATTTTTTGTTGTTTTTCGATTACAGGGCCAATCGTAGTCATGTCGGATGGTTCTTTTAACATCGCCAACATCTTATTCTGAATCCTAATTGCAGTCTGTCTTTGCTCAACAAGTTCATTATAAATTTCTTGCATGAGAGATAATATAGAATCTTTGGTAAAATTAATTTCTTTTCTTTGAGGTCTCGGCATATCTATAAATACTTTTTTATTGGTTTTTGATTCTTGATTGAATTACTAAGTATAATTTTTTGAATCTTTTGATTGAACTTCTAATTTCTTTGGTACTTAGATTTGTCATTTCTCTTAATGATAAAAGAATTACATTTTTGTTGAATTTGTTATTGTCTGCTCCTGAAAATATTGTTTCATAATTGTCAAATAAATCAATTAATGCGTATCCTAACTTTTTTTCATTATCATTTAGTTGTTCTGATTCGATGTAATCTTTTAACTCCTCCAAATATTTATTGATAACATAATCAGTTTCAATAATATCGTCATCTATTCGATAAGACATATCAGGTCGTTCTTCAAGACTTGATGAAATATCTTCGTATGATATTTTTCTATTAGTCTCTTTTTGGTCTTTAATGATTTGACCCATCAGATAGTTTTTACAAATAGTTCCAAAATAAGAATAAGCTTTTTTATTTTTATCTGGCTTAAACTTATCGACTTTCGTCATAAGAAAGGAATGTGTATCTGTATGAATTTCCTCAAAATTCATGTCTTTACGATATAACTTATATCGTCGAATAATTGAGGAAATCATTTTATCTAAAGGATGTCTTAAAAATTGATTATAGATTTTATTTTTTTCGTATGAAGTTTCGGCAACTAAAAATTTTCTTACCGCCTCTTCTTCTCTTACATCAAAATAATTTTCTTTAACAGCCTTTCTACCTCGTTTTTTTGATAAAACATCCTCTGTCGTTGCAGAGTGGGATTCTTGCATTAATCATTAGTAGATTGATATTTTATGGATCTATCGTCCGTGAAAAAATACTCTCTTTTAGCTGCTTGAATCCAAAATTTTACCTCATCCTCAATCATTTTATTTTCTCCAAATTTGTAATTCCAAAAAATGGAACCCTCTCTCAGGTTGACATGTTTGTATCCTAGCCTCGGAATAGTCATAATTAACACTGAGTTGTATGTTAACCTCAATAAGAATTCATAAATAAAGGTTAGTTTCACAGAAGGTTTGAAACCTCCGAAGTCTTCAATAATTGATTTTTTGAAAACCGAACCTGCAGTTTGAAAATTTTGATAATCTTGCAAAGTGTCATTTGTAAGAATCCCCATTTCTTGAGAGAAATTTGCGGCGAATGTCGCTTCATTTGTAAATCCTGCAAATAATCCCTTCTCATCCGTTTCAACAACCACAGGTAAAAACATTTGAACATCAGGAAATGATTCAACATATTTTTGAACATTTTTGAACCAAATTGAAGAATATTCGTCATCAAACTCAAAAAGAGAAACCCAAGTTCCCTTTGCGTTTTCGATTCCATAATTTACTTGACTCGCATAACTTGGGTCTTTGTCCCACAATAATTTTGTGACATTCAAATCCCCAAAATCATAAGAATTTAGATGGTCAATTAAAGATTCTTCTTGTGTATGTACGATAACTAATTCTTCGAAACCAACTGTTTGATTTTTTAGAGATGAAATTGCCTTTTCAAAATATTCTTCAAAATCTTTTGCTTTGGAAGATTTTATGGGAAGTATTACTGATAGTGATAATGTATTATTCATATTATTCTTCTGTTTTGGAAATTTGATTTTCGAATGCATCCGCTCTAGCGGTTAAATAACCATCGAATAATGAAACGATAGATGATTCAAACGTTTGTTTATCCGTATATCTTTCAACGGTTTCCTTCATTTTTTCATAGATTTGTGGGTCAATATTATCTTCCAACCAATTTTGTGCATAATCCGCAACTAAATCAGGTAATAAAGTTTGGTCTGTTACCCAAATACCATTGTCTTCACTCATCCAATCAGGAGATAGGTTTGGAACTTTTCCAATGACTGGAACATTTGACTTCATAGATTCCAAAGGGAATGTACCAAATCCACTGTGGTCATCAATCCAAACACTTAAGAAACAGTCTCTTAAAGAATTTGCAAACTCTTTTTCTGACAAACCTCTCAAATCTCTAAAAGTAAACCATCTGTATTGTGGAAACTTTAGATAAAATGTTTTAATTAGATTAATCGCATCACTTTGTTCTTTTGTGTGAACGCCAATGATTGGCATCGCAGGTGTTGTCTTAGGTGTGAATTCCTCACTAATTAGAGGGTCAATAGTATCAAATGATACTTGTCTCATAACCCTTTCAATATATTCTTTTTGTTTGCTCGAAGTCGTAATACATTTTAAGAATCCAAATTGATTCCATGTTTGACCTGGTTGTAAAGTTTCCAACATGTGAGCATATTGTTGAGTTAATACAATTTTAGCACAAGGAAGTTGTTTTACTTGGTCCATAACAAACCCGAATACTTCAGGGATAACTAAAAAATCTTCAGGTGAAATTTCTAAATTTTGACCTTCGATTGCTCTGTGAGGTAATGACATATATTCTTCATTCAACCATGCGACAACACCTGCATAGTCAGATTTTTCGTGAAGTATAATTGGATTAAATCCATTGTCTTTTAATGTTTTCGCCATTTGATATATGAGTCTTACAGATGCCTTTGCATTACCTTTAGTATCTTGAACTAAAAAATATATTCTGGCTTGTTTTTCTCTTAGTATCGTAATGGATTGTTTTACTTTGTCTTGAAGTTGGTTTTCCATATTAATAATGATTTATAAGTTTTTTATTTAATAAACTATTGAAGGCTAACCTAAAAGGTATACTAACTTGTGCGTTAGATTTCATTCCAAGTTTTTCGTCAACAATTTCTTGTTCATTCAAAATAGTGTCTAATAACATTTTAACCATTTCGAATTTGATAATATTAATTTTTGTTTCTGTTACTCCTGACTCTGAATCTTCACTGTCGTCAGTTTGACTCATATCAAGATAGTTTTCAATTTCATCTAAGTCGATAAAATAATTCTCACCTAATACTTGTATCATATTATTTCTTGTATTTTTGTTTTTAACTCCTTAAGACTTGAAATATGAAATTCAGATTCAACATCATTATTATAAGTTGTGTTGAATTTAATCACCATTTTGTTTTTTGGATAATTCAATAATAGTTTAGGATTAGCGGTAAGTAAAATGTCTACAGAATCCCACAATGAATTAACTGTGCTTTCACTATAAAATTTTACAGTTTCAACTAAACAACCAAACTTAGAAATGAAAAATAATGACGCAGGTTTTGATTTACCTATTTCATCCGAAACAACAATAATGTCATGAGATTCTCTCATGTCTAAGTAAAATTCATTTAATTCTACAAGACCTGAAGATTCCACAGAACCAGCATGTCCAAAAATTTCCATAGTATGTTCCTTATATAGAAAATCATATAATTCATCTTCACTCCTAAATTTCAAATGATTCGAAATGTTCAATGTGGTTAGTTCAGATAAAACCTCATATTTAAAATCATCTTCTTCATTTTCATCACGAAATGGATTATTAAGATACCATTTCTCATACTCTTGTTGTATTTTTTTAAGAGTATCCCTTAGAACCCCATTCAACTCAATTCCAATTCTCATTCTTCGTATTTTTCTAATATTTTAGATATTAATTCATTTCTGACAATATCTGTAGACTTGAATTCAAAAACACCAATATCATTCATATTTTGAAATTTCTTAAGAGCGTCCCAAAGACCTGTTTGTGTTTTGTCTTTGTGTCTATCAAATTGTTCTAAATCTCCCGATATAAAAAATTTTGAGTTAAATCCTATTCTAGTTAATAACAATTTCATTTGACTTGGAGTTGAATTTTGAGCTTCCTCAAAAATCAAAATTGAATTGTCAATATTCATACCTCTCATGTATGCCAATGCGAATACCTCTATTGCCTCAATTTCCTTTAATTTTTCTCTAGTATCTTTTCCAATTATTTTATTCAATAGATAATATGATGGAAAAATATAAGGGTCGAGTTTTTCTTCAACACCTCCAGGTAAACTACCTAATTTTTCTTCAGCTTCAACTGCAGGTCTCACGATTATAATTTTTTCATAAGGAGTGTTAGGGTCTGATAATAAATCAACCGCACATTTCATTGCGATATAACTTTTTCCAACACCTGCGGGACCTGAACAAATACTAATTTGGTTATTAGCCAATTTTTCGTAGTATTCTTTTTGACTTTCAGATAAAAATTTTTCTTTTGTTTTTCTCTTAATTATTGAACAGATTTGTTGTTTTTTATTTTTAATTGGGGTTTCTTCACTTGGTAAAGTTGCCGTTGGTTTTGGTTTTGTTGGTCTACCCATTTTTTGTAATTTAATCTTAGTTTGAGACTTAGTAAGGTTTATAATCTTTCACTTCTCTAATTTCAGAAGATGTAATAGAATTAATTTTATTTTTTAACCTAAATCTTTCATCATTCGTGTAATAAACTTTTCTTGCCAATTCGATAAATTCTTGGTCAAATTTTTTCTCTGATTCAAAAACTCTCAATTTATCTTCTACATCCCAAAGTGTTGAATTTACTTCTGTCAATGACTCATACAAAGACTTCAATTCACTAACTTGAAAATAAGTTTCGGATTGATTGTATAATAATTCGAATTCTTCGGATACATATTTTAATCCTTCAGGATTTGTAATTTTTAGTTTTTTTACTTGTAAAATTGATAATTTATCAATTAATTCTCCAACACTAACTGGTATTGTCAACATATTATTTTATCTGTTTTTTTTCCGGATTATGAAACTCTCTTCTATATACTGTTTTTCCACCATCGGGGCTTTCATAAATGTATACAGTTTCATTTTGTTTTTTATCAACTTGAGACTTTATCCATTGATATGTTTTCTTCAATCCGACTGATAAAGGTTGACTTACTTCCCACCCAATTTTTTCTCGATATAACTTGTTATCAGAATTTCTACCTTTAACTCCCAATGGACACTTGAATCCATACTTTTTAACAAATTCTTCACCTTCGATATTTTTAATGGTTATATCTTTTTCAGCAATTTCTATTGCCATTTTAGCTAACTGGTTGATTGTAACCATTTCTTCACTTCCGATATTCACAGGACCTTCAAATTCGGACTCCATAAGTCTAAAGACAGCTTCAACACATTCATCAACATATAAGAATGAACGAGTTTGTAATCCGTTACCCCAAACTTCGATTTCTCCACCATTTTCAGTTTCAGTTGCTTTTCTACACATAGCTGCTGGCGATTTTTCTCTACCTCCTGTCCATGTACCTTGTGGCCCAAAAATATTATGAAATCTTCCTATTCTTACATTTAGTCCATAGTTTCTACTAAAGGCCAAATATAACCTTTCAGAAAATAATTTTTCCCATCCATATTCGGAATCGGGATTTGCTGGATATGCTGAAGATTCTTCACAGTTTGGATTTTCAGGGTCTAACTGATTGTGTTCGGGATACATACACGCAGAGGATGAGTAAAATAGTTTTCCAACCTTTTTCTTTACCGCTTCACGAGCAACGTTAAGGTTGATAGTCGCAGAATTATACATAACGTCAGCATCATGTTCACCTGTAAAGATGTATAATGCTCCACCCATATCTGCGGCAAGTTGATAAACCTCATCAACACCTTCTTCGATAACTAATTCAACAACTTTGGGGTCAGTTAAATCACCTAAAATAAATTCATGACAGAATTCGTCTTGAAAGAAGTATTCGTGTTTTTTAATATCACATACTCTCACGTGATTACCTTCTTCTTTTAATCTTTTGGCAAGGTGTCCACCTATGAACCCTCCTCCACCTAATACAACTATCTTTTTCATATTTCTTTTATAATTTTTTCAATACCTTCTTTTATTGATATTTTGGGGTTCCAAAAATTAAGAATGTATGGGTCAGGTTCATTTCTCTTATTCATCTGAACCGAATCAATTTCTTCAGATGGTTGAATGTCACAAGGAATTAATTCTTTAATCATTTCAGCAATTCCCAATACAGTATTCCATTCAAAATTAGTGATGTGGAGGTTTTTGTCTCTATCAATTTCATTGTATTTTTCGGAGAGAATCATTAAACATCTTGAACAGTCTTCTGCGTGTAAGAATTGTCTTTCTTCTTTACCATCTGTCATCATTTCAATTTTTCCTTGTCTTGCCTTTAGAATAAAATCAGTAATTACGTGAGATTTTTCTAAATTATGTTCAGGGCCATACACGTTCCAAAACTTAACAATAATACCACCCAATGCCTTTGTATAAGATTCTCCTAAAGCTTTAGCAACTCCGTAAGGGGAGTAAGACATGTTAGACATTTGAGATGACGCGAAGATAAACGGTTTACTATACGATTTTAATGATTGAAATGTGTGCACCATAAGGTTTGCATTGTTATCAATAAAATCATAAGTGTGTTGATACTTTTTTAAGTATCTTGAGCCACCAACATCAAACGCTAAAAACATCACAAAATCTGATTCACTAATATAAGAGTCAACCATTCCTTTTACTCTTAAGTCTTGTATTTGGTCATCTTCAATATCAAATGTTAAAACTTCATGTCCTTCTTTTTCTAAGAATTTACAAAGTTCCAATCCGATTTGTCCAGCCGATCCTAAAATCAAATATTTCATATTTTATCTTTTAGTGTTGGGACTTGTATTAATATTCATAATTTATTTTAAATATTTTTCAAAAAAATAATCTTCCGCAATTGGAAGTTCTTGTGCCAATTTGAAATTTCTTTCAATTGCCGGCATCATTGATTGATACTTTTCAACGGATAATGTTGATAGTGTTGGGTCATCTTCCAAAAAGATTACCCCTGTTGGGTCAAAATATTTTGACACTATTTCTCTTGAACCCCAATACACCGGTACAGTTCCCATAACAAAATTATCTGTTAATTTTTCTGTAAAATATCCTGGTGAGTCGTCGTTTTCAATTGAAACTGAAAACATATAATCTCTTAGTCCGTCTTCTTTATCATTTAATTGAAACTCTCTACCAGACCCAAATAAATCAACTTTATCTTTTAATTTTTCAACCCACTCTAATCTGTTTTGATGACCACGTAACCATCCTTTGTTGGATGCAATCATACTAACTAATTTAGTTTTTGGATGGATCATTCTATTTTTTTCCCAAATCCAAGGGACTGCATTAGAAATAGTGTACTTAAAAGGTTCTCCAAGTTCTAATAAACTATCCATACATGTGAAAATCATCTTATAATGTTCTCTGAACAATGGGAGGTTTTCTTTGATGTAATTAATAGTACCTTCATTCATTTGTGGTGATTCTAATAACCAACCAATTTTTTCTCTTGATGGGTCATTAAATCCCCAGTCTTTGATGTAGTTATCGACATAAACACTCATGGTGTGAGGGTCTTGTGTGTCTCTTGATAGCCATTTAAGATACTTTGGCATGTTTCTGTTAGATGAACAATCGTAATCACCCCACCCGTCTGAAACTTTTCTAATTAAAATTTTTTCCATTTTTTTATTTTTTTATTTTTTTACCTGTTAATTGATTCTTGTGCAACGTTATATTCTATTTTAAGTTTATTAAAAATTTCATCACAACTCATATTATCTGATGACCATTGTTCTAATTCAGATGGTTCAAAATATTCTGGATTAACCCACCAATCTTCAAAAGGATTATTTTTAAATAACTCGTGAGATACATCTGCACAAATTAAATGATACCCTTTTGAATTTAATAATTCACGTTGAGGTATTCGTTCTTTGTTTATAAATTCCTCTCCAATATAAGCATCATGTTCTATTGTAATTATTTTAAAGGTGTAATTACTTTCGATGATTTTTTGAAGTAATTTGACCCTATCTCCACAACCTTCCATATCTAATGTTAGGTAATCAATTACACTGTTATCATAATAATCTTTAAGTAGTTCATTATAATTTTGGTTAAGGCAGTCTGCTTGTATGAACTTAGATTTTCTATCTTTCCATTGTTCACTAAAGTTTTGAATATCTAATGATATTCCATCCCATCCGTTTAATTCTAAAAGATAGGTATTGTTAATTTTTTTAGGTAAAGAACATCCTAAGTCTAAAAATGTTCCTGGTTTACCTTTCATTAAGTTGTAGACAAATAAATCTTGTCCTGATTGTGAATATGATTCCATAGTTTTTTTTTATTTTTTAATAATTTTTCCTTTTTTTCTTAATATGGTTAAACCATGATTAATTGGAATAGTCATCCATTCCCATTTTTCTTTATCTAATTCTTCAACCGCTCTATAAGGTCCACCAAGTCCCCATTCAGTTTTTTCATTATGGTTAATAGGGTTAAAAAAGTGTGGATGGCAACTTTGTCCCATCAAATCGTGTAATAAAATTATTGTGTTTTCATCACTAATTCTGTCAATCTCTTCTAATTCTTTTTTAACATGAGGGTAACTGTGCCAATCATCAACATAAATCAAATCATATTTTTCGGTATTCTTTGTTAAAAACTCGATTGCGTCTGATTGAATAAATGTTTGATATTCAGCTAAATCTTCGGGAGCTATCCAAACGTTACTTTTTATGTCTACAGAGGTTAAATGACCTCCTAATACTTTACAAGCAACTAAAAAAGGATAACTAGACCCTCCATCTCTTACCCCAAGTTCTAAAATTTTTTTAGTTTTCATTTGAAGTGCAATTGAGAAAAAAGTCAACACGTGTTCAAAGTATTGTGTCCCCCCGTCATTTTTAGTTTTTAATGTACGGTTCATTAACTCTATTAAATAATTTTCTATCATATAGTTTCTTCTATTAAAATAGTTGATTTTCGTTCTTAAATAAATAACAATCGTTAAAAGACCCTTTTATCATTGGCACGTACGTTGTTGGATTTCCTGGATATAAGATTGATTTATATGAATTTTTTGCAATTAAAGATAAACAATACATTTGTAGTAGGTATTCATCTTTAGTTATTTTGTACTTTGATTTGAAGGAGTCATCACCGATTTCATTCATTTCATTATGAAATCCTTTTAATGTTCCTGAGATTGGAATTTCTTTAATGGTTTTAAGATTAAGGTTACATCCGTTAAAACCACTTAAAATTCTATAATCATCAGTTTGTAATAGTATTTCTTTGTTAGATAAATTAATTGAATTTATAACTTTTAAATAATCCTCAACATTTGGTAATCTTGTTTCCCCTCCTTTATCGGTGCCTCTTGCCCAAACAAATATTGTATTATTTAAATCAATATTATTTGATTTAATAAGG
>Ga0209550_10003577_pt1 | contig 14803 bp, 13 predicted proteins | sample LauGreSuBDMM15SN_2_FD_187567 | JGI IMG/M metagenome (GOLD analysis project Ga0209550, IMG submission 187567) | Freshwater lake microbial communities from Lake Michigan, USA - Su13.BD.MM15.SN (SPAdes) (version 5) | ecosystem: Environmental > Aquatic > Freshwater > Lake | place: Lake Michigan...
TCCTGTGACCATCACCCATCCCGAAGTTACAAGGTTCTTTATGACGGTCAGTGAAGCAGTGCATTTAGTGCTTCAATCTGCTGTTGTAGGAAAACATGGGGAAACAATGATTCTTGATATGGGAGAACCTGTCAGTATTGATGCAATTGCAAAACGTATGATCCAAGTTTCGGGGAAGATAATTCAAATCAAATATACAGGTTTGCGAGAAGGTGAAAAATTACACGAAACTCTTTTAGGGCCTTCCGAAAAAATTGAAGTGAGAGAAAATCCATTTATTATGCACACTCGTGTTGAGCCTCTTTCTGAATTGGACAATCTGCCATGAGTCTTGAGTCTGATTTACAAAGTGGGTTAATCGCACAATCTACTCACTTGGATTCGCCAATAAATATAGAGAGTCTGCCGATAGAAGTTCTGCTTCAACAATTACAGGTCATGCAGGTAATTCGGACTGTTGAAAATAAGATTGCAGAGATGCGCAGAATTGGGAAAATTGGCGGGCCGGTCCATCTCGGAGCAGGGCAAGAAGCAATTGCAGTCGGTATTTCTAAATACTTAAGGAAGTCGGATCGCGTGTTTAGTGCGCACCGTTCTCACGCGCATTTGTTGGGACTGGGATCAGATCCACGCGCCCTCTTTGCCGAGGTGCTTGGGCGATCCACGGGTCTAACCAAAGGTATGGGTGGTTCAATGCACCTCTGGGATCAAAAGAATGGATTCTACGGCTCCGTGCCGATAGTCGCTGGTACGGTTCCACTTGCAGTTGGATCTGGCTTAGCAGTAAAAATGCAAGGTGCTGGCGACATTGCTGTTGCATACTTTGGTGATGGTGCTGCAGAAGAAGGCGTGGTTCATGAGTCTCTGAATCTTGCAAGCCAGCTAAACATTCCCGTTCTTTTTGTTTGCGAGAATAATCTGTTCTCGAGTCATATGCACATTAGTCAGCGCCAGCCACTTCAATCTATTGCACGATTTGCGATTGCTAATGATATCCAATATGAGATTGTTGATGGAAACAATTTAATTGAGGTTGAATCTGCGGCAAAAGAATTAATTCACGCTGCTCGTATTGGAAATGGACCTGTGTTTATCGAAGCTGTAACTTACCGCCAATATGGCCATGTCGATTGGCGTGATGATATAGACGTCGGGGTGAATCGATCACCTGAGGACCTAAAAGTCTGGCGACAACGTGATCCGATTTCTCGCCTTTCTCTCGCCTTAATTACTCAAGAGCCTGCACTAGAGAGTGTAATCTCGCAGCAGCAAATTGTGATTTCTACAAAGATTGATGCTGATTGGGAACAAGCGGAAAAAGATCCAGTTCCGTTGCCCGATACTCTACTTGGCACAGTTTATAGCAAGGTAGATAAATGAAAGAAAAGGTTTTGACAGATTATGGAACTGCAATTCGTGAGGGCTTCTCTTATTTACTGCAGAATTACCCAGATGTCTTTGTGATTGGCCAAGGACTTTGGAGCCCTTGGTATGTAGGAAATTCTATGACTAATCTTGATAAAGAATTTGGAATTGAACGAATTATAGATACCCCTGTCTCTGAATCTGCATGTACTGGCGCTGCTGTTGGGGCTGCGATATCTGGGATGAAACCAATTGTTGTTCACCCACGAATGGACTTCATGCTTTACGCGATGGATTCGATTGTTAATGAGGCTGCAAAATGGTCATCTATGATGGGTGGTCAAGCAACCGCAGGTGTAACTATTAGGGCAATAATTAATCGTGGTGGGGAACAAGGTGCACAACATTCTCAATCGTTGCACTCTTGGTTTGCGCACATTCCAGGTCTTCGAGTTGTAATGCCCGCATCAGTTTCTGATGCACGTGATCTATTAATTGCATCCGTTCTCTCCAAGGATCCAGTTATTTATATCGATGACAGGTGGCTTTACACACAAACCGAAGAGCTTGATCCCGTTGTGGAATTGGATCTAGCTCTCGAAGGTCCACGAATAACTAGAATTGGCTCACAACTTACTTTGGTAGGCGCTGGCTATTCTGCCAAACTTTGTTCAGATGCCGCAGAACTCTTATTTTTGGAAGGGATACACGTAGAAGTTATAGATATAAGAGTCTTGAATCCCTTTGATGCATCCAAAATCATCACTTCCGTAAATAAGACGGGACGTTTAGTTGTAGTTGATGGCGGATGGGGCAATTCAGGGTTTGCGGCTGAAGTTATAGCTTCTGTCTCAGAGCAACTTGCCCCATCATCCCTAAAGGCAGCACCTCAGAGGATTACGCTTCCATTTGCTCCTGCACCCGCCTCTAGAACCCTTGAGGATATTTACTACACTAAGGCTTCGGATGTAGTGGCAGTGGTGAAGGCAACCCTAGGTTAAGAAGGTAGGCAGGTAAATGAGCGAACTTCGCAAAGTTCCATTTTTCGACTACCCAAGATTATTTCTTGATGATCGCGATGAGATTCTTAGAACTGTTGAAGAAGTAGGTCTTCGTGGCGCCTTTATCATGCAAAAAGACCTCTCTGAATTTGAGGATAAGCTGGCAAAATACTCTGGTGCGAAATATTCAGTTGGAGTAGCGAATGCGACTGATGGATTAGAACTAGCATGGTTGGCTGTTGGCTTGGAAAAAGGCGATGAAGTAATTATCAGTTCTCACACAATGTTAGCCACCGCCTCAGCGATTGTGACTGCAGGTGGCACACCGGTTCCTGTAGAAATTGGTTCTGACAATCTGATTGATCCGGGTGCTATTTCGGCAGCTATCACTCCACGAACAGTAGGTATCTCGCCTACCCAACTAAACGGCAGAACTTGCGACATGGACGCAATCATGAAAATTGCTAATGACAAGAAACTTGTAGTTGTGGAGGACGCGGCTCAGGCCCTTGGTTCGCGATTTAAGGGACAACATGCGGGCACTTTTGGAGTCGCAGGTAGTTTTAGTTTCTTCCCAGCAAAGGTTTTAGGTTGTCTGGGTGATGGCGGTGGGATTGTCACTAACAGTTCAGAAATTTTTGAAAGGATTTACCAACTACATGATCATGGGCGGGATACGAATGGAGACATCAAGTCCTGGGGAAGAAATAGCCGCCTAGATAATCTTCAGGCCGCAATACTCAATAAGCGTTTTGCTCGATATTCCGAGGTTATCGTGCGCCGCCGTAAGATTGCATCTTTATACCAAACGCACCTCGGCGAACTCCAAGAATTAGATCTTCCGCCAGCTCCGGAAGAGAATGGTGACCACTTTGATATTTACCAAAATTATGAGTTACAAGCTGATAACCGAGATGAGCTCAAGAAGTATCTATCTGAGCAGGGTATTGGAACGATTATTCAATGGGGAGGCAAGGGTGTTCACCAGTGGGAAGGCTTGGGCTTCACTCAGGTGCTTCCAAAGGTTGAGAGGTTCTTCGAACGAACATTAATGCTTCCAATGAATGTATTCATTGGTGATGATGACGTTGTATATGTCTGCGATTCGATCAAAAATTTCTATAGGAAGCAGCGTTGAAAGTGAGGCAAGTAGCATATTTAATTCTGAAAAGGGTCACGGACATCGTTTTATCAGCTCTGGGTCTAATTCTGGCAAGTCCAATACTTTTCCCAGTAATGTTTTTAGTTTGGAAGCAAGATAGGCATTCGCCTTTTTACATTGCTGAGCGCATTGGCCGAAATTTCATACCATTCAAAATGATAAAACTACGTTCAATGGTAAAAAACGCTGACCAAAACGGTGTCGACTCTACAAGTAACACTGATCTTCGCATTACTCCAATCGGAAAGTTCATCAGAAGAAATAAACTTGATGAGCTGACGCAACTTTGGAATGTCCTAGTTGGGCAGATGAGTTTGGTTGGTCCTCGGCCAAATGTTGTACGCGAGACAGATTTGTACACACCAGAGGAGAGACTACTTCTGACCGTGAAACCTGGGATAACCGATTATGCCTCAATTGTTTTTGCTGATGAAGGAGAAATTTTATCTGACAAAGTGGATCCCGATCTTGCATACAATCAATTGATTAGGCCCGGGAAAAGTCAATTGGGAATCTTTTACGTTCGCTCCAGGAGTATATTCTCTGACCTGAGTCTAATTGCTATTACATTGGTGTCTCTCTTCAATCGCAAAAAAGCTCTATCCTACCTTTCTAGCCTTTTAAGTTTTAAACGTGCGCCCTTGTCACTGATTCGACTAGCGCTCCGCCAAAATCCATTAATTGCGAGTATGCCACCAGGTGCCACCAAAAAAGTAGAAACCCGAAGCAGAAAAGTTGATTAGCAGCTGTAGTACATTGAGTCTTTTGCACCGACACCATTTTTAGGTCCTATTTCCTCCTATGCTAACGTACTCACAGGTTTTAACCGAATGAGGTGAAAATGAAAAAGAGAAGGAACTACTACCCTAAAAGGTTGCAAGTATCACCCAAAGGTGATGACCGTGTTCTAAGAAATCTTAAGAAATGTTATACGGAAGACGAACATTTCAGCTACGCCGAGTTTGGAATTTATAAGGGCGCTACTGCTGAGAAAGTACTAGAAACTTTTCCCAACGCAAACGTACACTTATTTGATTTTGAAAGAAATATTACAGAGGCACAAGTCCGACTTATGAAGTATCAATCTCGGATTACTTTTTATGAAAATTCACTTGCCTATCTAGATTCTTATAATTGGAATCTAATGCACCTTTTAAAGCAAGAAAAACGAGAATTCTTTGACTACGTATTCTTGGACGGTGCCCATGTTTGGGCGGTGGATGGATTAACTTTTTTTCTATGTGACATGTTATTGAGTCAAGGCGGTTATATTGAGTTTGATGATGTGGATTGGACACTTAGAGGTTCAAGCTTAGATCCCAAAAAAAATAAATCAACTAAAAAATTTTATACTGAAGAACAAATTGATGCAACTCAGGTTGAATTAATTATTGAATTGCTTGTTAAAAAATCCGGCAAATACAAAGAGATTTCAGAAAATCGTCTTTTCAAAAAGTTCAAGTTGCCTTAAGGCTTTAAGCTATAAGTAGTTATCAAGAATTATGTTTAATTTTTTTGCCTGGTGAGCATAACCAAACTCTTTCAGTTCATTTTTACTGTGTGAAACACTTTGAAATTTTCTAATATTTAAAATTCCATCTGCTAGCTCCAGAGAAGTAGTAAAAAGTTCACCAAAATTATATCTCTGTATTATCTCGGTGTACTCATTTTCTGAGGCTCCTATTACAATTATTTTGGAGCCTGATGCTATGTATTCATAGAATTTTAAGTGCGAAAGTCCTTTCTCCACCTGGTTTTCCCAATTGAAAAAAAGTAGGCCATCAGCCTCAGACTGAATCCTGACGCATTGTAGCCGAGGTGCGTGACCCATTTGAAAAACTATTCTCTCCATGTCAAATTTCTTAATCAAGTCTTGGATTAAAACTTCATATCTTCCATAAAACAAAACTTGTATCATTTGATCAGAGAGTTTTTCCCGATTATTAAGGATTTGTAGCGCTTCAAAGAGGACTTCTAACTTGTGATTCCCCTCATATATGTTCCCAGTATGAACAAATACTAGCTTGCCAATTCTTTCCTGTGAATTTCTAACATAGCCATAGTCTATGAATCCGTTGGGAATAACAAAAATCTCTTTTCCGTGAATCTGTCCAAGCAAATTAGCATAAGCTGTCGAGACCGTTGTAATTATTGTTGCTTGTCTAATCACTTTCTTTTCATATCTTACTTCAAAAAATCTGCGAAATTGACCATAGGGGTAAACTGGATTGGAACACCAAGGATCACGATAGTCCGCCACCCACTTAGAATTGGAAAATTTTGATATTCGATTCGCGATAACGTGTGAGGTTGGAAAGGGTGACGAACTCAAGATAAAGTCAAAAGTGTTACTCTTACTCAATTCTTTTCCCAGCTCGGCCGCAGATTTAGTCCATTTACGTTCAAGATCTGGGAATGCGAAGAGAGACATCAGTACCGTGAAGCTACGATTGACAAAATCCCTGAAGAAATTATTCGAGCTAGAAGATTTTAATTGTTCTAAAAAACTTTTTTTATCTGAGTATCCAAATCGGCTCAATAATCTTCTTAGATTTTCTAGTAAATCTACGTCTTCGCCTATAGCATGTATCGAAATTTTTTCTAGAAACCGCGGTGGGAAACCGAGCTCTGTATTCGCATTTTCGGGTAGAGGTGGACACAAAACGTGAATTTCCCAGCCTAAATCTGCAAGAGTATTCAATAATCCTGGAATTCTTGGTGATGCATGGCGAAAATTGCAAACTACCAAAATCTTTTTAGTCAATGTTTCCGCCTTTTGAATAGATACTTTCCACTTTAGACATTTCTGTTACAAAATCGTTGGAAAGTATTATCTTCTCTCTAGCCTTTTCCCCAATTGATAAGCTGATTTCAGGACTTTCGATTAACCTTCTCAACAATGCGGCAAGGTCCTTACTATTTTTTTGTTCAAACAGAAAACCATTGACAGAATCTTGAATCCACCAACGATTCTCCCGAACATCAGTGATGATACAGGGAAGTTCACAAGACATCGCTTCTGCGGTACTGGCTGCGATGCCTGCATCTGATAGGGAAGTCGAGACATAAATATCTGATGAATTCAAATAGATCGGTAGCTCTGAGTTTTCGACACGTCCTGCAAAGATAACTTGATCTTGAAGACCCAATTTATCAGACAAATATCTCAACTCATCTTCAGTTGATCCGCTCCCAATTAAGAGAAGTTGGGCATAAATCCCTTGTGAATTTAGATGACTCATTGCATATAGAAGTGTTGGAAGATCATAAATGGTTTCAAATGATCGAGTAGAAACTACAATCGGAAAACCTGGTCTAAGTCCAAGTTCCACATTTAATTCTTTCGAACTTAACTTTCTATAAATGGTTGTATCCACGCCAAAATTAACTAAATAGATTCGACGGTGGTCTGCGCCAAGTGAAATCAATTTCGCTCGTACTTCTTGGGAGTCGCAAGTAAAGTAATTTGCCGATTTAACTGCTAGTAAAAGTACTATCCATTTAAAAAAATTATGGCCAAACAGCAAGACATCCGATCCCCAGGGCGTCATCACTTTATTTTTTGACTTGAAAAAGAGGGACAACAGGGCGTAACTTCCCATGGAATGCACTTGGACTACATCGGGACTAAACATCTTTACCTCTGACTTCAACTTCGGAATATAGAAAAGAAATTCTTTAAGTTGTGAAAATTTTGGGACGCGATAAACTCGAATCTCGTTCATTAAAGATGGGTTTCTGGCTACAAAACTATGAATGATGACAACGTGTCCCTTACTTGCTAGAAAGTTAGCCCACTTCACTGTATGTATCGAAGTCGCACTTCCAATTATGTTAATCCGCATTTTTTTTGACATTTTTCAGACCTCTTTTCCAGAGTGTAGTTTCTAGTAACATCATCAGTAAAGCAAGAAAATTGAGTATCCAGAATTGTTCATCGTAACTTTCTATGCTCCAGGAAAAAAATTTAATTAGTATTACGAAAAAAGTAATTCGAGAGAGAAACACTAATATAGGCATCCAGATTCCCCTACTCAGAGAGTGTTTTAAACTCCTGATGAAGATTGAAGATACTAGTAGGAGAAAAATATTTGAAGCTAAGTTCGCAATGTAGATGCCGATCTGTCCAAATTTTGAAATCAAAACATAGTTTAAAGCTAGATTTATAAATGCTGCCACCAAAAGATAAGGTATGACTCTTCCCAAATTACTCGTCAGCGTGATTTGTGACATTTGAACTAAATGCGCCCCCAAGATAAAGCTACTTATCGCCATCAAAAGTAACCAACTAAAATTCAGATCGACTACTCTGTTATTTAACAAATTAAGAATCCAATTACTATTTAAGTAAACGATAACGAGAATATATGGAACCAAAATAGCAAGAATGCGGATACCCTTACTGACAAAGTTCACTTGATTTTCTTGCTGGTCGAATTTTCCTATACTAATTTCTGGGCCAATAATATAGGTGATTGCTCCATAAATCATGACAATAGGACTAACTAAGAATACGTACACCAAATATTTCACTAGGGCTTGGTCCCCGATAATGTGCAAGATGAAATATCGATCTGAGAAACTATTAATCGAATATGCCGCATTTGTCAGCGTAAATAATAAAATATATTTGTAAGTGTCGGTAATTTTAATCGGTTCGGGTTTGAAAACTACTTCTCCATAAACTGGTCTTTGTAATATTCTTGTCGTCCGAAGAACTACGCACAATCCAAGCCCAAATTCTAATAATAACAAAAAGGTAAACACTTCTCTCATCTCCACGTTACGGTCTAGAAGGGATAGAAGTATTGCGGCAATTTTGATGATTGACCGAGCAAGATTAGTGTTAGCAACAAAGAAATGATGACGCAATACCCGCATAAATGAGCTACAAATCTCTATGGATCCTTCGATTAATATGTACGCCAGTAAAGTCGCGAGCACAACACCCATCCCGTGAGGACCTACTAGGAGCTGGCTTAACTTAGAGGGAAATAAAACTACAAATAATGATGCCAGCAAAAGTATTAAGGTGAGTAACTTCAAAAATCTAAAAAACAATGAGTATCTCGTGGCTGGATTCCAATTCGGCATCTCTCTTACGATCAACATATTCATCCCAATAGTGAGAACTGAGACAATAATTCCTGCTGAAGTTGTAAATATGCTCCATTGTGATATCTCAGAATCCAGAGCTGTGTTAAAAAGAATAATTATCAGCAAAAAAGAAACTATTCGCTCGAGCACTTGTGAGAATAGATAGTAGATGCTTTTATTGAGTATCATCATAATAAATTAGGATTTAGAATTTTCATCAAATTCGGACGTTAATTTGGTTGGACTTATAGTCGACAGTGCTAAAATTATCATGTATAATAAGAGATTGTCATTCAGGTTTGTGATTAGACTCCAGCAGATCACTTGTAAATACATTACAGTTTCTAACCACAAAATTTTATATCGTTTAACCATGAATAGTAGACTCTTTCCAATTACTACCAAAAGAAGAAAAAGCCCTACTAAGCCAAAATCTAAAAGAAAACTCGCAGCACCAACCGGACGCAGGATGGATTGACCAGAACGCAATAATGGTTGAATTTCTGGGCATGGAATTATCGCTGTTTTGTGTTGGTTCTGACCATACCCGAAGAGAATATTTTGTGGGTGTTCCGCCTGTAACAGCATTTTTCTGGCACATATCAATTGCAAATAACGATCACGATCGCTTTCACGTGGATTGCTTAGCAGTGCACTACTCTCTACTAAAGCCTGCAGCTCGACTTTTGCCAGAGCAATCGTATTTGTTCCTGAATCCAAAGCGTACGACCCTTTTTCTGAAATTATGCGATCGTTGTATACTGCAATAATCTCTTGAGAGGCACTGAAGGAAAATCCAAAGATAAGAAGAATCGTAATTAAATTGGATACAGAATTTTTCACATTTTTTTGTAGCAATCCTATAATAATGAAGACCGATAGAAGTAAAAGAACAGAAACTGAAACGATTCGACTTAAGTAAATTTGACTAGTTACTACAAGTCCCATGAAATATATAAAGAAACTAATTTTGGCTCTATCTGTCCGTCTTCTCGAGTAGTCAATTAGGTGCAAATAGCCACCGATAACCGCTGTAAAAGCAGCGTAACTAGATCCAGCCCAAGTAACAGATTGCTGATATTGCCAGGGTACCCCTACCACTCCAGTCCAAAGGTAGTAAGTAATCCAGGCTACCAAATAAATACTGAAGAGTGTTTTCACTTTTTGTATTCTTAGAGCCTCAAGCGCATATTTGTTGGAGAGTAAAAGTAGAATAGCTACTATCTCTATATATATTAACAAGAAGCGCAAGGATGAATGGTTCCTATTGTTGACCAGAGATATTGCTGTATTGGCACACAAATATCCAACGAAAACTATTTCCCATCGCATTTTAGTAGCAAAACTCTTACTTATTCTGAGCGGAATGTTTCGTTTTGAACTCAGAAGATATCCAAAAATAGCGACTGCCACTAGAACTTCGTCCACAGCGGTGTAGGCATATCTCAAAATTATTGAATTTGCGAGTACAGAAATACAGATAACAATCGGAATTATGTAACTAGGTTTTTTATATACAAAAAAAAATATGATGATGCCGACAAGAGAACAGGCTAAATCAACATACCCACTTAATTCCATAAATGAAATCTTAGCGATTTATGCACAGTACGGGTGGAACCTGCTTAGAGTTTTGTCGGGGCTAGGCCCATAATCCTCCCTAAGGTTTATTCAGGATCATACTGAAACACATTTGAGGCTCTTGTGATATTCGACCTTGCTCTAAAAACGTCTTCTACTCGAAAAAAAGCAGCGTCTGAAATTCGTTTATACGGAGCACCGAGAATTTCTTCCATAATTGAATATTGATTTCTTAGAAAATAGTCGTCAACAACAATTGTGAAACTTTGATGCAAGCTCAATATAGCCGAAATAAAGCACCATACTCTGAAACGGCCGTCTATAAAGACTAATTTTGGTTGCATGTTGTTCTGATCCACTAATTCAAATGCTCGATTCACATATTTGCCATAGTTATGCGCTTCCTTCATTTGATTTTTCGGATTTGGATATCCGTATCGAACCGTTGGGCCTATATCAACATATTCGACTCTTGAATTATGAAAACCGAGGTCTTTCAATTTCTTCTTCATAAAGTGAGCGAATTTTTTGTCAGATTCTATGCTGAGCACATTTTTTGCAGATTTGCTCAATAAAATGGTAGATCCACCAGAACCAAATTCTAGGACATCAACCCCTTGGGATAGCCTTGTTAGTTCTTCAGATAGCTCTACACCTGACATCGAGGAAACTGAAACATTAAAAAGTTTTAGATTCCTCTTAATTTTGAAACGTAAGATGTCTAAAGTCGCAAAGTAAGGAGTACTCTTAGGGGTGTTCATACTGCTAATTTACATCCTTTTACGCAAAAATTTATTATCGAAACCAGATTTTTTGTAATTTGTATTTTGTCAAAATTTTTCATGATTACAGGAATAGTTAGTTAGATTTTGCTTCAAATAGCAAATCTTTTACTTCAAGAATCATTCTCTGCTTAATTTTTGAAAGGCTGCAAGAAAATATAGAGTCATAGGGCACTTTTGCTGTTCTGCTAGAGTAGTCTTAGCTCGCTGAAGATTATAAGAATGGATTTTATGCGGATTTGGATTCTACAAACTGGCGAACCTGTTCCTACAGATAAGTCTGGTTTCCGGCCAATGCGTGCAATGAATCTATTGAGTGCATTGAGTCATTTAGGACACGAAATAACATTATGGACATCTGATTTTGATCACTTTACAAAGTCCCATCGAGGTCTAACGGGTGGTCAGATTGCGCTCACAAATACTGTCAAGATTAAATTCATTCCAAGTATGGGTTACAAGTCACATTTTGGCTTGAGGCGATTTCTTGATCACTCGCAACTTGGACTCAGCTCGATTCGCATGCTGAGGGGGCAACAGTCCCCTGATGTCGCATTCATCGGTTATCCGCCGATTGAGTCAGCATGGGTTTTCTCACGATGGCTAAAGAAGCGAAAGGTCCCGTTCTTGGTCGACATTAAGGACGTCTGGCCCGACTTAATTGTTACTTCTTTTCCTCGACAATTTCAGAAGTTCCTTCGAATCCTTTTATCACCTCACTTTTTGATGATGAAATCTACCTTTGCTCGAGCAAATGGGATTGTTTCTATATCTCAGGATTTCCTTGAATGGGGGCTGGAGAACGCAAATCGGTCTCAGGGCTTATTGGATTGTGTCGCACCTCTAACGTCACCTGATATTGAATTCACCCCAGAAGAACTTCTAAGTGCAAAGGCCTTTTGGGATTCACATGGAGTTCTGGAAAATGAGATTCCTACCGTATATTTTGTTGGAACATTAAGCGCTAATTTTAATTTTGAACCTGTGCTAAGGGCGGCCAGCAAATCTAATATTCAATTTGTAATTGCAGGTGACGGGCCTGAGCGTTTGAAACTCTTGAAATCGGCTACACGTTTCAAAAATGTAGTGGTGCCCGGTTGGATTTCTTCATCTCAAGCGTTTATTCTTGCCCAAAGAGCCTCAATCGCGATCGGTCCGACAATTGATAGACATGACTTCGAGATGAGTATGCCCAATAAATTCATTGATGCTTTCAGACTTGGAAAGCCTATGTTGACCAGTAATCAAGGCGTGGTAAGCGAACTCCTAATAGAAAACAACGCAGGGAGAGTATATACAAATTCAATCCCCGACAGTTTTCTAATAGAGTTGCAAGAAATGATCTCGGACAATGATTTACTTCAAAAAATGGGTACCTCTGCGCGACAATTGTATGATGAACAGTTTAGTTTTGATAAGATTTACACAAATCTGGTGGGGCTCCTTGAAAGCACTATAAAAAGTGGTATGCGTACAGACAAGGGAGACAAGTAAATAAAAGGAGATTATTTTTCCAAGTGGAACGTAAGTCAAAGTGGAACGTAAGTCAAAGAGAAACTGAAAAAATTCGATACGACAAATATGCGCACGAGTTAGAGGCGCAGTTTGAGTTAAATGGTTATCTCGAAGACGGAGTTGACGGGATTGCTGCGATACATCAAACTCCTTTCCTAGCTTATTATGGAAGCATTGAGCGATTGATTACTCCAGGTTCTGCTGTTCTTGAAATTGGTGCAGGAACTGGGCGCCACACCAGCGTGATTACTAATACTGGTGCCTTTGTTACAGCTTTAGATATTTCAGAAATTTCTCTACAAGTTTTGAAAATGTGCACTGATGGAAGGGTGGATACTGTCTGTGCATCTATGGACTCGATTCCAATTCCGAACTCTTCTTTTGATTTCATAGTGTCAGTCGGTGCGCTCTCATATGCGGATTTCGAAATGACTTGGGGCGAAATCAAAAGATTGTTGAAACCTGGAGGGTGTCTTATCATTCTCGATTCTTTAGATCATAACCCTGTTTATCGCTTGAATCGATTCTTGCATTTCTTACAGGGGAGGCGTACCTTTCTTACGCTAACCAGAATGCCAAAAATGTCTCATCTCGATTGCATGTGTTTAAGTTTCCTTAATTCCACAATCACCACCTTTGGGGAGTTCTATTGGGCACGGGCAGTTCTCAAATTCTTCAGTAAATTTTCTTATGCTGATAAAATGATTACTAAAATTGAAAACAGAAGATCTCCTTCAAAGTGGGGCTTCAAATTCTTACTTGTAGCAGAGAATTTCCAATTAACCCCCTAGGGACTGAATTTTTCAGTGTTGTTTCTAACTGCGATAGTATCTAGGTGTAAATAAACTTACAGAATTGCTTTGTTTTCGGTTTCTCGTGCCGAAGCCCTCTTCAAGCGGTCCCGTATTGCAATTGCTAAATCATTTCCGTGAGGTTGGATTATCACTATATTCTCTAGTTTTAGTTGATCAGCTAAACGCAATGTGGCGTAAAGAATGTTAGCAAATTCCTTATTATCAACAGGAGAAGCTAGCCTCAATACATTTATAGGTGTTTCAATATCAATTGTTGCCATGAACCCATCACCTTTATTTGGGATTGCATCCAAAATGACATTGGCTTTGGGTGCGTAGTGAATGTCTAATGAACCGCTCACACGGATTTCAGTTCCAAATACATTCTTGGCAACTTTCAAGTCAACTGATTCCTCAATCATCTTTGTGGTTATAGCCCCAGGCCTCAGCACTCTGGGTCGTAATCCTGTGCAATCAATAATTGTCGATTCGACTCCCACCGCACATGCCCCACCATCTAAAACCAAATCATCTTTTGACAAGTAGTCTGCAAGCTCTTCAACTACAGCAGCGGCCGTTGTTGGTGATACATGGCCAAAACGATTAGCACTGGGGGCAGCAATACCCTTGCCGCCTTCCTTTTCAAAAGCTTCTAGTAATGCGAGTGCCACAACATGATCTGGTACTCGCACGCCAACCGTGTCCTGCCCACCTGTCACAAAATCATCTGCTAATTCACTTCGCTTTAATACCAATGTCATTGGCCCCGGCCAAAAACTGCGCGCCAGCGCAATTGCATATTCAGACACATCACTTGCCCAATCACCCATACGATCCATAGATGCAATATGAACGATTAAAGGATGATCATTAGGTCGTCCCTTTACAGAATAAATCCTTGCCACGGCCGCCGAATTAGATGCATCTGCCCCTAAGCCATAGACAGTCTCTGTTGGAAAGGCCACTAAATCCCCTGCAATTAAACTCCTTGCGGCAGAGGCCATGGCATCTGCCGTGCAGTTGGAGAGGAATTGACTCACCCCTTAATTCTCTCACTTTTCTCAGCATTTATTAACGCCATTACAAGCCTATGAGCGATAATAGAGACATGAAACTAAACCGTATCCGCACAATCGCATCCATCATCACCGTCGTAGCAGTTGCAGGTGTTGTTGCCCTTACCATTCCAGCAAATGGTGCCGGTACCACCGATAACCGCTACATCACTGTCACAGGTGTTGGCACAGTCTCAGTTGTCCCGGATGCAGTTCGCTTTAATGCCACAGTCTCTGCCCTTGCAGCAACAAATGCAGCAGCACTCTCATCAGCCAGCAAATCAGCTTCAGATGTGCGCGCAGCGCTAAAGGAAAAGGGAATTGCAGTTAAAGACATTCGCTCTGCCAACATCTCTGTCTATCCTGAATACAACTACACACAAGAAGCCGGCACCAAGATCACTGGCTACCGTGCATCACAATCATTTGATGTCCTAGTTAGAAAAGCATC
>Ga0209550_10003579_pt1 | contig 14799 bp, 16 predicted proteins | sample LauGreSuBDMM15SN_2_FD_187567 | JGI IMG/M metagenome (GOLD analysis project Ga0209550, IMG submission 187567) | Freshwater lake microbial communities from Lake Michigan, USA - Su13.BD.MM15.SN (SPAdes) (version 5) | ecosystem: Environmental > Aquatic > Freshwater > Lake | place: Lake Michigan...
AAAATCAATCGCCAAATTTTAGGAAAAATTGTTTTTTCCAATCAAAAAAAATTGCAGATTTTAGAGAAAATTATTCATGAAAAACTGCGCAAAAATTATCAACAATTTTTAAAGAAAGCGCAAAAAGATGGAGCAAAATGCGTGGTTTTAAATATCCCGCTATTGCTAGAAACTAAAGGCTATGAATGCGATTATGTTGTGGCAATTATTACAAATCGCAAACAGCAAATTGATCGCTTTATTGCCCGCGAAAAATTAAAAAATCCACAAATTTTAATAAAAGATTTAAAAGAAAAATTTCAGCAAATTATCAAAAGACAAACTTCTAATAAAATCCGCAAAAAACATGCCAATTTTATTATTAAAAATGACGGTTTAAAAAGCCACACAGTCGCGCAGGTGAAGGTTGTTTTAAAAAAAATTAATAGTTTATGAGTAAAAAAGAAAAGTCTTACGGCGAGTTGTTAATGGAAGAATTGGAAGAGGAAAAAAGACAAAAAGAGCTGGCAAAACAACAAAGCGAAATAGCTTTAGATCAGGCTTATCAAAAATTATTTGCAGTTGGTGAAGGTATTTTATTTAGCAGAAAAGCCTATCAAAGCCCTCAAGAATTGCGCCAACGATTTTTCTATATGTATGTAGAAAGGGGCAATAAATATCACAAGTTTAGTGAAAAATTATTTGATGACGAAGATCTTGCAAAAGGAAATTATGACTATTCAAGAGGCATGGTTAATGGTTTTATTGTAATGTTAGAAGCGATAAGGGCTCAAAAAGAATCTGGCATTGCTGCAAAACTTGATGTTGAATTTGTAAATGCTTTGCATGATTCGGCTTCGCATCACAAAGATAAATCATGCGTAAGAACCGCAAAAGATAGAATAAGAGATGGATTTAAAATTCACGACGCTTCTTTGCCTTATTTGCAACAGGTTGCGCAAGATAATTATGCAATTATTCTTCATTCTCTTGACCAAACTAATCATAAAAATTCTGTTGGCTTTGCGCATAACGCCCGTAGTTATTTTGAAATCATCTTTTACAGAATAAGAACTTTGGAAGATGGCGATGAATCAATGCCGCAAATGATTGCTTGGTTAATTGAAGCATATGAAAAATCTATTTTAGAAGCGGGCGAAGATTCACAAAAAAAGATTGCCGCAATGGCAATGATTATTCACGATTTAAATTTATTGCACCCTTACAAAGACGCCAATGCCCGCACTTTTAATGTGCTATTATTAAATTTTTTGTTACTAAAAGAAGGTCTAAATCCGGCAATGATTTTTTCAATTTCATGCCTTGAGTCTTTCACTAAAGACGAGGCGGCAATTGCTATATATGAAGGACAAAAAGCTTGTGAAGAATTTTTTTTAGCAAATCAAGATATTGGCGATTTATTCTCGCCACTAACTCAAGAATTGCGCGAAATATTTGAACAAACCTCAAGATATTTAGAAGAAGAAGGAATTATGCGCAGCGATGCTCTTGCTAGCTCAATTGGCTTATTTCAATGCAAGCGAAGACTGGAAGAATTAAAATTAAAACAGAAAAAAGGTGAAGAAGTTTTGCCACAAGATTTTGCAGAATTAGAATCTAATTTTTTAAAATCATCAAGCGAAGCGGCGGCGTTATTTTCAAAGAAACACCTTCCCGTTTTTCTTCAATATAATATGAAAGAATTTCTTGAAATTTTTCCAGAATTTAAGCCAGCAAATTTATTTGCAGAGAGTATGGAAGCTAGTGAATTTCAAAAATTTGCCAGAGGCTGCACAAAGAAAAATGGTTTTTTTGGAGAAAATTTTCGTTGGAATGAAATTGAAAACTCCTCCGTCACAAGCTTAGCGCAGCATTTAATCTATCATTATCAATATGATGACCAGTTTTTGATTATAAACAATATTGCGCAAGAATTTCAAAAAATTCTCTTAGTTAGTGATTTAGAAAAATATACAGAAAGCTTGGCAGAAGAAATCAAAGCTGAAAGCCAGAAAAATGAGGAATTGCTTGCTAAAAAAGATGATAAAAAATTGCAAGATCAAAGCGTTGAAAATCCTGACGCCAACTCTCTGGAAGTAAAAACATCTGAAACACTTGGTCTTAAAAAAAGAGATTGCTGCGTTATATCATAAACGGCATTAACAAGCCTATTCATCCCTTTAAACCCCCCCATCCAATCACTCTCCCCTTGAGGGAGGGTGATTGGAGGCTTTAACGGGTTTTTAAAATGGAGGCGGAAAATCCTATTCATCCACAACATTATCAAATTTAGGCTGCTTTACTTCGCCATCATAAGTAAGATTACCCTTCTTGCCGCAAGCTTCTAGGCTTAAAAAAATCATCGCAGTTAAAATTATTTTTCTAACAAAACTTTTAGTTTTCATAAATTTAATTTTTACAGAGATTTTAATAAATTTTTAGCATTTTTAATTTGCTTTTCCACCTCGCCTCTACCAGTTCCGCCGTAAGAAACGCGGCTATTGACAGAATTTTGCGCTGATAAAACTGTAAAAATATCTTTAGTAATTTTTGCTTCAAATTTTTGCATATCTTTTAGCGATAATTCATGCAATTCTAATTTTTTATCTTCCGCCAATTTCACAATTGCGCCAGTAATATGATGGGCGCCGCGAAATGGAATTTTCAAATTTTTTACCAACCAATCCGCAATGTCAGTGGCGCAAGAAAAATCAGCGCCGGCCATTTTTTCCATATTTTCCTTATTCACTTTCATATCTGCAACCATGCCAGACATGGCGCGCAGACATAATTTTGCATTTGCAGTTGCGTCAAAAACCGGCTCCTTATCTTCTTGCATATCTTTAGAATAAGTCAGCGTTAGACCTTTCATCACCGTTAGAAGCGCAAAAGTTGCACCAAAAATTCGACCAGATTTTCCACGCACTAATTCTGCCGCATCGGGATTTTTCTTTTGTGGCATGATTGAAGAGCCTGAAGTAAAGGCGTCAGAGAGTTTTACAAATTTAAATCCCTTGCTCATCCAAATAACAATTTCTTCGGCAAAGCGCGACAGATGGGTTGCCACAAGCGATAGGCAAAAAAGATATTCAATAGCAAAATCGCGATCAGATGTTGAATCCATTGAGTTGCGCGTTGGTTCGTCAAAACCCAAACTTTTAGCAACTTTAAAACGATCAATTGGAAATGAGGTTCCAGCCAGTGCGCAAGCACCTAGCGGCGATTGATTCATTCTTTTGCGCAAATCTTTAAGACGCGAAATATCGCGCAAAAACATTTCAAAATATGCCATTAAATGATGCGAAAATAAAACCGGCTGCGCCACTTGCAAATGCGTAAATCCGGGCATAATTACACCCAAATTTTCATCAGCTTTTTTTACTAAATTTTTTTGTAAATCTTTTAACAAATTAACAACTTCATCAATTTCGTCGCGCACAAAAAGACGAAAATCAAGCGCCACTTGATCATTGCGCGACCTTGCAGTATGAAGCTTTCCGCTCACATCGCCAATAATTTCTTTTAAGCGCGATTCAATATTCATGTGAATATCTTCAAGCTCAATTTTAAAATTAAATTTTCCGCTTTCGATTTCCTTTTCAATTTTGCGCAAACCCTCAATAATTTTTTTTGCCTCATCTTTGGTCAAAATTTTTACCGATTCTAACATTTGCGCATGGGCGATAGAGCCTTTAATATCTTGCTTATAAAGCTTATTATCAAAAGTGATCGACTGATTAATTTCTTGCATCAAGCTTGACGGTTTTTCAGCAAATCTGCCGCCCCACATTGCGTTTGAATTTTTCTTAGACATAAACTTAAATTGGATTTATGATTAAATAAAAAAATTTAATCTGTTGGAAATAGACGAGGTGACAGTTTGAAAGCCACTGGGCGCACTTCCACTCAAGAGGTCTATAACCTAAAATACCAAATCTTAATTTACAAAACAAATGGAGAGCTTCGAAATAAGATCAAACAGTATTTTTGATCGCCGTCATTTAAATTTCATAAAAAAATGGTGGCTCGATATTGATAAAGTTAATTTTATGATTGTTTTATCAATTATGATTTTTGGACTGATGATGACCGCCAGCTCTGGCTCGGCAATTGCCAAAAGAATTGATGTTGATAAATTTTTCTTCCTAAAAAAACAGTTATTTTTCTTCTTCATCGCCATTTTTTTACTAGCGACAATTTCATTTTTAGATCAAGAAAAAATCAAATTTTTTGCGCTTTTTGGATTAATGGCTTCAATTGCTTTGCTCTGTTTAGTTTTGGTTTTTGGCGTTGAGGCAAAAGGCTCCAAACGCTGGATTTCAATACTTGGATTCACCTTGCAGCCATCAGAATTTTCCAAAACTTTTTTCGTAATTTTTAACGCTTTTTTACTCCATCGTTTTTATCGCGAAAAATGGCAAATTAAATATGGATTTTCTGCCGCATTATTTTTCATGCTGGCTTTATTACTAATTCTCCAGCCCGATTTTGGCATGACCATAATTTTTGCGGCGCTATGGAGTGTGCAAGTTTTTCTAGCAGGAATTCCCTTATATTTTATCGTCGCAATTGCCGGATTTGCTGTTTTTGGCGGCTTTGGAGCTTATTTCGCGCTGCCCCATGTGCAAGATCGCATCAACCGTTTTATTAATAGCGACGAAAAAAATTACCAAGTTGAACGCTCGCTTGACGCCTTTGTTAACGGCTCATTTTTTGGCGAGGGTCCGGGAAATGGCGTGGTAAAAAACTTCATCCCCGACGCCCATACCGACTTTGTTTTCGCCGTAATTGCCGAGGAATATGGACTGCTTTCTTGTATAATTTTGCTGGTGGTTTTTTCTTATTTAATCACGCGAATTGTGCGCCGCGCTTTAGATGAAGAAGATCGCTTCGTTTATCTATCTCTTTGCGGACTTATGATGCAATTTACCATGCAAGTTATCATCAATATTGGCGTAAGTTTGCGCCTTTTTCCAACTAAAGGCATGACGCTGCCATTCATTAGCTATGGCGGCTCTTCAATGATGTCGATGGCAATTTGTTTTGGCTTAATTTTAGCATTAACCAAGCGCAAATATCACCGCAATGTTGATTATGGAAATATCAAATTAATTTAGGAAATTTTTCCAACCACTGGAGATGAAGGTGAGGCAAATTTTTTCTTCTCCATTCTGCCCGCAAGATAAGCCGTTCTACCCGCCTCAATTCCAAGCTTCATGGCGTGTGCCATCAAAATTGGATTTTGCGCTTTAGCAATTGCCGTATTCATCAAAACACCAGCGCAACCAATTTCCATCGCAATTGCCGCATCTGACGCGGTTCCAACCCCCGCATCAACTAAAACCGGAACTTTCGATTGCTCAACAATAAATTCAATATTCAAACGATTTTGAATTCCCAGCCCCGAACCAATTGGAGCCGCTAGCGGCATGATTGCGCAGCAACCAACATCTTCCAATTCTTTAGCAACAATTGGATCGTCAGAAGTATAAACCATCACATCAAAACCCTCTTTAATCAACATTTCCGCGGCTTTGATAGTTTCAACAACTTTTGGATAAAGCGTTTTTTCATCAGATAAAACTTCTAATTTCACCAAATTCCAACCCCCCGCAACACGCGCCAAACGCAGCGTGCGCACCGCATCTTCCGCAGTAAAGCAGCCCGCAGTATTTGGCAAATAAGTATATTTTTTTGGATCGATAAAATCTTGCAGCATCAATTCATCTTTCTTCTCAATATTAACGCGGCGCACCGCTACAGTGACAATTTCAGCGCCACTGGCTTCAATTGCTAATTTTGTTTCTTGAAAATCTTTATATTTTCCGGTTCCAACCAAAAGGCGTGAAGAAAATTTGCGCCCAGCAACTTCAAAAAAATCATTCATTTTATTTATGCTATTATTTGTCGCAACTGCACTAGTTGCAAAGCGACAATAGTTAACTACCCACCAAATTGACTAGAAAATACCGTAATTAAAAACAACACCGCTGGAGCAGTCAAAGTTAATCCGTCCAAGCGATCAAGCACTCCACCATGTCCGGGAATTAAATTTCCTGAATCTTTTACACCAAAAATTCTTTTAAACTTTGATTCAAGAAGGTCGCTGCATTGCTCAATCAACGATAATAAAATGCTCACAAATACAAAAAACACCGCACTTCCAGCAAACATTAACGAACTCACAATTCCAATTAACGCACTTCCGGCAACGCCGCCAGCAAGCCCTGACCAAGTTTTATTTGGACTAATATCTGGCGCTAGTTTTTTTCCACCAAACGCTTTTCCAACAAAATAAGCAGCAATGTCAGTAGTCCAAATTATTGAAAACATCCAAAATAAAATATCCGCATCGTAAAAACGAATTTTTACCGTCGAATAAATTGGAATTAAAATATAAAAAAAGCCAACAAGCTGCCATTTTTGCGAATTGGCGATGTTTTTTGTCATATCAAGCCATTCTTTTGTCATCAAAATTGTCAATGCAATTGCAATAAAAACGAATAAATCTTTTGAATAAAAAATTGCATAAAGCGCCACAATAATTAGCACCGCGCCGCTAATGACGCGCTTTTTCAAATTTCCGCTTGGATCAAATTTATCAAGTTTTGCCAAAAGTTTTTCTGCAATCTCGAAAGATTTTTTAATTAACTTTTTCGCGCAATAATAGGTTTTTTCTCCCAAATTAATTGCTTTGCTTAATAAATTTTGCAGAAATTCTTTTTTATCTTTTGCCATATCGTCTTTCTCTTTGATTAAAATTTTCAATTGCGCCAATTAAATCTTTTTTAGAAAAATCTGGCCAATATTTTTCAGTAAAATAAAGCTCGCTATAGGCAATTTGCCATAGCAGAAAATTACTTACTCTTAAATCGCCAGCGGTTCTAATTAAAAGATCGGGATTGGGAATTTGCGGATTATAAAGATTTTTTGCAATTAAATCTTCATTAATATTTTCTGGATTAATTTTTTCGTCTTGCACCTCTTGCGCAATTTTTTTCACCGCATCAACAATTTCCTGCCTTGCGCCATAAGAAAAAGCTACATTTAAAGTAAGATTCTGATTATTTTTTGTTATTTCTTCAATTTCGCTAATTCTTTCTTTGGTGGCCGCACTTAATTTTTCTAAATTTCCTGAAATTAAAATTTTAACACCTTTTTCCATCAAGGGCTTGATTTCATCGCTTAAATATTGGTCTAAAAGCTTCATTAAATATTCAACTTCATCTTTTGGACGATTCCAATTTTCTGAAGAAAAGGCATAAATTGTTAAAAATTTTACACCAAGCTCAATTGATGCCAAAGCAATATTTTCAATATTTTCTGCACCTTTTTTATGACCAATTTTTAACGAGAGCCTTCTTGCTTTAGCCCATCTGGCATTGCCATCCATAATAATGGCAATGTGCGAAGGGGCGATTTGCTGTAGGGGTTTTTTTGCTATTTTTTTGGACAAAAAAAAACCATTACTACCTTTGTTGTGATTGTGAGGTATTAGCATTTGGCAAGGATGTTGGGCTACTTACAGATGTTTCAGAACCACCTTGCAAAGCCTCCTTAACCGCAGCATTTACAGATTCATGATCTTTATGATTTTCATTAAATTTTGCCCCACCATCATCTTCCTGCCCTTGATTTGAAGATGGTTGACTGCCGCCCTCTTGCTGCTCGCCCTCTTTTCCTTCTTCCTTATCGTCACCAAATATACCTTTAAAAAAATCACCTACAGTTTCAGCCACTGCATCTGCTACCACTTTAGCTGCATCTGCTGCCGCTTTAGCTGCATCTGCTGCGGTTGTAACTGCAGCTTTAGCTGCAACTTCTGCCGCTTCCGCCGCAGCTTTAGCTGCATCTGCTGCCGCTTCCGCCGCAGCTTTAGCAGCTTTTTTTAATAAAGATTCCTCGCTTTCATCATCAGAAGATTCACCTTCCAATTCCTCACCACCATCTAATTCCTTATTTTTTCCTTCCTCCTCTTTCTGCCTCTCCTCCTCTTCCCCTCTTCCTGTCTTTTGAAATAAATCCCCATAATACCGCGTCATTTCACCAGAAGCACGAGAAGAATATTCCTCTCTTCCTGTCTTTATTGCGGTGATGTTGTAGATTGGATGTTCGAAACCAGAAGCACGAGAAGAATATTCCCCTCTTCCTGTCTCTTCCTCTAAAGTTTCAAAATCTTCAATTCCTGCCGCACTAATCTCACTATCAAGACTTTTAATTTCAGAATCAATTTCATTCGCACCCATCCCTCGATATTCTTGCATATAGCCAGCAACTTTATATCCAAAAGCTTGCGCAACTCTATTAGTAATTCCAGAAGCAAGATTCATCACAGCTGTAGCAAGATTTAGGGCGGCAGTAACCGCTCCAGCAGCAGCATCTCCAATTGAATCTCCCAAAGAGCCTGGGGCAGAATCTTTTTTTGTCATTCCTGCATTTGCATGGATTGCCTGCTGCGCAGCTGGCAACATTGTTTGTAAAGCCGCTTTTCTAGCTTGTAACTCGTGAACTTTTGACGCCATATTATATAGAATATTTGATTGTTAAATTTTCATTAAATCTTTTTCTTTCACTAAAACAGCGCTATCTGTTTTTGCAACATATTCATCGGTAATTTTTTGAATTATGTCATTAAAAGAGTGGCTTTGATCTTTTCCAAGCTCTTTTTCATATTTTTTAAAATCATCCAAAACATCGCGGCGGATATTGCGTAGTGCGATTTTTTTATCTTCACCATATTTTTTTGCTAATTTAACCAAATCGCGGCGGCGCTCTTCACTAAGTTTTGGAATGGCAATGCGCAGCGTCGTTCCATCAACGGTAGGATTAAAACCCAAATTAGAATTAATAATTGCTTTTTCAACCGCCTTAACATTTTCGCGATCCCAAACCTGAATTGACAAGCTTGTAGCTTCAGGAACCGAAACATTTGCCACCTGCGAAATTGGCATTAAAGCTCCATAAACTTCAACGCGAATTGTATCAAGCAAGCTAGGATTGGCGCGGCCCGTTGAAATTGAATCTAAATCACGCTTTAAAGAAGACATCGTATCTTCCATTTTTTGACGAGTTTTATTTGAAAGTTCGTTAATCATTTTATTTAAATTTGAGTTTGTCGATAGACCCTGCAACAATTGCGCGATCTAGCTTTAATTTATAATTGTAAACTTGCCCTTGCCGCAAACAACCTGCTGCAGCGCGTTTTCTTCTTTTATCGAAAAAACAATAATTGGCAGTTTATTGTCTTTTGCTAGCGTGATTGAAGTTTGATCCATCACGCGCAAATCTTGTTTAATTACATCAATATATTTTATGGTTTCATAGCGCGTGGCGTTTTTGTCTAGTTTTGGATCGGCGCTATAAACTCCATCAACTTGCGTGCCTTTAAAAATTCCGTCACAATTCATTTCAACCGCGCGTAGCACGGCTGCGGTGTCGGTTGTAAAAAATGGATTTCCTGTTCCGGCAGAAAAAATTACTACGCGATTTTTTTCTAAATGCCTAGCCGCGCGACGCTTAATATAAGGCTCGCAAATATTATTCATGGGAATTGCAGAAAGCATGCGAGTGTCAATTCCTTTTTTTTCTAACGCGCTTTGCAAAGCAAGACCGTTGATGCAGGTTGCAAGCATTCCCATATAATCGGCAGTGACGCGCTCGGTTCCCTTTGCCGCTTGCGACACGCCACGAAAAATATTTCCACCGCCAACAACCACGCAAATTTCACAACCCATTTCATGCGCCGCTTTTATTTGAACGCAAACTTTTTCAATTGCTTCCACTTCGTGACCAAAGGCAGCCCGCCCCATCATTGCTTCGCCAGAAACTTTAAAGAGAATTCTTTTAAACTTTAGGGATGATTTGCTTGCCATTTATATGATTTAATTTGATTGGATTATATAAGCTAATTTCTGTTTTAACTGCGTAAAAATCAAGCGATTTAAAAAGACATTTTTATAAAACGATTATGTTTGGTGGACCCCGCACTCGTTGCGGGTTCCACCACTGAACTTCACACCTAAAAATCAGACATAAAAAAGGGCTACAATCATTTTAATTTGATTGCAGCCCTTTTTTCGTAAAATTTTGTAGAAAAATTATTTTGTCATTGATGCAACTTCTGCAGCAAAATCATTTTCTTTTTTCTCAACGCCGTCGCCAAGAATGAAAAGTTTGAAACCAGAAATTTTAGTTTCTGAATTTTCTTTGCTAAATTGCGCAACTAAATCTTTAATTTTAAGCTTGTCATCCATTACAAAAAGCTGTTCTAAAAGCACAACTTCTTCATAATATTTTCTAATTCTGCCTTCAATCATTTTGTCGATAATGCTTTCAGGCTTGCCAGAAGCGCGCGCTTGCTCTTTTAAAATTTCGCTTTCACGAGAAAGTTTTGATGGATCAACCGATTCAACCGTTAAAGCATCAGGCTTTGCCGCAGCAATATGCATAGCAATTTGCTTGCCTAATTCTTCTAATTTTTCTTTATTAGCGCCCGATTCAAGAGCAACAAGAACCGCAATTTTACCCATATTTGGAGCAATTGCATTGTGAATATAGCTAACAACCAAACCGCTTGAAACCTGCAATGAAGCAAGGCGACGAATATTGATATTTTCACCAATTACGCCAATTTGACTTTTAACTTCTTCATCCTTTGCAGCTTGTAATTTAGCGATGTCGTCACCATAAGACAAACTTTCGATAGCAACTTTTGCTACAAAATCTTGGAATTTTTGATTGCGTGCAACAAAGTCAGTTTCAGAATTTACTTCAATTACTGATGCTTTATTTCCTGCAATTGCAACAGCAACAACGCCTTCAGATGTAACGCGTCCAGCTTTTTTAGAAGCTGATGAAAGTCCTTTTTTACGCAACCAGTCAACTGATTTTTCAAAATCATCGCCATTTTCTGCTAGGGCTTTGTTGCAATCTGAAATACCGCAGCCAGTGGCTTCGCGTAGTTTTTTAATTAATGATAGATCTGCCATATATTTTAAAATGAGGTTTAAGTTCAAGTTCCCTTGAAAGATGTTTGAATCTTTCAAGGGAGGGAATTGGGGAATTATTCTGCTTTAGGTTCTTCTTTTTTAGGAGCGGCTTTTTTAGTCACTACTTTTACATCAGATTTTTTTGCAGCTGCTGGTTTTTTTGCAAATTTAGCACCTTCTTTTTCTTCTGATTTAGCGTTAGAAGTTAACTCTTTTTTCTTGAAATCTTTTCTGTCAGGAAATTTTTTATGAGCAGGTTTTTCTTCAACTTTTGCATTGCTTGCCATTGTAGCTTGCAAATCTTCTTCGGTTTGAATTTTGCTAACATCAACACCAGCTAAAGCCATGTTTTCTTTGATGCCAGAAATAATTGCATCAGAAATTAAACGGCAGAAAAGTTTGATTGATTTTGCAGAATCGTCATTACCTGGAATTGGAAAAGCGATGCCGTCTGGATTGCAGTTAGAGTCAAGAATTGCCATGATTGGAACGCCAAGTCTTTTAGCTTCAGCAACCGCTAGCGATTCTTTATTGGTGTCGATAACAAAAACTAGATCAGGATATCCGCCCATGTTTTTAATGCCGCCAAGAGCTTGTTCAAGCTTTGTTCTTTGTCTTTCAAGAACTAGTTTTTCTTTTTTATTGTAACCAAATTCAGCATCAGCAAGTCTTTCTTCAATTTTTTTCAAAGTTTTGATTGATTGAGAAACTGTTTTCCAGTTAGTAAGCATGCCGCCTAACCAACGAAAATTTACATAATATTGACCGCATCTTTTTGCTGCATCAGCAACTGCGTCAACTGCTTGTTTTTTAGTGGCAACGAATAAAATTCTGCCGTTATTTTTAGCGATTTCGCGCACAGTTTTTAAAGAAGTGTGCAATAATTGCGCGGTTTTGTTAAGGTCGATAATGCTAACACCATTGCGATTGCCGTGGATGTATTTTGACATTTTTGGATTGCGGCGCATAGATTTATGACCGAAGTGAGCACCAGCTTCAAGAAGCTGTTTAATAGTGAAATTAGGAAGTTCGTTAGACATATGTTTTATAAATTTTTGGTTAGTTACCAAACAACAAAGTAATCTTATCTCAAGGCTTCAAAGCAGGCTTGGAAGCTAGAAAAGACACCAAAATTTTGTTATTTGTGGAAAATTAATTTTGAAAAAATTCAAGATTAGGGCGGCGCAATTTAGAATTTCTTAAATAAAATGCAAGACTAAGAAACTGCCAAGAAAATTAGCGTAATTATTGCGATAAAAAAACTAGCATAAAGTGTGATTACAAAATTGCGGTTTTTTAGTGAAAAATGCTGTCTTTCTTTTTTGGTTGCTTTTTTGCCAACAAACTTCTCGCCGTCAATATAATCTTTGCGGCGGATGATTTTTTTAATCAATAAATTTTCTATTAAAATAATCCATAAAATATAGATTATAATTGGTAAAAAAGCGGGCCAAATTTTTAATAAAAATCTCATAATTATTTACTTTAGGTTTTTAGATTTAATAAATTTTTCAAATGCGCCTAGATAAAGCATCTCCGGCTGCCTTGAGATTGCAGAGTTTTTACATTATCTATTTAAATTACGATTCGTAATTATAAATAATTTTTCCAATAATTGATTTAAAAACGATATTTAAATATGAAAAAAAACGCTTTCTCAATTCTTGAACTATCTATTGTTTTAATAATTATTGGCTTGCTTACCGCTGGCGTTGTAAAGGGCGGAGCTATGATAAAATCATCGCGACTTGCCGGCGCAAGAGCAATTACTAGCAGTAGCGAAATTGTCAAAATAGATGGCCTTCTTGCATGGTTTGAGCCTTCAATGTTAGATTCAATTTTGCCGCAAGAAACCATTGAGGGCGCGCCTTTGACAACATGGTTTGATATTTCTCCAGCGTCAATTACGCTACATAAAAATATTATCACAAAAACCGCCAGCAATAATGTGACTTATGTTTCTGATGGCATAAATAATATTCCAAGCATTCGCTTTAATGGCGCTGAAAATCTTAAAATTGACGAGTTATTTCAAGGCCCCGCAAATCAAGTGACATTGTTTGTGGTATTGCGTCCAGAGTTTAGTGGCGGTCCTAAATCAACATTTTTTGATGCTGCGCTAGCTGGAGATGATTTTTCAGTCACTATTCATAATGGCAATTTAGTTCTTAATGCGGGCAATAGCTTTGGCTTAAATGGCAATATTGAGAGTAAAAAAAATTACATTATCGCCGCTTATTTTAACTTTGATAATTCTACCGCTTATGTTAATGATGCTGAAAATATAATTGGCACAGCGCATGTAAATGCTGGATCTAACGCTTTAAAGGGCATTACTATTGGAACTAATAAATCTGGAAATTCGGGGTTTAATGGCTTGATTTCGGAAATTATAATTTATAATCGTCCCTTAAAATTAAATGAACGCAAAGATGTAATGCGCTATTTAGCAAAAAAATATAAAATTAATGTTGGCGGAATTTGATATGACTAAAAAAGAATTAATAATTACCTCGAAAGATAAAATCGTCCGCAGTGAAGATGTGGGCTTTTCTGCTTATATTCGCAGCATTCAGCAATTTCCAATTTTAAGTGCGCAGGAAGAATTAGAATATGCTAAAAAAGTTTTTGAGCATCACGATAAAGAAGCGGCTAAAATGCTGATTCAAAGCCATTTGCGACTTGTAGTAAAAATGGCGCAAAAATTTAAAAATTATGGCTTGCCCATGCGCGACTTGGTTGCTGAAGGAAATTTGGGATTAATGCAGGCGGTAAAAAAATTCGATCCGCATAAGGGTTTTCGTTTTTCAACTTATTCAATGTGGTGGATTCGCGCTTTCATGCAAGATCATGTTTTGCGCTCGTGGTCGATGGTTAAAATTGGCACTACGGCGGCGCAGAAAAAATTATTTTTTAACTTAAATAAAATTAAAAAAAGATTGGGCATAAAAGAGTCGGTTTTAAATAATGAACAAGTTAAGCAAATTGCTCACGACTTAAATGTCAGCGAGCAAGAAGTTTCCGACATGAGCTCGCGCCTAGCGCAAAGCGACTCTTCGCTTAATGCTAAAATTGGCGATGAAGAAGAAAAAGAAGTGGGCGATTTGCTAGCTTCAAATGATGAAAATCAGGAAGAAATTGCTATTAAAAATCAGGAAGCAAAACAGAGATCGGTTTTATTTCGCGCCGCTTTTGCCACTTTAAATGAGCGCGAGCAAGATATTTTAACCCGTCGCCAATTGTTTGAAGAGCCTTTAACGCTTGAAGAATTAAGTCAGATTTACAAAATCTCGCGCGAGCGCATTCGTCAAATTGAGGAAAATGCCATCAATAAAATTAAAAAAGAAATCGCCAAACTTATTAATAAAAATTAATGTTTACGGGAATAATTTCACATCTTGGAAAAGTCAGCGCCATTAAAAACAATGCTAAAAAAGATTTATTATTAGTTATTTCTTTAGCAAAAAAAACGGTGGCAAGAAAGCTGGAAATTGGCTGCTCTATTGCTATTAACGGCGTTTGCTTAACTTTAATTTCAAAAAAAATTATTCGAGATGACATTTTATTATCCTTTCAAGCATCGCAAGAAACTTGCGTCAAAACCACTTTAGAAAAATTTAAAATTGATGAAATTGTTAATGTAGAATTTGCATTGCGAGTTGGCGATGAGCTAGGTGGACATATGGTTTTGGGGCATGTTGATGAAATTGCAAAAATTGCCTTGGTTAAGAAAATAAAAGATTCTACGCGCTTTGATTTTAGCGCTTCAAAAAAGATTATGCGCTTTATTGCGGCAAAAGGATCTGTCGTTTTAAATGGCGTTTCGCTTACA
>Ga0209550_10003581_pt1 | contig 14796 bp, 19 predicted proteins | sample LauGreSuBDMM15SN_2_FD_187567 | JGI IMG/M metagenome (GOLD analysis project Ga0209550, IMG submission 187567) | Freshwater lake microbial communities from Lake Michigan, USA - Su13.BD.MM15.SN (SPAdes) (version 5) | ecosystem: Environmental > Aquatic > Freshwater > Lake | place: Lake Michigan...
GTCGTGGCAATGACCAACCACGACGTGTCGTGGCAATGACCAACCAGACCTAGAGGTCTGGTTGCGTTGAACCAGACCTAGAGGTCTGGTTGCGTTTAATATCACACTATTATGCAAACAAGACGATTTTCATGCATGAAGACGAAATTATGGTTCGATATGGGAAATCAATTTGCATCGAACCTGACATGCCGGACAGCGAAGGGTCGATGAAACATTTCGTCTTTGATTTAGACGAAACCATTGGATCCTTTCGAGAATTACATGGATTGTGGAATCCACCAAGCGGAGGAGTTCAAACTTTGATAGCCTTGTTGCGTCTTTTCCCGGAATTTCTTCGTCCAGGCATCCTTCCCATTTTGCAGTATCTTCATCAGAAAAAACAGCAGCAATGTTTTGGAAAATTTTACATATACACGAACAACCAGTGCGGTCGCACGTGGACCGAGAGTCTGATCCAAGCGATTGAAGTGATTGCCGAAACACCGAAATTGGTCGATCACATTATTTGTGCGTTTAAAATTGACAATGTCATAGTAGAGTCACGTCGTACGAGTCACTGGAAAACGTGGAAGGATCTCGTCCGTTGTACCATGCTCCCGTCAAAGGCAATGATTTGTTTCATCGACGACACGTACTTTCCCAAAATGAATCGCGATCGCGTCTTCTATTTACAACCCCGTCCCTATGAAAACACGTTGAGTTTGTCGCAAATTGCACACCGACTCATGACGACTTCCGTTGTAAAAGTTTCGCCCAGGTTGCTTGAAACCTGGGCGTCGGCTGCGCCACGTCCCAATCGATCCACGGAAGACGATTTTGCATTATCCAAACGCCTCTTTTACTTTATTCGCGAGTTTTTCCACATGGCATTACGTCGACCACAGACACGTAAACTTCGTGGCCGATTTTGGTACAATTTGACGCAAAAAACGCGATCCAAGGACCATCAAAAAATATCTCCCCATTACTAAAATGAGCAATGAGATTGATGAGTTTACGCGTCACTATGCATTTGAAGTCAAGGGAAAAATGGTCCGTGTACGCAATCTAGAACGTAATACATCTGTGGAACTCGCACTTGGCCAAACCTACACCTGTGAAATTGGCAGCGGCGCTGCATACCGTGCCTTCTTGACCAACATTGAGTTTAAAAACAAACTATTTTTCAGTGTAACCGTGGATTTGTATTCGAAAGATGTATTGTTCAAATCCGATGTATACTTTTACAATCCACCCGTCATTTTCGACCGTTCCTCGCGGTTTCCGTTACACGTCGACACCATTTCGAACAATGTTGCATTTTGGTCCACGTTGGAGCACGCCGCGGATCTTCCTACGCATCATTCGGATGTGCAATTTTGGCGCATGGCGTTGGAAAAGACGGCATCGTCGGATAGCAAAGACTGTCGTCTCAATATCCGCGAAACACGGAAAAAATCCGGGGACATGTTTACCAAACTGGACGCGATGAAGAACAAGAAGAATTTGCCCACCATTCGCATGGAAAATGCAAATAACGAGGCAATTACGATTTACGGGATTCAAAAAAATAAACCCATGGAAAAATTATTGCAACTCCATCGAGGAGATCGAATCCTGACCAAATTCAATACCAGCTACGGCGAACAAGAATTGGTCGTGACTGTGATTGAGATTACACGCACATCTCTGGTGATTGAATGGGACGTCAAAGAGGGTGGATTGAAACGTCGGCATGAAATTTATGTGAACAATTATAAGGATCCGTTTTGGCAAAATTTGATCAAACTCGAACGAAATGGGGTCATCAAGTCACGTGGATCCAAGATGAAGGAACAGAAGAAAGATACGAGTGTCATTGATTTCTTACGCGCCGCTTCAGGTAAAGCCGAAGAGCGTTCAGGGGGTCGGAAAACGCTACGCCGTCGCCGCCGCCCTACGCCGTGGTGGCCGAGGCTGCAGCAGCAGCAGCCATGAGCAACTGTTCTTCCTCGGTGAAACGCTCGAATACCAGACATTGATCGAAGCGCAATTGCACGTACCCACAGCGAGCGATTTTGCATCGAATACATGTACCTTCATCCGAAAATGAAACATTGACCGCGACTGCTCCTTTGTGCAATGTAGGCGGCACGGATTTGTCATCGAGACGAATCCATCGAATATATCGTCCCTTGTGTAAATCACAGACACGATCGACCAACCGATATTCCGTCAATTTTGAGAGCAAGGTTTCAAATTCAGAGACGGGGAAGTGTCGCTGAAACGCATGAAACATGTGGTATGATACCTGCTCTAATGTTTGAACGACGTTGTCTTCGTCGTCGGTTTCTGGACGAGATACGGTTCTTCTGACGAGAGGAGTAATGTCTTGAGTTTGAATCCAACGTCGCATGGTAAACGAAAGGCCCGTATTTTCAACAATACACGCACTACATCTTTAGATTGCTGTTTGGGTAATGACACGATCAAACGCGACGGCTTGATTTGTCAAGAATCCGGCCAATCCAGCATTGAGCAACAACATCAGGGCACTCGCAAAGATGAAGCGATGGTCAAAGGCGTGAATGTGAATTGTCTTGCGAAAGGGATGGAATCGTAGAATCAATACGCTGGCAATGAAAATTTGCATGGCATTGGTCAAGAAGTGCACCGCGCCCGGATACACGTACCACAGTCCCAACGCCGCCGAGATGTAGGCCCCATAGACGAGAACTAAAATCATGGTATAGATGGGACTGGCCACTTTTTCCAAAAGGTGGTCCAACATATATTTACAACATATATATGATTTTCGACAAGTTTGCGTCTTTTGATCAAAAGGTCATCTTTTCCATGGCATGTGCCGGATTGTGGATTTATTTTCGCACGGAGGAATGCTACAGCATGATTCCACGCATGCATTTGTTTCCCGTCGTGTTGGTTATGCTTTGGGCCTACGGCAACTATTACGAACCTCTCTTACTACCCATCGGATTGGCCGTTTTGATTCTGTATGCGCATATGGACATTTTTCTGCGTGTAGACTAGATGCCAAGAAAAACAAAATCCAAATGGGGATCGATTGCCGCCTACATTCATGATCACATCGTGTCTTTGAACAATAGCAAATTTTTTGCAGGTATCATGATCATTCTTCTGAATATTGCCTCCAAATTCGCGCACTTTAAGCTGAGCAAAAGCATGGAATCGTATTTGAAGTTTACCTTTAGTCGACTCATCCTGGTCTTTGCCATTGCCTGGGTGGGAACGCGCGACATTTACACGGCACTCATCATTTGTCTCATTTTCACCCTGTGTATGGATTTTTTGTTCAACGAAGAGAGCCGCTTTTGTTGTTTGCCGGAAGCGTTTACGGATTATCACGTTGCATTGTTGGAAGAAAAGGACAGCAACACCACCGAGGAGGATGTGACGATTCAAGATGCGATACAGATTTTAGAAAAGCTGAAAAAGTCGCAACCACAGCCACAACAAAATGTCCCGGTAGTATAGAGAGTCTTGAGTCTTCTAGATGCCGATTAAACTCCCCACGATTGAAATAAAAGTACGTACCAATGTTGATGTCGCCGGCGGCGGGGAAAAGAATGCATCGACAAGTACAGCATTGACAAATGCCATGTTTTTCCACGCCCCGAACACGAAAAAAACAGAAGATCCACCCGCCCCCCGGGCAGAATCGACAACAACTCATCCGTATTTTCGCGTCGACCTTGCATTTACGGCGGACATGTTGGCCGGAACGACGGCCTATGAATTTTTCTTTAACCGAACGGCCTTTATTGTTGGAGTGGGTGCGAGTCCCAAGATTGATGTCAAGGATCCCCGAAAAGTCCAGAAAACTGCGCGAGAAAATGTCATGTTCATGTTGAAATCCTTGTTTACCACATCGTTTCCCATCGAAGACAACTTGGAGAATTCCTATGATGCCAACATTCAGAAAACCTCGACGCAAATTGGACGCACCGTTGGAATTCCCGAACTCCTCGCTCCCTTGTTTCCAGCCACGAGTTCCACCAAATTCACGCATCTCGTTTTCAATGGGATCAAGTATACCTTGTTGGGTGTCATGTGGATCAATGATGTCGTGAATCATTCACGGTATCGTCAATTGATGAAAGATGTGGTGGCATACCAGGTCAATAAAAAAAAGAAGCTCGAAACGATTGAAAAAAAATTGAATGAACTTGCAACACAATTTACAGAAGAAAAACTCACGGAATGGCTGACGTTTATGAATACGAAAAACAAAAATAGACAAACATCTTCCGACGATGTTGGTGAAAAACCGATTCAAAACTGGCTCGACCGTAATGAATTTGATAAAAAAAAATTCAAAGCGGCGTGGAATTTCAAAGCGGCGGGGGATGAAACACAAACGAATGTCAACAAACGCAAACTCTTGACGGAATATGTTGCACCGTACTTGAATGAATTCCACATTCAGCAGATGATCATCACGGATTTGGTCGAATCACGTCGTCCAAAAACAGATTCGAAACGCTTGTTGGAATTCCTCAATGATCCCAACTTTCGCGAAATGGTGAGTTTGTCGCGAGAATTTTACACGCAATCGAAATTGAAATCTTTTTTCACGTCCGGCGAAGAACCCAAGTTGTTGACGCCAGTTTATACCAAAACTGTCACAGCATTGACGGAATTTCAGTCGGCCTTGACCCAAGACTCGGAATTCTGTGACATGATGGCCAAAGTGTTGGAAATGGTGCCGGACAATATCTTGGAACTGCCGAAAAATGCAAATGCCGAGTACAATCCGATTTTAAAAAAACTCAAACAGCCCGATGCTGCAAAACGTCTGTTGTTGTCGACAAACAATAACTTGCAGCTGGCCATTGAAGAATATTTGAGAAAAGGTTGTTCCGACGCATCCTTTGAAACCTTTGCATCGCAACTCGAAGACCTCTACTTCAGTCGAGAAGAGGGCGAAGAAGACACAACGACGAAAAATACGAAAACGCCCGAATCCACTTGGATGACGACGGATGTCGTCCAGCAAACCAAAGACATGTTTGCCATAGAAGTGCAGCTGGAATTGATGCAGGGGTTGTTGGATGACGGCGTCATTCAACAAATTACTTGCGCTTTTGGAAATCAGCGGTTGGAGACGGAATACGATCGTTTGAAACATAAATTGGACGACGTTCCGCTGTATTTGCAACAGCCCAAACCATTGTTCTCCGTCGAAACATTTTTAAAACCGCCGCCCAGCGCTACGAACCTTCCGCCAGCCAAAAAAACCGGCGGAACAAGGCGACGTCGTTACAAGAGACGATCCACGATACGACGACGCTATTACACGCACTACTTCTCCTCCTAATCTACCGAAAAATCATCGACAACATCCTCGCCTGCACCGCCTCCTCTCTCTCTATACTGTTGTTGTAATGTCTGCGTCAACATTTCAAGAGGTACTTCAAACTCATACATCAGTTCGCCACCGGACCCGGAAACGTCACGCGTCAATGTAAAATTTTGCCAAAATTGCATTGCGGCACCCAACGGATCATTTGTCGGAAGAGCAACAGATGGAGTTGAAGGTGGGGGTGGGGGAGGGGGAGGTGGAGGTGTGGTCGTGGTCGTGGATAGTCTCACGTCGTAACGACACACGGGGCACACCGGAGTTCGTCGTAACCATTCCAACAACGGTTCTCGTTTGAAGACATGGCGGCAACCGAGGATTTCACAAAGATCTTCCCCCTGGCGAAACCGTTCCAAACTAATCGGACACTGGGTCAATGTCGACATATGCTCTTCGTCATAGTGGACTGTGCGTACATGAGTCATAATATCGGCGTCGGACAAGGGGGGTCGAGGATCGACGTCGGATTCGTTGGGAGAAAAGGAAAAGGAAAAGGTTTCTTGAAAAGGTGTTGGCGGGCGTCGGCGTACCAATTGTTGCGTTAAAAGATGCAAATGCTGATCCATCTGTCGAATATTTTGATTGTATTCTCGAAAATTGCGATTGTATTGGTAAATGGAATCCTCCAACGTCACCATCGCCTGGCGCAAAGCGCCATATTGTTCTACAGTGGGTTGAGGTGGTGGTGGGCTAAAAAAATGTCGGAACATTTGATCTAAAGGATTTCTGGGATTATTTCGACGAGAATGCATTTAACATTTTGACTTATATAAATTTCAGAATCTGGACTCACCTCGGGTTGCACCCTCTGCATCGTGGACATGTCATCCCAAGGATTCACGGGTCTGTGCAACTTGGGAAATACGTGTTTTCTGAATTCCTGTGTGCAAGTTCTCATACATACCCCCGAACTCTGTTCGTTTTTAGAGTCCACTACGTATGCGCACCATGTCAAGGGACATGTGCCGGAATGTGTGTTGCTCGAGGAATTTAAAAATTTGAAACGGGTCATGTGGAGTCAAAATGGGATCGTATCGCCAAATCGTTTTGTACATCACGTGCAACAAGTTGCGCAAAAAACGGGGCGCGAACTGTTTACAGGGTGGGCTCAGAATGATTTACCCGAATTTTTGTTGTTCATCGTGGATGCGATTCACAAGAGCATTTCGCGACAAGTGACGATGCGCATCTGTGGTCATGTGGTAAACCCCATCGATCAACTTGCCATGGAATGTTACGGTATGTTGCGATCCACGTATCACAATGAATATTCTGAAATTATGGACATGTTCTATGGCATGTACGTGTCGGAGCTGTTGAATCTGGAAATTCCCGAACGCATCTATAGTCGCAAGCCCGAAAGCTTTTTCATTTTGGATTTGGAAGTCAAAACGCAGCAGGGGCAGCTGTTTACAAAGCTGTCGGAGTGCCTCGACTCATTCACGTCGGCCGAAGTCATGCAGGGAGACAATGCGTGGTTCAATGACACCACGCAACGAAAAGAGGACGTTCGAAAACGCATCGTGTTTTGGAATTTTCCAAATATTTTGGTGATTACGCTAAAGCGATTTCAGGACGATGCGCGCAAATTGCAACACGAAATTGATTTTCCATTGACGCAATTGGATTTGTCCAAGTACGTCGTGGGATACAATCCCTCGCATTACGTGTACGATCTCTTTGGGGTCTGCAATCACAGTGGAGGCACCATGGGAGGTCACTACACGGCCTATGTGTTGACGGCCGCGGGTGGATGGATTCACTTTAATGACACTTCTGTCGAACCGATCCCCTCGGTACGTGTGGTTTCGCCCAAAGCCTATTGTCTGTTTTATCGCAAGAGACCCCGGTAAAATCGGTACTTGATTTTATGCGCGACAGTGAACCCATATCGTAACAAAAGACGTGAACAAGGCGAACAAAACTAGGTGGTACGTACAAATCTAGTTTTGCTCAGTACGAGACTTGAACTCGCGACCGTCAGCTCATAAGACTGATGCTCTAACCAACTGAGCTAACTGAGCTCATGACCATTTTACACACGTCTTACACCGAACTACATCTGGAATTGGAAACGGGCATTTCGCGCAATACGGAAATGCGACCTTGTTTCGGCAAGTCGAACACTTGACCCGTGGAACGCATCGATCGGCTAAAGGCTCATTGTGTCGTTTGCACCGATAATACGACTCCAATTTGGGATTGATGCCCCAATAACTGTAGCATTCATCCACGCCACACGAACACAGTACGAAAAAGTTTTCTACATGTGTACAGACCGAACAGGTTACAAGATCGCCTGGTTTGCGATCCGCATCCGATCCCTCGGCACATCCACACGATTTCCCCAACCGTCGGTCACAGTGGTAGCAATTCTGGATCAACTCGTCATTCGGCCGGGCACACAAATCGCACAATGACGTCGACTCATCGTAGGCAAACATGGGCTCTGAGAAGCAATGATGATGATCATGGGTCGTCAAGGTTTCGATCCACTGTTTGATCCACCGAATGCGCTTTTTCCCGGTAGAGGTGTGAATGTTTTGTTCAAGATCGCCTCTCTCGCGATCCACCCGGTTTTGTTCAAGATCGCCTCTCTCGCGATCCACCCGGTTTTGTTCAAGATCGCCCCGAGACATGGAGGTGGTGGTTCAAGGTGTGTGTGTGTGCGCCTAAAGTCACCTTTTCCCCCACCAAAGTAGTGGAAGAAGATTAACGGACCGCTTTTCACGCACACAGCAATTTCGCATTTGCGTGTGTGAAAAAAAACCCCAGTCTGTGCTGTTGCGTTTAACGAGGAAGGTTCGGGCATTTCCAGTAAATGTTAAAATTAACATCACTGCCAATAGGGCGGGATTGGCACACGGTGCTAATATTGGGCGTGCCGTCCGAGTTTAACATCATGAATGCAAGGGATTGACGAACACCGCGATCGCGCATATAGATCTTGTTCTGATAAGGGCCGGTCGCAGTAGGCACGAGTCCGGCCTTTTTGTCACCACCACTGACGTTGATGGCGGTAGAACGATTCGAGTACATGTTGGCACGACTCGCTTTCGAACTGTTGGGGTTACCAGGCATGTTTGGCTATACCTTGCTCCTAGATTTTAAATTTTGATTTGATCGATGATGCAATCGCTAAACAATCCGTCATACAGACTCACATCTCCTAGCACACCTTTTTTCACTAGATGAAACATTCCAGTTTTCTCTTGCACAAGATTCGGGGAAATCCGCGCGTCAAATCGTCAGCCCCCACGACAACGGAGCCGAGCAAACCCTCAACGCCTTTGCCGCCTCCACGAAGTAGTGCAGCCAGTACCAGCAGCGTACTCGACGACGATGTACGTGTGGTGAAAAATGAAGATGGCGTGGAAACGTTAATCTTTGATCCATACAATCCCCTAAATCAATTGATCACGGTGGAGCAAATACAAGCGATTTTGAAAACATATGGTGTGGACGCGCCGATTCACAATTACGAGCTGTACAAGCGCGCCTTTGTCCACAAATCCTATTTGCGCCGCCCCGACGCGGAGAATGCGCAAAACAACATTGTTCTTGGACCCAAACCCGACAAATGTCTCGCACTGTTTACCAAATCCAACGAACGCCTCGAATTTGTGGGTGACGGTGTATTGGAATGCATTACCAAGTATGTCTTGTACCGTCGTTTTCCCAAGGAAAATGAAGGATTCATGACGGAGAAGAAGATTGCCCTGGTCAAGAACGAATCGATTGGGAAAATGGCCATGGAAATGGGACTGCACAAGTGGTTGATCATGTCGAAGCATGCCGAGGCCAAGCAGACGCGAACCAATTTGAAAAAGCTGGGCTGTTTGTTCGAATCCTTTTTGGGGGCCATGTTTTTGGATTTCAACAAGATTTCCGTGCACGACGAGCATGGTTGGTTTGAGAACACGTTTCTGACGGGTCCTGGATTTCAAATGGTGCAGATTTTTGTGGAGCAAGTCTTTGAGAAACACGTCGACTGGATCAATTTGATCAAGAATGATGACAATTACAAGAATATTTTGCAAGTACGAATTCAGAAGGAATTCAAGGTGACGCCCGATTATCTTGAGTGTTCCGAATATGATGTGGAAAGAGGGTACCACATGGGCGTCTACTTGTGTTTGGGACAACCCATTTATGCCGCTAAAAAGGAGGATGCCTTGCGCGCGTCGTCGTTTCGCGGATTTGACGACATTCATCAGTACATGTCGATGAATCGTCGGATCCTCGTCTTGCTCGGAGAAGGCACACACAAAATTAAGAAAAAGGCAGAACAGTTTGCGTGTGAAGAAGCATTGCAAATCCTTCAACATTTTTAAACCAACGACAGAACCTCGAGGTCTGGGTTGCGTTTAAACTCTCTAAAATTGTACAAACAAGGGGTGGTGGTGGTGGATTGATCGCACAGTAAAGGCAATGTTGTAAAATTAAATTTCGTTTCATGGAACGGGCAACTGCACTTCGTCGTACACCTCGTATGGTGTATCCGAGCTTTTTGTGCTGTCCCCTGACCCAAGACGTGTTTACAGATCCAGTCATTTGCGCGGATGGCGTTACGTTTGAACGACGTGCCATTGAAGAGCATTTCCGTCAACGACGGACGCAGATTTTCATGACCAATCCCATTACGAATTCCGTGTTGATGGACACGCAACTTATTCCCAACTTGGCGATGAAACGTGTCATTGAACATTGGCTACCATGCGAACCACCTCCTCTTGCGGTGGATGAGAAAAAGGAGTACAACACGATTGTGATGCAGGTTCCGACTCTCATCATAAGTGTTCTCTATAACAAGCAAAAGCAACTCCATGACGACTATCAAGTCGACATTGAGATTGAGCCCGACGAGGCGGCCAAGTTCATCGGGACGCGCCAAGTGACCTTGCGTCCTCTGGATCCACAGACGACTTCTCTTCCGGTTCAGGCCGAGTTTCGCATCTGGTCCATGATCCAAAAACATTGTTTTGCGGAAAGCATGCGTTTTGACGAGTACTCGGGACTTCCCTTTACCCAACTCTTGTTTGCAATTTCGTCGAGGTCATACAAAATTGGGGGGTTGTTGCAGGCGCACAAGAAACTGGCAATTCAAAAAAGGCTTGGAATCCATTTCCTCGTGGAAAAACGCCATCATGGCAGCAGCACCGAGCAAGACGATCGCAATGTCATTCTCACTGCCTGGAACAGCAATCATGACAATGTTCAAGACGCACTCGTGGTGGCGAGAGACTACATTTTGAAAAAGATTGAATGAACCCCCCGCCGCCGCCTCAATTGCAATCCTTATGTTGTAAAAAAGTTTGGATCCACCACTCATACTCGGCTGCCAATTGATGAATATTTCTAAAATCTTCATCCATGCTGGCCAATACGCCAGGCATAAAATACTCGACCACCGTCGGCGTTCCCGAGTGTTCATCGAATCGAATGTGTTTGGGTGTAAGTACAGGGCATCGCGACCCATACATGTGTGCCGTTTCGAGAGTACGAATTGCCGCGATGAAATAGTCGCGCTTCAACGATCCGCGGTACCGGGGCACAGGACTTTGATTCGCGCGACATATGACAAATTTTCCCGAATCATCGTCGTACAAACGATATGATCGACCCTCCGCTATGACGGAATACAATTCTTCGGCTACCGGAGTATCATACCAGACGGAAAAATGCACAAAACAACACGGAGATTCAGGGATCCAATCCACCGATTCAATGTCCCCGATCTGCGACAGGATATCATACACGCTCACGCGACGGGGGACATGAGGAATGTACAAACTGGGGGGGTGAACGTCGTCAACAAAAAGAGGAGAAAGACTGGAACGTGGGGTCGGCAGCGCGTGTTGCATGTATATGATGTCTAACTTATCCCCCAACTCTTTACATTTGTTTCACTGCTTTAAGACTACGTTCAAACAGGGCATTCGTTTCATCGACGTCGAATCCGGCCGTCATGTCGTCGGGAATGTAATGGACATTTCCCTTGTAATAACACAAGATGGCGGGAATGCCATTGATACGACGTTTACTCTTTAAAAATCCGTACACTTCAAAGTTTTCGTCGACGTCAATGAGGCCGCAAATGACCTTGGTGGAGAAAAAAGCATCGGACGCAATTCGCGCATACCATTCCTGCACCAACGGTTCAAGGCGTTTGCACGGTCCGCACCATTCTGCACCAAACTTTAGAATGATCACACCCGGATTCGCTTGAAGTAAATCGGAAAAGGCTTGCATGGACGAAAGAGTCGTCAGCGTCGTCGACATTTTGGGGAGATGGGATGGGATGTGTACACCCAAGTGATTCAATAAAATGTGCTGCCAATGTAATGGGAAGTGAATACAAATCCAAGTGGGGTAAAGGCGTGTACGAACTCGGCAAGGCTGCCGCTGATACAACTACGGGAAAAGGCATTGCGTGGACGGGCAAACAATTGCTGCGGCCTGGAGCAGCCGTAGCGGCGGGTGTTGGAGCCGGCCTCGCCTTTGGCGCCAAGGCGGGGAAAGAAAAGGCAAGTGCGACCTACAAGCAATTTGTCAATCAGACGGCGGCTCTGCGTGGCCAAAAACCAGGTCAAGCCTTTGTTCGTAAAGAGCAACCCAAAGTCATGCCGGGGTTAACGGGCTGCAGGGATGTGCGAACCTTTGGTGGGACGCGGACGCGGACACGGACGCGGAAACGTTCCAAGAAATTTTATCAAACTACAAGGAAACGGAAAACATGAGCGATCATAATCTCAACGTCCAGGCCTACACTCTGGATGAATTGTTGGCTCTGTTTGACATTGGATCCTACCAAATCAGCGTGGAGGACATGCGCCGGGCCAAGAAGAAAATGCTCCTGACCCACCCCGATCAATCCCGGCTTCCGTCCACGTATTTTTTGTTCTATCGTCAAGCCTACGAAATCGTGTACCACTTTTACCAAGAACAACATCGACAAAAACAATCCACCGAAAATGTCGGCGACTACGAAGCCCCGGATGCCGAAAACAGGGACAATGTCCAACACACTCTAGAAAAAATGTCCGCCCGTGATTTTCAGAGTCGATTCAACCAACTCTTTGACCAAATGGACATGGGCTCACGAAAACCCGATCCCCAACGCAACGCCTGGTTCACCCAAGCCGATCCCGTCTTACAACATGTGCCCGAACGTGTTTCGGTCAAAGACATGTCGCGTGCCTTTCAGACGGTCAAATCCAAAAACCGCGACGTCGCTCTCACGCAGTACCACGGGGTCCAAGAGATGATGGTATCCCAGGGCACGACCTCGCTCTACGACGAGGAGGGAGAGGAGGAATCCTCCAATCGGTACATTTCGAGTGACGTATTTAGCAAGCTCAAATTCGACGATTTGCGCAAGGTCCACAAGGATCAAACCGTGTTGGCCGTCAGCGAAACCGACTATGAAAAGATGCCCAAGTATCGATCGGTGGATCACTATGCCCAACAACGTGTCGCCGAATCGCCCATGGACGAACACGAAGCGCAACGTTTGTTGGAACAACAAGTGCGCATCCAACGCGAACGAGTGATGCAACGCGAATACCTGGCTCAGATGCGCGTCCAGGAAAATGAAAAGAAGAATCAGTCCGTCTTGTCCCAATTCCTCTTGCTCACCCAAGGGAAAGGCGCAGCATGATCCATCATCGTGGGAGGATCAAATTTTCACCACCCACCATGGACTGTTTGTCGCATCACCGGACCCTAATTGTATATATTTTTAGACCAAAACATGGTCGTATAATGAGGTTGATCGCTATTTTTAGACAAATCGTCACGATATCGTGAATACTCTCTAAGTACCAACCTATCATTTTTATAAATATGTTGTAGATGATCACACATAGACCATCTTAGATCGGTATCAATTCTGTTATTTAGATACATAGTTTTATAGTTTTCACTTAACAATAATGGACCAGTTAATAAGGGAGATTCACCATAATAATCCTCTAAAGTATTATTTGTTATTTCATGAATGCATTGAATCATAAGGGGGTTTCTTGGTTGAAATGCAATAAGGCAGCTCTGAATACCTAATGGTTCAGATACTAAATATTCTTTGTCCAAAAGATCTCTAAATCGGAAACCGTCTATAGCTTCATATTTAATGTCTACATATATCCCCCCGCGCACATACATGTAACAATATCGGAACAGGTCACTTTTATAAGCATATGGCTTAAGTTTATCATAAGCCACGAGCGTGTCGTCCTCTCCAAAATTACGTGAAATAAAATCTCTAGCAGAATGGACGTCGTAAATTTCACATATAAATTCGGTGTTTTCATTTACTATTTTATTGTAATTATGATTCATTGTCTCCGGTATACGCGAGAGGTCATGATAAAATGTAAATAATCTCAAAGGTATCATATAGAGAGAGTTAGACAATAATCCCGATCAAACCACCACCATATCAATCAATTCCGCATAGGGCGGTCGTTCATCATATCCCAGACGGTATACAGTCTCTAAATAACCACAGACCCCGCTGTGCGGGTGCGGGTTTGTCGTGGTCAATGGGTTGCGTTTAAATACAGCAAACTCTCCAGAAAGATTTTGTTTTTGTCGCCGTCGCTCTACATTTGCAGGATGTTGAATGTGATGTGCCGGATAAGTGTCCGACGAGGGTGGATGGACGACTTGATCCCACGGCAACCGACCCCCCAAGAGCAAAAAGAGCCACACATATCCCACCGAGATGAGATCATCCCGACGTGATGCATCTTTTCCGTCATGTACGTGCAAACTGACGTATTTAGGCGTTCCCAGAATGTGTTCTTGATCCGGTTTCGGCGGCAAATGTCCGCGAAATGCATCGTCCACATACACCGAGGACAATCCAAAGTCAATCAAATAGATGAAACTCCCTTTGGAACTTGAGCGCAACATGAAATTTTGAGGTTTAATGTCGCGATGAAGAATGCCCGCTTCGTGCACTTGATACAAGATGCGAATCATTTCTCTTACCCAGTGATGTACCACGGTCCCGTCGTGCTGAATGGCCTCGGCCAAGGTCATGTCGTACAAGGGAATCACCAATGCGCGATATGCAATTCCGTCCAAGTCGATGGTACTCCACCATTCGACCCGAGGCACATTTTCACAACCACGGTCCTTGGTCAAATAGTGCAAGATTTTACATTCATGTTTCAACAATCCGGCAGTGACCGCATCCTTGCGCTCGAGTTTAATGGCCACCGCGGCACCGGTACTCACGTGCTTCCCACGCACAATTTGGCCAAAGGATCCGCGGCTACAACCCGGTTGTTGTTGCGAGAATATCGTAAAGGGACCAATCATTTTTCCTTAGATAGAGTAGTAATGTATTTAAGTCGAATTGGAATCATATGTTTGGCCGTGATTTTGGTTGCCATTGTTGGATATTGGATGGGGTATTTCATGGCGCA
>Ga0209550_10003582_pt1 | contig 14790 bp, 10 predicted proteins | sample LauGreSuBDMM15SN_2_FD_187567 | JGI IMG/M metagenome (GOLD analysis project Ga0209550, IMG submission 187567) | Freshwater lake microbial communities from Lake Michigan, USA - Su13.BD.MM15.SN (SPAdes) (version 5) | ecosystem: Environmental > Aquatic > Freshwater > Lake | place: Lake Michigan...
AAATAGACATTGCTTGATAGTTTCATTTCTACATCATGGGTTGAAAGTAGTTTTCCATCAGAATCTACAATATGCACTGAACCCATTCCATAATGAGCGACTGCCATCAAACCTTTTTTGTTTATTGCTATACCATCTGGGAGATTATCAACTAAATTCCCTGACTTATTCAATGGTAGGTCAATAAAGACTTCATGCTTCATTTGTGAACTGATGCCTTGTTCCAAATCAATGCTGATAATTCTATTTTTGAAGCTCTCCGCTACGAAAAGCTTTTTTCCGTCATTAGACATTGCAATTCCATTGGGGAAATCCAAGCCTGTTGCAATGGCATGTTCCACACCATTTGAACTAATAAAGAAAACTACTCCATCGTATCTAATAGAATCTGTAAAAAATAAATTCCCATGTTCATCCATCAATAAATCGTTTGGGGAATTGACTTTAATACCTGCACATGTTTGGTGTGATTCATCCCTTATGAAAATTCCTTCTGGTGAAAACCTTACAACTTTGCTCAATTTACCGTCACATATTAAATGATCTTCATTAGATAAAATAATTTGGCCATTGGGGTAAGCCGATTTTGCCCAGGTAGTTACTTCTCTATTATTATCTAATTTCATAATTGAACTAGTAGTCAGTATGGTGAAATAAATATTCCCATCAATATCAATTGCAGGTCCTTCGGTATAAGCCTCTACCGTGGCCAATTGTGTTAGTACGTTGTTTTTTTTCATCATAAAATTTATTTAACATTAAATGGAAACAAAGGCTTTTTTAAAACTATCAAGTGTGGTTAACTCCTCAACAAAAGTATTTGACTCATGGAATAATCCAAATAACGCAACCCTCATAATTTTTTATTACTCTGTTTTGATGAAAGACTAATGCATCATCCAGCCACCATCTGCATTGATCGATTGCCCTGTAATTAAATCACTCTCCGCGGAAGCTAAAAATAAAAATATACCCTCAATATCATTCGTTTCAATTCTTTTTGGAATTGCTTGTACATCCATTAACATACTGCTTGCGTTTTCCTGGGCAGTTGATGAACCCAATTTTTCCAATTCCGTTTCTGTTTTAATCGCTCCCAGAATAATGGCATTTACATTTATATTATTTACACCAACCTCGCGTGCAAGTGCACGGGTAAATCCAATGATTGCTCCCTTAGAAGCTACATAGTGTACATACCCTTTTTGGCCAGTCAGAAATACAACAGAAGATACATTGATAATCTTCCCATAATGCTGTTCCTTCATGAATGGAAATACCGCCTTAGAACATACAAATTGTGATCTTACGTTTGTTGTCATCACATGGTCCCAATCCGCAACTGTGATTTCGTTCCAGGCCTTCCGTGGATCTATACCCGCATTGTTTACTAAAATATCTACCCTGCCAAATTGTTCGATTGTTTTCTCCAACATTTGTAGAACTTCCACTTCGTTAGATACATCTGCACCAAAAGCAAATGCCCGTCCACCTTCTTCGGTAATTTGCTTTACTACATGCCATGCTAATTCAGCTTTGGTATGATAATTCACAACCACACTTGCACCTTCTCTGGCAAATCGAAGAGCAATTGCTTTTCCAATTGATTCAGCAGCTCCTGTTACAATAGCCACCTTATTTATTAATCTCATGATGAATACTTTTGATTGGTCAAAAAAAATTCTTGCTACAGAAATATCTACTGCAATTATCAACGTTGAAAATCATCAGTAACCTGCACCCTCCATAAGTCCCTTTAAATAACCCCAGGCATAAAGCCGACCATCTTCACCATATCCAGGGTCCAAATTTTTTTCTCCTCCCATGGTTGGCACATGATCGATTCTTACCGGTCCATCATAACCCATTTTTTTATACATCTTCATCGCCCCGAACATATCGGTTTGTCCATCATCATGAAAAGTTTCAGAAAAATTTTCAGCGGTTCCCCGAACATCCCTAAAATGAACAAAAAATATTTTATTCTGACGCCCAAGCTCTTCAATTTCTTCGGGTATATTTTCTCCCGCTGTTGATAAAGTGCCTTGACAAAAGGTTACACCACTATATTTACTGGGCACGAGATCAATTGCTTTTTTTAATGCAGCTGCACTTGTTATTATTCTGGATATACCTTTAATGGGCGATATTGGTGGATCATCAGGATGCAAAGCCAATTTAACTTTTGCTTCTTCGGCTATAGGAATTATTCTCTCAAGAAAATATTTTAAGTTATCCCAAAGCCGCTCTTCGGATACAATTCCTGCCTCGGTTAAAGGTGCATCCTTCATTTGACTATGGTCGTAGCTCGTCACGATGGCTCCTCCTCTAGTCGGCGTGGAAATGGATGTTCGAACCCAATTGAACTGTGCCATGAAATTGTAGCAGAAAATAGGAATATTAAGTGCCCCCATATTTCGTATCATCTTGGTGCAATCTTCAATATCTTGGTCTCTGCCTTCAATACCAAGTTTCATTTTATGCATCTGAGAATTAATGCCTGGCTCAATCACTTCAAGCTTAAATCCAAAATTTTCAAATCGTTGCTTTAATGCAAATAAATCTGAATACTCAAAAGAGGTATCCCCGTTTTCATGTAAAGGCAAGCGCGATACTGCGTGGGTTACGCCAACCTGCTTGGCTAGCGTCCAAAGCCTGTCGGGATATAAAGACAATAAATCAGCTATTTTCATTTTTTAAAATATTTGTTCGTTTGTTATAAAACTCAAATAAGTTGTATTTGGATAACGACCAATGATCTCCAATCATCATCTAAATGTATAAAATACAATCAATGTATTTTAATTATAATTGTCAAAAATGTATACAATTTGGACATTTTATAAGGCGACATTATATCCACCTTTTTGTTATTTTACATTGATTATTCTAGAAATAGGGAAGGCTTCATTACAAATGATGCAAGAATTATATTCACGTGTTGATAAAAAAATGTTTGGACTTAACCCTATCGGAGTTGCAGAATTAATGACAAAGTCAGATGATTATTGGTATTGTCCTTTTGCTTATTGTTATTCAAATTATTCTCGAGAAGGGTATGCTGAAACGGTATTAAAGTACGCTGACATGGTCCGGTTTGACAATAAAAAATTGAGATCTACCATTGGAGGAACTGGGTTGGCAATATCTGCTTTTAGTCAACACAAGGATATAGCAATCGATTTTGCAACTTCCATTGTTTCCTCAAAATGCCAATCTACACTTTACGTGGAAAATGGCGGACAACCAGGCCATAAGTCTGCTTGGACTTCTAAGAAAAACAATTTGCTTTGTAATGATTTTTTTGAAACTCTTTTACCCGTCATGGAAAATGGATTTATTCGTCCCCGATATAATGGCTATTTGTTTTTTCAAGATCATGCTGGTAATCACATTCATCAATATTTATTGAAGGGCGGTGCTGAAGAAGATGTTTTAAGTGAAATAAATTATTTGTATAAAAAAAGTCTTATGATTACGTCTTTGTAATTCATTGAAAACCAATATTTTATGTATTTTTCAATAGCCTAGGGTTTAAACCCCAGGCTATTGATTTTGGCTCAGGTGAGTTCACTCGCTTCACTCAGGATTACAGGGCTGTTCCCTTGTCCCTCGTCCCCTGTCCCTTGTCCCTGGCTGTATCACTACCCCTTCATAACCCCTTTAAAAAACCCAACAGATTCCGCAATACCAGCCAATGGATCAGTCATGTCCTTTTCAAATTCTATGCTACAAACACCTTGGAATTTAACCTTTCTCAAAGATTCTATTACAGCAGCGAAATCAATGGCACCTCTTCCGATTTCAATAGCCTTGGCATCTTTGGCAGAAGAATTCACATCTTTGATATGAAGGTCAAATAACCTGTCTTTATATTCTCTGATTGCTTTTTCAGGTAGAGTACCTGCACGAAGCGCATGCCCGATATCAATGCAAAGTCCCATCCTCGCATCCATGTTCTTGATCCTGTCATAAATGTCTTTTGGACTCGGATAAAGCTTGTCTTCTGGGCCATGGTTATGGATAGCGAGCTTTATGTTGTGTTCTTTCACTTTTTCTTCTGAATATTCAAGCAATTCGTAATTGGGTACACCCACAATCATGTCAACCCCAACATTCTTTGCATATTGGAAAGCTTGGTCAACCGCCTCTTTGGATTTCATATATATCACACCAACGGTGTATATGTTGATGCCAGCTTCTTTCAATTTTGATTTGACCTCGCTAATTTTTTCGGCATTGCTGTTCAACGGAAGGTGGAATTCCTTCAAAGAAAGGTTGGTTACACTAACCCTTTTCATCATTGAAATGGTTTTTTCCAAGTCAAATTTATAAAAGGTATATCCTGCAATGCCAATGTTAAGGGGATGGTCTCCTCCTTCTTGTGTTGATGCAGTTTTTGTTGTGTTTAATGCAGTTCCAAGCAATGGGAGGCTAGCAGTGCCTGCAATTCCCAATGCTGTTTTTCCTAAAAAAGATCTTCTTGTTGACATGATATTGATTTTGAGAGTTGTTAGTTTTTTCGGCAAGAAAAAGTAATATTCAATACTTGAATTTACAGATGATTATGATAAAAATGTCATCTTGGGGTAAAATTAAATTTTTATCTCCTGATTAAATTCAACTTGCAGGTGCCCTCCCATTGCATTTGCATTGGTTACGATTTGTGGAATACCGTTGACAACGTCAAGTGATTGCTGGTGAATATGTCCTGCTAGAATTCCGAGTATATTCGGGGCAGTAAAAACAGTTTTATGGAAGCCCATAGTAGTTGGGGTATGTCCGGAAACCGACCATGGTCTTCTTCTTTCCAATTCAAAGCTTTTATCAGTTTTTGCACCCCAATTTGGATGTCCACAACCAAACCCAAGCGATCTTTCTGGCGCATATAAGGGGATGTGAAGCATCAAAATAATTGGCTTCCCTGTGTTTATTTCTTTAATGATGAAATCATGTTGTTCAGGGAGAATTTCATAGTTGGAATTGTCAATTGTTACAAATCGAACGCCGTAATATTCCCTTACAGACATCATCGGGTTTTCACCCTGATACATAGTTTGCAATCGATTCTTAATCCATGCAGAGCGGAGGAATTGAGATGTTCCTTCCATCCCTTCATAATGCCAGTCATGGTTTCCTGCCGTGTAAACATAGGGTAATCCAATGTTTGACAATTCATTGCTTACCCATTCAATGGCTGCTTCAGATGGAAAACTGAAAATGTCACCAATCAATGCAATGAACGCTGCATCATTCTCTTTTGCAATTTTTATAGTTTTTTGAAAGCATTGTTCTGGGTTTGTTATTTCCCCTGTTTGAAAATGGGTAGTTTGGTTGTATGCCTTTGCCATCCTGATGCTGTATTGTTGGAATGGTTTGCCTCGTTCATCATCTCGAAACAAATGTGTATCTGCCAACATCAACATGTTAAACGCTTTTTCAATTTTCCTATTGAAAAACTTAACCTTGTTTCCATCAATTGAAAAACTTCCTCTATTGTTGAAGTTATTTTCTTCAGATACCTGCTGTTTTACCTTTGCATTTGCTGAATTAGGAAGATAAAGTCCAGCCGAACATCTAGCGATAGATTGTATGAGTTTACGCCGATTCATTTTTTGTTTTTGAAAGGATTGATGCCTGTTTTATTGCTTCGCAACTACAGTTTCTTCTACAACTTTTTTGCAAAAAATCATGTCGAGCTCATCCAACTGCATCAGCCTAATTTGTTCTTTGTCGAACGCAGGATAATAATATTGGGTTGAGAATTTTTTTGGTAATGTTCCGCTGATTGTTTGGGTAAACATAGTCGCTATCAGGAAGGTTCCTATGTTAGATGGATGAGAACCATCAGCATCAAACAGCACAAGATCTGGCCTCAATTGTCTGGCTTTTTCCCAAGCCTCTCCAACAGGTACTAAAGTTGCGTTGTTGTCTTTGGCAACTTTGGTGTAAACAGCATTGAGTTCTTTCTGATGTTGCGGAACTTTTAGCCTCGCCCAAGTTTCATAAATGTATGGTTTTGCACCTGTTGATTTGATAAGATCACACAACAGTTTCGCATATTTATACACGCTGTCCGGATTGTCTACAGGCCACATGCTGTTGTCTTGAATCACCACAATATCAAACTTCCCTTTTTGAATCAATTGTCTTGATTTTAATCCCCTTGATCCATTCCAATGTTCTCCTAAATGTGCTCCACCAACAGTTGATCTTGAGCAGATGAGTTTTGTATCGATGCTGTCTGAAATCAACGAAACCATCTGTGGCAGGTTGTTGTAGTAGATATAGCTATTGCCCACAAACAAAACACGCAATGTGTCTTTTGATGTTTTTGCTTCAACAGATTGCGACAATAGAATGATTGCAAATAAAAATGAGTAGAGGATTGTTTGTTTTTTTAGCATGTTGTATTTCTTATTTTGATCCAATTTATAGAAAAATATTGATTTTTATTTAGATGGTTCATTTAAAAAATCAATGAGTGATTGTTCTGAACTGATGCCTAATTTTTTTCTTAATCTGTACCTGCTTATTTCAACACCCCGTACTCCAATATTCATCAGTTGTGATATTTCTTTTGACGCTAAATTTAATTGCAGATAAGCACATACTTTCAGGTCGTTGTTCGTCAATTTCGGGAACCTTGATTTTAAATTCTTTAAAAAATTGTCGTTGACTTCATCAAAATGGGATGCAAACTTTTCCCAGTTACTGTCATTCTTTTCAATGTCATTCAACAAGGTTAACGTCTTTTTAATATCATGGTTTTCATTGGTATTTTTATATAGTTTCTGCAACTCCTCTTTAACTTTCAATAGGGCATCGCTTCGCTCTACCAAGTGCATGGAAGTATCTGCTAGTTCCTTTGTTTTTAACAAGATTTCACCTTCTAGTTTTTCATTTTTTAATTTGATGATTTCTTTTTCATTCTTTTCTAATTCCAGTTGATGCAGGGTGTTGATTTGTTTTTGTTTTTCTTCAAATTTGAGCTTTTGCAAATCGAGTTTTCTTTTTTGCAAATTGTTTAAGAAAAACAAAAGGGAAAACAAAATCAGTAAATACATGATATAGGCTGTAACAGTTTTATACCAAGGCGGATTTACCGCAAAGGAATACTGAATAACCTTAGATTCATTGTTTAAATTATCATGCGCTTTCACCTGGAATGTATAATTTCCGCTGGGTAAATTGGTGTAATCTTTTTCTGTTTTGGTTGTCCAAACACTCCATTGTTTATCATACCCATCTAACTTATAACTGTATTCAACATTGTTTTGTAGCCCGTATGCTGGTGAGCTGTACTCAAAATGAAATGAGTTGTAATTGCTTGCAAGCGCTGCATTCTTTCTCTTTTCATTGATTGAAGCCTCACTATTTGTACCATCGTCAATGTATCCTCCGAAGATGGTGCTGTCGCTTTTACCTATCGCCCGCACTGATCCCAGTATAATACCGAGTTTCAAGGTACTTGATTTGTATTTCTCATAGTTTAGGTGAATGACTCCTTTTTCTGATGCAATGAAAATGTTTTCTTTGTTGAAGGGATATATACTCTCAAAGCCAGAGAGTATTTGTCCTGTTACTTCTGGGAAATAAATAATTGAGGGACCTTGGTTTTCTTCTTTGCTGAACTTGATGACACCTAGTTTTTTCCCACTGCAAAACCAGATATTTCCCTCATCATCTTCATTCATGTACCTAACCTCTATGTTGCCTAATATGGGTGTTAAAAAGGGCGATGGTATGAATTTTTTTAAATCAGATTGATATTCATATATGCCATAAGTTGTTGTAAATACAACCCTGTTTTTTATTTTAAATACATGGTTGTCTAAGCTTGATGGTAATCCATCTTTTGCTGTCAACAATTTTGCCGAATAACTTTTTTTATCATTTGATAAAGTGATGAGATAAATCCCCCTATAAGGATGTGATGCCCATATTCGATTTTCATTGTCAATTGCCAAGAACCTAAGCGATTCATAAATTCCTTTTAAGTTTCCTATGTCTTTAATCGCTCCTCCCTCTTGTTCTAGCATTTTAAGTCCTGTGTAAGTGCCTGTTAACACATTTTTGGATGGGGATACAGCACCTGTTGGCACAAAAAGCCATCCAGCGTCTCTTGAAATTTGTGTGGCAATGTCTCCTGCAATTTTGTAACATCCATTGTTATGACCCATCAACAATTGTTGGTTGATTTCATCCAATTTCCATACCTGGCCACTGCTATTTTTAATGAGTGAAAAATTTCCCTTAGAAAAACTGAGGTCTTTGTTTTCAGACAATAAGTTAACAGTATATGCTCCGTCTGATGTGCCGATGTACAAGTGATTGTTAAAGACCCTGGAAGAAAAGCCAGACACTTCATTTTCCTTGTTTGGTGAAATATATTTCACTGCTGAGTTGTATGCTATAAAACTGATGCCGTTATTGAGTCCTGCCCACAAGTTTTTATCTTTATCGAGAAACACACTCAATACATTGTTGTTTTGCAGCCCTTCTTTTCTGGAAATTTTCTGAATAACTTCGCCGTTATAGTTCATGATGATGCAACCCTCTGCCGTAGTTCCAACTACAAATGCACCATCATTCATTTGTGTGGTTTTATAGATGGTTGAATTAATTGCTGTTGTTCGTAGCCTATTATTTACGAAAAGGGAATCGTTTTTGATTGTGAGAAATTGGTTCTTTATGGTGCTTACCAAGAGCTTTTCTTTGCTTTCTTCCAATATTCCAGATATGATTGAATTTTCTAACAATGTGTTGTTGTAGAGTGGTATCCAATTGCCTTTTCGGTAAATGAACAGTCCTTTTTGTTTGTCTTGCGCCAGCACTTTCCCCCCAACCTGTTTTAAAAACTGCCATTCTGTGATGGGAGGGAAAACTGAACATGAATTGTTTTTCAACTCAAAAATCCTGTCTGTAGCCCTGAAAAAAATGGATTCACCAGATATCTCTATGTCCCAGATATCGGCAAAAGTGGTTTGCGAAGTTGGCAAAAGTGAAATCAGAGATGTGTAGCGCAGAAAACCACTTTTGTCTGGCAAGAAATACCCAATTTCACCTTGTCCTCCAACATATACCTTTCCTGCTTTGTCAATGGCCAACGATCTCATGATAGTTTTGTTGGGCAAGGGATGCGTTTTCCAGAAAATACCATCAAAGGTGAAAAGTCCTTCGTTGTTGGCGAAATACATTCGGCCCTGTGCATCTTGTTCTATGTCCCATGTTTGTGTTCCTGCCTTAAAATGGTTTTTATCGTAATTATTGATTTGGGGTAGACCAATTGTATTCTGACTTTTTAAGTTCATACTAACCAAAGACATTGCAACAAATAGCAGAAATTTTTTCATGGTTGAGTTCATGTTTTATAAATACGACTGTCTATTTTTATTGTTTTTTATTTTCGATTCAATTTATCGAATTTATTAAACAATACAATTTTTTATATTTTTTGATGTAGTCTTGATGTATTTTTTAATTATTGATAATCAATTGATTAGTTAAAAATGATGTAGTGATGTAGTACTACAATCGGTTACCTTTTTTTATAAGTGTCTTATTTTTACTATCCGAAATTTCGGAAAGTTTTAATTATCAACCAAAATCTTGCGTATGAAAAAGGCTCTGAAGAGGACTTATATCCTCTCCTTATTTTTGATGCTCAGTACACTCGTATGGGCTCAAAACAAAAGCATTACTGGAAAAGTTACCGACCCTAGCGGTGTGGCCTTATCCAAAGCTTCAGTTTTTATAAAAGGTACTAAACTTGGTACAACAACAGATGAGCTGGGAAATTTCAGTTTATCGGCACCTGCTTCAGCCAAAACACTTGTTGTTTCTTCCTTAAATTTTGACACCCAAGAAGTCAGCATTTCAGCTGGTAGCATGACCATCGTTTTAACCTCCAGTGAAAACAAGATGGATGAAATCATTGTTGTCGGTTATGGTGTTCAGAAAGTAACGAAGGTTTCAGGTGCTATTGCAACCGTTAAGGGAGCAGACATTGAAAAGCTAAAGCCAGTGAGGGCAGAAGATGCCTTGCAGGGTAGGGCTTCAGGTGTAACTGTTATTTCGAATGGTTCTCCAGGTGCTAAGCCAACAGTTCTGATCAGGGGTATTCCTTCTTATACAGGAACCGATCCTGTAGTAGTAGTGGATGGTTCTATCCAAACATTGGATGATCTTAATTCAATCAATCCACAGGATATTGAATCTATCAACGTTTTAAAAGATGCCGCTACAACAGCTATTTATGGTGTGAAAGGTGGAAATGGTGTTATTGTGGTAGCTACAAAATCGGGTAAGAAAAATCAAAAAAACGAATTCAACTACAGCGGTAACTATGCCGTTCAGCAAGTGCTCAATCAAATTGGTGTACTGAACGCCAGTGAATATGCTGCAATCATAAACGAAGGAAGCGTTGCTTCAGGCGGTAACTTGATGTTCCCCAACTTATCTGGGTTGGGTGTAGGTACCAATTGGCAAGATCAAATCTTTAAAAATGCGCCGATTCAATCACACAACTTAACTGCACGCGGCGGAAGTGAAAAGATGTCGTATTTCTTATCAGGAGGTTATCTTGGTCAAGACGGTATTGTAGGAGGCGGCGAGAAATCATACTTCAACAGGGTAAACGGAACAGCTAATTTGAATTTTGACCTTACCAGCAAGTTAAAGTTCATTGCCAACACCAGTTATACCAACATAAAAGGGGCCGGCATACCAGAAAATGCAATCAATTCGGTGATTTCAAATGCATTGAATTTTGATCCCACCGTATCGATTTTAAACAATGTGCCAGGGACTTATGGAAAGTACGGTACGAGCCAATCCATTTTATCTGAAATTATCAATCCACTGACACAACTCCAAGATTCATACAATGGATCTAATACCAGTAAGTTGTTTGGAAAGTTGGAATTGCAGTACGATGTGTTGAAGAATTTGAAATTGACATCACGTTATGGTTATACCAACACGGATGTAACCGGAAAGAGTTTCATGCCACTTTCCTATTATGGAACAGCGCATATCAACTCTACCTTAAATGCTGATGGATCTGCAAAAGTTGGTTCACACAACAGCGTATACGAATACAAGAATAATTATTTCAACTACACTTTTGAAACATTTGGAAATTACCGTTTTACTGTTGCCGAAAAGCACAATTTTGAAACTGTTCTAGGATTTTCAATGGCCAGGGTAACAGGAAATTCTTTGAGCGGATCAAGGCAGGATGTGCCTTTCAATTCATGGGATTTTGCAGACATTTCCTCAGCAACAGGTATTGCTCAAACTTCTGGTATCGACCTTGGTTCTTACCAGTATGAAAGAAGAAACCTTTCTTATTTCAGCAGGGTTGACTACGATTTCAATGATACATATCTTGCTTCTGCAACTATTAGAAGAGACGGATCTTATGCATTTGGTGACAATAATAAGTTTGCAAATTTCTTTTCAGGATCTCTCGGATGGGTTGTGTCGAATGAAAAATTCTTCAAATCAGATTTCGTCAACTACTTGAAAATCAGGGGAAGTTATGGTGTTACAGGAAATGAAAATGTAAATCCTCAATACCAAAGAATTTCAACAAGCATTTACAGTTATGGGTTGGGACAAAATGCAGGCTATACTTTCGGAGCAGAGCCAACATCAATCGGAGCTACCATTGCCTCATTTAAAAATGATGATTTAAAGTGGGAGCAGCAAGCACAGCTTAATGCCGGCTTTGATTTGAGGTTCTTCAAAAATAAGTTTTCATTCAGTGGAGATTATTTCAGAAAAGACATCAGCGGATTGTTGTTCACCCCAACGTTGTCGCTTTACTTAGGGACAGCTTCATTGCCAACTGCAAATATTGGAACTACCCAAACAAGTGGATTTGACATGAATTTGGGATACACCGATCAGTTGACAAAGAACTTTAAGTTATCAACCAACATTACGTTTACAAAAGCAACAAACCTTGTAACCGAAACCAACAACGGTTTAATTACAGGTGGTGGTTATGGAATTCCTTATCAGCCTGTCACCAGGTTTGAGAAGGGGTATGCACCAGGATATTTTTATGGATTTAAAACTGATGGACTGTTCCAAAATCAAGCTGAAATCAGCAAAGCATCTTCACAGCCAAATGCGCAGCCCGGTGATATCAGGTATGTTGACATCAACGGAGATGGAAAGATTGATGGAGATGACAGGACTAACATCGGAAATCCATTCCCAGATTTCACCATGGGATGGGGATTGAACCTCGAATACAAAGGATTTGATTTAAACACCTATGTATATGCATCAGTAGGAAATGAAGTGTATCGTGCGTATGAAAGGAATTTGGCGATGACCAACAAATACAGAGGAGTTTTAGGAAGATGGGTAGGAGAAGGCAGCACCAATGATGCAACCAATCCACGTTATACATTCATCGATGCCAATAACAACACAAGGGTTTCAGATCGTTATGTAGAAGACGGATCGTTCATTAAAATCAAGAACCTTCAGTTAGGATATACATTCAATTCTGCAAAGCTTAAACAGAAAAACATTTCAGGAATCAGGCTATATGCACAGGTGAAAAATGCTTTCACTTTTACGAAATATGCAGGATTTGATCCTGAAATTTCAGGAGGTATTTTTGATACAGGAATTGACAGAGGTGCGTATCCACAAGCAAGAAGTGTTGCAGTTGGTTTAGACCTTAAGTTTTAATACAACAAAAACGAAATGAATATGAAATATATAAAATTACTTATTTGCGTTGCAGTGGTAATATTTACCAATGCTGCTTGCACAAAATTCGTGGAATACAATCCACAAGAAGATTATCAGATAACAGCCAATGATTACCTAAAAACATCGGATGATTACAGCAAGATGGTGATAGGGGTTTATTCACCTTTGCAATGGCTTTATGGCAATCCATTGATTGGAGATATCGCATCAGACAATGCTGTTTCAGGTGGAGAGAATGCAACGGATGTAATTGGACTTCAACAGATAGATGATTATCTAGCGAATTCAAACAACAGCTATCTTACAGAAGCTTGGAAGTCATGCTACGAAGGCATCAACAGGGCAAATTATCTCCATGAAAATAAAGCTAAATTAGACTTCACAGGAAAAGAAGCTTTGTATGGTGAAGTATATTTTTTAAGGGCTTATTATTATTTTGAATTGGTGAGGATGTTTGGAGATGTTCCATTGTTTGTTGAAAAAAGATTGAGTGCTTCAGATTCAAAAAAGTTCCCAAGAACCGCCAAGGCAGCAGTTTACAGCCAGATTGAATTGGACCTAAACAACGCGATCAAGGTATTGCCAGTGTCTAATGTTCAAAAGGGACGCGTAACAAGATATGCCGCACAAGCGTTGTTGGGAAAAGCATTGTTGTATCAAGGAAAATTTGATGCGGCAGCAGCAGCTTTGGAAACAGTAGCAAATGGACCATTCACATTGGTATCAAATTTCGGAGATGTATTTCTTCAGTCAGGTGAAAATGGTACTGAGTCAGTTTTTGAAATTCAATATTCTAACATCAGTCCATTTTACGACTGGTCAAATCCAGGACGTGGACAAGGAAATTTAGCGGTACAAGTTTGTGGAATCAGGAACTTGACAGGGTCTAGTCCTTATGGACAAGGATGGAGCATCAACCTCCCTACATCAAATCTTGCCAGTGCATATGCTGCAGGCGACAAAAGAAAAGATGTAACGGTGTTAGACATCGAAGCATATAAAAAAGCAAATCCACAATTCAACATTACTTACCTCGTAGCACCATACAAGAATACGGGGTTGTATAATCAGAAGTATTTGCCAAGGAAGGGAGAAACTTCAGGACAGGTTGAGTTGAATTATTTGAATAATTTCAGAACGATCAGATATGCTGATGTTTTGTTGATGGCTGCAGAGGCTAATAACAGAGCCACTGCGCCCAATGATGCAAAAGCCCAGGGGTATTTGAACAAGGTGAGAGAGCGTGCATTTGGCAATAAGTTAAACAACATCACTTCAACTGGAGCAACTTTGAAGCAAGCGATATGGGATGAGCGCAGGTTGGAGTTAGCGATGGAAGGAGACAGGTTTTTTGACTTGGTGAGAACAGGATTAGCAGCAACAAAAATCACCAATTTCAAGGCAAACAAGAATGAGGTATTTCCGATTCCACAGCAGGAAGTTGATATTTCAGGCTTGACACAAAACCCTGGTTATTAATAATTAATTATTTAAAATCATTGACATGAAATCAATAAAATTTTTATCCATCGCGCTTTTGTTGGGCATCTTGTTTGCAGGATGTACAAAGGTTAAGTACGAAGATGTTTCTTTTGTAGAAACAGCAACGGATCCAGCAAAGCTTTCTGCATTGTTTGATATTACACAAGACAATACTGGCATGGTAACCATTTTTCCAAATGGAGAAGGTGTTGCTTATTTCAACGTTTATTTTGGTGATGGTACGGCTGCACCTGTAAAAATCATGCCTGGTGGAAGTATTCAGCGCAAGTATGCAGAAGGTTTGTATGATGTGCGCATTGTTGGCGTAGGAGTTACAGGAAAGACAGCAGAAGCAATACAAAAGCTAACTGTTTCTTTTAAGGCACCAGAGAAGTTGGAAGTAACCACCACCGTAGATGCATCGAGTGCATTTAAAATCAATGTATCAGCAACTGCATTGTATGAAACAATGTTCAGGGTGTATTGGGGAGATGTGGCCAATGAAGTACCCGTTTCATTTTTGGAAGGTGTAACAGTAAGCCATACGTATGCAAAATCAGGAGATTATGT
>Ga0209550_10003584_pt1 | contig 14787 bp, 14 predicted proteins | sample LauGreSuBDMM15SN_2_FD_187567 | JGI IMG/M metagenome (GOLD analysis project Ga0209550, IMG submission 187567) | Freshwater lake microbial communities from Lake Michigan, USA - Su13.BD.MM15.SN (SPAdes) (version 5) | ecosystem: Environmental > Aquatic > Freshwater > Lake | place: Lake Michigan...
ATGATGAAATATGTAAAGATTTATTTGAAGAATTGGGATGGAATCATAGTCCTTTTTATTAATTTAAAATGAATTAAGAAATTGTTTCTAAATATTAAAAATGTCAAATATTAGATTTCGCGTACATCAACAACCGCATTATTCGGAAATATTAGAAAATGAATGGTATAATCAATCTGAAAATATTGAAAATACATTTTTTACATTAATGAATATAATTAATGTTTTAGAACCAATTTTTGATCCAATTGAAATAGCTATACAAAATAGCGAAAATGATCTTCAATTACATAGAAATGATAATATAGAAATTAATGTTAAATCACAACTTTATCACACAACTAATAAAAAATATGATATGTGTTGTATATGTACAGATAATTATAAAAAAAATGATGAAGTATCCGTATTAGAGTGTAATCATATTTATCATTCAAAATGTATAAAAGAATGGGGTAAATACAAGCCTAGTTGTCCTATATGCAATATAAAAATTTCTAGTAATCTTTCATCTATTGATGAAATTGACTAAAGATAAACTAAATCTTTATTATAACTAAATGTTATCAAAGTTAAAAAAAACATGGAATGATTATGGTTTTGAAATAACTCTTGGTTTTTGCCTACTATTTATTTTATTTTTTGGTCTTTATAGAAAAATTACTGGTAAGAAAGGCACATGGTCAAGAAGAGACAATTTTAGAAAGTATTATTCACATATTCCTGTTAAGCATACAAGTCAACATATCCGTCAGCCTCCACGTGAGAGTAAAGGCGAAGCAGAATGTAGAAGAGTATTACAATTTCTATTTAAAAGACCTTTTGATAAACATCGTCCTGATTTTTTACGCAATCCAGTAACAGGAGGGGATTTTAATTTAGAACTTGATTGTTTTGATCCGGAACTTAAAATTGCAGTTGAATATAATGGTGTTCAACATTACCAGTATATACCATTTTTTCATAAAAATAAAGAAGCTTTTTTAAATCAAAAGTATAGAGATGATATGAAACGAAGAATGTGTCAAGAAAATGGCGTCCTTTTGATTGAGGTACCTCATACGATAAAATTAGAAGATATTAAAGAATTTATAGAAAATGCTTTAATAAAAAATGGAATTAGATTTTAACGTCTTCGTCTTGATCTTATAAAGAATACCAATCCTATAATTCCAAAAAATAATACAATAAATACAATAAATGCAAAAACAGATATTATTATTTTTTTTTTAAAACTATTATCAATTTGTGTACCAGACGTATCATAATCTGAATTAGGATCATTATTTTGATCACCGTTACCACCGTTATTGTCATTGTTACTTATATTACAACTTTGATTTATATTTTCTAATGCTTTTTCTGCCATAACTGCATCTGTTAAATTAATACTATTACTGCAACATTGTATAGTTACAGGATCAGGAACGACTTCTGGATAAGGAATATGCTTTTTTGGAATGAATTTATTTGCAAGATTCCAGTTATCCATTAACCTCTTAATTTGAATATCTGTGTATCTATATGAACATGCAAATTTAGAGACACCATTATCCTGTGTCCATCCATCAAGAATCCATACATCAGAAGCATCTGTTAACGTTCCACAATTAAATAAATTACCAGTGTCTTGTTTTCTTACAGCTCTTTGCTGTGTTTCATAAGCAGCCATATCAGAATCATGTTTTTCTTTAGCTTTTTTATTGTCTGCATCAATTTTTATGTTTATATTTTGAACATGTTTATATCTAGCAATAAAATCTGCATGATTTTTATTATAATTTGCAATATAATTGTTTGTTGCGGTAATACACGAGTCTTTATCTCCCATTTTTATTATTATACAATAAAAATGTTTTCTAAAATTAATTCTCTTAAAACTTTACATTAAATAAATGAATAATATTGACGATGATATCATTCCTTATTGTATTTGGCATTATATAGATTTGAATACAAATACATTTTTAGGATACATTGGCTCTCCAAGAAAATATAAAAAAAATGGATTTGTTAGTTTTGATTGTGATTCAAAAATAAAAGAAAACTGGATTTTAGCTGGTACTTTTTATGGAATAGCTCCTAATTTTCGCCCTATACCTGTTGGTATGAAAATTTTTTGTGTTAAAAATTCTTCATTGTTTCCTTACAATACAAAAGATATATATTTAATGCAAGATCCATATAATATGAAAGATGAATGTTTATACTTTACTACATATAACCAACCAGTTCCAAACACAACACCTTTGTATTTTCATTTGCTTGGAGATAACGTATTTCCAAGTTTTGACGAAAATCCTCCATATAAATCGTCTGATTGGACACAAACTCTTATTTCTCCTGTTTTTGTTATGACAAGTAAACATGACAATTTTAAATGTGTAAATGGACGTTGTATTCCATGGGTTTCTGAAATACCATCTTTATATGATACAGATAAACATGATGAAATATTAGGTCTTCACAATTGTACTGTTTTTTGCAACAATCTTGTTGTTTCTAAAAACGAAGGAAAACAATTTAACATATTACAAATTGTATCTGACCGAAAAAAAAAGAAATCTTTACATTTTAAAATTATACTTTACTGTATTTTTATTTTTTTGATTATTGTAAGTATTATTTTAATTGCAAAAAAAAAATAAAGAGTAATTTAAACAAAATTGAACTTGTAATCCTTATCTTGGAGCGAAAATTAAGGCGTTGTATTTCAAGCATTAACTGATGAATTAGCTGGACCATCTATACGTGGAAATTGGAAAGATATTGTGGAAGAAATACTTAAATATTCAAAAAAAACATGATGCAGAAAGTGTTAGTATGTTATCAAGTATGTTGTCAACATTCTAACGCAAAAAAATATATATTGTCTTCTTTACGAAGTTGTTTTTCTGGAGTATTATTTTTAAATGACTATGCAATGAAGATTTTAGTGTAAATCCTACACCGCATGCAATTCGTTTTCAACCACTTTATTTTGTTTAACAAGACAGTATTTGGTTGTCTTTAAAACCTTTTTGCAGTATTCGCATTCCATTTTATATATAGTTTAGACTCTTTATATAATTTAGTAATTATATATAAATATATTAGCCTTGATTCAGTGTAAAATAAGAATATTTATTATAAATTTAGGAATAAATAATAATTTTTATCAACTAAGTATGATTATATTTTACGTTTTACTCCATTTCACCAAACACAAGAATTGTGTGTGTTGAGATTTTTAAAACTTTTTTTGATACTACTTTTTAAAAGTTCGGAGGAGCAAAAAAAAAGATAATCCGAAGGAAATTTTATATGAATTTTTAAAATTATTTAGAAAACAAAGTTCGACAAAAAGTTTTTCTCCTCCGCCGAACTTTTCATTTTTGCAAAAAATGATTTTGGTGATCAGTCGCCAGATTAAAAAGTATAAAACTTTGACGGAAAAACTTTTATTTCTTGCAAAAATGATTTTGGCGTTCGGAAGAAAAAAGAATGAAAATTTGAACTTTTCCAAAATGGATTTTCTTTCCACACACACACATTTCAAAAAAAGTATCAAAAGTGACTTTTATCAGAGAATTGTTACTAATTTTACCTAATTTAACTCTTTTTGACTCTTTTATTTTTTTATCAGAAAAAAATGATGTTTATCAAAAAAATCATTATAATTATCATTTATTTAAAAAATAAAAGGAATGAAAATAAAGCATATGGAACAATGTCAGTTTTGTAATAATATGTTTGGTGATACTAAGATGCTAAAACAACATCAGAAAAAAACAAAATATTGTCTGAAAATACAAGAAATTAAAGCTAAAGAACAAGATGTTGCTTTAGCTAAATTGATTGAAGAAGCTAAAGCAAAAGAAGCAGAAGATCTCTCTTTAAAAGAGAAAGCTAAAGAATTAACCTGTCAGTTTTGCAGTAAAGAGTTCAAAACAAAATATCTCTTAAATAATCATCAGACACATACAAAATATTGTCTTAAATTGCAAGAATCTCAAAATTATAAAGAAATTATATCAGCATTAGTTACTTGTAAATTTTGTACTAAAAACTTTTCAGACAAAAATTTTGCAAGACACGATGCAATATGTAAAAAGAAAAACGAGTTTCTTATTAAAGAAAATGAAAAATTAAAAGCTGAAAAAGATCAAGAAAAAGTTATCATTTCTATATATAAAAATCTTGCCGAACGCTCACAGGCAACTCTAGATGAGATAGCAAAACAACCTACTTATCAAAAAAATAGTACAAAAAACATTCAAAACAATTTGATGTTTTCAAATCTTACACCTCTTGATTTATGTCAAGCTCGTGTAGATAGTATAATAGATCAAAAGTATACAAAAAATGATTTTTATGAAGGTCAAAAAGGAGCTGCTCATGTTGTACATAAATACATTGCAACCGATTCAGAAGGGAAACCTCAAATAGTTTGTACCGATACAGAACGAGGTATATTTCATCACAAATCATCTATTGGTGATCATATTGTTGATTATAAGAATGTTCATTTGATCAAGAGAGTTCATTCTCCTCTTAAAAGAAAAGCAGGAGAGTTTGCTGCAGAAGAGTCAGTAAAAAATCCAACTGCTTTAAAGGAAATTATTAATAATATGAGTTCTATTAGAGATCTAGAAACGAAACCTTGTTTATTCAATAGAACATTAGCACAACTTACAGGAAAAAATTGCGCTAAACAAATAGATACTGAATGGTTAACAACTGAAGACAAATGAATTAATACCAAAAGAACGATTTGTTTACTTTTCTAAAATGGATTTCAAAATCTTGAAAAAATAAATTTAATCAGAAATTTGTGACTAATTTATCTATTTCAACTCTTTATTTGGTATAAATTCCATAGAACGCCCAGACTGGTATATCGTTAAACTACCCAATGAAGTCAAACTGACGTGATTTAGATCGTTTAAGTCTTTATTCTTTAATACTTGTGTTTTCAATGCATTGTGAGCGTCTATTACATTATTTATTTTTTCAGGTAATCCATCTGATAACGGGTTGATATCATGCTTTAACGGGCTGATATCAAGCTTTTCTTCTGAACCAAATTCCCATTTTTGTTTTTTATCATATGCTACTTCATTTCCATACTCAGATCTTTCAAAGATAGGTACCAACAAAGGGTTAATTTCTTTTGTCTGCAAAGAAGGATGTTTCAATAACTTTTTAATTCGATATAATAATAATAAATCGTGCGTTTTATTACGAACCGATGAACTAATAAAATAACCAATTCCATAATCTGAAACATCAAAACTTAAAAAACCTTGATCTTCTCCGCAAGATGTTCCATTAAGACTACATTCCGGAATATTTTGACATATAGCATCATATATAGATTTTGATGAACCTGATATTTCTGGATTAGAATCATCTTTGAAAAAACAACGACCATAGTCAATAATTTTTGCAATATATCGACATTTAAACTCTACAGTACTCTCATCACTCAAGACGTATTTATAGTCAATGTATTTTCCAGGAACTGGTTCGTATATCAACATATTTCCCGTATGTAAATCATAATGAGTAAATGTATCTGATAAACTTGCCAAAGGCATGTATATCTGATATAACACATTTAATAAGTCTTTATAAGGAAAATCAGCATCAGGATGAGTAGGTTTTAATATTATCATAGATTGTATACTTTGTGGATTATTAATATGCTGTGTTAAAATTGATATATGTTCTGATTTTGCACAGGCAACTTTAAGAAGATAATCCATTTCAGTACAATCTTTTCTTACACGCGGGCTCGTTGTCTTGTTTTCATAGCATATATTTGCATCTATTGTTGCTTTATAATTTTTCAAAGCTACATTTCCAATTTCAAGAGAGCTTTTTAATTCTTCAACCGATTCTTTTTTATTACTTTTCATATCCTCCCATTTCTCATCATTCTTATATTGGTACCATCCGTATGTTTCAACAAAACAAGGAAATACAAGACAAAGCTTATTTACATATTGACCAACTAGATATTCAAATAAAAGATTATCAGCCTCTTTTTTGCTTGATGATTTTAAAATTGCATTTGCTTTATATCCTTCTCGATCATATATAATTTCTTTAACAAAACCATTTGCGCTTAAATCACCAATCTTTTTTACAGGAGATATAGCATATTTAAAATTAACAAATCCATCAAAATGTTTTTTAATTCTTTCTGTTTGTCTTCCAAAAGCTATGCAAACTCCAGAATCAGAACATATACTTTGTAAAAACTTAGCTCTTTTTTTTGGAATAATATTAGAACTAATTTGATTTAAAATGTCTTTTATTTCTTTTTTTTCTTCATTTTCTTCATTTTCTTCATTTTCTTCATTTTCTTCATTTGGAGAAAATTGAGAACGAGTATCTTCATCGTCAACTTCTTCATACATCGTTAAAGTATATATATTAGGATCTTTATAATTCCATAATAAACCATTATTGATTTTTTTAACTATTTTACCAGACAATAAAGCAATACCTTTATTATCGTTTTTATCTTTAATTAAAATTACAGCAAACTTATCATCTGATATATTTGGAAATTTGAAATTATCAATTTGGATTGTACTAGGATCTAGGGAAATCCATTCGTCTAAAAAATTAATAAGTATAAAATTGGTATTTAACATTTTTAATATATACAAAGTTATTTATTTTTACAAAATGATATTTATTTTATATCTTCAGTTGCGCTATAATGTTCTAACAAGGTTTCATTTCCAGATCTTTTTAGTTCATAAATAAGATCTAAAATATCAGAGTCTTTATTCTTGTACAAAAAAAGAATGAAAATAAATCATATAAATATTTTTTACTCTCATATGAGAGTAAAAAATATTTATATTAATAAATGGCAGAAGATAGAATTTCCTGGAACAAATCATTAGATAAGATGCTTGCCGAATGGTGCGATCAATCTAAATGTTTTAATTGGATGCACACAGAATCATATTCTCGGTATAATAATTTAGCTACTATAATGTCTATCACAACAAATATAATTATTTCATTAAGCGGAATAGCAAATTTAGTTGTTGGTTCCTTATCACTAACAGAAACACCAATTATTTTTGGATGCATTTCAATAAGTGTTGGTATCATAAATATGATTCATGATAAATTTAATTGGTCAATACTTGCGTGTGACTTTAAGAAATCAGCCGAAAAATGGGGAATGATTACTAGAAAAATACAAGAAATTTTAATATTTCCACATGAAGAACGTAAAGACTGTTCAACATTTTTAAAATATATTAAAGAAGATATTAACGATGCATCATTAACAAATGAATTAATACCAAAAGATATTAGAAAAAAATGTATGGAATCTTTTGGAAATATAAAAGATTTTGATGTACCTGATATTTGCGGTCAAATTGAACATACACCTTTTTACGAAGATAGTATTACAATACCCTTGTTAATCTAATATTCTAAAAAATTATTTTTTAGAATTAATGAATTAATGAATTAATGAATTAATGAATTAATGAATTAATCAACAAATGAACAAATTAGATCTTTTATTTCTTTGGGCGTTGCTTACGTTTTGCAAATCGTGGAAGATCTTTATCAAGAGAAGGTGGTAAACCTTTTTTACCCAAAGGTTTCTTATTTTTTTCAGAATCAGATTCTGACTCTGATTCACTATCATCTTCCGTATCTGAATCAGAAGAAGTTTCTCTATCAGTTAAATCTTCTTGATCCAAATCTTCATCGCTAATATAGTCTTCAATTTGTCCATATCCAAGCAAATCAAAAACTTTACACATCATTCTCTCATTACCACGTTCAGTATCTTTTGTCTCTTTCTTTTTAAAATTAAAATTAATCGTTTTTAACTTTCCGTCAAATTTTCTATGAAAAGCATAAGAATTCATTTCCAATTTTGTCATTTCTTTAGCTGTTGAAGCACTTACAAAATGATCTAAATCAAGATCAAAAGTGCTAAGATCATCAACAATATACCAATCAATTTTTTCAAGTTGATCTTGAAGATGTTTTAAAGCTTCCTCGTTTCCTTCATGACGAATAAAATAATACCAACTTTCAAATTCCTTTCCGTTTGTTTCCATAAGAGCAACGTAATTTCCAGTCATAATATGACTCGGTTCAGGTGTTGATTTTGTTTCCACATCTTTTGTTTCTGATGACATTTTCTAGAGTGAAAAGGTCTTTTTAAGCTGATTTTAAAAATATATTATTCTTCACCAACTTCTTCTTGGTTTTCTACTTCCTCTCCAACTTCCTCTTCCTCTCCAACTTCCTCTCCATCTTCCTCTTCCTCTCCAACTTGATCATCCGCTTGATTCTCCGCATCACTAATTTCATCCTCAATGTTTAGCATTGTGCTAGAGTTGATGTCTGTATTTATTTGATAAGGATTATTAAGACCAGATTCAATAGCCCTAACAAAATTAATATCAATTGGCATTAACTTAACACGACCTGCGTGAATTGCAGCAAAATTAGCATTACGAAGCAAAGAAGTAATTTGTTGTTCTATAAAGTATTGCAAAACAATAAATACATCTTTGCTAATTTTCATAGGTGTTCCATTGTGATTTGTAACTACATGACGAACAAATTTTTCAAAAGGAAATTTAGCAAAAGTAATACAATTACTCATTTTCTGAAATCGTCTAATTTCTCGAAGAGAAACAGTTCCAGGCCGAAAACGATGCTTTTTCTTGTCTACTTCCAAATTATCATCTGCTTTCTTAGCACGCTTTTTTGCTCGTGTTTTCTTGGGAAGCAAAGATTGATGAATAAATGGTAAAACACCTCCTCCCAGAAACGAAATGTTATTTTTTACAAAAAATATATTTAAATCTTCATTTTTTCTAACACCCATCTCCAAATCTCTAATATTAATTCTAATTCGTTTATTATCTTTAGCGGAAATAGAAGCATTTTTCAAAATTTCAGAAGTTAGATATTGAAGAGCACCTGCTAGATAAACAGGTGCTTGACTAGTAACCATAACTTTAGAATAACCAAAATTTCTTAGGAATTTTTCAGCAATAGCTGGTGAAAATAAAATACCTGCTTTTTCTTGCCTGCTAGTTCCTTTAATATTATTATCTTTTCCAAAACTTGCTACTGCATTTTGTCCCTCAATTATTGCATTTGCAGCCATTTGACTTGGTAAAACAATTAGAAGAGCATTTTTAACTTCCTTATCCGACATAGTCTTCTTTTTTGCCATTTCTGTTAAAGTAATAACAGTTGAAGAAATCAATTTAGAAATTAGACAAAGGGCGCTGTTAAGTTGTTGTTTTGAATTAGAAGTAATACCATTAGAATCTGAAACTTGTTTTAAAACTTTAGAAATATAAGTTTCAAAAAAACGAGTCTTCTTCTTTTTAGCAATAGCTTTTTGTGTTGTATCCATTTATTTTATTTCTGTTTCATCTCCCTTTTAAGTCACGAATTCGTTTTAAAACGTTTATTTTAAGACTTAAAGGATAAGTATTTCAAATAGAAAAATGGATCATATAACCAAACCATCTATTACACGTCTAGCTCGTCGTGCAGGTGTTAAGAGTCTTTCGGATGATTCCTATAATACTATTCGTGGAATTGTCGGAGAATATTTATCTGATATTATTGTAGCCTCTCTTGTTGTAAATTCAGAACATAATACTAAAACTTTGATGCCTGAAGATATTTACGAGGCTCTCCGTCTTCGTGGTTATAATGTAAGCCAATCTCATGATCTAGGAACTACAACTTGTGCCAAATAAATTTATATTTAAAAAATATAAATTTTTTCAAGCAGGAACTGAATCACAAATTTTTATAGAAGACCATTCATTTTTATTTAAATGATAACCATATTTTGAATTACCAGATGGATAACATATCATATAATTTTTAGTACCCATTTTTAATGAAAAAGATGGTTCAATAAAAGATTTGCTTATAGTATCAAATTCTCTATACACAAAATATATTGGACCGACTTGAGTTATATCTCCAACAAACTCATCTATTTTAAAGAACACATCACGATTAGATCGTTCTTCTTTAACACTGATAAAATCACCAACAGACAAATCAATCATGTCTCCATTTGGTTTACGAATTTGAACAGAAGTTGGAGAATCTTTCCATTGAATGTAAGGCTGTCTTGTAGTCATGTTCTTTCTATTATTTTAGAAATTGTTTTTAAAAATCAATTTTGTTTTTAACGTAACCAACTCTTGATAAAATTTTCCTAAATTGTGTTCATAAAAGAGTTAACTATTTTATTTAAATCTAAAAAGAAATATTAATAATTATAATAGAAATATGTCTAATTTTGCAACAGCAATGAATTATTCAGGAAGAACATGGAATGGAGCAGTATCTTTATCATCTCCAGATATTACGGGTGAAACAAATGGACGAATTAGCTTGTTTTTTAAAGCAGTTCGTGGTCTTGAAGATAGTCGCCTTTACGAATATTTGAGTAAATCAGCTTTGGAAAATATTACAGATACTTTTTTACTTGCATTTCACATACGTGATTGTAGAGGTGGTAAAGGAGAGCGTGATCTAGGTCGTAAATGTTTAGTATGGCTTTTTTTGAATTATCCAGATGAATTTAGCTGCGTTGCACCTCTTATTTCTGAATATGGTAGATGGGATGATTTAATGGAATTATGGCCAGGTGTATTAGACCTATCAAATATTGATTATGTTAGGGAAAAGTATCTTTTTTCAAACATACAATCTCTAGATCGATTCCGTGAACTTCAGTTTTCATTTGTAAATATAATTGCAGATCAAATTGTTAAGGATCTTGAGAATATGCATAATGGAAACCCAATAAGTATTTGTGCAAAGTGGGCTCCTACTGAAAAGGATTCTTACGATAGAAAATATAAAGTAGTTGAAACATTAACAACCGCAATGGGTATTACACCAAAAACATACCGAAAAAAGTACATTTCTCCATTGAGGCAATATCTTAAGATTGTTGAAAGATATATGTGTGAAAAAAGATGGGATCAAATTGAATATAGTAAAGTTCCTTCTTGTGCAATGAAGCGTTTAAAAAAAGCTTTTGCTAAGAATGCTCCTGACGAGTTTGCCGATTGGAAAAAGAAGCTTTCTGTAGGAGAAGTCAAAGTCAACGCAAAGCAACTATTTCCACATGAATTGATTTGTGAAATTCGCAAAAAGCATTGTTCAGATGAAGTGTGTGAAGCCCAATGGAAAGTTCTTGAAGAAGAAGCTAAAAAACTAGGAAGTCTTGAAGATGTTATTACTGTGTGTGATGTAAGTGGTAGTATGGAAAATTGGGGTGACGGTAATCACAAAACAAACTTGTCATTTTGTCCAATGGACGTTGCAATTGGTTTATCTCTTTTAGTTGCTAATACAGTAAAAGGTGTCTTTCATAATCATATTTTGACTTTTCATGAAAAACCAACTTTTCATTTGGTTTATGATAATAGTAGCCTTTACAATCGTTATAAAAGTATCACGCATGCAGAATGGGGTGGATCAACAAATTTACAAGCAACTTTTGATCTAATTCTTAATAAAGCTATTGCTCACAAATTATCAGAAAATGATATGCCTAAAAGAGTAGTTATTATTTCGGATATGCAGTTTGATTCTATTGATCGTGGTTCAAATATGACAAATTTTGAACTGATCAAGAAAAAATATTCGGACTCTGGATACACAATGCCTTGTATTGTTTTTTGGAATGTTTGTGGTTCTAGCACAGATTTTCCAGTTTCTGTTAGAGACAACGGTACAGCGCTTATCTCTGGTTTTTCAGTTGATATTATGTCATCTTTTATTAACGGAAAAGAATTTTCACCATATTCAACACTTCGTAATACATTAGATTCAGAACGACTAGCACCAATTAGATCTGTATTGCGTTAATAAACAATTTTTAATAAACAATTTTTATAATTATAATTATAAAAATCAATCTGATTATAAATTCATATTAAATTCAACCGATACAACTTTAATAATATTTATATCAGTATGCATGTGTAAACTTAAAACTCCATATGCTTTTCTTAAATTTTGAAAAGAAGAATTAGATACAGAAATCATATGTACTTTATTTTCTTTTCCTTCAAGTATATACTTTTTTTCAGAAATAATTTTTGTAGAAACTGCATCAACAAGATATAAATATACAGGTCCAATACCTTGCATAACTAAATCTATATTTGACAGATCATATTTAATTCCATCGTAAGGAATCGTGCATATATGTTGATGATCAGATGATGTTAAAGTAACACATCCATTCCATAAAACTACTTTAGATTGAGCAGTATCTCCTTTTTCACCTTTATCTCCCTTACTACCTTGATCTCCTTTTTCACCTTTATCTCCCTTATCACCTTTATCTCCCTTATCACCTTTTTCACCTTTTTCTCCGTCAACACCTTCAAGTCCCTGCTCTCCTTCAAATCCTCTTTCACCTCTATCACCCTTTTCACCTCGTTCTCCTTTTTCGCCCTGAATACCTCTGTCACCTCTTTCACCCTGAACACCTTTTTCTCCTCTTTCACCTATTCCTCTTTCTCCCTGAATACCTTGTTTTCCTTGTTCACCTCGTTCTCCTTTTTCACCTCTAACACCTTGCTCTCCTTTTTCACCTCGTTCTCCTTGAATACCTAAATATCCTCTTTCTCCCTGAAAACCCTGATCTCCTTTTTCTCCCTTTTCTCCTTTTTCTCCCTTTTCACCTTGATCTCCTTTTTCACCTTGTTCGCCTTGAATACCTAAGTCACCTTTTTCTCCTTTTTCACCTTGATCACCTTTTTCACCTTGATCTCCTTTCCCTCGGTCCCCTTTTTCCCCCTGATCCCCCTGATCCCCTTTTTCTCCCTTTTCACCTTGATCTCCCTTTTCACCTTGATCTCCTTTTTCACCTCGTTCACCTTGAATACCTAAGTCACCTTTTTCTCCCTTTTCACCTTGATCTCCCTGATCACCTTTACCTCGTTCGCCTTGTTCTCCCTGATCTCCCTTATCTCCTTTTTCTCCCTTTTCACCCTGATCACCTTTTTCACCCTGATCACCCTTTTCTCCCCTTTCTCCTATTTCACCCTTTTCTCCTTGATCACCCTTTTCTCCTTGATCTCCCTTTTCTCCTTGATCACCTTTACCTCTTTCACCTTGTTCACCCTGATCTCCTTTTTCACCCTTTTCGCCTTTTTCACCCTGATCACCTTTTTCACCCTGATCACCTTTTTCTCCCCGTTCTCCTTGAATGCCTAAATCACCCTTTTCACCTTTTTCGCCCTGATCACCTTTTTCGCCCTGATCACCTTTTTCTCCTCGTTCTCCTTGAATGCCTAAATCACCCTTTTCACCTTTTTCGCCCTGATCACCCTTTTCACCCTGATCACCTTTTTCTCCCCTTTCTCCTTGAATGCCTAAATCACCCTTTTCGCCTTTTTCGCCCTGATCACCTTTTTCACCCTGATCACCTTTTTCTCCACGTTCTCCTTGAACGCCTAAATCACCCTTTTCACCTTTTTCTCCTTTTTCTCCTTGAATACCTTGAATACCTTGTTTTCCTTCTTCACCTTGTTCTCCTTGAACACCTTTATCTCCTTTTTCTCCTTTATCTCCTTGAACACCTTGCCTACCTTGAATACCTCTATCACCTTGTTCTCCTTGAAATCCTTGTTTTCCCTGAAGTCCATGATCACCTTGATCACCCTTAAAACCTTGTTTTCCTTGAACACCTTGTTCTCCTTGTTCTCCTTTAGAACCTTGTTCTCCTTTAGGCCCTTTATCCCCTTGATCACCCTTAGGACCTTTATCACCCTTAGGACCTTGATCACCCTTAGGACCTTGATCACCCTTAATACATACTCCTTTTTCTTGTACATTATCTTGTAAATCCGTATTCTTTTCCTGTTCTATAAAATTAGTTTCGGAAGTAATATTATCTGGTTCAATAACTTTATTCTCGTTCAAAAGTTTTGTATTAGGTAACCTCATTTTGGGTGCCATATTTTTGAAAACTTCTTTTGTAGTTTTAAATAAGTTTATTATAAAAATTTCTTATTAAGAAATTTTTATTATTATATTAAAAAGCTAGCTTAAAACGGTGATCTGAATCTTATAAATGTCAAAAATGATGGAAAATAAACAAATGATTCATATTGTTTCTGAAATTATTGTTCTTGGAGGTCTTATTTATTATTTTAACCAAAAAAATAAAAAACTATTGTCTCATATTCAAGATTTATCTCGCAAAATTGAAGAACAAGAAGGAATTCTTCAAAAACACGAAGAAATAATAATAAAAATTTCTGAATTTATTAATCAACAAAAAAATATATCTACCCCAATAATAAAAAAAATACCCCTTAAAGAAAATCGTACTAAAAAATCAGAACCAATTAAAGTTTCTTTTAAAAAAGAATCTTCTCCAATAAAAAATAAAATTGTTCAACGTGTTGAAGAAATATCTTCTTCCGAAGAAGAAGAAGAAAGTGATTTAGATGCAGAACTAGCAGAAGAATTAGAAGAATTAGAAATTGAAGAATTAGAAATTGAAAAACTAAGTCTAAAAAAAAAAAATTAATAAATAAAGATTTATTATTATTTTCAGAAACAAAATGTCCAAAAATGAATATGTTTATCCAATCCCTCAATTATCCAAGTTGGAACCAAAGTTTTGTGAACGAGCCAATTATATTCCAGATGCAACCCCAAAGAATGCTAATCGTTATGAATGGCATAATACCTATATTAGACAATTAATAGATATATATAATATTATTAAGCAAG
>Ga0209550_10003585_pt1 | contig 14786 bp, 7 predicted proteins | sample LauGreSuBDMM15SN_2_FD_187567 | JGI IMG/M metagenome (GOLD analysis project Ga0209550, IMG submission 187567) | Freshwater lake microbial communities from Lake Michigan, USA - Su13.BD.MM15.SN (SPAdes) (version 5) | ecosystem: Environmental > Aquatic > Freshwater > Lake | place: Lake Michigan, USA...
TTGCTCGCACCCCCCGGACAGGCAGTCCGGGGGGCACTCGCGCCTAGCCAGAGACCTGCTTCGTCAGCCCCTCGGCCGCGCCCAACTGCCGGATTTAGGCTGAGTTCAGGCAAAAACCGCGTCAGGCCGGGAACCACTGGCCCACAGGGGCGCTCGTGTCCAGTGCCCAAATGCGGGCGATCAGCGCCTGCATCTCGGCGCCCGAGGCGCCGCCTCGGTAGGCGGCCAGCTTGAGCGCCTTGGCTTCGAGTTCGGGTCGGCTCAGGGTGTTGCCCGGGTCGCCCTTGGGCTCGTCCACGCGGCCAGACAAATGCCTGCCGTCATGGGTGGTCACTTCCACTTTGCCAATCCAGCGCGCAGGGTAGGCGGCGTCCACTTCAGCGTCGAGCTCCATGCGCACACGGTCGCGAAACTGCAGCACCTCAGGGCTGCGGTAGCCGGCGTCAAACTCGCCCAGGCCTGCATGGCCGTGCAAGGCGGCCAGGGCCAGCACCGTGCCCATGGAAAACTTGGACTGGTGCACGGTGTGGGGGTCGGTCACCGGCCCCAGCACATCAATGGCGCCTTGGTGAACCCGCGCCACCACGCTGGCCACATCGCCCGCGTTCAAGCCATGCTCCTGGAGCACCGCCAGCAGCGCGTCGGCGGCAGGGTGGGTGTGCCGGCACGAGGCGTGGTACTTGAAAGATGTTTCTGCCGTGGCCCAGCGGTGTCCCAGGCCGTCGGTCAGGCGGGCGGGGTCGGCGTCGCTGGACATGCCGGCGGCCATGCCTTGTGGGCCCTCCAAAATGTGGCGAGCACCAGTCAGCCCGCCTGCGGCCAGGCAAGCGGCAGCCAGTCCGGTGGAGGCCGCGTGTGCGGTGTGCAGTTGCTTGGAGTCGGCGGCATCGCGCAAGAACTCCCACAGCCCAGCGGCTTGCGTGCCAGCCGAGCCAAAGGCGTGCAGCATGGTGGCTGCGTCCAGTCCCAACAGCCTGCCGGCCGCCGCCGCCGCCGCCACCGAGCCTGCGGTACCCGTGGTGTGAAACACCTTGTAGTGCGAGCGCCCTAAAAATTCGCCCACGCGTATGCCCACTTCATAGCCCGCCACCGTCGCCACCAGCAGCTCGCGGCCGCTGCGGCCCAACTGCTGGGCCATGGCCAGCGCCACCGGAAACACCACCGCAGCCGGGTGAAACACCGAGGCGTTGTGCACATCGTCTTGCTCCACAAAGTGCGACGCCGCCGCATTCGCGGCGGCGGCCACCATGGGGCTTGAGCCACGGCGCCTGTGCAGCACTTCGCAAGGTCCCTCGGCAGGACCTTGGGACAGCCAAAACTGGGTGAGCGCCTCCACCGGGCGGGCGTCTTTGCCGGCCAGGGCAGAAGCCATCCAGTCAAGAAACAGGTCTTCGGTGCGCCGCAGCACCGGGGCGGGAATGTCGGCGTGCTGCAAAGAGGCCGCAAAGCGGGCCAGGTCTGCGCTGGGGTGGGTTGAAGTCATGGGGAAGTGGGCCGCTGCAGCGGTTTGGTGTGAGGTGGATGGCAAAAACGCTCAAGGCTCCATGTGGGCCTGGGCCTGCATGGTCAAACAACCCTGGTGGTCGCGCGCCCACAGGGACACGGTGTGGGCATCCACATCGCGGCCGCACACCTCAAAACGGTGAATATCAAAGGTGGGCCGCAGAGCCGTGAAGGCAAAGTGCCGCAGCTTGGCGTGGGGCCGCTCGCGCTGCAGCAGGTCCACCAAAAGCGTGGCAATCAAGGGGCCGTGCACGATGAGGCCGGGGTAGCCCTCCACCTCGCAGGCGTAAGGGCGGTCGTAGTGAATGCGGTGGCCGTTGAAGGTGAGCGCGCTGTAGCGAAAGAGCATGACCGCATCGGGCGCAATCGCCCGACCAAAAGTCTCGTCAGTGGGAGCCCGTACCGGAAGAGGCACGGGCGCACCCGGGACAGGTGCATCGCGGTAAACGATGTCGTGCTCTTCTGTGACGGCCAGCCCCAAGGGGTTGGTGATCTCGTGGCGCACGGTCACAAACACCAAGGGCCCACTGCGGCCGCTTTTGGCGTCCACGCGCATGATGCGCGAGGTGCGCACCACATCGTCGCCCACACGCAGCGGCTGCAAAAACTCAATGCGCCCGCCCGCCCACATGCGGCGCGGCAGAGGCACCGGCGGTAAAAAGCTGCCGCGCTTGGCGTGCCCGTCTTGGCCTATCTCACTGTGGCGTGCGTTGGGCAAAAAATACAACCAGTGGCCCAAGCACGGCACCTCATCGCCTGGCTCGGGCACCGCCTCAGCGCGGTCCAAGGTGGCCAAGAGGCCGGCCAAAGGCGCTGCCGTGACCAGGTCGGTGCGCTGCTCGGTGCGGCCTGTCCAGCCGCGCCAATGGGCCAATTGGACGCTGAGATCGTCGGTCATGCCTGTGCAGATTTGGCGGGCCTGTGGTGGTCCTTGCCTCAGTCGGCAAACTGACCGGCAGCCTTGATCACCGGCGCGTAGCGCTGGGTCTCTTGCTGCAGCCAGGTTTGCAGGCCGGCGGGGGTGAGCTTGTCATCTGGTGGAATCACCGAGCCCAACTCATTGAGCTTGGTGACCACGCTGGGGTCTTTGAGGGCGGCGGTCAAGGCAGCGCCAAACCTGTCAAGCGCAACTTTAGGGGTGCCCTTGGGGGCGTACACGCCGTGCCACACCACCATTTGAAAGCCGGTCAAACCCTGCTCGGCCAAGGTGGGCGCCTCGGGCATGGTTTTCAGGCGTGCCGAGGTGGTCACGCCGTAAAGTTTGACATTGCCCGCCTTGATTTGCGGCGTGGTGCCCGTGGTTTGGTCGCACATCAAATCAACCTGGCCGCCCAGCAGCGCGTTCATGGCCGGGCCCGTGCCGGAAAACGGAATGGTGGTCAACTCCACACCAATGGCCTGGCGAAAGAGCACGCTGCACAGGTGAGAGACGGCACCCAGGCCCGCGTGCGCCAAGTTGATCTTGTTGCCATTGGCCCTGAGGTAGGCCACCAGTTCTTTGAAGTCGTTGGGCGGCAGGTCTTTGCGGCCAATCAGCGTCATGGGCACATCAATGACTTGGCTGACGTACTCAAAGTCGGTCAGCGGATTGAAGGGCAGCTTGCGGTAGAGCGACGGGGCCGTGGCCATGCCGTTGTGGTGGATCAAAAAGGTGTATCCGTCGGGCGCAGCCTTGGCAATGTAATTGGTGGCCACGGTGCCACCGGCACCAGCCCTGTTTTCCACCACCACCGGTTGCCCAAGGGAGCGGGTCATGGTGGCGCCCAGCAAACGTGCCACCAAATCGGTAGGGCCGCCTGCGGCAAAAGGAACCACCAAGGTGATGGCTTTGTTGGGGTAGGTTTGCGCCGTGGCCGACAGGCTGCTCAGTGCCAGCAGCGCCGTGGCGCCCATCAGGCGGGCAGTGGCTTTGGAAAAAACATTCATCTTCTTGTCTCCGGTTTTTTTTCAAGGGTGGGGAAAGGGAACTTTAAATCGTGCCTGCGGCGCGCAGCTGGGCCACGGCCTCTGGGGTCCAGCCCAGCTCGGCCAAGATCGAGGCGGTGTGCTCGCCCAGGGCGGGCACCGCGTCCATGCGTGGCTCAAAAGCGTTGCTCTTGCCCGGTGGCAGCAGTGCCTTGATGGGGCCGCTGGAGGTGTCGACCTCGGTCCAGCGCTGGCGGGCGCTCAGCTGCGGGTGCTCCCACACGTCGGCCATGCTGTTCATGCGTGCATTGGCAATCTGCGCCTGGTCCAGGCGGGCCATCACTTGCTCTGCGCTCAAGGCGCTGAACACACCGTTGATCAAGGCCGCCAGCTCGCTGCGGTGGGCCGCGCGTGTGGAATTCGATGCAAAGCGTTCGTCCACGGCGAGCTCGGGGTGCTGCATCACTGATTCGCAAAAAACCGACCATTCGCGCTCGTTTTGCAGACCTAGCATCACGGTTTTACCATCGCCGGTGGCAAACGGGCCGTAGGGGTAAATGGTGGCGTGGGACGCGCCCGCACGCGGCGGCGGCGATGCACCTTCAAACGCGTAGTACATGGGAAAGCCCATCCACTCGACCATGCTCTCTAGCATGGACACGTCAATCCGCGAGCCTTTGCCGGTTTTGCCGCGCTGGATGAGCGCGCTCAAAATAGACGAATAGGCGTACATGCCGGCTGCAATGTCGGCAATGGAGCAACCGGCTTTGGAGGGCTGCTCTGGCGTGCCGGTCACAGACAAAAAGCCGGCCTCGCTTTGAATCAGCAGGTCGTAGGCTTTTTTGTCGCGGTAGGGGCCGTCGTCACCGTAGCCTGAGATGTCGCAGACGATCAAGCGCGGGTGCGTTTCATGCAAGGCCTCAAAAGACAACCCCAAACGCGCAGCCGCTCCTGGGGCCAAGTTTTGCACCAGCACGTCGGCCTCTTGCAGCAACTGGGCCAGCACGGTTTGCGCCTCGGGCTGCTTGACGTCCAGCGTCAGGCTTTCTTTGGAGCGGTTGGTCCACACAAAGTGCGAAGCCAAGCCCTTGACCCGCTCGTCGTAGGCCCGGGCAAAGTCGCCACTGCCCGGGCGCTCCACCTTGATGACCCTGGCGCCCAGGTCGGCCAACTGCCGGGTGCAAAAAGGCGCAGCAATCGCGTGCTCCAGGGTGACGACGGTGATGCCGTCCAGCGGTCTTGTCATGCTGTGGAGCCTGCTCAGTACGACTTGGGCAAACCGAGCACGTGCTCGGCCACGTAGCTGAAGATCATGTTGGTGGAAATGGGCGCGACTTGGTAGAGCCGGGTTTCCCGGAACTTGCGTTCAATGTCGTACTCGCACGCAAAGCCAAAGCCGCCGTGCGTTTGCATGCACACATTGGCCGCCTCCCAGCTGGCCTTGGCCGCCAGGTACTTGGCCATGTTGGCGGCGGCGCCCGCGTTTTGCAGCGCATCAATTTGGTTGCACGCTTTCCAGCGCATCAGGTTGGCGGCCTCAATTTCAATGTAGGCGTCGGCAATGGGAAATTGCACGCCCTGGTTTTGGCCAATCGGGCGGTTGAACACCACGCGCTCTTTGGCGTACTTGGTGGCGCGTTCAATGAACCAATACGCATCGCCAATGCACTCGGCGGCAATCAGCGCGCGCTCGGCATTCAGGCCATCGAGCAGGGTTTTGAAGCCTTTGCCCTCAGGGCCCAAGAGGTTTTCTTCGGGGATTTCGAGGTTGTCAAAAAACAGCTCGTTGGTTTCGTGGTTCACCATGTTCAAAATGGGCCGCACCGTCAGCCCATTCCCGATGGCTTGCTTGAGGTCAATCAAAAAACAGCTCAAACCTTCAGAGCGCTTTTGCACCTCGGCCAGGGGCGTGGTGCGGGCCAACAAAATCATCATGTCGCTGTGCTGAATGCGCGAGATCCAGACCTTTTGGCCATTGATCACCCAGCGGCCATCTTTCCTGACCGCCGTGGTCTTGAGCCGGGTGGTGTCGCTGCCAGTGGTCGGCTCGGTCACGCCCATGGACTGTATGCGCAGCTCGCCCGCGGCAATTTTGGGCAGGTACAGCTGCTTTTGCGCCTCGGTGCCGCCCCGCACAATGGAATTCATCACATACATCTGGCCGTGGCAGGCGCCTGAATTGCCGCCGCTGCGGTTGATCTCCTCCATGATCACCGAGGCCTCGGCCATGCTCAGGCCCGAGCCGCCAAACTCCTGCGGAATCAAGGCCGCCATCCAGCCGGCCTGGGTGAGCGCACTGACAAACTCCTCGGGGTAGCCGCGCTGCTCATCGATTTTGCGGTGGTATTCGTCAGGAAACTGGGCGCACAGGGCGCGCACGGCGTCACGGATCTCGGGGTACAGGTCTGGTTCAGCGTTCACGAAAACACGTCCTTTTTATACAAGTTAGAAACTATGACAATGTTACTTGGCAGGTTGAACAAGCGCTTTGAAAGTTAAAAAGACCCAGTTTCATAAAACAACAGGCATGCCAACCTGGAATCGTTGCCAAACGAGGAGCGTGCCGGGTAACTGGGGGAGCGTCTACTTTTTTGCTTGGGGAAATTCAGCAGAACTGCTACAGGCCTTAGGGCACAAGACCAGGACCGCCTCTGTGCCTGGGCTCACAGTGCTACAGCGGTACTGCGCCAGCCAATACACGCTCGCGCATCGCTGGGTGCAAGCTGGCTTCGGTCACCACATCCACGTGGCGACCCAGCAAATCCTGAGCATCCATCAGCAACCCTCCCAAAGCCAGCGCGCTGGTCCCCGGTGCCAATGTCACCAACAAATCCACATCACTGCCTTGGCTGTCGTCGCCACGGCACATGGAGCCAAAGACGCGCACACCCGTGACACCGCGCCTGTGCGCGAAAGCCAGCAGTTCTTCTCGGTGGGTTTGAATCAACGGGTGCATCAAACTCAGTGTATCCATCCTGTGCTGAAGACAAGCACCTCGGGGCTGAAAACATTGCCGGCGCAGGTCAAGGACGCAGCGCATTAATCTGGACGCCCTCACCTGCCTCACACACAGCGCGCACCATCAACCTCCATGCACACCCCCGAGATAAACGCAGCCTCCTCGCTGGCCAGAAACAGCGCCGCGTTGGCCACATCCAGCGCGGTGGAAAAGCGGCCCAGCGGAATGGTGGAGCGGAACTTTTGCAGACGCTCTTCGGTCAACTCGCCGCCTGCAAAGGACACGCCCAAGCCGGTGGTGGGGTTCATCACCGGGTTGATGCAGTTCACACGGATGTTGTCTGGCCCGAGCTCGGCCGCCAGCGACTTGCTGGTGGTGATGACCGCGCCTTTGAAGCCGTTGTACCAAGTCAGCCCCGAGCGGGGGCGAACGCCAACCGTGGACGCAATGTTGATGAAGCTGCCGCCATGCGCGCTGCCGCAGACGCTAGCTTGGCTGTGCTCGAAGCGGACGGGGATTTTGCCGGTGGCGTTATTGCCGATGAAGGCCACTGGTTGGGCGAAGAAACCCTGATTTCATTCGATAAAAAGCAGCCTCCCTTCTTGCGGAACAAAGGCAATCTGCTGGCTATTTGTGAGAAAAATTGGGGCGCTCAAGTTTTAAACACTGTGACCAGCCGAACAGTTGCGTCAATGCCTGTGACGCACTGAATCAAACAATCATGGTCCTCGCCCATGAGTTGCAAGCAACTAAGCACCTGCATGTGGCACACCAAATTTTGCAGTGACTCCAAGCAGGGACAAATGCATTTTTTTACCCATGCTGAGGGTCACTTTTTTTGAAATCAGTTTTCAACAAACACGTCGACTAAATTAAAACTTTAGTGAATATATTTATCGTAAAAATAAATATTTAAATTTATTTAAAATTTTGTGGTCTTTGTTATTTTTTGGATTCATCCAGTAACATTTAATTACAAATTTAAAACAGGCACTAAATTTCATGGCAAGTTCCACTCTTCCAGTCCAGCCTGCAACCAAGCCCACCAGCCAAGACGCGTCAGTCAGCGTCAACTTGATTGGGCAAGCGATCACGGTCAAAGCCACGCACAGTACCAAGGTTGAGCAGCCTGCCACCGCGCAAGGATCACGCCAAAAAACCAAGCGTCTGAGCGAGCGAGAAGAAGACGCTGCGGCCAATCCTAAGGCCAATGGCGAGCAAAGCACGACTGGCAGCGAGTCAGACCCTGCAGATTCGCCACTTGCCGTTGCAGGTGAGTTGTTTGAATTGGGCCGTGATGCCGAGGCTGCATCGGGATTTTTCGCTGGCCAAAACAGCGTGCTGCTGGCACAAGCAACACCCATGGCAGTAACTGAGCCTGGTCCGGGGACTAGCGCAACAACTGCGGGTGGCGAGTCGGCTGCAGCAACTTCCTGGATTTGGATACTGCCTGCCGCCCTGTTGGGTGTGGCTGCGTCAGGCTCTGCCACAAGCAGCACGGCCACGTTGATGCAGGCCAGCCGCATCCGCGTGGTGGACGGCCCCATCAAAGACGCCAAAGTCTATTTGGACTTGAACGGTGACGGTGTGCTTGACGCCAGCGACACCGAGGTGGGCACCACCGACGCCGACGGCATGGCCAACCTCAATTTGACCGCTGCGCAAGCGGGCTTTGGTTTGCTGGCTAAAGGCGGCACCGACACTGCCACGGCCAAGGCCTTTGCAGGCGTGCTGGCCGCGCCCAAGGGCAGCACCGTGATCAACCCGCTCACCACCTTGGTGGCGGCCGTGATGGAAGTCGGCAAAACCTTGGCCCAGGCGCAAGAGGCTGTCAAAGCAGCGCTGGGCATCACAGGCGTGAGTGACCTTACCACCTACGACACTTTTGCCGAGGCGTCCAAGGCGGGCGCCACAGCAGCAGCGCTCGCCATTCATCAAAAAGCGGTGCAGGTTGCCAACATCATCGTCAGCGGCTCAGCCGTGGTGATGGGCAACGCCAATGCGCCTGTGTCAGACGGCCTGGCCGCTGCCTCTCGGGTGGTGGACAAGCTGGCCATGGAGTTCAGCAGCGCTACGGCAGCGGTGACAGTGACCGACGCGATGCTCGCCCGTGTTCTCACAGCGGCAGGTGCCACAACCAATGTGGCTGAGGCCGCCAAGTCCATCGTTGCTGTCAACAGCGTGGTCGCCGAGGCCACCACATTGAATGCTGTGGCCCAAGCACAGGTGCTCTCTCAAGATGTGTTGGTCACTGCCTTCAAAACGGGCAACACGGCCATGGTGGCAGCCCTGCAAAATTCGAACGCAGCCAAGAACCTGGCCGCTTCGGTAGACACAGCCGGGCAAGACACCAAAGCTCCCAGCACGCCCACGCTAACTTTAGGTGCGGGGGTGGCTGGTGGCGCCACCACCAGCGAGGCCACTCAGCCCAGCGGGGTTATCACGGTCACCGCTGAAAGTGGCTCCATGGCGATGCTCACCTTCAGCCGCGGTGGTGTCACAGTCAAGAATAATGTGGCGGGCAACGGACTTACACCCGTGGCCGTGCAACTGAGTGCCAGCGACCTCACCAATCTGGGCAATGGCAGCATCAGCGTGAGCGCGGTGGCCACCGATGCGGCTGGCAACGCCAGCGGCGCGGTCACCACCAGCTTTACGCTTGACACAACCGCTCCCGCCGCGCCCACATTGAGCCTGGGCACCGGCGTGGCTGACGGCGCCACCAGCACCGAGGCCACGGCCACGGCCGGTGTGCTCACGGTCACGGCCGAGGCCGGGGCCAGCACGGTTCTGACTTTTAGCCGCAGCGGCGGCGGCACGGTCAGCAAAACCGTGGCAGGAAACGGAGCCACACCCGTGGCCGTGGTGCTCAGTGCCAATGACCTCACCACGCTGGGCAATGGCAGCATCAGCGTCAACGCGGCGGCCACCGATTCGGCGGGCAACGCCAGCGGAGCAGTCACCACCAGCTTCACTTTAACGACACCGCTTGGCCAACTGGGCGCCTACAGTTTGAGCTTGCCCAAGACCAGTGCGTCAAGCAGGGTGGTGAATGCCGACATTGCACCCGAGCCAGCGGCTCGCAGCATCGAAGAAGATGGCACGCGGCTGTTTATCGACTCCCAAGGTTACTGGCTGGTGGGGCAGGCGCCCACAGTGGTCAACGGCAAAACGGTTCGCGATTACAAACCTGTCACCTTTGCCACAGAATCGGACAAAAGCACCCGGGTCAACGACGACACCTTTGAAGCCACTGCGGTCACTGCCAAAACAATCAAGGACGCTGCGGGCGCAGTCACGGGCTACAAAATCGTGGTGAAGTCCAACGAGGATTCATCCATCCTCTTTGCCATCCTCACTTCAGCGAGCGGGGCCATTGCTGACACCGACGCTTTGGATGACGCGGAAATTCTGGCTGCTGAAGCCGATTTTGGAATGGACCTCAACGACAGCGGCGCTGTCGGCAACGAGGACAGTTTTCTGGCCGAGGGTGCCAACCCAGCCCCTGACCTGTACGTCGATGCCCAGGGCAACCTGTTGCTCAAGCGCGCTGATGGCAGCGTGGTGGCGCTCAAAGTGCAGTCCGATAGCGGCCCAAACCCATTGGCTTACGCCCGCTTTGACGGCTACGAGTTCACCGGTGTGGTCATGGGTGAGCAAGACCGCTTCTCGGTGTATGTGCTGCTGCCCGATGGCAGCCTGGCCCGCTTCGATGCGGACTCAAGTGGCCTGCTGGCTTCTGAGCAGCCCACACTGGTGGAAGCCGCTCAACAGGTTGACTCAGACCCAGCGAGTCCCGCACCCTATGAAGACGAACAGGAGCCGAGCAAATTTGCCGACGAAGCCGCCAAAGAATCCAGCGCTGGCCTTGACCTCAACCGCGACAGCGACACGCAGGTGACGGCAGGCTGGACAACCAGCCTCAAAACCACCAGCATCGCAACCGCAGTGAACCTTGCCACGGCCGGCAGTTCCCCCAGCGGCACCAAGCTCACGCACAGCGAGGCGGTGGGAATTGTCAAGGCCGCCATAGACGCAGCCACCGCCGGCGGCACCGGCAAGGTGGGCTCGGCCATTGTTGAAGACCTGCGCGCCTTGGCCAGCCGGGGCGACAACTTGTTCACCTCCACGGATTTGACGGGCAAGGAGTCGGGCTACCTGAGCTATGTTTTTGACAAGCTCGCCAACACCTCCAAAGCCAACAACTTTTTCACCGGCGGTTTGACCACGGCCAAGGCTTTGGGAAACCTGACGGCCGACTCACCCGTGGCCGATTTGGCCCTGCTGCGTGACAAATGGCTGTTGGGCCTGGACATGCCCAACCCCACCACCGAAGGTGACACGGCCAACCCGGCGGCCACCGCGGGTACGGGCACCTACGCCAGCTTCAGTGGCGTGCTGGTCGACAGTTTGGGCTTTAATTTTGAAGACGTCCGGCAAGGCTCAATGGGCGACTGCTATCTGTTGGCCGCTGCTGCAGGCATTGCCCAGGTCGAAACCTTTGCCAAAACCTCGAATCTGCCAGCCGTGGCCCGCTACACCACGGCCTTTGAGCAGACCTTCACCGCCAACCCCAACACAGACTTGTCGCCGACGTGGGGAGTGCGCTTTTACGACAACCAAGGACAGGCCCACTGGGCCACAGTGAACAACCAGTTTGTGGTCAAGGGCGGGGCTGAGGGCACGCCGGCTTACGCAAAAACGCCCGTGGGCAAAGAAGGTCAGCAGGAGCTGTGGGTGGCCTTGCTTGAAAAAGCTTATGCCCAGTCCAACGCCTTGGGCATCTTTGGTCGCGACCGTTCGGAAAACACCTTTTTCACCATTGAGGGCGGCATGGGTGATCCAGTTGCCTCCCTGATGGGCGGCACGCTTACCCGCTATGTGGCTGACAGTGGCGCGACACGCGTCACCGAGGTTTCTTTCACCACACCTGAAAAATCTGAGCCAGAGCAGTTGTCGCTGTACAAATCAGCAATCAATGAAGGCAAGTTTTTATGGGTGGCCTCTTTTTACAGCGCCACACCCGATGGAGGGCCAGACTGGTACAAAGGCCATGCCTACATCGCTTTTGACGCCAACCCGACCGACCCCAACAATGACACCGTCAAGATTTACAACCCGTGGGGGCCGGCCAGCTTACCCGATAACAATTTTAATTCTCCATTTGAGGTCAAGCTGTCTGATCTCATCAAAGACAAACCAGGTATTCAGTTTTGGGATTCTGTGACTTCTGCACCTGCCACGGGTGCGAATTCACCTGCTTTGGGACAGATTGCATCCTTCAAATCATCGCAACCGGCCACTGGTGAGGCGGCAGGTGAGACCAACACACCAAACTATTCCGAAGCCCATTCACGAAGCATTGCCGCAGACGGTACGCGCCTGTACATAGATACCGACGGCTACTGGAAGGTGGGTCAGGCCACAACCAAATCAGATGGCAGCCAAAGCCGCGACTACAAGCAGGTGGCATTCATTGACGGCGGGCGCAGCTACAAGGTGAACGATGACACCTTTGAAGCCAGCGCGCTGGCGGCACGCGCTGAAAAAGATTCGCAAGGCAAGATCACGGGCTACGAGATCATCCTTGAAGCCAATGACGATCCATCAACCAATTTCAGGTTGTACCTTGATGTCAACGGCCAAGTGGTCGACTCAGACCAACTTGACGATGGCGAAATTTTGACAGCCGAAACGCTCTACGGCGCTGACTTCAATGAGAGCGGTGCCATTGGCGACGCGCAAATGTTCGTGGCCGAGGGCGTCAACGGCGCTCCTGACCTCTTCACCGACAAAAACGGCGACCTGATCCTCAAAGCCCAAGGCGTCGTCATCTCACTGAACACCCTGATGGACGGGCCCTTGTCCAACGGCCATTTTGAAGAAGGTGAATTCACAGCGGTGCTGACTCAAAAGTCGGGTACCACCATCACCGGTTATGTGTTGGTGCTCAAGCTCGACGACGGAACCATGTCGCAGTTGTTGGTCGATGCCACTGGCCTGCTGGCCTCTGACGATCCGCTGGTGCTGGCCGCAGGCGACTTTGACATTGATACCGCTGAGGCATATGGCGCTCAAGTGCCACCTGCAAATGCCGCACCGACCCTGGCGAGCTTGGCACAAGCTGCGGGAGGCTTTGACCTCACGCGCAACAACGCCACGCCGCTGAGCACAGGCTGGGACAACAACCTGTCGACGGCTAGCATCAAGACCGCCATCCAGAACGCCATCACAACCACATCCGACGGTGGCACCCGCCTGACCCACACGGAGGCGCTGGGTATTGTCAATGCAGCGGTGGCTGCGGCCCAAGCCAACACCAACACCAAGGTGGGCGAGGCCATCGTCGGCGATTTGCGCGCCATCGCTGCCCGCGGTGATGCGCTGTTCACCTCCAAAGACCTTTTGGGAGAAGAGACCGGCTACCTGGGCTACGTGTTCGACAAGATCGCCAACACCTCTAAAGCCAACAATTTTTTCACGGGTGGAACCGTTACAGCTGAAAAGCTGGGCAGCCTCAGTGGCGAGTCCACCGCGGCCGAGCTCGGCAAGCTGCGCGACAAATGGCTGTTGGGTTTGGACTTGCCAAACCCGAGGACCGAAGGTGACAGCGCCAATCCCAAGGCCGTTGCAGTGGCGGGCACGTACCAAACCTTCAGCGGTGTGCTGACCGATGCCCTGGGCTTCAATTACACCGACATTAATCAAGGCTCCATAGGAAACTGCTACCTGTTGGCAGACCTGGCAGTCATTGCCAAACAAGCAGACAACGCGAAGCTCGACCCCAGCAACGCCGCCATTGCCAACTACCAAACCGCCTTTGAAAAGGTGTTTGTAACCAACCCAGCGGCCAACACTGCCAGCCCCACATGGGGCATCCGCATGTTTGATTTCTTTGACAATGCGCATTGGGTGACAGTCAACAACCAATTTGTGGTCAAGGAACAAGGCAGTGCCCAGCCCGCCTATGCCAAGCTCAAAGGTGGCACAGAACTGTGGGTGGCCTTGCTTGAAAAAGCCTATGCGCAGGCCAATGAGCTCGACATCTTGGGCCGCACCAAGTCTGAAAACACCTTTATGAGCACTGAGGGCGGCAATGCCGAGCCCATGACCACCTTCATGAGCGGTGTCAGTACCCTTTTAACGGTTAAATCCGAGCCCCCCTTCAAAACCAGCAGCGTCTCGCAATACACAACCAGCGTGTCCTTTGAAGATCAGCTCAAGTTCTACAAGACGGCCATGAACCGGGGCGAAGCTTTGTACGTGGGTTCGGACTTTGCATCCAAAAATGCCGACGGCAAGACCGAGTGGGTCGCAGGCCACGCCTTCATGGCCTACGACGCCGACAAAGTCAACCCAGACAACGAGACCGTGATGGTTTACAACCCTTGGGGACCGAGCGAGGACACGCTTGCGCCTTTTCAAACCACGCTGTCGGCCTTTCTCAAGGCAGGTGCCAAAGTCGACTTCTATGCCACCGACTCCATTGCACCCAAATTGCAGGCTTTTGGACAAAACAGCGACGGCTCCATCGCCTTCAAGTTCAGTGAACCGGTGCGCTCCAATCTTGAGCTTTCCACCAAACTGGGCGATTCCAACGCCATGATGGTGGCCACCACGGCAAGTGCTGACCCCCGCACCTTGCTGCTTGCCACTGCGCCCGAGGCCTGGAGCAACCAAGACTACGCCATCGTCACCGGTTTGACCGGAAAAACAGGCGTGCGGGACGTGATGGGCTACCCCCTGTCTTACACCACGCCCAGCAACTTTGGCGGCTATGTGGTCGGCAGCATTGGGAACAGCAACATCGACCTCTCAGCGGTCAGCGACAAGTACTTTGCGGCCTCAGGGGGCACGGGCAACGACACCCTCAAGGGCGGCTCAGGCCCTGACATGCTTTACGGCGGCGCAGGCAACGACGTGCTCACAGGGGGCCCGGGCGACGACCTTTTGGAAGGTGGTGAAGGCAACGACACCCTGGTGGGTGGCGACGGCGCTGAAGCGGCTGGAGACACCGCTGGCTTCATGCTCGGCGGTGTGGCCGGTGGGGGCAACCTGACGGCCCAATACAGCAGCACGGCCGCAGCCGTGTTGATCAAGCAGGCCAGCACCGAGGTGGCCAAGGTCACCAAAGGCGCCAACGGGGCGCTGACCGTCAGCGATTCGGTGGCCAGCACCGGCTCATACCTTAATGGAGGAGTGGACACGGTGTCCACGGTGGAGAATTTCAGCTTTGACTATGCTGCCAACACCAGCGGCAGATCGCTGAAGCTCACGTTGGCCCAATTGACAGGCCTTTTCCCGGCGGCAGACACCACACCCCCCACGGTCGCCATCACCGACAACGTAGCAGGCACGGCCAACGGCGCTGTGACCTTTACCTACACCTTCAGTGAGACGGTGACGGGCTTTGACGCCA
>Ga0209550_10003587_pt1 | contig 14781 bp, 14 predicted proteins | sample LauGreSuBDMM15SN_2_FD_187567 | JGI IMG/M metagenome (GOLD analysis project Ga0209550, IMG submission 187567) | Freshwater lake microbial communities from Lake Michigan, USA - Su13.BD.MM15.SN (SPAdes) (version 5) | ecosystem: Environmental > Aquatic > Freshwater > Lake | place: Lake Michigan...
AAGTAAAACTAATGACGCTTCTTTTGATTTTATTAAATCAGCAATTTTTAAAGGTGAGTAAATTTCTTGACCTTGCAAAACCTGACCATGAAGTCGGTCATCATCATCTAAAAAACCAAGTACCTTTAATTCATTACTATTTGCTAAGGCAGATACTAACTGTCGACCGGCGCTGCCAGCCCCATACACTAATGCTTTTTTTAAAAACTGAGATTTGTCTTTAAAAAGATAATTGCCGCCAAATATGTATTTTACAAATAATCTTGAACTTACAACTGCAAAAAATAATAACATGGGTTGAAGAATCCCAATGGATCTTGGAATGCCTACAACTCCATAAACTCCAAAAACTGAAAAATATAAAAATCCATAAACTAATAAAGCAATGGATACTGAAAACATTATGCTTAAACCTGAATACCTAAAAATAGTCTTATATAATCCAAGTAACCAAAATACAGGCAGTGCCAAAGCAACGGATACCATCGTAGCCGTTAAGGCTACCCCTTGAGTTGAAATAAACTGATCTAAACGAAGATAAAATGCAAACCAGGTACATAAAATACACAAACTTAAATCAACAATTATAGCAACAATCTGTTTTGTAAAACGGGGAAGATTTAAAATACTTTTTGCAGCTATATGAATTTTAACTAACATAATGATGATAAAATAATTTTATTTTAACTTTTAAATCTTTAAAATTAAAGAAAATTAGAAAGAAATATTCTTTCTATTTTTACCATAAATAGAGTGAAGATAAAATCCCACAGGCAAACTATAAACTATCATCAACCAATTATGAAAAAAATTGCCATTGGTAGTTAATGGCCAAACGGTAATTAATATTCCAGCTAACAAACAAACCTGATAATCGGTTAAATATCTCTTTTGTATTAAGACAATACTTTTAAATTGCCTATAAGCACAATACAAAACATAAGCAAAAGCACTAAGTAAAAAGCTAAACCCAATAATTCCAGTCTCAGCTAATAATTGCACATAAAAATTATGCGGATGCGTCATACAAGGGCTAACTCCTGTGATATACTTTTCATCTTTACATATCACCCTGAACATTTTGGGCCCATGACCGAGAATTGGTTTATCTAAAAACATATTAAAAGCTGTACGAATTAAACTATCATGTTCTGGAGTAAAGATAGATTTTTTGATAGTATTTACAGGGCTAGATATCATACGCTCTTTAACTTCATTAAGATTAAACGTAAGCACACCAATTAAGATTAGAGAAAAAACTACTAATACTATTTTTAATTTCCCAAATTTTTCTAAAAAAAATATTATAAATGCATATGACAAAATAAATAAATAAAAAGCAGCCCTCTCCCCTGAAATATAAATCAAACCACTCAACAAAATAAATAATATACCCATAAAATATAACTCCGTTTGATTTTTTTTTTTCAATAAAAATAAAGCAAATAATAAAGGAAATAATCTAGATAAATACGATCCTAAAATTAACTCATCTCCAAAAAAAGATGAAAGGCGCGCTCCATATTTAGTAAGCCCTATAATATTGGTTCCAGAAAAAAATTGAATATAACCATCAACTATTAAGGCTGAAAAACAAATAGCCAAAAGATAATAAAAATAACTTAATATTTTTTTATTTTTATCAATTAAATGCCAAATTAAACAAGCAAATATTCCAATTCTGAAATAAAACAAAGAACTTTCAAAGCTAAGCAAAGTATTTTTAGCTATAAATATACTTACTAAAATACAGTAAATACAAAAAATGAAAAAAATTATTAAAACTTTATTATTAAAATAATAAAATTCTTTCTTTCTAATAAGATAAACTAAAAATACTAAGGAAGATGAGCTAACAATTAAATCTGGAAAAAAAGGACCCCAGATCAACAAAGGAACGATTAGACTGATAATAAATGCCAACATGTAATATTTTAGTTATTGTAAAAATATAGTAATAATAATTAACATTATTTATCGAAAATAATAAAATATTTAATAAGTTCATATTCTAGATCAATAATAAAGAGCAAACACCTAGTTTTACAAAAAGTGAAATACTTGACAGTCTTTTTATGTTTTATGTATTTTAACTAACATTAAACAAATCTAAAAACTACCTTCTGTGTTATTTGTGTAGTTAATTCAAATGTTGTTTGCAACAATGTAATAACCCAACAAAAGAGATGATTTTTTAAATATTACTTCTATATATTGTAAAGTAATAATTAACATTTAATTGTTAAAAAAATTAAATTTAATTAAATATTAAAGTAATGAAAAATTTTCTAATCTCATTTTTAAAATTTATTTATATGAGAATGAAAATATTTGGCTTTGATGCAAAAGCTATTATTTATTTAAAGCACTATCCGAAATTTAAAAAGCAAAAAGAAGAATGGTTAAACAAAGGAGGTATTATCGATAAGAACTTTATGATTCTCAGTGATTATAGCGCTAATGCAGGTGTAACAAAGGGGCATTATTTTCATCAAGATTTATTAGTTGCAAGTTTTATATTTGAAAACAAACCTAAACGTCATATTGATGTAGGATCAAGAATTGATGGTTTTGTATCAGCCGTTGCAAGTTTTAGAGAAATTGAAATAATTGATATTCGTTCAATACCAGAATCGGAACATAAAAATATTAAATTCATCCAAGCAGACCTAATGAATCCAATCACAATAGGTCAAGCCGACTCTTTATCTTGTTTACATGCAATTGAACATTTTGGACTTGGAAGATATAACGATCCTATTGATATTGAAGGACACAAGAAGGGTATAGATAATTTAGTTGAATTAACAAAACCAGAAGGTACCTTGTATATAAGTTTTCCAATTGGGATAAAAGATGAAGTGAGCTTTAATGCTCATAGAGTATTTCACCCAAAATCTATTCTTAAATTTAAATGCATTTATGAAAAAATGAAATTAACAAGATTTGATTACGTAGATGATCAAGGAAATTTACACTTAAATACTAGTGTAGATAATGCAGTAGGCAAGAATAAATATGGCTGCGGAATTTATACTTTTAAAAAAACTAATTAAATCTATATTAAAAAATTTATGTCTAACAATAGTCGACTTAATGAGAGTTTTATAAAACGTTTTTTAATTTATATAAAAGTAATTTACCAAATAATTAAAGATCTTGCTAATAATCAAACAACGTTCAAGTTAATTTATATAAAAGTTATTAATAAAATTTTTTTCAAGCCCAAGTTAAATGATGATTTCAATTGGGATGCTTATCATTTGCATTACAGAGCAGAATTAAGATCGGGGGAAAAAAATTATACATTAAATTGCAATATAAATGATTTTAAGATTGAAAAAAGTAAGATAATTAAAAAAAATGACAAAATCAAAGATTTGCACCCTAATCACAAACTTTTATATGAAACTATTTTAAAAATTAATCCAAGAACAATTTTAGAAATTGGTTGTGGCGGAGGCGATCATCTAGCTAATTTAAGCATTTTTAATAGAAAATTTAAACTTTTCGGTGTCGATCGTTCTTTTAAACAAATTAAAATATTAAAACAGCGACATCCTAAATTAAAAGTCTCCATTAAAATTAAAGACATCACAATAAAAAATAACAAACTAGAGACTACTGATCTTGTTTTTACGCAAGCAGTATTAATGCATATTTCAGAAAGCAATAATCGTTTTAGATTTGCGCTTAGTAACATTCTTGAAGCTGCAAATTCACACATAATACTAATAGAAAATTGGACAGCTCATAATTTTCTAAATGAAATAAAAAAAATGGTTAAAGATATGCCTAAATATAAATCTTTTAAATTCTATATGTCCAAATTAAGCTCTGGGACATCTGCAAGAGCGATGGTATTATCAAAAAAAAAATTACCTTTGCCTAAATTGCTCAATTATAACGATTTATTACAAGGAAATATTCTAAGAACACATTAAATAGTATTGGAGTTATTTCTGCAATTTTTTTTAAAGATAAATAATATAGTCACGAATATGTAATAAAAGTAATTAATCAAATTCATTTGTTTAATCATTTCTGAGTCGACCTTAGCAAGCAATGTTGGTGTTGCCATATCAATTCCTTTCACTTGTGCAAGACCAGTAATTCCAGGTCTTACTTTAAATACTCCTCTTTTTTTTCGCTCATTTATTAACTTCTTCTGATTCAACAAACAAGGTCTCGGCCCGACTAAGCTCATATCTCCCAATAATACATTTAATAATTGAGAAAGTTCATCAAGCTTAGTCCGACGCAAAAAAATTCCAAATGGAGTGATTTTTGAACTGTCTATAAGATGGGTTGCGGAAGATTTTGTACCTATCGGCATAGTACGAAATTTTATTAATAAAAATAATTTTTGATTATATCCGATGCGGTATTGCCTGAACAAAGGGGAACCATTATCAAATAAAAGTATAATCCATAATAAAGTTAATAATGGTGATAACGTAATTAATCCTAAGAAAGAAAATAAAAAATCAAAAAAACGTATCATTTATCTTGAATCATTTTCCTAATACTTTCTTCAATGCTTAAAGGTGGTCTCCAATCTAATATCTCTTTTACATAATTATTATCTATTCTTAAAGACTCAGTTAACCGAATAATTTCTTTTTGTTTACCAAAAATAGAACCTAAAATTTTAAGCAAAAATAATGGAACAGGAAATAAATAAGCTTTTTGTCCCATTGATGAACCAATAAGTTTTATAAGCCGCGGGGTAGATAAATCCTCTCCATCTGAAGCTAAAAAGGTTTTCCCATTAGCTTTTGGATGATCAATGCATCTAATTAATAAATTAATTAAATTATCAATTCCAATCATAGACCGTTTATTTTTAATGATGCTTAATGGAAGGGGAATGCCTAATTTTATAAGTTTTATAAGCCGAGATAAATTTCCTTTCGCGCCATAACCATAAACTAATGGCAAGCGTACAACTACAACCTCCAAACCTGTTCTTGAAGAAATTTCCCATAAAGCTTTCTCAGCCTCTAATTTAGATCTTGCATAAACATCCTGTGGGTCCGGCATGTCTTTATAATAAAATTTTTTTCCAATATTAATCTTATCTGTATTTTCTCCGTTAACTTTTATGGAGCTTAAAAATACTAATCTTTTAACCCCAGCTTGCGTTGCCTGTTCTGCAAGATTTTTTGTACCCTCTGTGTTCACTTTGTAATAATCATATAAATTATCTTTATTATCCATAACATGAGCTTTTCCCGCACAATGAATTATAACTTCACAATCTTCTAAGCTTTCGCTCCAATTAGTATTTGAGTTAATATCGCCAACAAAAATAGTATTTATACCATTTAAAGTTTTTAAAGAGTTTTCTGATCTAACTATTCGAACAAATGGTCTATTTAGTTTAGAAAAAGTTTTACAAAGTGATTTTCCTATAAATCCATTTGCTCCAGTTATAGCGATTTTTTTCATAAATAACTAAATCAAAAAATTGTAAGCTAATTTTAATTACAACTACTATATTATTAAATTATGTAAATTTATACTTATGCAATTGCTAAATTTTTAATACTTTAGACCATTTGGATAAAATTTTATCTCTTGTAAAATATTTTTCATAAGCTTTTTTTGCATTTTGACTCATTTTTGATTTCCAAGACTCATCTTCTGCTAATTTTATCAAAAATTCAGAAATAATTTTTGGATCTGTAGCAGAAATATTAAAACCATAATTTTCCTTCTGCATTAATTTTACTATTTCACTCTCTTTTTCTAAAAGTGCAATTATTGGCTTACCCTGTTCTAAATAAGTAATAATTTTACTAGGATAACCATATTTATAAATATTGTTACTCAAAGAAACCAATCCGATATCTGCTTTACCAATCATTTTTTTTACAACATTTGCTGATTGGTGATCAAAAAATTGAATATTAACATTAATCTTACGAATTTTAGATTTTAACTCTGCTTTAATACTTCCATCGCCTACAATAACCAATTTAATGTCTTTTCTTCCTTTTAAGCAAATCATTACATCTATAACTTTATCTAAAGACTGAAAACGTCCTATATTTCCAGCAAAAATAATTGTTAATTTATTTTTGTTTGAATTTAAATTATTTTTAGAAATTGACTCATTAAGTTCTTCAGTTGGTATAGAAAAATTATTTATTATTTCTATTCTAAACTTTTTATTACAACTTCGTGATAATAAAGAATTTTTCATGTCTAAAGAATGTACAATTACAGGATTGGCTCTACTACAACTCCAGTTATCAATTTTTTTAAGGATTGAGTATAAAATAGGATTAGAAAAATCTTTTGAAATTTTTCCTATTTCTGGATGTAAATCCATGCAAAAATAAACGAATCTAGCTTTATTTAAGTAAGCGGCAAATGCTGCGAATAAACCGCCCGTAATTGGGGGAATAGTTGTAGATATAATTATATCATATTTATTTTTTAACGCTAAAAAATTAGTCATAAATCCTAATTTTAACGCATTTATTATTTTTTTTACTGGATTTTTATTTTCTATACTTAAATCAAGTCTTTCAATTTTTATATTATTAATTATTTCTAACTTTTGAGAAGCTATTTTTTTTGAATTCAAATCCTTAGATGGTAAAGAAGTTAAAATGTCTACTTGATGACCTTGAGTGACTAATTTTTGTGTTAAGTGCCACAATATCTGTCCGCAGTTAGGATGGTCAGGCCAAAAATAACGGTGTACAATAAGAATTTTCAATTATCGAATTTTTTCCAAATAAATTGATTTACATAATCTGTATAGCTATAAATAATTCTTAAAACTTTCTCACTAACATTTGTAACTGAATAATCTTCAACTTTATTTAAAATTCTATTTTTTCCTCTTGGTTGAGCTTTTAATATTTCTATACCTTGACAAACACGATCAGAATTTAAGCCTACCATCATTACAGCAGCTTCATCCATTCCCTCTAATCGCTCATGTACATCACGAAGATTTAACGCAGGAAAATTGAGAATTGACGATTCTTCAGTTATAGTTCCGCTATCTGAAAGCACAACTTTAGCATTTATTTGCAGATGAACATAGTCAAAAAAACCAAATGGTTTATTTAATCGAATTAATGGATGAATTGTTTTATCTGCGACATCCAATTTTTTTCTAGTTCTTGGGTGTGTAGACAGAATGACTGGTTTTTTATATTTTTCGGCTACGATATTTAAAGTATTTAATAATTTTTTAAACATTGCTTCTGATTCGATGTTTTCCTCTCTATGCGCGCTAAATAAAAAATATTGTTCATAACTTAATTGTAACTCTTTAAGAATATTAGAATTATTTATTTGGGGCATAAAAAAGTTTAAAACTTCAAACATAGGGCTACCGATTTTAATAATTTGATTAGATGGCAAACCTTCACTTATTAAGTTTTGCCTCGCTATATTACTATACACCATATTTATATCTGAAATATGATCTACAATTTTTCTATTTATTTCCTCTGGTACTCTTTGATCAAAACATCGATTACCTGCCTCTATGTGAAAAATAGGAATCTTTCTTCGCTTTGCGGGAATAGCTGCCAAACAACTGTTGGTGTCTCCTAAAATTAAAATTGCGTGAGGTTTTTCGATAGCAAATATCTCATCTACCTTGCAAATAATATTGCCCACAGTCTGTGATGATGTTTCTCTGGCAGCTTCTAAAAAAAAATCAGGTTTTCTTATTTTGAGTTCATCAAAAAATATTTTATTTAGCTCATAATCAAAGTTCTGGCCAGTATGTATTAGTTTGTGATCACTATGCTTATCTAAAATATCTAAAATGCGAGAAAGACGAATAATCTCAGGTCGAGTTCCTACAATAGTAAAAATTTTAAGCATTAAGTTCCCTCTGAACAAAATCTACTGTTAAAAGTAACTTTTTAATTTCTTTGATATTTAATCTTTTTACATTGTGAGATGTATAATCATCAATCGAGGAAATTTTTATTTGACCTTCCGTAAAAAACTTTTCATAATTTAAATCACGGTTATTATTTGGTACGCGGTAATAGTTTACGCTCTCCTCTGCAATCGCTTTTTCTTCTCGGGATAATAAAGACTCATATAGCTTTTCACCATATCTAGTCCCAACAATTTTAATTAAATTTTTAGCTGAAAATAATTCTTTTAGAGCTTGTGTTAAATCACCGATAGTCGAAGCTGGAGCTTTATGTATAAATATATCTCCAGGTTTTGCATATTGAATTGCATGAAGAACTAAATTGACCGATTCTTCAAGTGACATTAAAAAACGAGTCATATTTGGATCGGTAATAGTAATTGGTTTTCCAGATTTGATTAAATTAATAAATAAAGGAATTACAGACCCTCTTGATCCCATTACATTTCCATATCTTGTGGCGCAAATTAAAGTGTCGGTTTTTTTAATTGATTTAGCAATCATTAATTTTTCCATCATCGCTTTTGAAATTCCCATGGCATTAATTGGATAAACAGCCTTGTCGGTACTTAATAATACAACTCGCTCCACATGATTTTTTATAGCTGCATTCATTACATTTTCAGCTCCAAGTGTATTGGTACGGAATGCTTCCATAGGATAAAATTCACAAGAAGGAACTTGTTTAAGTGCTGCTGCATGAAAAATGAAATTTACTCCAGTCATTGCTTCATCTAGACTTTGATAATCACGAACATCTCCAATATAAAATTTGACTCTTTTATCTTTTAAAGCGAGGCGCATATCTTCTTGTTTTTTCTCATCTCTGCTAAAAACTCTTATTTCTTTAGCATCGCTATTGACAAACTTTTTAAGCGCTGTGCTGCCAAAGGATCCTGTGCCTCCGGTAATCATTACAATTTTATTTTTTAGAAATTTCATAATTATTTATAATTAGTAAATTCAAACATTTCTTTAATAATTTTATTCCAGCCGCTTGGTTTGTATCCTGTAATTTGTTGTAAAGAATTAGAATTTAAAGATCTATTAATTTTTACATTTTTATTAATATTAATTTTTATATCTTTTTTATACACTTTTTTAATAAGATTTAATAAATCATATTTACTTATTTTTTTTCCAGATAAATGATACAAGCCTTCAAGATTTTTATTAGGAATGATAAACTTATACAAAACTTTAGCTATTTCTAACGATGTTAATCCAGAAAAAATTGCATTTTTGTACCCTTTGACAGATTTCTTTTGATCTAAAAACCAATTTAATAGACCATACTTAGTTTGCAATTCATGTCCAATGCATGAAGTTCTCAGCGTTAAGGTATTGGGATAGCTTAATTCTCCAAGTAATTTACTTCTACCATAAATATCTTGAGCATCAGGTAAATCCGTTTCTCTATATTTGCCTTTTGTACCCGAAAAAACACAGTCAGTACTAAAGTGTATTAATCTTATTTTTTTTTGTAAATTAACTATCTGAGCGAAGTAATGAGGCAAAACACTATTCACCCTTAGAATTTCAGAAATTTTTTTTTTTTGCACGAGCTGTTTTGTAACACCGATACAATTAATAATTAAATCTGGCTTTATCTGATTAAAGACTTTTATAATATCGCGTTTTTTTTTATAATTAATTTTATATAATTTTATATTTTTAATATTTTTTAATTTAATGGTATCTGATTTTTTTTGAATTCCACCGTAACATTTAAAATTATTTTTTTTTGAAAAATATTTTAATAATGTGCTACCAATAAGTCCAGTTGATCCTAATATTAAAATTTTTATCACAAAACTTTGCTCTTTAATTTTTTTTTTTTATAAAATGTAATTTGCAAACTTTATTTAAAATTTTCCATGTTAATTTTGCAGATTTTTTCCAAGTATAATGTTTAGATCTAACTTTAGCACCAATAGCTAATTTATTTCTTAATTGATCATTAGTTAAAATTTTTATAATCGCAACAATAATTTCTTCTGTATTTTCTGGATTAAAATAAATCGTATTATTTTTTATAATTTCAGGCATAGAGCTTTTATTTGAGCACGTAATTGGTATGCCTACACTCATAGCTTCAAGTAGGGTAATACCGAATGATTCACAGCTTGAAGCAAAAATAAAGATATGAGAATTTTGATAATATTTTTTTAGTTGATTTTTATTACTAAATCCAAATAATTTTACAAATTTGTTGTTTTTATCATATTTAAGTTTCGATCGATTCATTTTTTTTAATGACAATCCAGATCCTCCGCCTACAATTTTAAGTTTAATGTTTATTTGATACCTTTTTCTAATTTCTGCTATAGCTGCAATAACATTCCACTGATTTTTATACATTAATGCGTTAGACACATACAATGCGTTTATAGGATTATTTTTTTTAGTTATCTTTTTATAATTTATTTTATAAAAAAATTTGTCAACTCCATGGGGTATAATCGAGTGATTTTTAATTTTAATAAAATTACTTGTAACTTCTTTTGAATATTTAGATAAGAAAATTATATGGCAAGAATTTTTAAGTGATTTAATGAAAACTAACCTCAAAATTAAAATTCTATAAATAAATGCATGATAAAATTTAAACTTTTGAATTATTGAATTTTCAAAAGGGAGTATGTCTTGTAGCAATGTAACAGAGGGTCTAAAATAACATACCGAACTAGCAGTTGTGTTAAATAGTAGATTAATGCTCAATTTTTTACAAATTTTAGGTAGTATAAATAACTGCCAAAAAAGTTTTTTTAAAAGAAATTTTCCTAAAAAATCTGTGGAAATTTTTTCTAACCAAATAAAATTTGGTAATTTTTTTAATGTACTTGATGGGCCCCAAAGATAAACTTTTTTAATTTTTTTTGATTTAAAGTAGGAGTATCGCAAAATACCATTCAAGTGTTTCAATGCACCCCCGGAAACGCTTCTGCTAGCCTCGATACCAATTTTCATTTTAAGTAAAACAAATATTATTTATTATTTATTAATATTCTTTCTTAATTTTTTTCTAAATAATCAATAATTTGTTTAACGCCAAACTTACACGCTGTTGTTGAGTCCGGAACAAAGAATTTATAACCTAATTTTTTAATTTTGTTATTATCTAATCTCACTTTTGAAACATCGCCAGGCCACCCTCTTTTACCTCCAGAATAAATAATTTTTACTTTTTTCAAATTCATACATTTTAAAACTTCTTTTGTAATTTTTTTTACTTTTGTAGATCCTTTTGTACCTAAATTAAAATAATTTACTTTTTTTTTTGCTTTATTAAGAGCAAATAAAATTCCATCTACAATATCATCAACTAATATATATGGCTTTTGTTGGTTTCCATCGCCCAAAACTAAAAGTTTTTTATTGTTTATTTTTAATTTATTATAAAAATCTATAACAACTCCATGAGTGACTTTTGGACCAATTACATTTCCAAATCTAAAAATCCATGATTGGATATTATAATTATGACAATAAGCAGAGATTAAAGCTTCAGAAGCTAATTTGCTAGCTCCATAAAATGAAATTGGAAATAATGGGCCTAAATTTTCGTTAATTGGTAATTTTTTAACCTCTCCATAAATTACACTACTTGAAGTAAAAATAATTTTTTTTATTTTATTTTTCCTCATGGCCTCTAAGATATTATAAGTACCAATAGTCCCATTTTTTAAATCTACATTTGGGTCTTTTGAACTTTTAATTATATCTGAATTCGCTGCTAAATGAATAACAACATCAGCGCCACTCATTGATTTTGTCAATTTTCTTAAACTTAAAATATCCCCCTTAACAAAAGTAAATTTTAAAACATTAAAATGTTTTTTTATATTGTCTTTTTTTCCAAGAATTAAATTATCGTAGACTGTAACATTATGTTTTTTCGCGATTAATTTGTCTACGAAATGACTTCCTACAAAACCTGCTCCACCAGTTATAAAATAATTCATTATTTTTTATTATTATTATTTTTGATTTTACTACATTAACAACATATTAAGTCTGCTTTATTATTATTCTTTAAAAAATTGACAAAGACACTCATTTTAAAAAAAATTATAATTTCTCAATTCTATTATTCATCATTAAGAGCGACTAGGTTATATTTTTTAATACATACCTGTTAAATAGCTTTAAAAGAAAATGATAAAAAAAAAATTTATCTAATCTAAAAAAATAAATTATATTAGCACATAAATTATAAAATGATTTATTTTTTAGACATATTATTATAATCTTCAAAATTACGTCAATATTTATAGATTTTTTTTCTTCAGGAAATTTTTCTATAAATTTACTTCTCATAATCTTAAGAGCTAAAATCGTTTTGCAGATAGTTTTGCTATTGTGATTAGAGCTATTACCATGAATTAACATTTCTAAAATCTCGTCATTAAGTCTATTCCCATAAAAATTTCTAATGTATTCTCTAAATATTTTAGCATGTCCTTTTAGATCATCGTTATTTTTTAAAATTGATAAATTATTTTCATGTTTTCTAATAATACATAAAAAATCACGCATATTCGCAGATTTTATTTTGTCAATTATTTGTAAGTAAAAATGATAATCCTCATATTTTTTTAAAGGATAAAATGTATATTTAGTAAAAATTTTTTTTCTAATCATAATTGTTGGATGCAAAAATGGACAACGAAAATTCATGGCCCATTTAATTAAATTATTAGATAATGGCTGATAAAGTTTTTTAACATCTTTTCCATCTTGAATTATAGCGTTGGTTCCAACTAAATCTATTTGTGGATTTTTTTGCATATAATCGTATTGTTTTTTTAATCTATTTTTTAAATAAACATCGTCACTATCAACTCGCGCAATCAATTCACAAGTGGACTTTTTAATTCCTAAATTTAAGCTGGCAGCTAGACCTAAACGACGCTTATTTATAATTAACAATATTCTCCTATCATTAAATCTTTTTATTTGTTGGAGAGTATTATCTGATGAAGGGTCTACAATAATTATGAACTCAAAATCACGAAAAGATTGATTTAAAATACTTTTAATTGCAAATGATATATATTTTTCAGAATTGTAAGCAGGACAAATTATTGAGATTTTTTTTTTCAATTATGTCCTATATAAAACATTAGTGCCGTTTAAATCAATTTCAAAATTTATAATTTTTTTATTTTTTAGTTTTTTTAGTATGTCGAATTTTTTATTATTTTTTGCATAAAACAATAAAAAGCCTCCCCCACCTGAACCTAATAATTTTCCTCCGGTAGCTCCTTGAGTTATTATATCTTTATACATTTGATCGATTTTAAAATTTGTAATTTTATTACTCAATTTTTTTTTTATAGACCACGATTCATTTAAGATTTCACCTAAATTTTCTAAATTATTATTTTCAAAATCTTCTGCCAATACCTTGCTTAGTTCAGTGAGTTTAATTAAATTTTTTACTTTAGAATTATTGATAAATTTTACTTGCTCAGTTAAATTTTTTTTTGTGTTATGAGATATGCCTGTATAAACTAAAAAAAGACTATTTTCTAATTTTTGTTTAAATGAATTGTTAAGAATTATTTTATTTACTTTTACTCCTCCATTTCTTTTAAATATTAAATAATTTAATCCACCATAAACAGATGCATAATGATCTTGTTTGCCCGCACTAAGTGAGTCCTCCCCTTTTTCAAGATTATATGAAAGCTTTGATAAACTTTCTTTACTAAGTATTTTTTTTTTTAAATAATAGTTGATAGATTGAACTAAAGAACATGAAAAAGAACTTGAAGAACCTAGGCCACTACCATTGCCAGGAACATCAGCAATAGAAACAATTTCTAATCCTTTTCTTATAGAGAAATAATTTAAAACTGTTTTTATTAATTGATGTTTGATAGCGGAAATATTGCTTATATTTTCTGTTTTAGAATAACAAATTCTTAAATCATCATCAAATTTCTTATTAACACATACATACACATATTTATTGATCGCTATACTGACTACATGTCCATCGTGCAACTTATAAAAATGCTCAATATCAGTTCCTCCTCCAGTAAAACTAATCCTAAGTGGGCTTTTTGTAATAATCATAATAGATATATTTATATAAAAACTTTACATGGAAATAATAAAAAAGCTTATATATATTTTAATTAATGATATCTGTACATAATAAATGATAATTTTTCCTCACAAAAATCAAAAAAAAAATTTCCAAGATTTTACAACAAATTATTTTATGACTTTAAATGAAAGTTGTAAAAAAATTAATTTAAAAAAATTATCTACTATATTAAGTGAAATACTAAAAATAATTGTTAAAAAAAAGAATATTTATATTGCAGGGAATGGTGGGTCAGGCTCCATAGCAAATCATTTTGTATGTGATTTTAATAAAAGTATATTGATCTCTAGTAATCGTAGATTAAAACCAAGATTTTTTTCTCTATCAAGTTCTCCTGAGATGATAACTGCCATTGGAAATGACATATCTCCAGATAAAATTTTTTCTAGTCAATTAGAAATGTTAGCTCAAAAAAGTGATGCATTAATTGCTATGAGTTGTTCGGGTAATTCAAAAAATATTAATGAAGCAATTAAATTTGCAAAAAAAAAGGGTCTGATAATATTTTATATTTGTGGATTTAAAAAAAAAAATACCCATAAACTAAAATATTTTATTAATTTGGATTGTCAGAACTACGGCATCACTGAAGATATATTTACTTCTATATTGCACATTATTTCTCAATTCATAAGGTTTAAGTTTTCAACTAAAAAAGAAATTCTTTAAATTTGAAAAATAATAATTTTAAAATAGACGCTATTATTTTATGCGGTGGCTATGGAACGAGAATTCGAAAGTATAC
>Ga0209550_10003589_pt1 | contig 14780 bp, 9 predicted proteins | sample LauGreSuBDMM15SN_2_FD_187567 | JGI IMG/M metagenome (GOLD analysis project Ga0209550, IMG submission 187567) | Freshwater lake microbial communities from Lake Michigan, USA - Su13.BD.MM15.SN (SPAdes) (version 5) | ecosystem: Environmental > Aquatic > Freshwater > Lake | place: Lake Michigan, USA...
CGGACCACAGGCATCGTGCGTGGCGCGATTGTCGAGTTCTGGAACGATATGAAGCGCGCGCAGTACGTGGACCCGGCGACACGGATGCTCGAAGTTCGGGTCCCCCTAGCTTCGAATCCCGCGGGCGTGCGCTCCACCGCACGACTGATGTTTGAGTTCACCTCGACAGGCGGGGTGCTGCCGTCGTATGACACGATGACGCGCGTCGGAAAGGACTCCTCGCTGGACGATCTGGAGTTTCTGGTCCTCATCGGCCTTGCATTCTGCATCTACTTCGGTGCGATGGAGATTTTTGAGATCATCTCAATCGGCATCAGCAGGTACGCCGCTGCCGCCCCCTCCTTCAAGCCCCATCAACCCCTTCTGTCACCCTACCCCTGCTTCAACGACCTGCCTTGCCGATGCCTGAGGCCCCTCCGCGCTACCGTCTATTCACAGCTACATCTCGGATATGTGGAACTTGATGGACTGGACGGTGTACAGCCTTTACGCCTTTGTCTTCCTCCGATCGAAGACCTACGTCGAGCACGTGCGCAACCCGGTCTGCGGAGGGATCTGCACCACGATTGGCTTCCTCGACGACCATGTGCAGGTGGAAGATGCACGTTCGCTAAAGTTTTCCCTCGCGCTGTGCGTCTGCGTGCAGCTGCTCAAGATCATGAAGATCTCGGCGATCCTCGTCCCTAAAATGGGCTTGACGCCCTCGGTGCTCAAGAAGGCGCTTCCAGATATGATCTTCTTCTCGTTCGTCTTTGCTGTGTCGCTCTTCGCATTCTCCAACATGCTCTTCATCCAGCTCGGCACGGGCATGAAAGAGTTCTCCACGCAGTTCACTTCCTTAATCACCCTCGGGCGTGCCCTCTTTGGCGACTTCGACATGACCGAGGTCATCTCCAACTCGCCGAATTGTGCGTCGCTCCATCTTGCCCTCCTTGGACGCCCGTTGTGTCCGCCCGGACCTACCCAACGGCTAGCCAGCCCCCCTTCACCCTCCACAAACTAGCCCGTCACCGCTGCTATTCATCGGAGTATAACTGGTGTGGGGTCGAATCTTGTGACCGGGCAGACCTCAACACGATCCTCTTCCTGATCTACCTCTTCTGCGCGATCTTCGTCCTGCTCTCCATGTTCCTCGCGATGCTCGGCGAGGCGCAGGCCAACTTGCGTGACGACCAGCTCAACGCGCGCAAAGAGGCCGCAAAGAAAGGCGAGCAGCTGCCACCAGAGTACGGCATCCTCCACGAAGGCCAAAGGGCGATCGTGAAGGGTTTGATGCGAGTTCCAGTACTCAGGAAGCTTGTGAAGAATCCCGACGCCCTCTTGGAAATGCACGAAAAGGGCACATTGATGTCCGTGTTCGAGGAGCAGATGGAGCAGATCGACCGCCTCGACGAGCGCTTGCTCGGTCTGAACGACAAAGTTGAAGACCTCATGGCCGCCTTCAAGGCTAGTATGAGGTGATGGCCACTGATGGCCACTGATGGCCGCTGATGGCCGCTGATGGCCACTGATGACCTCCTGCTTGCCACTGATGACCTCCTGCTTGCCACTGACCGCGTATCATCCTCTCGAATGAGCAGTATGTCGGCAAGCGAGCTTACAAGCGATCGGTCGTTCAAGAGGGGCAGCGTGGACGACGGCGGCCCGCTCGGTCAGCTTTCAGTCAAGCTCCACTCGGCGAGCGGACTGAAGGCCAAGGACATGAACGGCAAGAGTGATCCGTACGTCATCTTCAAATTCGGTTCGGAGGCCGAAGTCTGTTCGAGTGTCAAGGGGAAGACGCTCACGCCCCAGTGGGAAGAGTCCTTCGTGATCAGCGAGCGCATGAGCGCGGCGCTCATGCTCACTGGGAAGCTCTCGGTGACCGTCATGGACAAGGATGCCGGAGCGTTCCACGACATGTTCGACTCAACGGACGACAAGGTCGGCGAGTGCGTCGTCGCCCTCAGCGTACTCGACGGGAAGCAGAGCCACGAGTTCAAGCAGCCACTCTCCCCCAAGGGCATGATCCACTTCACGGTGAGCTTTAGCCCGAGGGGTGGCCCCTCCGCCTCGCTGCAGTCGCAGCGGTCTCAAGCGAACTCACGAGGCAGTGACGCAACCCTCGAGCGCGTCGAGCGCTTGCTGCTCGAGATGCGGGAGATGAACGAGATGCAGTGGGAGAGCGACCATCGAAAACGGCACAAGGCGAGCGGCAGGGAAAGTTCGTTCACGAGGTCCGTCAAGGAGATAAACGGACCGGGGGAAGAATCTCGGGGAGAATCTCGGAATGCGGCCACCGCCCGACCAGACGATCGGAAGCCACCAGAAGCCACTCACACTCAGGGAGAATCTCGTCCGGGACATTCTCGTCCGAGGCACTCCTCCGGTGAACGCCGGGAACACCACAGGCATGGCAGCAGAGAGCACCCGGGGAGGAGCACGTCAAGCATCACCAAGGAGCACACCCATACCAGGGAGCGTGCTCACAACGGATCGCCGGTTCTCGCCAGTCACAAGCTTCGAGCGTGACGGAATAGGGCTACAAGGGCGAGGATACGATACGGTAACGATACGGGGTGCTGACGTGCTGCACTCGCGCCAGATCTCGCAATCTTCTTTGGCTTTGAGTTGTGGAGCGGAGCGCAGCACCTGTGGGAAAAGAAAAGTTATCAACAACTCCACCTGTGGGCAGGACCTGCCTGGGGGCTAGGGTGTATCTAGGCTGGTGGTTTCGAGCGCGTTCGCCATTGATGAGTTGTCTTCCAGGCCTAAGCAGTGTTGCACTTGCTGGGCGGTAGGCGCACCAGCTCGGCGAGCAAGATGCGCCGAGATGCACCGAGATGCACCGAGATGCCGAGCTCGGCGAGCAAGATGCGCCGGCGAACAGTTGCCAGAACTTGCATTTTGAAACGACAAGAACGTCGCCTGTGTCGCGTCGCTCCGTCGCGCACGGTGTTGTCTGTGTCGAGCGGCCTGCTCGCCACGTTTGTCGTACCCCACTCTCCCGGACCCGTACTGTCTAGAATGGGGAGACTAGAGCTCGGCCCCTGGCCCAGCTCTCGGGTTACGGGTATGAGTGTTGAGTCGACTAAAATCAACATACCTCCTAACATGAAACATGTTCAGTTCAGTTTCTTCGCGGTCCCCCCACGCTCACTCCACCGAAACATGTGATGGCTGATGCACAGAAAGACCTAGGGAAAAACAATCTAGAGAATCTAGAGCCACGAAAGCAATGTCGTCGCGGCCGGTGCAAGCGTGAAGAGAATTCGGTATCGCTCGTAAACGCAAAACGGTGGGGCGCGGGCAGCACAGCGCGACGACGCGCCTCCCCGCGCCGCCGTACCCAAAATAAGGCGTGGCTATTTTGGCCGCGGCCCGCGCACAAACGTACCCGACCGCAGGTCACTGGTTACAGCACCGAGATCGCCGCGCGCACCATGTCCATGTGCTATGCGGCTCCCATCTTACTCACAGTCACACAAGCCGCTCCCCGACACAGCCGCACCGCCCCCGGCCGCTCGGGGCCCCCGATGCAGGTTGCAGCCAGCGATCGATGGCAGCCGGCCTGCTTCGCGCCCGCATGCCACATCTGTCTCCGACCTGCATACAAACGCCGTGCTAACCGAACTGCGGTCCTTACGCCCACTCGAGGCACTCCCGCTTTGTACCGGTACGCGTGCTCCATGCCTCACCACATGCGCCGCCCCTTCTCCGGCTCCCATCTGCCCGACAGCGCAGTCGCTACGCCCACGACGGGTGCCCGCGCCCTTCTCTGCTCTTCGAGAGAGCCCGTAAAGCGCCAGGGTAGGGGCGGAGCATCTCGTCCTCATCTCTTCAAATCTCGTCGTCATCTCCCCACTCGGCCCGTTTCAGATCGCGAGCATCTCGTCCTCACGACCTCTCGACTCGTCAAAGCGCGGCTGCGGCGGCAGCCCCGCCGTCGCGCGCTCTTGCGCAAGCGGCGCGGCCGTGAGGTCGGAGAAGATGGGCGCGGGGGGCGAGGCAAGCAGCCCGTGCGAGCCCGCGAGGGTGGAGGCGCGCGGCTTCATATTGGCCTCCACTTTGACCTGAGGCGCGCGCAGCCCCCGCGCAGCTGCCGGCACCGGCCCGGCGCTCGGCGAGGCGGTGGCTGGTCCCATGGCCGTGAGAGTCGCGGCCCACGAGCTCTTCGAGAGCATATCTCCGGGGGAGAGCCCGAGGAGATCGCCCTCGCGCGCTGTCTCCATCGGAGGGAAGTCCTCGAACTTCATCAGCATCGGCGACTCGGGCGGCGGCGCTGGCGGCGGCGGCGGCGCCCGTCGCTGGCTGAGCGGCGGCGACAGCAGCGAGGCTAGCGGTAGCTTCTCCTCGGCCACGGGCGGCGCGGCTGCCTTGGCCTGCAAAGCAGCTGCCGCCCTGCTGGACGATGTCGGGGGCGGCGGCGGACCAGGCAGCTTCGGCACGGTCTGCTTCAGCATCGAGGCACGCCGGTGAACCGGCAGTTTCGACGTGGCGGCGCCTGGTACAGCGGCGCTCGGCAGCAGCGACTGGCGACCTGCGAGCGACTGGCGACCTGCGAGCGACTGGCGACCGGGGTTTGGCAGCAACGACGGGCGCGGCAGCAGCGACTCGCGTACCTTTGCGGGCGGCTCCTCCGCCGGCGGCGGCGGCGGGGGCGGCGCCGGCGCCAGCGGTGGAGAAAGGAGCTCGCCGAGGGGGCTCAGCAGGCTCGAGCCCTCGACTGGGCTCCGCAGCTGTCCATAGGCGGCGGCGCTCACGGCGGCGCTCTCCATCCCGGACACGTGGCTCGCCGTCCTCAGAAGCCGCCCGGGCGTGTCGAGGAGCCGCCCGGGCGTGCTCACGACGGCGGAGACGGCATTCGAGAGCTCAAGGCGGCATGCTTCGAAGAAGCCGAACGGGGTGCGCGCCTTGGCCTTGCTATTGGGCGTCGGTTGCGGGCGCGCGTGTACCTTGCTGCTGGGCGTGGGCTTCGGCTCGGGCATGGCCTGCAGCATCACGCCCCTTGGCTGCTGATACGGCGGCGCCTCGACCACAGGAGCCGCCTCCTTGTGCTTCGCACCGCCGCCTTCGGCGCCGCCCTCGGCTTCACCCTCGCCGCCGTTGGCATTGGCCGCGGAGCCGAAGCCAGCAGGCGGGATGCTCACGCGAGGGGAGAGCGGCGCTCGGCGTGCGGAGAAGGGCTGGCTAGACGGCGCTGTCGTGGGCGGCGGCCCTCCGTCTGTGGAAGGAGTCGTCGTCGGCTGCGCTTCGAGAGCGGCCTCCGGCGCGGGCGTCGCGGCCAGTCCCGCCGCCCACGACGGCGCCCCTGGGCTCGTGAGCGAGGCTGGGGGGGGCAGCGGGGCGAGGTCGTCCGCCCACGACGGCGCCCTAGGGCTCGTCAGCGAGGCTGGGGGAGGCAGCGGGGCAAGGTCGTCGTCGTCGTCGATGTCTTTGTCAATGGCAGCAATGGCCGCCTCGGCGGCCGCCTTGGCCCGGGCCGCCGCCGCCACCTCCGCCGGCGACGCCGCCACCACCCCTCCCGTGGCCGTGAACTGCCGGCTGCCCAGCACGGCGCTGCCCAGCACGGCGCTGCCCGGCACGCGCGGCGTCAGGGCCTCTCGGAGCTCACGGTCCTTGCGCATCGCCTCCTCCCGAGCAGCCAGCAGCTCGGCGTCCTTGCGCTGGGCCTCCTCCGCGAGCGACGAGAGCTCCGACTCGAACTCCATGAACAGCCCGTGCTTCTCCTCGCGCTCGGCCTGTCGGTCGGTGTCGAACGCGCAGAGCCGTCAGCGCAATCATAGGGCGATCACAGGGCCAACATAGAGGCCATCAGGGAGGCCATCAGAGAGGCCATCAGAGAGGCCATCAAGCGCACCTGTGCACGCCGCTCCGCCTCGAGCATCTTCTCTTCCAACTCCAGCTTCTCCTGCTCCATCCTCTCCATCTTCTCGGCCATCATCACCTTCTCCTCGAGCTCGCGCAGCTCCACGCGTACCTGTGGGGAGAGGGCGCCGTGATGAGCACTTGCATGCAGCGCAGGGCACGGGCAGCTCGACGCGTACCGCGAGCAGCCGGCGCCAGCGCCCTTGCAGCCGCATCGCCGCCACCATCGCCGCCAGCTCGGCCGGCATCGCCGCGAAGTAGCCGCCAGCGCGCATGCCGCTGCGCATGCCGCTGCCGCCCGTGCTGCCCGTGCCGCAGCCGCCCGCCCCCGCGTTCGTCGCGATAAGTGCAATCGTCGCGCGTGTGTGCCGGTCGTACGCCGCGCGCTCGCGCTCGCGCGTCTTGCGTCGCTCCTCGCGCAGCCGACGTGCGGACAGCCGAGCTTTGAGCCCTCGAGCGCCCGCCTCGAGCTTCGTCGCCGCGCCCGTCCGGTGCATTTGCGATGCGAGGGCACGGGCGGCCGCCTCGCGTTGCTTGACGGCTGCGTTCGTCCGTCCCTCGAGCGACGCGCGCTTCATGGAGTAGTGCTTGCGAGCGAGCGCGCCGCGCACCGCCGTCTGCACCTTCACCACCGCGAGCAGACGATGGACCTGGCGTGCGCGTTCCTTGCGCGCCGCCGCCGCCGCCTCGCGCTTGCTAGCGGCCACCGCTCTGAGTGCCGAGAGGGCCTTGCGGGCGAGCGCCGCGCGCCACACGCACTGCAGGCGCACGCACGCCGCGCGCTCGGCCTTGGCTTGCCCTTTCGCCTCCCGCTGTGCCCGCGCCGCCACCAGCCGGCGCTGCTTCTCGGCCTTCTCGTCGGCCACCGCTGCGCGGCGCGTCGCCGCGACGCGACGGCCGCCGAGGGCCCTCATGTGCGACTGCAGCACGATGGCACTGTCGGTAAGCGCCTCGGCACGGGATGCCTCAAGGCGCTTGAGCTCTGCCACACGCGCCACCTCGGCCGCCTGGTGCTCCGCCTCCGCGGCTGCTGCTGCCTCCGCCGCCAGCCGCTCCGCCTCTGCCTTTTCCTCCGCCGCCCGCCGCTCCGCCTCTGCCTTTTCCTCGGCCAGCAGCCGCTCCGCCTCTGCCTTTTCCTCCGCCAGCTGCGCCGCCTCACGGCGAGCAGCGAGGGCGCGCGCGGCCGACTGAAGGACGAGCACCGCGCTCGCTTCCGCCGCCCGACGCGCAACGAGCGCGCGTCGATGCGCCAGCAGCCTCGCGCGCGCCTGCAGCAGCCTGGCGGCAGCGCGCTCGCGTGAAAGCTGCGCACGCACCGAGCGACCACGCACGACCGACTGCATGGCGGCGGCCGCGTGCTTGGCCCGCACCGCCGCCATCGCCATTGGCGCCCAGCGGAAGCACACGGCCTCCCGTATGGCGATGAAGGCGCGCGCGCGCAGCGCAAGGCGTCCCAAGTGGCGCCGAGCGATGACGCGCCGGCCGATCTTGATGAGAGCGCGCACCGCGGCGACGGAGGCGCGCCAGCGGCGGCGTCGGACGTACGACATGACCTTGCCCACCACCTCTGCCAGCTCGTCCTCCGAGCCGTGCATCAGACGGTCCAGCGTAGCCATCGCGCCCGCCGAGAAGAAGGCACGGCGCACGCCCAATGCAAAGTCCCCCGCGCCGCCGGTCTTGGCCTCGACCAGTCCGAGCGATCCGAGTAGCGCCTGAGCAAACTCGCGAGGCGTGAGCGCCGCGTGCGCGAGCGCCGGCAGCCGCGGCTGGTACCGGCCAGCGAGCGCCTCGTACTCGACGCGCGTGGGGAAGCCACGCCCCATGAGCATGAGCAGCTGGGGTGTGCCGCCGCAGCGCAGCTGCTGAAGCGTGAGCGCAGCCTCGAAGCGAGCCGCCTGCTGCGTCGTGTTCGGCTTGATGCAGCGCACGTAGTGCGGCGTCGTCTGGCCCAGCATACTCATCAAGCTGTCGAGCTGGCGTGCGAAGCTGCCCGCCACGCCGCGCACCTTGCCGCTGGCCTTGCCCCGAGGCGCCGCGGTGCTGCCACGACGGCGCCCCTTGGGCGGCGGCGGCGGCGGCGGCGGCACGGCGTCGCCTCCTCGCGTCGGGGTTGGTGGGGGCGCGTTTTCGTCGGCGTCGGCCGCAGGCTCAGCGGCCTCGGTGTTGAAGAGCTTGGCGACCAGCGACACCCTAGACGCCGCGAGGAGTGCGGGGAGCTCCGGGTGGAGTGCGTCCGAGTTCTTCGAGATGAAGCCGGCGGAATCGTATTCGACGGTGCCTGCAAAGTGCGCGATCGCAAAGCGCGCCGAGGGCGCCACACCCGACGCGCGGGGGGTGGCGCCACCGGCGGCGCCGAGGCCGGCCGCCGCAGGCTGCTGCTTCCCGAGGGGCCGGGTCGGCTTCTGCAGGTTGGGGTGGCTTTCATGCGCCTTGAAGGCGCGTGCGACGAGGTTGGCATCCCCCGGATTGGCCGCATCGGGCTTGGCGCGACGCTGCAGATCGCACTCATCTTCGAGGAGCCAGATGAGGCCCCCGGGCTTGCCTTCGACGAGAGCGACGCACTGCGCGTTGTCGCTCAGCGTGATGGCGGGCGCTGGCACGGCCTCGGCCGCGTACAGCGCGAGCTCCGCGTGTAACGTCTGGTGAAGGAAGTAGAGCTGCAGCCGCTCGTTGGTATGGTTGATCAGCAGCTGCTCGAGGGAGTTGCACGCGAGCGACTCGAATCCAAAGATGTCGAGGATCGCAATCGAGCGCGCTCCGGCGGCGGCGCTCTCGGCCGCCCCTCCGCTCTCAGTGCCCGAGAGTGAGCGGTTGACCACCCCCACGACCCAGGTAAAGAGCCGGTCGTACAGCTCGTGGGCGAGGCCGTCGCGGCACGAGGCGGCCGCGCCGGCGGAGCGGTGGATCAGGTAGCTCGAGCCGCGAGGCGAAACGACGTTGCGCGTGAGCAGCCGCTGCTGCAGCGTGTCCACGCCGACGCCGAGGCACATTGCGCACGCGGCCAGCGCCGGCGCGCTGCCCGCGCGGATGGCTGCATGACCAGTAGCCTCGTCGGCGGCGGCCGCGTTGGTGCCGAGACTGCCCTTGTCCTCACCCTCGTCCTCGAAGAGGACCTCGCCGAGCGCGATCACGGCGCCCAGCACGGCCCACGCCTCGCGCACCTCGCCGTTGCTCGCGCCGAGGGCGCGCAGGGCCGCATCGACCGCACCCAGCTGCGACGCCCACGCTGCCGAGCGCTCACTGCCCGGGGAGAGCAGCCGAACCGTCGGCGCGTCGCCAGCCGTCGCGTCGTCCGCGGTACTCGTCTCGAGGTAGCGGAAGGCGTGCCCACTCGCCGCGGCCTCGCGCAGCCATCCGAGGGCTTCACCGTCGATGGCTGCCGCAATCACATCGTTGATGGCTGCCACACCCGCCGCGTCCGCGTTCGCGGCGCACGCCGCCGGCGCGGCGGCCGCCGCAGCCGCCAGGTAGTAGAAGGCGTGAAAGTTCTGCTCGTGGGCCCCGAGGTGCGAGACGCGCGCCTTCTCGAGCAGGTAGGTCACCACCGACGAGCCGTTGAGCGCTGACGAATCCTTGGCCGTCCAGATCTTCATCAGCTTGCCGAAGCGCGACGAGTTCGTGTTGCGCGTGGTCGCCGCACAACCAAAGGCCTCGAGCACGGGGTTGGCTGCGAGGAGGGCGGAGGCGAGTGAGCCCGCCTCGTGGCGCGAGTGGTGTGCGAGGTACTGCACGATCGCGCGGCACGACTCTGTCTTGCCCGCTCCACTCTCGCCGCTCACCACGATGGACTGGTCCGTGTGATCGAGCGCCATCGCGCGGCGTGCGCGCTCCGCGATTGCAAAGACGTGCGGCGGGAGCACGCCGAGCGCACGACCACGGTACGCATCCATCTGCGCCTCCTCGTACAGGCCATCGATGCGCTTGTACGGGTTGAGCGCGAGCAGCACCGTGCCTGTGTACGTGTAGATTGCATCGGATGCGTAGCGCGTGCGCAGGTTGTCGAGCAGGTTGGCCTCGTCGAGGTAGAATAGCTGTGCGTTGTCGGCGACGCCCGTCGGACCTACGTGGCGTCACGGGATGGGCGGCCGACGGTGAGCACGCGGGTATGGTGGGCGCACAGCAGCAGGGCATGGAGGCTCACCGGCGGACGGCGACTTGAAGAAAACGGCGTCGCGCGGCAGCCAGAGCGACGGGGCATCGCCCGTCGGCTGCACGAGGGCGCGGCCGTCCGACTCCTCCACCAGCTCGCCCTCCAAGAAGGGCGTCGCCGCGTCCGTGGTCGTGGCGAAGAAGATCGTCTGCGTCATGACGGCTTGAACGCGGGCGGGACTTTGACGATAATGGAGCTTTCATCAGAGATCGCTACGGGGCCGACACGTGGCTAACCGCGATGAGACTCGTCAAAAGGAGAACATTGATGTGAAAACCCGTGAAGCGTGTTTTCGCCCCCCTTTTCTGCAGCTCCTGCTGATCGTCGCGCGCCCACTCAAGAAGGAAATGGCTGGCGAAGAATGCATGTGTATTGCCGTCGTCATCTTTGTGCTCGTGCCCTCCATCTTGCTGATCGCGCTTTCCTTTGCCACGCTCGAGCCTATTGAATATGCACTGAACTTCAACGCGATCACAGTGAGAGACGAGATGCGAGTGCTGCTGCCTGCGCGCGGCGGCCGCGCCCTTGCCTGCGCTGCCTCTGTCCGCGCGCCTCGCTCAGCACTGCCTCTGTCACCGCACCCACCGCAGATGTCCCTCGAGAACGAGACGTATAGCGTCGCCGGCCTCTACTTCCTCGGCTTCGGCCACTGGTTCATCCGCTTCCCGCGCACCATCCAGACCATCGAGTTCTTGGCGACGGGCGAGAATTCGCTGCTGCATACGCGCACGTCTGACGGCTTGCCACTCACGCTCGGGCTCTCCTTCCAATACCGCTACCAGCCGCAGAACCTGTACAACCTCTACCTCGCGTACAAGGGCGAGCACCACCAGGTGTACGTCAACACGGCGACCGCCAGCATCGCCACCATCGCGAGCAACTACTCGGCGTACACCTTCTTCAACGACAAGCAGGGCATCGCGGCGTCGATGCAGATCAGCCTCAACGACATCTTTACCAAGCAGCTCTTCGCGTCGATCGACGCGCTGCAGATCAGCCAGGTCGAGCTGCCCGCGGTGTTCCAGGAGGCGATCCTCGAGTCCATCTCGACGAAGCAGAACATTACGCGCTCGGAGCGGTACAAGGAGAATATGGAGGTGACCTTCACTACGCAGCGGATGGTCGCGCAGCAGGAGGCGAATATGACAGTCATCGCTGCGCGCGGCGTCGCCAACCAAAAGCTCCAGCAGGCGAATGCGAACGCGCAAATGACGGAGCAAACCGTCGCCGCCGAGATGGCGGCGTACACGGGCCTCTCGCGCAAGCTGACCTTTAGCTCCGCGGAGGGCCTCGACTACCTCTGGTGGGACACGCTGCAGAGCTCCGCCGGGCGCGGCCAGGCGGACGGCAAGGAGTTCCTGGTCGGGCTCGACCCGGCCGCGTACATCAGGGGCGACCGCGGGACGAGGTCATAGCGTGTCATTGAGAGGTGTTTTTCGTCATTACAATTGTAATTTGGCGCGCCGTATCAAGCGATCTTCGCGATTACCGGCGAAGCGCTCACCCAAAAAGTGCACCGAAAGCCGACTCAGCATCGGATCGCCGAATGCCGCCCAAGGCCGGCGGTGGGCAAAGGAGCGCTCAAAACTCGGCAAGGGGGCCTCCCATGCCTGGCAAGACGCCCGGCGCCAAGGCGGACGCCAAGGCGGCCGGCAAGCCGGCCAGCCCGGAAAAACCGCCGCCGCCGCCGCCGCCGCCAATCGCACCGCCGAAGGAGGAGCCGTTCCTGCCAGCGACCGTGCTCATATTGGGTGGCTATGGCACCGTGGGCAGCGCCATGTGCAGCGTACTCCTCGAGCAGAGCAGTACCGTCAAACTCTTAGTCGCCGGCCGCAGCATCGACAATGCTCAGGCGCTCGCTGATCAGCTGAACTCCGAGTACCCGCCTGCAAGTGCTAAGGATCCGCAGCGGGTCCGCGCCTACTGCATCGACGCCGAGAACACATCCAGCTTCGAACGCGTGCCGCGCTTTGACGTGCTCGTGAACGCCACCACCATGAGCGCCGTCGAGGGCCTCATCACTCTCATGCGCTTCGCCGCCTCAAAGCGCTCCCATTACCTCGACCTCAAGGTCACGTTTGGGTTTGAGGAGGCCATGGCGAAGGCCGTGGGCGACGTGGGGCCGATCATCCTGATGGGCGGCGGCTACTGCCCAGGCGCCATCGCGCCGCTCCTGCGCTCGACCGCCGGCAAGATGTACCAGTGCACACAAGCGCACATTTCGATCGCGGCCACCGCGCTCCCGTCTCAAGCGGAGGATGCCATCGAGGCGATGATCACGGGCACGCGGCTCGAGGACTGGCACGACGGGCGCTGGCAGCCCGCCAAGCCGTCGCAGCCCGACTTTGGTCGCCCTACCGACTTTTTCAACGACGGGCGGTTGCGGCAGACGACGCCGGTAGGTGTCGCGGAAGCTCGAAGCATACCCACGGACATGAAGATGGACAAGTGCTCGGTGCGCTTCGCATCGACGCAGGACGGCGGGCTGATGTGCGCCGCGTTTGCGGTCCTGTGCTGCGCGCCCTGCGTCGGGCTACGCGAGGGCATCGCGAAGCACTTGCGCGCGGCTATGGAACGGGCGCGGGCAAGGGAGCCTCACCTGTGTGCATGCGTGTGCGAGGCAAGCGGCGTTGATGACAAGGGACGGGCACGCAAGGTGATCCTGCGCATGTCGCATCCGGGCGGGCCTGCGGCCATGGCGGCGCACTGCGCCGTCGCGCAGCTCACACAGATGCTCACGAAGGACGTGATCCCAAGTGGGCTGCCTCCGAGGCTGTGTGGCACTGCTGTCAACCCAGATGTGTTGCTTCGCTCCCTCATCACGCAGGGGGTGCGCTGCGCGATTGAGACCGTCGAGGAAGACGTACCGAGCGCTTAAGAGCCTCAGCGCGCGCGCTCACCGCGCCTCGTAGGCGCCGGCGGCCGGCATGCAACGCGGCCGACACAGGGCTGCTGCCCCTTGCGCTACCTCTCATCGTGTACTTTTACTTCCTACTTTCCTTGGATCAGATCCGATCGCTTGTCCGCGAGCGAGCGAGTGCGGCCGGGTGCGGCACATTGTGCAGGCCAGCTTCTGCGCATGGGGCGTGAGCATCCGTCGGGAGCATGCAACAAAAGAGCATGCATAAGCTTGAAGGCTGTGTTGTGCCAGTGCCGTAGTGGTGACAAGTTTTGCGAGTCGGTATTGGCTACGTCCAGTACGGTACCATGTACGGTACAACAAAGTAGCTGAAAGGGGCTGCATTTGGTTTTGGTCCCGTTCTGGGTGGGGAGGGAGAGTGAGAGAGGCGGGATGGAGAGAGGCTCGACTTCGAACGCGGCGTAGTGAGCTGCTTCTGCGGATTGTGTCTGCAGAGGAAGGGAGAGAGGCCTTGCTTCCGCCGGCCGCTGGTGATGGCCGCCATCTCGCGCACAACAATACGGATTTCGTGGCTATTGGTCACCGCCGTGCGCCTAATGGCGCAGTACCAGCAGCTCACGAGCGAACTGGGTGCGCTTTCGGCAGGCGCGCAACTTCTCACCGGTACGTGTGCTCTCTCTATCTTTTTCTCTCTCTCTCTCTCTCTCGTTCCTGCCTCATCGCCCTGCATGCACCAAGAGCTGACCCACGGGTTGGACCAATTCCCGGCTACGCGCAGCCTGCGAAAACGACTGCTCTTTCCACGGCGTGTGCATTGGCACGGAGTGCGAATGTGACATCGGCTGGTCGGGCACCGACTGCTCCTACCCGGTGATGGCATTCGTGAGCTTTGGCATCACCGGAATTCACCCGCCGTCGGGCTTGGCGCTCGGCGGCACCGAGGTGATGCTGCACGGCTACAATTTTGCCCAGACGCCGCGTCTATCGTGCCGCTTCGAGCCGGTCAACGAAAACAGCTCCGCGCCGCTGCCACCTCCGACGATCGTACCCGCTCTGTACCATAACAGTTCTCTTCTCAGCTGCCAGGCGCCACCGAGCGCGCTGGCGCCACCCTGGAGCCCGCACACCGATCCCGGCGCACCGGTCTCGCCACCCGCAAATTCGTCCGTGCCGGCGCTGCGTGCGGCGCTGTCGACGCCCGACGCTACGTACGTTGTAGAGGTTGCCGAAGAGCCGCCGGCCTTTTCGAACAATGGACTACGCTTCTTCCAGTGGGATGCGGCCATATACTCGGCGCGGCCGGCGGGCGGCCCACTCGAGGGCAACACAACCATCACGCTGCGCGGGCGCGGGCTGCGCCGGCTCCCGACAGGCGAGGCTGCGCATTGTCGCTTCGGCTCGCGCCAAGTGCCCGCCTCGCTGCTTGAAGGCGGGCGTGTGGCACGGTGCGTCTCGCCGTCCGCTCATGCGGCGGGCGCGGTGGCGCTCAGCGTGAGCCTCAACTCGGAGAACGTCTCCGTGTCCAAGGACTGGACGCAGCCAATCCAGTTCACTTATTACGATTTGCATGTGCGGGCCGTCACTCCCTCGCGCGGTCACGCGCTGCATCCTCGATTCACGCTCGAGGCGACCGGTCTCGCGCACGCGGTGAGCGCGGCCCGACAGACAGCGTACGGAGCGCCCATGACGGCGCTCAATCTGACGGCGCATGAGGCCACGTACGGTGCCACCTGGCTCGCACAGCAGCAGCAGCAACAGCAGCAGCAGCAGCCGCAGCCGCAGCAGCCGCCGGCGCCGCAGCCTCAGCCGCAGCAGCAGCCGGGCTTGAGTCGAACGCCGGTGGCTGCCGGTGCCGCCGGTCTCCTCCCCTTGCTGCACGCGCTCAACACTTTGCCGTCGCCGCTTGCGGCGGCGGTGCTACCG
>Ga0209550_10003594_pt1 | contig 14774 bp, 14 predicted proteins | sample LauGreSuBDMM15SN_2_FD_187567 | JGI IMG/M metagenome (GOLD analysis project Ga0209550, IMG submission 187567) | Freshwater lake microbial communities from Lake Michigan, USA - Su13.BD.MM15.SN (SPAdes) (version 5) | ecosystem: Environmental > Aquatic > Freshwater > Lake | place: Lake Michigan...
GCGTCCAACCTGTCGTACAGTCTGAGCAGCAACCACAGCCTTTATAGTGATGCACCATGACACGCGAGCCGACTCGAGCCACATGAGTCTGGACGGCACTACCCTTAGCCAACACAACCCCGCACGGCTCATGCCCAGCGATAATCGGGCCTGGTGGCAACTTGCCCACAAACGTTCCTCGATAGTTCTTGAGGTCGCTGCCGCATATACCGGAAGCTTTCATCTCAAGGACAACCTCATTCGGTCCGGGCGTTGGGTCTGGAAACTCCATCAACGCTACAGTCTTGTTCCCTGGAAACACAGCACCTTTCATGATCAGTTCGCTCCGTTAAAGACTGATGTTATGTGGCTAATAGTCGTATGTCTTTCTATGTCCTTTATAGGTATGCCGTCAAGACATAAGTGTTTTCACTAGTCAACGCCGCGAGCTGCTTTGACTTGCGCATATTGAGTTCGGGTAAACACCTAAGTGTGGCTATTCGAATATAGGTTTAGGATTCATTTGTATACAAATAAACCCATAAAAATAATTATTCAATTCATTCATCGTGGAGTAGACAAACTCATGAAATCACACACCTTTGCTAAAGGTCTTTCGGCACTAGTTCTGGCCGTAGCAGCCCCTCTCACTTTCGCACAAGACATTCCAAGCCAAACATGGCGCTGGGCTCACTTTGCGCCACCCGCATGGGGCTCGGCTCAAGCAGAACAGCTGTACGCCAAACAAATTGAAGAAAAAACTAATGGCAAGATCAAATTTCAGTTTTTTTGGTCTGGCTCTTTGTTTAGTTTCGGGGAGCTGTTTGGTGCGGCAAAAAAGAACGCGGTAAACGTTGCGAGTATCGTGCCCACATACCATCCGTCTGAGTGGCCGATGATTGGTCTATCTAACAGCCTGCCGATGGTTTGGGATGACGCAACGACCGCCATGAAAGTGCAGGAATACTTATTTAAAAATAATGATGCGGTCAAGCGCGAGTTAAAAAAGAACGAACTTACGCCAATCTTGTTGCATGGGTTACCACCCTATCGACTTCAGTGCACGACACCGATCCGCACGCTGGCAGACCTGAAAGGGAAACGCATCCGTACATTCGGTGACTGGCCTCCGTACATCATGGAGAAACTAGGAGCTGTCCCCGTCAATATCCCACTCGGTCAAATTTATGAGGGCTTACAGAAAGGGACGCTTGACTGCGGCTATAACCCAATTGAAAACGCAGGGTTTCTGAAGCTGTCCGAGGTGGCTAAGTTCTGGAGTGATATTGACTTTGGAGCGATTGCCGCGTACTCGAGCTTCATGAATACGGCGCGCTATGAAAAACTTCCAGCTAATGTGAAGAAGATCATGGATGAGGCTGCTGTTGTCGCCACGAAGTTTGAGATGGATAACTTCGACAAGCTGGAGAAAGAAGGCATTGAAGCTGCCAAGAAAGCCGGTGTCACCATGGTTAAGTTTGAGGACCAGGCCAAGCTAAAAGCAATGTTTCCAGACATGCTGAAAGTGTGGGAAGAGGCAATGTGCAAGAAGGATATGTGCGCTGACGCCAAGAGTGTCGTGGCGGATGTTCGGAAAGCCACCGCTGCCGCAAAAAAGTAGGCGCTTGATGATGCAGACTATCCCAACTTCCCAGAAGATTTACTCGGTGTTGGATAGAGTCTCGGCAACCATGGTCATGTTGGCCATGGTTGTTTCGGGCGCCTCTGTCGCCGCAATTATTGCAATCAACTCGGTTGATACACTTGGCCGCGCCTTCTTCACTAAACCGTTGACTGGCGCTGTTGAGCTGACAGAACTATTTCTTGCTATGTGCATTATCTTAGCGATTCCTTATGCGCAAAGAATGCTATCGCACATCGAAATTGACATGTTTATACAAAAATGTAGTGTGGGTTGGAAAAAGTTTTTTGTATTGATCTCAATCGTACTCACCATTTTAGTATTTTTCATGTTGACCATTCAGTCGTACGAAAGTGCGAAAGATTCTGTTGTCACTTTTGAATCTTCAGCCGGATATCTGAGAGTCCCAGTATGGATCGGCAAGATATCAGTCGCCATTGGTTTCGGTATCGCACTATTTGAAGCATCGGTACAGCTACTTGCTTGGTTTCTCTTTGGTCGTTTGACCACTACAAAACATACACAAGTCGCACACTAGCGCAGGGAATCATGGAACAACTATTCCTCGCGTTGCTATGTTTGGTAGGCATGCTTGCTCTTCTGGGCCTTGGTGTCCCTGTCGCGATTGCGATGCTCGCAGCTTCATTTGTAGGACTCACGCTCAGTGCGGGCATGGATTTTGCCCTCACTAATTTCATGACGCTACCCTACGCTGCAGCAAGTTCATTCAATTTTGCCGCAATACCCACCTTTGTTGCCATGGGGATTATTTTTGGAAAATCAGGTTTGGCGGCGTTGCTGTTCAAGTGTGCGGATATCTGGTTGGCCAAAGTCCGAGGTGGGCTGTATATGGCTGTAGTAATCGCCTCAGCCGCTTTCGGGGCGATCAATGGTTCGACAATCGTTGGTGCAGCGCTCTTTACGAAGATTGCACTGCCCGAAATGATCAAGCTTCGTTATGACCCAGCGATATCGGCAGGCTGTATTGTTGGAGCAGGTACGTTCTCCGCGATGATTCCACCCTCGATCACGATGGTGCTATACGGGCTGCTTACAAATGAGTCAATTGGGAAAATATTAGTTGCAGGTATTCTCCCCGGAATATTGACGGCCGTCGTATATCTGGGTGGCATATTTGTGATGATCCGAGTAAAGAAACACTGGGCGCCTCCCGTCACACGATCGTTTTCTCTTTCCGAGAAAGTTCGCAGCTTGTCGACGTTGTTTCCGGTTGTATTGGTGTTTGTCATCATTGTGGGTGGAATCTATGCTGGGTTAGTGGCGCCTGCTTCTGCGGGTGCGATTGGCGCTCTAAGCGCGCTAGTCATTGCGCTGGCTATGCGTAAGTTCAAGTTCATAGACTTTACAGAGTCAATGAAGGAAACGGCCGCAACGACGGCGATCTTGTTTTTTATTGTGATCGGCGGCTTGGCGTTTTCTCGTTTACTGCTTGTCACTGGAACTGTAGACGCACTGCTGGATGTCATCAAGTCAAACGACATTCCTCCATGGGTCATCATGACCGTCATCGTACTTGTATATCTTGTGCTTGGTTGTGTCATGGACTCGATTTCAATGATGGTCATGACCGTACCCATCGTGCATCCTATTGTTGTTGGCTTGGGTTTTGATCCAATTTGGTTTGCCATCATCATGGTCAAGCTAATTGAGCTATCTGTGATTACCCCGCCGGTTGGCTTGAACCTCTATGCCGTGCAGTCATCCTCTGATGGTCTTGTGACGACTAGTCAGGTTTTTAGAGGGGTGACACCATTCGTTATTCTTGAATTGATTGTGCTCGCTCTTCTGTTCATCGTACCAAGCACGGCGACGTTACTCCCCGATCTAATGATTAAATAAATGATTCGACAAAGCTAAAAAAATGGATGCCACCGACAACAAGAAACCGGTTTTTGAAATTTACGCACTGCGATACGCGACCAGTCAGAACCGCAAGCGCTATCACAACTGCAACTTTTGTGAGAATCCCGACATTCACGAATCCAAGATGCCGATGGATTTCTTTGTATGGGTCATCCGAAATGAAAAGCATGTCATTTTGGTTGACACTGGCTCGCGCGACTGGAAATGTAATGACCGAGGACATCAATTTATTCGCTGTCCGATAGAGTCCCTAAGCGCGCTCAATATTAAGCCCGAAGATGTGGATGATGTTGTAATTACCCATATGCATTGGGATCACGCGGGCAATATCGATAAGCTGCCTAATGCACGTATCCACATCCAGCTCGACGAAATGAGAAGTGCGACTGGGCCAGACATGGCGATCAAGGCGCTCAATAACTTCTTTCTTGTCGATGATGTCTGCACCGTGATCAAGCGCTTATATGCCGGTGCGGTGACCTATCACCATGCTGGCGCAGAGAACATTACAGACGGCGTAGCGCTTCATTCAGTCGGCGGGCATACGCCGGGCATGCAAATTGTACGTGTTAGAACACAGCGCGGATGGGTTGTTCTTGCGTCTGATGCCTCACATTTCTATTTGAACTATCAACAAAAGAATCCGTTCCCAGTTTTCTTTAACTTGCACGACACGATCAAAGCCTGGGAGACCTGTGAGTTGTTGGCGGATGGCCCAGACCATGTCATCCCCGGTCATGATCCCCTTGTTCTTCAAAAATACCCTGTCGCACACTCATCGCTCGGCGCGGAAATCGTTCGTCTGGATCTGCCTCCTTTGCGATAGCATCACATTTGTTAAGGCAAAACCATTTAGCCGATAGGAATCATGACATGAAATACGAATATTCGAATATGGCGAGAGATCCGTTCGCCATCAAAACTTGAGGCAATCCATGGAACATAAATTTGACTTGATCGTTGTTGGCTGTGGGATCGCAGGTCTCGCGACAGCAGTTTCGGCAGCGGAGAGCGGTTTGAAAGTCGCCGTACTAGAACGTGCGACGATCGAGGATCGTGGTGGCAATACGCGCTGGACCGAAGCGCTGATGCGCATGAAAAACGAAACCGAAGTGGCCGATGATCTGGAAGATCACTTCATGGCAAACAGTGGATTTCACCTCGATCCAAGTTTGGTGCAAGAAGCTGGGGATAGTAACGAAAATCGTTCAGCAATTGTTCGTTCACTTGGTTTCACTGATCCAGAGCTCATTTCTACCCTCTCGGCTGAGGCAGGCAATGCGCTCACCTGGTTAAAGAAGTTCGGCATCACCTATTCAGACATGCCGACTTATTTGATTACGCAATCCACGACGCGTCTCATGCCCGTGGGCGGGGGATGGGCGCTGGTCGAGGCACTCGTTAAGGCGGGTGAGAACCTTGGCGTCAAATTCTTTTATGAAACGACAGCTGTAAAGCTGATTCAAAGCGAGGATGGAACCGTCTGTGGCCTGCAGGCATCCAACAACCAAACCCGAAGCATTAAGTTCATGGGTAAGGTCATGCTGGCCTGCGGTGGCTTCGAGGGTAATCAGGAGATGCAAGCGCTTTATTACGGCGCAAAAAGTCGCTATATCCGCCCCATCGCACGTGGAGGCTATTACAACAAGGGCGAAGGCATCAAGATGGCGCTCGGTATTGGCGCCGCACCGTGTGGTGATTTCTCTGAATATCATGCCGAGCCGATCGATCCTCGATCCGGCCAGCCTGAGCCCATCGTGTTTGTATTTCCGTACGGCATCCTTGTCACTACAGCGGGCAAACGATTTATCGATGAAGCATCCAATACGGTTGATGCCATCTACGAAAATATCGCTAGACTCATTAATGAATTACCAGGTGGCGTGTCCTACGTTATTTGTGACCAGAAGCTTGATTTGGTCCCGAACTGGCAGCGTACGGTGCGAAGCGATCAAAAACCTATCACCGCAGACACCATCGAAGAGCTCGCGAATAAGCTAGGCATCCCCTCTGCGCAACTGGTCGAGACCATCGGTCAATACAACAAGGCCACAAAGAAGGGGAACTTCAAGCCGCTCGAGTTAGATGGTCTTTGCACCGAAGGCCTCACGCCTCCGAAATCAAATTGGGCGCTGCCGATCGATCAAGGGCCCTACCGAGCTTGGCCAATTAGCGCTGCCAATTGCTTCACCTTCGGTGGTTTGCGCTGCAATTCCAACGCGCAAGTTCTGGACACTGACGGAAGACCCATTTCAGGTCTCTATGCGGCGGGAGAAACCATGGGTCTCTATTACGGGAAATACACCGGAGCAACCTCAGTGATGAGAGGCTTGGTGTTTGGTCGTCTGGCAGGACAACACGCCGCACAAAAATAGACTTGTGCCCGAAGCTGTTAACAATTGATGGACGAAGTGAATTTTTGGAGACTCTCGATGGGCAGAAGATTTGACGATTATTTTGAGAAGAAAACGATCTTGATTACTGGTGCCGCTAGCGGCATCGGTCGCGCCGCGGCGGTCTTGTTTGCGAAGCAGGGCGCAAATGTTGTTTGCAGCGATGTTGATGACAAGCTTGGTCGTGAAACGCTCGCATTAGTACAAAAAGCTGGCGCTGCGGGGATCTATGCACATGCCGATGTTACCTCCAGACAAGAGGTCCGCGCGCTCGTTAAGCAAGCAGTCCAGACCTTTGGGCACATAAGTTTTCTGTTTAACTCGGCCGGCTCTGCCATCAATCGCTGTAATTTTCTCGACATTGATGATGCACTACTCGATAAAACCTTTAACCTGAATTTCAAAGGTACGTTTTACGCGATGCAGGAAGTGCTGCCGAACATGTTGGAAAACAAACATGGGGTCATCATCAACATGGCGAGCATGGCCCAAAAACGCGGAGGTCCCGGCACATCTGTTCACTATGCGTCAGCCAAGGGTGCTATCAATACGTTGACGCTTGGTGTGGCACGAGAGTTCGCAAGCCGCGGCATACGTTGCCTGTCAATCTCTCCTGGTCCAATTGAGACTGCCTTTCAAGCGGCATCGAACACGACAAAAGCAATGTCCGATAAGTTTGCAGCCGACATTCCTCTTGGGCGCATAGGACAACCAGAAGAAATCGCAGAGCTTGCGCTGTTTATGTGTTCAAACGCTTGTGAGTATATGACTGCCGATACAGTGTATGTGTCGGGTGGTGGAGGTTGGAAGTGAAGCAAATTTTTGTTAACAGCTCATTACCCTAGCAAACTTTAAAGGTGCTGCCATGAATCAATTCCTGAACGCGTTAATCCGAGGCGCTTGCGTCGCGACAGCTTCGCTGTTGTTTTCATTTTCAACGAACGCTCAAACCTATCCCAACAAAGACATTTCTTTTGTTGTCCCCTTTAACCCTGGTGGTTCAGCTGATCCGTTATCCCGAGCATTTGCTGCAGAACTAGCCAAAGCACTTCCTGGCTCAGTGAATATTATTAATCGTGCTGGTGGATCAGCGACGATTGGTACCAATGCCATCGTTCGTGCGGCACCTGATGGTTACACCATCGGACTCGGCGATAGCGCTGCGCTGGCTTACCAGCCGATCGTCAACAAAGACTTGGCCTATAAGTCGACGCAAGACTACACCACCATTATTAATCTGGCCTTCGTTCCTGCTATGTTGGTCGTCCGGGCAGACGCCCCTTGGAAAACCTTCGAAGAGTTTCTGGCGGACGCAAAAAAGAATCCGGATAGAATCAGAATTGGGGTCTCTGGGGTACGTTCTATCGCTGATCTGGCCGCACAGCAACTAAACCGGGCAGCGAATATCAAACTTGACACTATCCCTTTTACTGGCGGTGGAGGCGAGGCTCTGGTTGCGTTGCTAGGTGGTCGTATTGAGGGTGCGATGGGCTATGGCCCAAATACTGCGGCTCAAGTGCGTGCCGGCAAGTTGCGCGTGCTAGCGGTATTTACAAAAGGAAAGTACATCCTGGCGCCCGAAGCGACTTCGATTTTTGATGCAGGGTACGACGCGACTTTGCCTGCAAGCTATAGCATTATTGCTCCGAAGGGTTTGCCAAAAGATGTTCATGCCAAACTTGTTGAGGCGTCGCTCAAGGCGGTGAAGTCTCCGGAATTTATAGAGTTCGCCAACAGAAGTGGTTTCGTGATCGATACGAAAGACTCGGCGGGTACAAGTGAGTACATCACTGAGTTAGCAAAAATGTTTACTGAGCTCATTGGTTGGATGGATAAAAAAAAATAATCGATAAATAAAGGCCACACGATGCAATCAATACACTGGAGTCGAAGCAAGGGCTATATTGTGGTGGGCGCAATAGGTATATGCTTATCCGTCCTCTATCTTGCCGTCTCTTTTCAAATGCCAATGGGGAGAATACGTCAGCCCGGTGCTGGCGTATTTCCGGTCATCTCTGGATTTTTATTACTTCTCGGAAGTGTGTCGGCGTTGTGGGAGGGCTTAAAAACACGTAAAAGCGAAAGCGTAGAGCTGCCTGCAGGGAGTGATCTACGAAGGCTCTTGGTGTTAGTAGGCGGTATCCTCGGCTATCTGGTGTTGCTTCCGATACTCGGGCAACTCATCAGCAGCACTATTTTTTGCTTTGTACTGATTCGAGCACTTTCGAGCCTTAGCATTGGGTGGGTGGCGCTCTACGCGCTGCTCATGGCAGGTGCTGCATATCTTCTATTCGTGCGCTTTTTGATGTTACCCATGCCGGTTGGCATCTTCGCATTCTAAATAGAGGACGGCACCGATGGATCCGATCTCCGGCTTGCTGCACGGCCTTGGTGTTGTTTTCACCTTTCAAAATCTACTAGCAGCTTTCTTTGGTGCGCTTGCAGGCACGGCTCTGGGCGTGCTTCCTGGCCTCGGACCCGTCGCGGGAGTTGCTATTTTGCTTCCAATTACCTTCACGTTTCCGCCGACAGCGGGACTGATTATGATGGCGGGTATTTATTATGGTGCGCAGTATGGCGGTTCAACAACCGCGATTCTTGTCAATATGCCTGGCGAGTCTTCTTCTGTTGTCACATGCATCGACGGCTATAAGCTTACCAAACGAGGTCGAGCGGGCGGCGTCCTGTCGATCGTAGCGATAGGATCCTTTATTGGGGGCACCGTCTCTGTCATCGGTGTCATGTTGTTCTCTCCAGCACTTGCTCAACTGGGGATCCTATTTGGACCAGCAGAATTTTTTGCTCTGACTGCGGGTGGTTTACTGCTCTTATCCAGAATCTCTGGCGGATCGTTTGCTGCAGGTATTTTACCAATGGCCTTAGGCATGGTGTTGAGTACCATTGGTGAAGAAGCCGTCACAGCGATGAATCGCTTCACCTTTGGTTTTAATGATCTCAGCCAAGGTATTGATCTTGTCCCTCTGGTTGTTGGTTTGTACGGTGTCACTGAGATCATGTTTCTAGTAGAGCGAATTAAAAGCCAGCCGCTACCGGTACCCGTTCGTTTGAGGGACATGTTGCCAACTAGGGAGGAGCTTCGGCGCTCTTGGGCACCTTTTGGGCGCGGAACAATCGTTGGCTTTATCTTTGGCTTATTGCCTGGACCCTCAGCGACACTCTCAAGCTTTGCTTCCTATCGGCTTGAAAAAGGAGTCTCCAAGTATCGGGATGAAATTGGCGAAGGTGCGATTGAGGGTGTTGCGGGTCCGGAAACCGCAAATAATGCAGCAGCCACATCTTCGATGGTCCCCCTGCTTTCCCTCGGCATGCCGTTTGGCGCGATTACTGCGCTGATGATGGCCGCAATGATGGTATACGGCGTGCAGCCTGGGCCTCTGCTCATGACAGATCATCCCGAGATTTTCTGGGGTGTGATCGCGTCTATGCTGGTTGGCAACGTGATGCTGCTGGTTTTAAATGTACCCATGATCAGCGTTTGGGTGAGCCTCCTGCGGATCCCCTCACACATACTTCTGACAATGATCTTGCTTGTCGCAGTGATTGGTTCATACAGCGTTCGAAATAGCATGCTCGACGTCTATGTGCTGCTGTTTATCGGGGTAATCGGCTATGTCTTCAGAAAGCTTGATTTTCAACTGGCACCTCTTGTCGTTGGCGTTGTCCTTGGCCCGTTAATTGAGAAACACATGAGAGAGGCCCTCTTTATGAATCGAGGTGATTTACTTGTCTATATTTCGAGCCCCATTGCCGTGGTCATCTGGATTCTCGTTATTTTAGTGATGGTGCCTCAGATAAAAGACTCATTACTTCGCAAACTCTTTATCGGCCGAAAAGGGATTGAGTAGATAGTCTAGAACTAGACCACGCACATTTTATAACTTGGAGAACATCATGGATGATGGCGAGCTCGTACAAAAATATGCAAAGCACACGCAAGACTTCGACTTCACATTAAAAAGAGCAGAAGAGCTCGCAGCTGAGGTCAAGCAACTGCGCGATGAAATCCGTCGTGCTAGCGTGACACTTTCCTTCGATAACGAACCTTCCGAGTTTATTACCTTGCTGGAGAAAGCCGCAAAATGAGCGAGGATATTCTCAATCTCAGTCTGACAGCACTTGCCGCGTCTATCGCTCGACGTGAGGTCACCTCTGAATCAGCAGTGCAAGCCTGCCTTGACCGTATCGCGCTTTGGCAACCTTCCCGAAATTGTTTTGTAGAGGTTAATGGTGATGCGGCGCTTGAGCAAGCGCGCGCCTGCGACCGTCATTTGGCAGCAGGAGGCAAGGCGCAAGGTTCCATGTATGGTGTGCCGCTCGCTCACAAAGACATGTTTTATCGGCCAGGGGTCGGTGCCTCTGGGGGCACGGAAATTCGCCGTGACTGGATTGCCTCAACGACGGCAACTGCACTGAGTCGAATCGATCAAGAGGGTGCGATTCAAGTTGGGCGCCTCAGTATGTCGGAGTTTGCCGCTGGGCCGACCGGTCACAATATTCATTATGGACATTGCCGTAATGCCTATAACCGCGATCATATTGCTGGCGGATCGTCCAGCGGCTCTGGTGTTGCTGTCTCTGCCCGACTCGTGTTTGGCGCACTAGGGTCCGACACTGGCGGCTCCGTGAGACTGCCGGCCGCAGTCAATGGTGTTCTGGGCCTCAAACCTACCTATGGTCGTGTCAGTCGTTATGGGGTAATGCCGCGATCCTGGAGCCTTGACCACGTAGGCGTCCTCGCGCGAACAGCATCCGACTGTGCAGTAATGATGAATGCAATTGCTGGTGCGGATAAAAATGATTCGACGGCAAGTGCGCATCGTGTCCCTGATTATCGTGCTGCGCTAGGTCAGTCCATCAAAGGCTTACGTGTAGGCGTACCCTCTATCGAATCGCTTGGTTATCCAATCGAGCCTGACGTCGTGGCAGGTCTAGAAACGAGTCTCGCTGTTTTACGTGAACTGGGCGCTATCATCGTACCCGTCCAAATGCCAGATATGCGATCTGTCTTTTTTGTCGCTGAAACAATCGGCAAATGTGAAGCGGCGACGATGCATCGAGACTGGCTAAAAAGCAGACCGCAGGACTATTCACCACAAGTCCTTAGTCGTATAGAAGCAGGCCTGACTATCCCCGCCACCTATTACCTGGACGCGTTGCGTTTACGCAAACAACTCACCGAACAATTTTTATCAAACACGATGGCAAATGTGGATGTGCTGCAAATGCCTGTCATGTGCGGGCGAGTACCCTCAATCGCTGAAACGGACATTGATAGTAGCGGGGAGAAGGTGCGTGCACTGGTGAGCAGACTCACTACGCTGACTCGGCCTATCAATCTCTTCGGACTGCCCTCCATCAGCATCCCCTGCGGATTTGACCCCCTTGGCCTACCATTATCGTTCCAGCTCGTAGGATTCCCTTTCTCGGAAGCCGATCTTTTAAACGTTGCGCATGCGTATCAGGGGTTGACTGACTTCCACTTACGAGAGCCAACATTGTGATGTTTTTTAGCTAGTTTGTGGCGCGGAGTTTCGCCAAGAATTTCTTACCTATAGATGTGCTCCAGATACCACTGTCAATTGGCCGTTTATGCTGACAGTGTGCAACGACAGGCGATTTTGACTTGAGCAGATAAGTGCTTGATTTTGCTGGTGCCCGGGGCCGGAATCGAACCGGCACGCCTTGCGGCGGGGGATTTTGAGTCCCCTGCGTCTACCAATTTCACCACCCGGGCAGAGAGGTCGCGCGCAAGGCGCTATGGTACGAAGTCCGCCATTATACGGTGGAAAATAAATTTTCAGAAACCACCGGCTAGTCATTAATTTTGGTGCCCAAGCCACTCCTAGGCGACATTCCCGAGTCATAATTAGGCCACAACAAATCTTCACAGGAGACAAACCATGCAAGCTACACAATCTGCGCGTGTTCAGGTGTTTTGGCAGCCAGGCTGCTCATCTTGTTTACGCACCAAAGAGTTCCTGACAAAGCAGGGTATCGATTTTGAATCGATCGACGTGCTGAACGATCCAACAGGCTTGGCGAAGCTGCATGCGCTCGGGGCGCGTAGCGTACCGGTGGTGGCGCTTGGCGGACGATTTACCTTTTGTCAGTCGTTTAATGACGTGATTAAATTTTTGGATTTAAAAACCAAATTAATGGATCCCTTGCCTCCCGAGCAACTGATCGCGAAATTAGATACGATTATTCAAACCGCGCAGCGCTTGATCAAGCAGTTTTCTCCCGAGCAGTTACGTGAAAATTTTCGAGATAGGAATCGTAATCCTGCAGACACGGCATTTCATATTTTTCGTGTTGCACAGATGGGCGCTGAGGCGGCTAATCAGATCGATCTGAACTTCGAAAGCTTCGGCGAGTTGGCACCTAAGACGTGGTCAGCGAATGATTTGGCGGACTGGGGTTCGAAAGTGCATACGCAAGTGACAGATTGGTGGCGTAACGAGCCGAATCGTGACCTTCAATATCTGGTGCCAACCTACTACGGGAGGCGCGCTATGCACGACGTCCTAGAACGTACCACTTGGCATGCTGCGCAACACACGCGCCAAATCACCTTGATGCTCGAGACGTATGGGATCGTGCCGGATCAACCACTGAGCCCCGAGGATCTTAAAGGATTACCTGTCCCTGACGAAGTATGGGATAGGTAAGGAGACAGAGTTGAGCTTATTAAGGATGTTGGATGTCATCGTTGGATCTGCAATTAGCTGAGCATGCGGCCTCGGTTAGGTTTGAAGATTTGCCTGCCGCGGCAATTGAGCGCGCCAAGGTATTTACGCTGGACACGATAGGTGTCGGAATTGCGGGGGGAAGTACCCCTGAGATTACGCCACTCCTTCAAGCGGTTCAGGGCTGGGGGGAAGGGCAGCAAGTGGGCGTATGGGGATCGCGCCGCAAGCTTAATCCTGGGCAGGCGGTGCTACTCAATGCCTATCAAATACATTGCCAGGAATTTGACTGTTTGCACGAAGGAGCCGTACTGCACGCGATGGCAACGCTCTTGCCAGTGCTGCTTGCTGAGGCGCAGCTGCGTGGCGGCGTTTCGGGCAAAGCGTTTTTAGCTGCGGTGGCCGCGGGAGTAGATGTCGCCTGTACGCTTGGGCTGGCTTCCAAACAGGGATTGCGTTTTTTTCGTCCAGCGACCTCCGGCGGTTTTGGTGCGGTAGCGGGCTTAGCGAATTTACGCGGCTTTGATGCGCAGCACACGCTCGCGGCGTTTGGTCATCAGCTCGCACAAGTGAGTGGCACGATGCAAGGCCATACAGAGGGTAGTGTGGTGCTGCCTTTGCAAGTGGGGTTGAATGCACGCGCTGCCCTGCAGTCCTGCGATTTGGCACAAAGTGGATTCCCTAGTTTGCAGTTGCCGCTGACGGGTCGTTTCGGGTACTTGCCGATGTTTGAAACGGAGTGGGACCTCGAGCCACACCTGAAGACGCTGGGCAAAACTTGGCGTGTGGCCGAACTAAGTCATAAGCCTTACCCGAGTGGGCGTGCGACACACGGAGGGATTGAAGGCCTGATGGTGCTGCGGGATCAGGTTGGGTTTGGTGCAGATGAGATTGAACAGATCATCGTGCGCGGTCCCTCGTTGATTAATCATTTGGTTAATCGCCCGCCAGTCAAATCACCCTCACCTAATTACGCGCGTCTTTGTATGCCTTTTGCGCTTGCGAAGGTGTTGCAGCATGGTTCGTTAGATCCGATGCATTTTCGGGGAGATGCGCTGCATGATCCTCAGACTTTCATGTTGTCACAAAAGGTATCGATGCAAATAGATGACAATCCCAATCCCAATGCCTTGGCCCCGCAGGTGGTGTCAGTGCGTTTGAGAGATGGGCGGGCTTTGGAGCACGCGATAGATACCATGCTTGCGAGTCCGAAGCGTCCGTTAAGTGAAGAGGCGCGCATGAAAAAATTCCAGCGTTGCTGGTCGCTGGCTGCCGAGCCGATGGGGGATAGCGCAGCACTGGTTGCAGCGATCAACGGCCTCGAACATTGTCGAGATATACAAGAGGTCACAACGCTACTGGCGGCGCAGTCGTGAGCGTCACGATGTTGGCGGCCAAGCTTTTGCTTGTGCCGAGCCTGATCTTGTTGCTGTCTTTGGCGCAACGCCGCTGGGGAGCAGGGTTGGCTGGCTGGTTATCCGCCTTTCCGGTGTATGCCGGGCCGGTGCTGCTAATACTCTCCGTCGAACAAGGACATGACTTTGCCGCGCAGGCGGCGGAGGGGACGTTGTATGCAGTTGTGGCAACGCTGGCATTTTGCATCGCCTACGGTTGGACGTGCCTGCGCCATGGCGTTCTACTTAGTTTGTTAGCTGCTGCGCTCACGTATGCGTTGACGGTATCGGTCTTGCAGTTTGTGTACCTTCCGTTATTCGTCGCGTTTGCCGTGGTGCTGGTGCTGCTGATGTTGGCTCCCCGCGCGCTGCCAAAAAGACCGCCTCCGACGCGCTCAGCACCTCCGGGAAATGTAGACCTTGTTTTGCGCATGGCTTTGGGCGCAACGATGGTGTTGCTGGTGACCTATTTTGCAGACGTGATGGGCCCGCGAACGAGCGGGCTATTCGGCATGTTTCCTCTGATGAGCACGGTGTTGGTCACGTTCTCGCATCACCACGCGGGCCCCGACTCTGCGGTCGCCTTACTGCGAGGTATGTTTTATGGGTTTTATGGGTTCGCTAGCTTTTGTGTGGTGATGACCTTGGTTTTACCTGGGCATGGATTGTTAGTCAGCTTTGCTGCTGGCCTATCCACTGTGCTTGCCCTACAGCTAATAAGTAAGCGTTTAATGCCCAAAAATGCCTTGGGAACTGATGCTAGGTCTTGAAATGC
>Ga0209550_10003595_pt1 | contig 14768 bp, 15 predicted proteins | sample LauGreSuBDMM15SN_2_FD_187567 | JGI IMG/M metagenome (GOLD analysis project Ga0209550, IMG submission 187567) | Freshwater lake microbial communities from Lake Michigan, USA - Su13.BD.MM15.SN (SPAdes) (version 5) | ecosystem: Environmental > Aquatic > Freshwater > Lake | place: Lake Michigan...
ACTTTGCCGACACGCGAAAATATAAATCGAAGAAGGCTGGCGAATAAAAGGGTTACTGTTTACATGGGCCGCCACGAATCAAAGCTTAAAGCGGTGGCCCCATGAAAGAAATTCCCCTCGGTCTGACATTTGACGACGTGCTGTTGCAGCCCGGTGCGTCCGACATTTTGCCCAGCCAAGCGGACACGCGGACGCGGCTGACCAAAAGCATTGCGTTGAATATTCCCGTTTTGTCATCCGCCATGGATACGGTGACCGAAGCGCGTATGGCCATCGTCATGGCGCAGTTGGGCGGCATTGGCGTTTTACACCGCAATCTCAGCATCGAAGAACAATGCGCAGCGGTGCGTCAGGTAAAGCGTTTTGAAAGCGGCATGGTCGTCAATCCCATCACCATTGCGCCAGATGCAACTTTGGCGGAAGCGCAGGCGTTGATGTTGGCAAATGCCATATCTGGCATTCCGGTGGTCGAAGCGAGCGGCAAGCTTGCGGGCATATTGACCAACCGCGACGTTCGCTTTGCGGAAAATCCGGCGCAGCCTGTGTCCGAGCTGATGACGCACGAAAATTTGGCGACGGTGTCGGCGTCGGTCACACAAGAAGAAGCCCGCCGTTTGCTGCATCATCGGCGGATTGAGAAATTGTTGGTTGTCGATGAAGCCTATCATTGCATTGGGCTGATTACGGTCAAGGATATCGAGAAGGCCGTTCTTTACCCCAATGCCACCAAAGATAGCTCCGGACGGTTGCGCGTCGCCGCAGCGACCACCGTGGGTGAAAAGGGCTTAGCGTATACAAAGGCGTTGATTGACGCGGAATGTGACCTGATCGTCGTTGACACCGCGCATGGTCACAGCGCGATGGTTGCCGCTGCGGTTGCCGAAATCAAGCGCATGGCGCCAGAGGTTCAGATTGTTGCTGGTAATGTCGCAACCGCCGCTGCCACCCGCGCCTTAATTGATGCGGGCGCAGATGGCATCAAGGTTGGCATTGGCCCCGGGTCAATCTGCACCACCCGCGTGGTTGCGGGCGTTGGCGTGCCGCAATTGACGGCGATCATGGAATCGGCAGCGGAAGCCGCAAAATCCGGGATACCGGTGATCGCCGATGGTGGTTTGCGGACATCGGGTGATATTGCAAAGGCGCTTGCGGCGGGTGCATCTTCGGTGATGGTCGGATCTTTGCTGGCGGGCACCGAAGAGGCACCGGGCGAAACATTCCTGTATCAAGGCCGCACCTATAAAAGCTATCGCGGCATGGGCAGCGTCGGGGCGATGGCGCGCGGATCCGCAGACCGCTATTTTCAGCAAGATATTAAGGATCAGCTTAAGCTTGTTCCCGAAGGCATTGAAGGGCAAGTACCCTTTAAAGGGCCCGCACGTGATGTCATTCATCAGCTTGTCGGCGGCGTAAAGGCTGCGATGGGTTATACAGGTTCGCGCACGATCGCTGACCTTCAGGAACGCGCGCAATTTGTGCGCATCACCAATGCCGGATTACGGGAAAGCCATGTACATGACGTTACCATCACACGCGCAGCACCTAATTACCCGACGCGTTAAGATATGAGGCCCGCTGCGCGCCTGCAATCGGCGATTGAGCTGGTGGACCACATCATCCTTGCGGCCCGCGACGGCGGTGCCTCTGCAGACCAGATTGCCAAACGCTTTTTTGCCGAGCGGCGCTATGCGGGGTCAAAGGACCGCCGCGCTGTGCGTGATTTGGCATGGGGTGTTATCCGGCGGTTTGGCAAGCGCCCTGTGACCGCGCGCTCGGCCTTCGCCGCAATGGCGGATGTGGATCCGGAAATTGCCGCTTTGTTCGACGGCAGCGACTATGGCCCGGCAGTTATTGACCCGGCGGAGGCGCGATCAACGGGCGGCGCTTTGCCCAAATGGATAAAGCCTTTATTCTCCGCAGTTGTCGATGAAACGGAGCAAGCATCCTTGCTGGACCGCGCGCCGATGGACCTGCGCGTCAATGCGTTAAAGGCCCGCCGCGCGGAAGTTGCAGCTTTGTTGCCGGAAGCGGAGATATTGCCAGCACTCGACTTTGCGCTGCGCTTACCCGGCGGCACCGCGATCGACAGCCATCCCGCGGTCGAAAATGGACAGGTCGAAATTCAGGATTTGGGCAGTCAACTCATTGTTGAGGCGTGTCAGGCCAAGGGGCTTGGCACGGTGCTTGACCTTTGCGCTGGTGCAGGCGGCAAGACGCTTGCCTTGGCCGCGGCGATGCGCAACGCGGGGCGTCTGATTGCCACTGACACCAACCGCAATCGTCTGGACCAGCTAAAACCGCGTGCCGCACGGGCAGGGGCGACGAATGTCGAAACACGGTTGCTGAACCCAAATAAAGAGAAGGATATGTTGTCCGACCTTAAGGGCGGCTGCGACCTTGTGCTGATCGACGCGCCTTGTTCTGGTAGTGGCACGTGGCGGCGGAATCCCGAAACGCGCTGGCGTTTGGATGCTGCACGGTTGAAGCGTGTGGTCGATGAACAGGCCAAGCTGCTGGACATTGGGTCGGAAATGGTCGCGCGCGGCGGGCATTTGGTATATGCTGTATGTTCGCTCATCGAAAATGAGGGCAAGGGACAAGTGGCAGCGTTTTTGAAATCGCATAATGGCTGGCGGGCGGTGGAAACTGGCGTTTCCATGGGCCGTGCCGATGGCGATGGTGTGCTGCTGACGCCTTTACATGACACTAGTGACGGATTTTTCTTCGCGAGGCTTCAAAAGCTGTGATAGCGAAGCGCACCGAAAATTTTTGGATAAATTGTATGCGTTTTTCACCCGCGGCTATTGCCCTGTCACTCACGCTCGCTGTTATGTCAAGCGCCAGCATTAGCGGACGGGCGGATAAAGATATTGATTCGCGTTCAATCGCTCTGGTGAAAACTGGCGACGAAGAAGCCAGCGCTGGCCGAGTCGATAGTGCCATCGGCTGGTATGAAAGCGCGCTTGCCGTCGATCCGCGCAACCGCGCCGCTTATGTCGCTATGGCACGCGCCGTAAAGGCCCAAGGCTTGAACGGTAAGGCTATTGGTTTTTATAAAGAAGCGCTTGAGATCAATCCCAACGACCAGGTCGCTTTGTCGGAGCAGGCTGATGCCTTTATTGCAAAAGGCGCGCTGGAACAGGCACGCAAGAATATGGCCCGTCTGACCAATGTGTGCCGCACCGATTGCGCCTCCGTAGACAGGCTTTCGCTCGCCATCGACGCGGCGTCACGCAAAGAACAGGCGCAGGCAAGTGCGGTTGACCTGAAAGCGAAATTGGGCGCAGTGCCCGAGCCAAAGGCGAATTAATTGACTAAGGTCCTGACCCTAAATCAGGTCGGAAAATTCAGCGAGAATATTTTCGTACAACCGCTTTTTAAACGGCACGATAAGTTGCGGCAAACGGGGAGCATCCACCCATTGCCAACTACTAAACTCCTGATGCTCGGTTTCAATGTTGATATCGCCGTCTGTACCCTTGAACCGCATGAGAAACCACATTTGCCGCTGACCGCGATATTTGCCCTTCCAAATCCGCCCAATCATATCTTCGGGTAGGTCGTAGAAATGCTCATCCTTGCTGCGGGCAAGTATATCCACCAAATCAGCGCGCACGCCAGTCTCTTCGAATAATTCCCGCAATGCGGCGGCTTCGGCGTCTTCGCCGTCGTCAATACCGCCCTGCGGCATTTGCCATGCGTCGGTGCCTTCGGGCTCGTCCATGCGTTGCCCCACGAATATCTTACCTTGCATATTCGCAAGCATGATGCCCGCGCAAGGGCGGTAGGGAAGATCATCAAATATAGCGGTCATGCCGCGAGCGTTACTTCAGCGAGCATGATTTTCAAAGCCTTGATATAGCCGTCAACATCATTTTGAACCGAAGGAATGGCTTGGCGAATGTTGATATGGCCGTGGATATTGCCATCGGCGCTGATATGTTGGACGCGCACACCCGCTTGTTTCAGCTTTTCGACATAAGCGAGGCCCTGATCCCGCAAGGGGTCAAGGCTGGCTGTGGTCACCAGGCTGGGCGGCATACCTTCTTGGGAGAAGTTTAGCGGTTCGGAGCGATAGTCACCCGGCACCGCTGCATGGCCTTGGCCGAAATAGGTCATGGCTTCTTCAGTCAGCAAATAGCCATTAGAAAATTCGCGCATGCTTGGCCAGTCGGGGTCAAGCGTGACGACAGGGTAAATGGGAAACTGCACCAGCACCGGAACAGCAGCAGGTTTATCGCGCAGGGCCATAGTGGTCACAATGGTCAGGTTGCCACCCGCGCTATCGCCTGATGTGATGAGGCCAGTTACCGTCAGGCCCAATTCCGCTGGGCTAGACGCGATCCACCGCGTTGCCGCTTCGCAATCTTCTGCAGGGGCGGGAAAGGGATATTCTGGCGATAGACGATAATCGATGGAGATGACGGGTAGGTCAAGCAAGCGCGCGACTTCGGCGCAATAAGGCGCATAGGTATATAGGCTGCCGATCACAAAGCCGCCGCCATGGTAAAACACCATGACAGGGCCAGGGCCACGGTCGGGGCGGCTGTCATAAACTTGGGCCGGGATCGTTCCTGCGGGACCGGGAATATTTATATCGCGCATGACGGCAAGTTCACCCACGGGCGCATCGGCGACATCGCGCATCGCAGATGTAATCGCGCGGGCTTCATCCGCAGGAACCTCCCAAAATTTAGGACCGGGAACCGCATTCAAAAATTGCAGGAACAAGGCCACATCGGGGCGGACAAAGGGCGTGGTTTCAGGCATTTGTATCTCCATGTCCAAAGCCTAATAGGTCGGCTGGCGAAGCAGGTCCAGCATATTGGGTCGTGCGGCGATTTGGTGCGCACGAATACACGCAGAATACAAGAAGTGGCACACGCCTGAGCGGCGCGTAAACTTGATATGGCCGTTTACCGTGCGTCATCCAAGCATTCGCTGAAATGACGAGCTAGGGCAATTTGCTCAAACTTGTTTATTTTGCTTCTCCGCGTCCTCTGCGCCTCTGCGTGTGTCCATTTTTTGCACGCAGAGGCGCAGAGGACGCGGAGGTCAAAAAAACAACAACATAAACCGTTCATGTCGAATGGATCGATGCGACGGGGTATTTGAGGATATCGCTTTCCCACACCACCACCACTTAGCGTGCACAAAATCAGCATAGCGATAACGCCGTATTGCCATTCCGACACCATTCCGCCAGCAGCGGGGTTATGGATAATCTCACACATAGCCTTGTAGGCGCGCTCATTGGGCAAATGGGGTTCAAGCGGAAAACCGGGCTTGCGATGCCGACGCTTATCATCGCGGCGAACATCCCAGATATTGACGCCGTGGCGACCTTGCTTGGCGGGCAACAGCATCTCGCGCTGCGCCGGGGGTTGACGCATGGGCCAATTGCGATGCTGGTCTTGCCATTGTTGCTGTGGGGAATCATGCTCTGGTTTGACAAGTGGCAGAAAAAACGCGGCAAGCGGCCGGAAAAGCGATTAGCGTTGGATAAGGGCTGGCTGCTGGCGCTCGCCTATATCGGTTGCCTCAGCCACCCCTTGTTCGACTGGTTCAACAGCTATGGCATCCGCTTGCTGGAGCCATTTTCCAGTCAGTGGTTCTATGGCGATACTTTGTTCATTATCGATATCTGGCTTTGGGCCGCGCTGATTGCGGGTGTCGGGATGTCGCAACGTCGTGAACGTCTTGGCGCAAACTGGCGCGCGCCGGCGTTGGTGAGCTTCACGGCTATCTGCGCGTATATTCTGGCCAATGGCCTGATAAGCGGTCGCGCGGAACAATTGACCGCAAAGGCCGTGCAGCAAAAACATGATCTTGTGCCCACCCTCATCGTTGCAAACCCGGTACCCGTCCAATTTTGGAAGCGTGAGATGCTATGGCGTGACGACAGATATTATGGGCAGGGCAGTTACATAGCGTTCGATGATATCCGCATCGACGACACTGCGCGCCCGCATTATATGGGCGTGGAAGATAAAAAGGCGTTTGCGGCGAATGTTACCGCGCAATCGCCATTTTTATTCTGGGCACGCATGCCCGTGGCGCAGATTATCGATGAAAGCGACAAGAAGGGTTTGAAAGTCTTCGACCAACGCTTTGTCGATCCGATGGTTGGCGACCGATTTTCCGTGACCTTTCCGATCGGAGAAGAGCGTAAATGACCGCCCCAGTCATTCTCTGGTTCCGTCGCGACCTGCGGCTGGCCGATCAGCCAGCATTGGCGGCTGCGGTTGCCAGCGGCGCGCCAGTCATTCCGCTCTACATTCTCGACGACGACACGCCAAAGCATCGCAAGATGGGCGCGGCTTCGCGTTGGTGGTTGCACCATAGCCTGATGGCGCTGGATGCAGATTTACGGGCGCTTGGTTCAAGGCTCATCCTGCGGGCGGGCAAATCCGACGAGATTTTGGGCGCATTGGCCGAAGAGACCAAGGCTGCGGCGATTCATTGCATCCGCCATTATGAACCCTGGTGGCGTAATGCCGAGAAGGCTGTTGCGCACGGATTGCATGAAAGCTGTTCTCTCATCTGCCATGATGGTAATTATTTGCTGCCCGCAGGGGCCGTGACGACTGGTAGCGGCGGGCAGTATAAAATCTACACGCCGTTCATGCGCGCTTTGTGGAAGCATATGCCGCCGCCAGCGCCATTGGCACCGCCCACGCAACTCGCTGCGCCGCAAGAATGGCCAGTGAGCGAGGATATCGGTGCATGGAATTTGCTACCGACAAAGCCCGATTGGTCAAGCAACATGGTAAGCATGTGGACGCCCGGTGCGGCGGGGGCCGAAAAGCGGCTGGAGGATTTTGTCGACGAGGCAAAATTCTATGATGAGAAACGCAACCTGCCGTCGGTCGAGGGCTCCTCCTTTCTGTCCGCGCATTTGCACTTTGGCGAGATTTCGCCTGCGGCTTGCTGGCATGCAACCATGCAGGCGGGCGGTTCGGTCGATGTGTTCCTCAAAGAACTGGTCTGGCGGGATTATGCGCAGAATGTCATTGTCCAGATGCCGGAATATGGAACCAAGAACGCGCGCGATGCATTCGACAAGCTGCCTTGGCGCGATCTATCCGATCCAGCGGTGAATGCGGACTTTGTCGCGTGGACCAAGGGGCGGACGGGCTATCCCATCGTCGATGCCGGAATGCGGCAATTATGGGCAACAGGTTGGATGCACAACCGCGTGCGCATGATTGCGGCATCGTTTCTGGTCAAACATCTGCTGATTGACTGGCGCGAAGGCGAAAAGTGGTTTTGGGATACTTTGGTCGATGCCGATTATGGTAGCAATAGCGTCAATTGGCAGTGGACCGCTGGCACCGGTGTCGACAGCAACATGTTTGTGCGCATCATGGCACCATTGTCGCAATCGGAGAAATTCGATGCCGCACGCTATATTCGTGAATGGGTGCCTGAATTGGCGGAGCTGCGCGAGCCTTATATCCACGACCCCGATGAATATGGCGCGCGCCCGAAAAATTACCCACGCAAGATTATCGGGCATAAAGCGGGGCGGGAACGGGCGTTGGCAGCATTTACTGCAACGAAAAATTAATCGAGCCAAATCCCTTGTCATTCCCGCGAAAGCGGGAATCCATGACGGAAGCTGTTCGCGAAAACCGCACCCTTGGTCTAAACTGGGTCCTCAGCCTATGGATTCCCGCTTTCGCGGGAATGACAAATTTTGATTTGGTAAAGCTAACCCGCGACCACCAACCTGTGCCCGGTCGCAAACTCGGTTTGCAGCATCTGTAGTATCGCATCCGCGACAACCGAGGGCTCTTTGACAGTTGACGGGTCTTCGCCCGGATACGCCGAAGCGCGCATTTTGGTGCGTGTGCGACCTGGGTCGACGATGGCTGTGCGGACTTGCGACAGGTTCTTGACCTCATCGCCATAGCATTCGACCAGATTTTCCAAAGCCGCTTTTGATGCCCCATAGGCGCCCCAAAACGCCCGCGGGCTTGCGCCAACGGAGGAGGTTAGCGCCACTAACCGTCCTGCTTCGCTTTTGCGTAATAGGGCATCAAATGATGCAATCATCACTTGCTGTGCCATGACGTTCAATGTGAATAATCGCGCAAATTCTGCGCCATCAATCGCGGGCACCGGGGTTAAGGTCCCAAGCATTGCCGCGTTCAAGACAAGGATATCGAGCTTGCCCCAGCGTTCGGTGACGGCCGCAGCAAGACGGGCAATGCTGTCACCATCTGTCAAGTCTAAGGGCGCTATTGTGGCACTGCCGCCGGCGTTAAAAATTGCGTCTTCGACAGCCTCAAGGTCTTTTGCCGTCCGCGCGGTCAAAATTACATGTGCGCCATGCGCCGCCAGCGCCGTCGCCGTCGCCGCGCCAATCCCGCGACTTGCACCGGTTACCAGCACAATCTTGCCTGCAAATGCGTTCGTCATGGTTATACCCGTTTTTGGTCGCCAAGCATCATGAGGTCACTTGCCTCATGCTCTTCATGGTCGGTCAGGGTGGTGGGATAATCGCCCGTGAAGCACGCATCGCAATATTGCGGTCTGTCCGCATGGCGCGAATCTTGACCAAGCGCGCGATAGAGGCCGTCAATCGACAAAAATGCGAGGCTGTCGGCCTGAATAAACTGTCGCATTTCTTCGACATCCATGTGGCTGGCGAGCAGTTTCGAGCGCTCGGGGGTATCCACGCCATAAAAGCAGCTGTTCATGGTTGGAGGACTTGCAATGCGCATATGCACTTCAGCAGCACCTGCTTCACGCATCATCTGCACGATTTTCAAAGATGTTGTGCCGCGCACGATTGAATCATCGATCAGGACAATGCGTTTGCCCGCGACGAGATTACGGTTTGCGTTATGCTTTAACTTCACACCCAAATGGCGGACGCCGTCGCCGGGCTGAATGAAGGTGCGGCCGACATAATGCGAACGGATGATGCCAAGTTCAAACGGAATTTTGGCAGCTTCGGCATAGCCAATGGCCGCTGGCGTGCCGCTATCTGGCACTGGAATGACATAATCTACATCAATGCCATTTTCGCGCGCAAGTTCAGCGCCAATCGCCTTGCGGACCGAATAGACGCTGATGCCTTCGACGATCGAGTCGGGTCGTGAGAAATAGACATGCTCAAAGATGCAGGGGCGTTGTGAAATGGGGATGAACGGCTTGTGCGAGTGGATTTCCGTTCCACGTACGACAACCAGTTCGCCCGGTTCGACCGAGCGGATAAATTCCGCGCCAACAATATCAAACGCAACGGTTTCCGAAGCAAAGATGATGGTGTCGCCAAGCTTGCCCATGACCAACGGCCGAATGCCCAACGGGTCGCGGCAGGCAATCATGCCCTCTGTCGTCAGGCACAGGAGCGAATAGGCGCCCTCAACCCGCTTCAGCGCGTCAATCAGTCGGTCAAGCAACGTCCGGTAACCGGAGGTCGCGACCAGATGGATGATGACTTCGGTGTCGGACGTGGACTGGAAAATTGAACCACGACGCACAAGGTCGCGGCGCAGGGTCATCGCGTTCGAGATATTGCCATTGTGCGCAATAGCAAATCCGCCGGTGGCAAGATCGGCATATAAAGGCTGCACATTGCGCAGTGATGTTTCGCCAGTCGTTGAATAACGCACATGGCCAATGGCGCATCGCCCGACCAAACCGCCGATGATTTCTTCACGGTCAAAATTGCCCGCGACATGGCCCATCGCCCGATGCGTGTGGAAATCATGCTCATCAAAGCTGGTGATGCCTGCTGCTTCTTGGCCGCGATGCTGCAGCGCGTGAAGGCCGAGCGCCACCATCGCAGAAGCACCTTCCGTGTCATAGACACCGAAAATCCCGCACTCCTCACGCAGTTTGTCGTCATCAAAAGGGTCGGTGGTCAGCATATATCGAATCCCGCTGCGCTTCGCTGCGTCGCCTATAGGCATGGCTGTTACAATTGTCTCCCCCTTGTCGTATGATTGTAACAAAGAAAATGTTGGCGAGGCAAAGATGGTTGGGTTACGAACCAAATATGACCCACGAACGAGAGAGCGGATGGACGCTTAACCCCAAATATGACGCCAATGGATTGGTGACTGCCGTCATCACGGATGAAGCTGACGGCACAGTGTTAATGGTCGGGCATATGAATGCAGAGGCGCTTGCGAAAAGCATAGAAAGCCAATGCGTTACATTCTTTTCGCGCAGCCGCCAGCAGCTATGGCAAAAGGGTGAAAGCAGCGGCAATGTCTTGCACATTGTCGAAATGCGTATCGATTGCGATCAAGACGCCTTATGGATAATCGCCCGGCCGCAAGGTCCGACCTGCCATACTGGAGCAAGAAGCTGTTTTTATCGCAAGGTGACCGATGGGGGCTTGGAGCCTGTTTGAAAGCGGCGGCGATGCTGTGGGCGCGGCACTGGGTGCCTAAGCCTAGATAAGCTTCCCGCCCTTTAACATGTGCCGAACGCGGCCTTGAACGGGCAAGCGGTCGAAGGGTGTGTTGCCGGCCAGCGCGGCCATGCGATCACCATCGACCTGCCATGGTGCATCCGGATCGATCAGAATCAGGTCCGCCTCTTGTCCTTCCAATATTTGGCCTGCGTTTAATCCCAATATTTTCGCGGGGTTCGACGCGAGTAATTCAAACATACGGCCCATCGAAATCACATTATCGCGCACGAGGTTGAGCGACAGCGCCAGCAATGTTTCTGCCCCCGCCATGCCGGGTGCGCTTTCGGAAAAAGGCAGGCGCTTGTCCTCTGGTCCGCGCGGGTCATGGCCCGACGCAATAACGTCAATCGTGCCATCGGCAATCGCGGCGATAGTTGCCAGCCGGTCGCTTTCGGACCGCAGCGGCGGCGAAAGCCGCGCAAAGGTGCGGAAATCGGAAATGGCGTTGTCGGACAGGAACACATGCGCGGGCGTGATTCCGCAGGTGACGCGCAGGCCCTTCGCCTTTGCCGCACGCATAAGATCAAGGCCGCGCGCGGTGGTGACTTGCCGGAAATGGACATGCGCGCCGCTTTCTTCCGCCAACATCAGGTCGCGGGCGATGGCAAGTGTTTCGGCAATGATTGGCGCGCTTGAAAGGCCAAGCAAAGTGGCCGTTTCGCCCGCCGTAGCTACCGCATGGCCGGCTACTCCTGAATCCTCATTATGCAAGATGACGGGAAGGTCTAAAGCGGCGCAATAATGCATGATGCGGAGCATGACGCCGCTGTCGGATATCCATCTGCGGCCCGTCGCCACACCCACAGCGCCCGCCTCTTTCATCAGCGCAATTTCCGCCATATGAAGCCCGTCAAGGCCTTGAGTTGCGGCGGCAAGCGGATGAACCCATAGATCGGGCTTACCCTTCAATGCGGCAAAGCGGACGGTCGCTGGATCGTCATGCACAGGCGACTGATCGGGCATCAATGCCGCGCGGGTTATCCCGCCAAATCTGAATGCCGGTTTATCGGTTTTGAACACACCCAAATCAATGATGCCTGGGGCAATGATCAACCCGCTGGCGTCGATATTTTCCGCCATCGGTGCCGCTTTGCCGACCGAGGCAATTTTGCCGTCCTCAATATGCACATGCAGTGGCTCTGCTCTATCCGCGCCGGGCAGGATGACATTGCCTTGAATGATGTTCACGCCGGTCATGCCCAGCCCTCCTGACCGCGCGCCTTGCGGGTCAATATGTCGAGACAGGCCATTCGCACTGCAACGCCCATTTCGACTTGCTCGGTAATGGCCGAGCGCTCGACATGGTCAGCGACGCTGCTGGCAATTTCGACGCCGCGGTTCATGGGGCCGGGGTGCATGACAAGCGCGTCGGGCTTGGCCAACGCTAACCGACGTTCATCAAGGCCATATAAATGGAAATATTCACGTGGCGACGGGATGAAATCGCCCTGCATCCGCTCGCTTTGTAGGCGAAGCATCATGATGACATCGGCCCCGTTCAGTGCTGCGTCGAAATTGCTAAAGGGAATGGCACCAAATGCCTCAATCCCGCTAGGCATGAGGGCAGGGGGCGCAACCACACGCACGTCCGCGCCAAGCGATTTGAGGCAAAACAGATTGGATCTTGCCACACGGCTGTGCAGAACGTCGCCGCAAATGACGACGGTTTGACCTTCGACCTTGCCCTTGCGGCGCAGGATGGTCAGCGCGTCTAGCAAGGCTTGCGTCGGATGCTCATGGCTGCCGTCGCCAGCGTTGAGGACGGGGCAGTCGACCTTGCTTGAGATTAATTGGACCGCACCGGAACTGCCGTGGCGAATCACAATGGCGTCGGCGCGCATGGCGTTCAGCGTCATGGCCGTGTCGATAAGGGTTTCACCCTTTTTCACGCTCGATTGCGCCGCGTGCATATTCACCACGTCGGCGCCAAGCCGCTTTCCGGCGATTTCAAACGACAACAATGTGCGCGTTGAATTTTCGAAAAAGGCGTTGATAATGGTCAGGCCGGACAGCGTATCAGCATGTTTTGCCGCGCCTGATCGGTTGAGGGCAACCCATTGCTCAGCCTCCTTGAGGATATAGAGAAGTTCCCACGACTGAAGTCCGGCGATGCCAAGCAAATGCTTGTGCGGAAAGGCATCCGAACCGCTTGGAAAGCTGTCGGATACGAAGGGCGTTGTCCATGTCATTAAAGCGATGCCCTTAATGGGAATTGGGCTGAGACTCAAATGATTTGTCGGGTGGGGGTTTGGGCGCGCCGTGCAGCGCGGTTCTAAAAAAATTATCTGTCACCCTGAACTTGTTTCAGGGTCCATTTAGCCTCTCTAGCTCTGGGCGTGCTGCGCGATAGACCCTGAAATAAGTTCAGGCGGACGGCATTGCTTCTAGGGTGACGGGGTGATTTAAGGGAAGTGGGAGAAATTATGGCGATCAATAGTGCCTTAGCCAACCAACATCACCCACTCGTCAGTGCATCAATCGCGCCTTGCAGGATGAACGCAGCTGCGCCGCTGTCGATTTTTTCGGCGCGTTTGGCGCGGCTCATGTCGGCGGCGATCATGTCGCGTTCGACAGCTTGGGTCGACCAACGTTCGTCACGCAGCAAAATTGGAAGGCCCAGATCTTCGATATTTTTCGCAAAGGCGCGGCTGGACTGGCTGCGCGGGCTTTCGCTACCGTCCATATTTAACGGCAAGCCAATCACGATTCCGCGCGTGGGCCGCGTCGCGATAGCGGCCTTGAGTTCGAACTTATCCTTGGTAAATTTGGCGCGTTTGATGAGGTCCGCGGGCGAGGCAAAGGTCCAGCCAGCATCGCAAAAGGCCGTGCCAATGGTTTTGCTGCCAACATCAAGCCCGATTAAAACACCGCCGTCAGGCAGTTGATCGCGAAAGCTGGCAACCGATTCAAAAATCATTTCTGCAGATATTTCTGCACGCGCCATGTCGCATCCGCCCGCACATTGGCCCAAAATAAAGGGAAGTCATAGACATGGTAATTGTTGCCAGGCAGCACATAAGGACCAATTTCCGGTGGATCACCAATCAGCAGGAACCCCTTGTCATCGCATCGTGCTGGCACCGCGCCAACAATCATTTCGCCAGTTTTCAATTCATCATCGGGCTTTAACGTTCCCAAATTTGCCTCCATCAATGCGGCAGGTTCTGCACCGCCATTCAACGGGTTGGTGCATAGCATTGGCGTGTCCTTGCGCGGCGTGCCGTCAAATCCGGTTGTGGCGTTATAGACTTTGACGATCCGGTCATATTCGGCAGGCTCGGCAAAGCTTTGCCACGCCATGATGCAGCCGGTGTCATCGGGACCCGTACATGCGGGTAAGCCAATTTGTGGCATATCAGCGGTTATCGATATCGGCCAACCAACGGCATAGACCGCGACAATGCGTTTGGCGATTGGCTTGCCCGCCACGCGGTCCTTGAGCAAATGTGTGAGGTGCAGCGCGCCTTGGCTATGCCCGGCCAATATGATCGGGCGGTCTTTTTGGACCTTTGCCGCAAATTCATCAAAGGCCAGAAGAACGTCTTGATAAGCAGCATCCAACGCTTGCTGGCCCTCTGGCTTAGTGGTCAGGAACGCGCCAATCGCCGCCTGACGGTACCGCGGGGCCCACATCTCGCCTGCACTCGCCAGTGGCGAAGCAAGGCCGCGTAGGAACATGCGCGCGCGGTCCTGTGATTCTGCGTCATTTAGGGGGGCGTTCCAATAATCCCTGCCAATGTAAGATGTAGGATGCACAAAAAATATCGCAGCAGAACCGGGCATTTCCGCCTTCGCTGCGCCCATCGGCAACCAATCGGCAGGATTGCCTGTTTTGCCGGGGCGCGCAAACCACATGTCATTGCCTGCATATTTGCTGGGTTCAAAGGCCGTTTGCTGTTCAAACTTGGCCGTCGGGACAAAGGCAAGCTCCGTCAACTCGCTTTCATAGATACGAATGACAAAGCCGCCCGCAATAACGAGGACGATAAGCGCTGCGACGATATAGAGAAATTTGCGTGCCAATTTTACATCCTGAGATTTTGTTGCGATTTACCCGATTAGATAGAAATAGCATCGGAAAATTGAATGGGGCCTGAAAGATTAGCATCAGGACCACTTAAATCTGCCATTTTGCGCATAAAGTCTTTGGCAAGCTTCGACATGAAAGCGCCTTTCTTGTCCGTTTAATTGCGGCAATTGCCAATCGCCACAGCCGGTCTTGCAATTCGATAAGGTCGCGGCCATATGCGGCGTGGGAGTCGGATGGACGTGGCACTCGCCAACCTGGTCAGATCCTGACGGAAGCAGCCACAACGAATTCGCTGCGGGTCAT
>Ga0209550_10003596_pt1 | contig 14767 bp, 14 predicted proteins | sample LauGreSuBDMM15SN_2_FD_187567 | JGI IMG/M metagenome (GOLD analysis project Ga0209550, IMG submission 187567) | Freshwater lake microbial communities from Lake Michigan, USA - Su13.BD.MM15.SN (SPAdes) (version 5) | ecosystem: Environmental > Aquatic > Freshwater > Lake | place: Lake Michigan...
GACAGACAACGTATTCTCCCAAGGCTTTGTTTAAAAAGACATTTTTTACTGATCGCCCATTACAAGAATAGCATTATCGCTTTGCAAAACTTAATCATTCCCTGTAGAATTGAGAGCTTGACTCAGGATACGTGGCCAAAACTTCAAACACTTTCCTGTTTTAAAACACGTGTTCTCAATCACTTGTTTTTAAACAACGGTGCAAACTGATGTTGGCTGGCGACCCGCCCAAACCTAAGGACTTCCAATGAAAGATGGCATCCACCCAGAATACCGCGACGTCGTGTTCGTCGATCTACAAACTGGCAACAAGTTTGTGACACGCTCTACACTGAACAGCCGTGAGAAGATCGAACTCGATGGTAAGAGCTACCCTCTCTTTAAATGTGACGTGACATCGGAATCGCATCCGTTTTACACGGGCGCTCAAACGCGTATCGTTGAAACCGGTCGGGTCGAGAAATTCCGCGCACGCTTCGCACGTACGAGCGGTACTAAAAAGGCCTCCGCCTGATTTGATCATCAACGATCATCTCGCGCGAACCGAGGCAGCCGTTGGCTGCCTTTTTTTATCGCTTCCCCAGTCTTTAAGCACAGGTTATTGTTAAAGCGTGTCACCCCTGAGTCGATCTACTCCCGCACGAATGACCGCCCCGGCATCATCAAAGTTGCCTAGGCTGGTGCTATTTGCTTTGGCAACGGCATACATCGTCGCAGGATTGTTTGGTCGCGACCCCTGGAAAACAGATGACGTAGTGAGTCTAGCCACCATGATCTCCGCCCTGCGTGGTGATGGAGCCGGCTGGCTCGTTGCGCATGTCGGCGCGCTAGATCTACCCCAAGACGGGCCGCTCGTTAGTTGGGTCGGCGCATTCTTCATCTATGTTTTAGGCCCTTGGTTAGGCGAGATCTCCGCATCGCGTGTTGTCAACGTGCTGTGGTTCAGTCTCACCATGACGTTCATTTGGTATGGCACCTATCTGCTTGGGCGCCGGACTGAAGCACAACCTTTGCCTCTCCCCTTTGGTGGTGAACCCACCGTCAAAGACTACGGCAGGCTCCTCGCCGACACAGCCACGCTACTGTGGCTTGCGACGATTGGGATTTTGCAACGCTTGCATGAAACCTCAGTCGTGCCGGCCAATGTGGCCTTCCAAGCTTTCGTGTTTTATTCTTTGGCGCGCATGCTCGACAAACCCAAAATGGGTGCCTCCTGCCTCGCGATTGCCCTAGCGGGTTGCTTTCTGACGCGGGCATGGCCAGGCGTTATTCCGGTTCTTCTAGCCGTTCTGTTTGCCTTACACCCCCGCAGTGGCTTATGGCCACAACGAAAATGGGTCGCGGGTGCCCTGGTGCTTGCCAGCGTGCTCATTCTGTTTTGGTGGGTACCCACCCAACGCTTCCACCCGACATGGTTCACCGCCTGGTCGCACTGGAACGCATCACATTTTGGCATACCAGATTACGAAACCGCTTTGCGTCCCTTACGCGACCTTCCCTGGTTTCTATGGCCTATCTGGCCACTCGCGTGCCTTGCAATCTGGCAATGGCGCCGCTGGGTTACTGCCCCACATATCTGGGTCCCTCTTGCCGTCGTCTTGGGGGTTCTGTTCACCCTACCCGTACTGACAAACTCAGGCGAGCCTGAGTACATGCTGTTCGCAGCCCCTCTCGCGGTGTTAGCCGCATTCGCACTGCCTACGATGCGGCGCGGCGTGATCAACACACTCGACTGGTTCGCGCTCATGTGTTTCTCCGTAACCGTCCTATGCGTCTGGGGCGGGTGGGCTGCCTTGCACTTCAAGGTACCCAAACAAATTTCACTCAACATCGCCCGACTCACCACGGGCTACGAACCACATATTGCGTGGTGGTCAGTCATTGCAGCAGTTTTCGCAACGCTTTGCTGGGTGGGTATCGTCATCTGGCGCCTAAGATGGAACCCAACTGTGCTGTGGCGTGGCTCCATGCTTTGCGCCAGTGGTGTGACCATCACATGGGTGTTGCTGGTCTTGCTATGGATGCCAGCGGTTGACTACGTGCGTAGCTACCGACCCATGTCGGCAGAAATCAAACATGTCTTGACGACCCTTTCAAACACGCCTGGGCAGATCGCCTGCTTACGCTCGCAAGGTGTGAGCTTGGGCCCTCAAGCATCACTTTATGTATTCGACAATATACAGATCACCTACGATACCCATTGTCCGTTCGTTCTACAGCAGACTACGCGCAAAAAACTAGCGGAAGGCCTAGCAGGCTATAGCGATAATGCGTCAGTCTTATGGCTTGGTTCGCGTGGCGCCGACCGTTTCGATCGTTATCGACTCTTGCGTGTACCCGTCAAATGAGCGTGGTAGACACGTCACCTCGTTCGGTCCGCGAAACCCTTAGAGCAATCTTCAAGCAATCTTGGCCCGTATTGATTAGTCAATGGGCCAGCATAGCCTTTGGTGTACTCGATACCGCCATGACAGGCCATGCCGGATCCGTAGATCTCGCCATCATGGCGCTGTCCATCTCTATTTACATCACCGTGTTTATTGGACTAATGGGCGTCATGCACGCACTGATCCCTATTCAAGCTCAACACGTTGGCGCAGGCGAGCTCAACCGAGTAGGATACATTTGGGGTCAAGGCGTCTGGGTCTCTCTCGTACTTTCGGTCGTGGGCGGCGCGGTGATGATGTTTCCGAACGTCTGGCTATCGTACTCAGGCGACGTTGATCCTGCCGTGCGCGCGGGTGTGAAGAGTTATCTGCAGGCGCTTGCCTTTGCCCTTCCTGCCGCCCTGATGTTCCGCACGGTCTATGCGCTAGCGAACGCCGTCTCTCGCCCTAAGCTGATCATGGCGATTAACTTAATTGGCATCGTATTAAAGATCTTTCTTAACTGGTTACTGATATTTGGCCATTGGGGCATGCCGGCGCTTGGCGCGACAGGCGCAGGCATTTCCACTGCTATCGTCATGTGGATCAACCTTGGCATCGGCCTCTGGTTTATTTATCACACCCCGTTCTACAAACAGTTCGAACTCAAGCTCGGTGTGCCAGACATGAGGGCGTTGTGGAGCATTTTGCGTCTGGGAATCCCGATGGGCGGCTCCTACTTAGTCGAGGTATGCGCCTTTACGTTCATGGCCTTGCTCGTCGCACAGGAAGGCACAGCAGTCATTGGCGGTCATCAAATCACCGCGAACTTAGCGGCACTCGCTTACATGATGCCGATGTCGATCGGGGTGGCGACTGCCGCCCTCACCGCCCAGGCAATCGGAGCAAAACAGATGCAGCAAGCCCATCGAACCAGTATGGTGGGCTTGATGCTTGGCTTGTTTGGCGCAATGATCACAGCCTGTTTTCTATATTTTGGTCGAGACATGATCGTGGCGACCTACACCAGCGATCTGGCGGTCGCTGCTGTTGCACTATCTCTGTTAGCGCTCCTACCGTTCTTCCACATCGTCGACGCAATGCAATGTATCAATTGCCACTTATTACGCGCACACAAGATTGCTATTGTGCCCCTGCTTCTACAAATTGTGGCCCTGATGGCAATTGGACTGTTTGGGGGCTGGTGGCTAGGCTTTGGTCCTGGTAAAGGCTTGATTGAACCTTTACGTAATCAGCTCTTAGCCGGATCACCAGTCGGCGCAGGCAGTATGTGGCTCATGGCGACCGTAGGCCTAAGCACATCAGCTATCTTGTTACACAGCTGGTACCGCTACATTATTCGGCACAAATACTAAGGCTCTAAAGTTTAATGAATACGTCGCGATAGTATTTCAGCTCGTCGATTGATTCATAGATATCAGCCAGTGCTTCATGCTTACTGCGCTTTTCAAAGCCCTTCAGTAGCTCAGGCTTCCAGCGCCGGGCAAGCTCTTTTAGCGTACTCACATCGACCGTACGGTAATGAAAAAACTGTTCTAGTTTGGGCATGTACTTGAACATAAATCGACGATCTTGACTGACGGTATTGCCGCATAAAGGTGACTTACCCGCCGGCACATACTGCGACAAAAAGGCGATCAGTTCGTCCTGTGCCTGCTCTTCTGTCAGGGTGGAAGTCTTGACTTTCGCGGTCAAGCCACTCTTGCTGTGGGTCGAACGGTTCCAGCTATCCATCGCGTCCAACAAACTATCGGGCTGATGAATCACGAGCACCGGACCCTCGGCAATAATCGTGAGATCAGGCTCCGTGACCACGACAGCCACCTCGATGATGCGCTCCTTTTCGGGATCCAGTCCAGTCATCTCCATATCGAGCCACACCAAACGGAATTCGTTGGGCACAGTTTTGACGGCTGGTGGGGTTGCGCTTTTCGAGGCAGTCTTAGTCATATAATTATCCGGTTAAAACCCGATTTTCTCACATGCCGTCTCCTGGCAGTTAGGTCACATGCTCACTATCCTTTTTGTTGTACTGTTGTTTGCCATGCTGGGTGTCCGGATTTGGTTGTCCTCTCGTCAGATCCGACACGTCATGGCGCATCGCAATGACGTTCCCAAAGAGTTCGCCTCCAAAATCGGGTTGGCTAGCCATCAGCGCGCCGCCGACTATACCGTCGCTAAGGTGAGACTCGGCATCTTCGAAAGGCTATTTGATGCTGCCGTACTCATCGGTTTGACTTTACTTGGCGGCCTGCAATATATCGACACCTTAACAAGCAGCGTAGCCTCGCATACTCTGCTGCGCCAAGTGCTTCTGGTCGTTGCTGTCTTGGCGCTCTTTGGCATTCTTGGTATGCCCTTCACGCTATATCGACAATTTAAACTTGAGGCCCACTTTGGCTTTAATCGCATGACACTAAAAATGTTTGTCGGCGACACGATTAAAGAGACATTACTCGGCGCTCTCTTAGGTATTCCTTTGATTGCCGCCGTGCTGTGGCTCATGGCTGAAGCAGGCAGTCTTTGGTGGCTCTGGGCATGGGCACTTTGGTCTGGCTTCTCACTTCTGATCGCATTTATTTACCCAACATGGATCGCGCCAGTATTCAACAAGTTCACAGCCCTGGACGATGTTGCACTAGCCGAACGAATCCAAGAACTCGCCAACCGCTGTGGGTTCACCCTGAGCGGCTTGTTTGTCATGGACGGTTCCAAACGTTCCGCGCACGGCAACGCATACTTCACAGGTTTTGGTCGAGCGCGCAGAATCGTCTTCTTTGACACCTTGCTGGCTCGCTTAACACCAAACGAAATTATCGCTGTGCTTGCACATGAACTCGGTCACTTCAAGCACCGTCATATCCTGAAACGCATGATCACCATGTTTATTAGCTCACTCATCTTTTTTGCCTTGCTCGGCTGGCTTGCCACGCAGAGTTGGTTTTACACAGACCTAGGGGTCACTCCCCAAATGGGTGGCCGCAACGACGCCATGGCCTTACTGTTGTTTTTTCTGGTAGTACCTATCTTTACCTTTGGGCTGACTCCGCTCAAAAGTTGGCTGTCGCGTCGCGATGAGTTTCAGGCAGATCGCTTTGCCCGAGACCAAAGCTCGGCAGAAGAGCTCGTCAACGCGTTGGTGAAGCTGATGGACGATAACGCATCAACCCTCACGCCAGATCCTGTGCACTCTGCTTTTTACGATAGCCATCCACCCGCCACGATTCGTATTCGGCACTTGACGACCGCATGAGCCTGCGCGTACGGGGTCGGGTGATTGCGGCGCACGGGCGCCACTACACCGTAGAGCTCGCGGATCAAACCTTACTAAAGTGCTATCCCCGCGGCAAAAAAAATGAAGCGGCTGTGGGTGACTATGTCGAAATCACTCGACAGGGTCAGGACGAAGGTGCACTGGAGTCGATCCAGCCGCGTAAAAATCTTTTGTTTCGCTCCGACGAGTCTCGCAGCAAGCAGTTCGCCGCAAATGTGGACCAACTGCTCATTGTGATTGCAGTTGAACCCGCGTTTTCCGATGACTTACTCGGCCGTGCACTGGCTGGCGCCTGGTCAGCCGACATCACTCCCGTTATTTTGCTCAACAAGGTTGATCTCACCGCAGGACTGCCTGCGGCTCAAGCAAAACTCGCCCCCTTTCGCAAACTAGGGGTCCAAGTGCTTGAGTTGTGCGCGCGAGACCCAGATAGCGTGAACGAGGTTGTTTTGCCTTTACTACGCGAAAAAACCTCGTTGCTGCTCGGACAAAGTGCAATGGGTAAATCAACCTTACTCAACACCTTGGTGCCACTTGCGCTGGCCGCAACACAAACACACTCGGTTGCACTCGGCGCGGGCCGACACACCACCACAAGCACGAAGCTCTATCACTTGCCTGATCAAGGTGGAGATTTAATTGACTCACCAGGGTTTCAAGGCTTTGGGCTTCTGCACCTGAGCCGTGAGGACATCGAGCGTGGATTTCCTGAGTTTACCGAGCACATTGCACAATGCAGGTTTTATAACTGCACGCATCAACACGAACCAGGTTGTGGCGTGCTCGCGGCACTTGCTCGACAGGAAATCGATGCCGCACGGCACGCCCTGTATGTTCGCTTGTTAGACGCTAAAACTGCGCATGAGAGCTATTAGCTTTCTCTGATGCGAGTCGTTGTTTCAAACTACGTTTGCGCCGCAGCCGCTTCCGATAAGATCTGGCACATCCCCAAGAGCATGGCTGCCGTCGCACCCCAAATAAAAAATTGATTCCAGGGCACCGAGTAGTATTGCCGTAAGGCGCCATCAGCGAGCTTGACCTGATGAAACCGATAGTTTGCCGTGTTAGTCAGAAAGCGCAGGGGTACTTCAAAAACTTCTGCCACTTCAAACGCATCAGGACTGAGTGTGAAACCCGGCTGCACCAAGGCGGTCACTGGACTGACCGAGAAACCTGTCCCCGTGATGTAGCGTGGCAAACCACCCAAACACTCAACAAACGTTCGCGATAAGCCCGTCTCTTCTTCGGTCTCACGCAAGGCCGTTGCGCGCACATCAATGTCACTTGCCTCAACGCGCCCGCCGGGAAAACTGATTTGTCCGGCATGGTCATTCAAATGCGCCGTGCGTTGGGTCAGCAGGACCGTCATACCATCGGGGCGCATCACAATAGGCACAAGCACGGCTGCCTCAACGGGCGTGCCTTCACGACCTGGTGCTCTGCGCAGAGACTCGTCGGGAATATTTAAAGGTCGTTGGATGGAGCCAGCCAATACCTGCTTAATCCACACGGGGGTGAGAAACTTTTCGGGTACAGACCCAAACGGCAATTCCGATGGCACCCAAGGCTGCGTCATCGGATCAAACGACGGGCGCACCGGTGCACGTCTTGAACGTATTGCGTCAGGTTTATCAGCGGCCATAAGCGCCTATTAAGCGTAAGGGTAAGACTGAAAAATTAAAAAGCACCCGAAGGTGCTTTTTAATTTATGTTGCAGTATTAGGCCACAACAGTTTTACGGACAAGCTTCTCTTTAATGCGAGCCGACTTGCCAGAGCGATCACGCAAGTAGTAAAGCTTAGCGCGGCGTACGTCGCCACGACGCTTAACTTCAATGCTTGCGATTTGCGTTGAGTACAGTTGGAATGTACGCTCAACTGCTTCGCCAGAAGAAATTTTGCGAACAGTGAACGCTGAATTCAAACCACGATTGCGACGTGCAATGACAACGCCTTCGAATGCCTGCGCACGCTTACGTGCACCTTCGACAACGTTGACGCTCACGATGAGGGTGTCACCAGGTCCGAATTCTGGGTGGGGCTTGCCGCCAGTGAGGCGAGCAATTTCTTCTTGCTCAAGAATAGCGATTAGGTTCATTTGAACTCCAAATCATCGTGCTCTCGGTTGATCTTATTTTGATCGATATTGTGTGGGAACCTGACCTATTCAGGCACCGCGACCGGGCAGAGGATGCATTAACAAAGCCATTGATTCTACAACATATTTTATATTTCTGCCGGTCTGGTCCCCTGACAGCAAACCGAGGCGATCCAAGCTAATCTGGGGTCTAGATCACCTTTTATTCAAAAAATACGACAAATGAGCGCTTCGGCCCTGTTGTTAGTGATCGCTGCGGCGATTGCCCACGCCGCTTGGAATCTGCTGGCGAAACGAGCAGCCCATGTTGGATCTCCGTTTGTATTTGCCTATGGGCTTTGCTGCACGATTGTCTATGCGCCCTGGGTGGTCTGGATACTCATCTTTGAACAAAACGAGTGGAGCTGGCTCATTGTTGGGTGCATTGTGCTGTCAGGAGCCCTTCACCTGGCGTATAGCCTTTGCCTGCAGCGGGGCTATCAATTAGCAGACTTGTCGGTCGTCTACCCGATCGCCAGGGGTACGGGGCCCTTTTTATCGACGATTGGTGCCTTACTTTTTATGCACGAGCCTGCAAGCATTGCCGGGGTTGGCGGTATGCTCTGTGTGGTGTTGGGTGTCATGCTGATCGCCACCCAAGGTCACATTCGTAGACTGCTGCAGCCTGCGGCAATGGTCGGTGTACGCTGGGGCGCGCTTGTCGGGATATTTATCGCTGCCTATACCCTAGTGGATGCCTATGGCGTCAAAACGCTCGCGATTGCCCCAGTTTTATTTGATTGGGCAACCAGCGCATCACGCACTTTGATTATGCTGCCACACACGGCACGCCATCCCAAAAAAGCCTGGGAAGCGATGCGTGGGCACTGGCACCTTGCTTGGGCAATCGGCGTACTGTCGCCACTGGGCTATATCTTGGTGTTGTACGCCCTGCGAGACGGAGCCCCAGTCAGTCTGGTGGCCCCTGCCCGCGAAATGTCGATGTTGCTCGTGACCGTGGCTGGATTATATTTACTACGGGAACCCGTTGGCTGGGGACGCCTACTCGGGTGTTGTAGTATCGCTGTTGGCGTCGTGCTGCTTGCGTCGAGTTAAGCCAGAATACAGCTGCGGAGAACCCAGTGACGGCTAGAATCCGGCAGCGGCTAGAATCCGGCAGCGCTTCCCACCCACATAAACGCAGGGATCATTGCCCCCCAGAAAGCCAGCAGAAAGACATCTGCGACTTTGCTTTTAAGGCTTGGTGATTGGCTATGTGCAGCGACAAAGCTTGGGGAGTAGTTGTGGCGAACTTCGCGAGTCATGGTGGGGCTCCTGAAATGTTGTACGACGAGTTGTACGTATAAACAGTACTGTACAACTATACAGTACTGTTTGCAAACACAGTTTCATGAATTGCAGGGTTTTTGCAACAACCTATGCTATTTTTCTGCTGAGACATTTCTTTTCACTGCAATTAAACTCAATAAAACTTAGATACGCCATGCGCACATTCACCTCGAGTCACGCCCTCTTCCAAGTATTTTCCGATCACGGTATGGATCGTGTTTTTTTAGTACCAGGCGAAAGTTACCTAGGGCTATTAGACGCAGTGGTTGATTTCCCGCAGATCGATGTCGTGACCTGTCGCCATGAAAGCGGTGCGGGCTATATGGCTGTCGCAGACGGTCGCCTCACGCTCAAACCTGGTGTAGCGCTAGTTAGCCGCGGACCTGGCGCTTCAAACGCTGCTATCGCCGTTCACACTGCGCAACAAGATGCGGTACCGATGATTCTGATTGTTGGGCAGATTGCTGCGCGCGACTTACGCCGAGAGGCGTTTCAAGAGATCGACTACCAAAAAATGTTTGGCTCGATCGCAAAATGGGTCTTTGAATGTCAAACACCCGAGCAAATCGGCGAGGCCGCGTTCAAAGCCGTGCGCATGGCCACCTCTGGCGTACCCGGCCCAGTCGTTTTGGTGATCCCTGAAGACATTCAGCAGCAGCCTGTTGAAAAACCTGCGCTACATCACCACGCACAGATCTTTGGACTGCCCGATGCCGCGACGATGGCTGAGATCACCACGCGTTTGAGTCAGGCTAAACGCCCCCTCGCTATTGTGGGCGGCTGCTTCGACTGCCCAGGCGGACGCGAAGCCTTAAGCGCCTTTATTCACCATTGGCAGCTGCCGACCATGGTGTCGTTCCGACGTCACGACATCTTCGCCAACGACGATCCTCTTTACGTTGGGGACTTGGGTCTTTCCAACCCTGCGGCCCAAATGGCTACGCTGCAGCAAAGTGACTTCATTTTGGCCTTAGGCACACGCCTGGGTGACATCACCACACAAAACTTTACCTTCCCACGCTATGCACAAGCGCCGCAAACGCTGCTGCACTGCTATCCCGACTCACGCATCATCAATTGGGATACCGTTGCCGACTTTCCTCTGGTCTGCGATCCCGTGGGCTTGGTGTCCGCATTGAGCAAAGCGCAAGCACCCAAGTCCGATGCGGGGCGCCAAGAGTGGCTCGCGGGCTTACGTCAACACGCACAAAAATGGGCCGCGTGGCCGACTCGCGTCCCCAAACAAGGCGTTAACTTTACCGAGGTCGTACACGCTTTGATGGATCGCGCCCCTCTGGACACAACCATCTGTTTGGATGCGGGCACCTTTGCCGCTCCCGTGTACCGACATTTCACCTTCAGGACGGGACAACGCTTAATGGCGCCACTGGCCGGCGCCATGGGCTACGGCACGCCCGCCGCCTTAGCCTGCGCATTACGCGAACCCACACGCACGACGATTTGCATAGTGGGTGACGGTGGATTCTTGATGACCGGCAACGAGATGATTCTTGCCGTAGAGCGCAAGCTACCCATCATCTTAATTTTGTCGAACAACGCAAGCTACGGATCAATCCGTCTGCACCAAGAGCATGGTTACCCAGGACGCGTCAGTGGGACGAGTCTATTCAATCCCGACTTTGTTAGTTTGGCCACGAGCTTTGGGATGCAGTCTGCCCGCATTACCGACAAAAATGAAATCGCTGGTGTGATTCAGGCGGCGCTTGACCAACGCGCGCCCATCCTGATCGAAGTCAACACTAGTCTGGACGCCATCCTGCCCTAAACACTTCTGGCGCGATTACTGCTGCAAGGCTGAGCGACTAAGCACATCATCAATCGTCGCACCTTGCAGCATCGCGCAGCTCAGTGCTTGCACGCGGGGCAATATCGCCCCCGCATAGAACACGGCTGTTGCAAATTTATCTTGAGCGAAACGCTCGTCAATACCATGGCGTTGCGCCTCAGCGCACACCAGCGCTGCGCGCGCCAAGTGCCATCCGCCTAGGACGTAGCCCGTCAACATCAGGTAGGGCACGCTCCCCGCATATACCGCACGAATATTTTCTTTTGCCTGATCAAGCAGATACTGAATCGCATGCTCATAGGCATCTGCCGCGAGTGATAGCTGCTCAGCAATCAGCTTAAGACCGGCATGCTCAGCTATTGCAGCCCGCTGCGCAGCTGCTGTCACCTGCTCGACTGAACTGCGAATCTCTGCGAGCAACGAGCGCGCTTGCGCACCGCCATCACGCAAGGTCTTGCGCCCCACCAAGTCATTCGCTTGAATGGCGGTTGTTCCTTCGTAAATCGTCAGAATGCGCGCATCACGATAAAACTGTGCGGCGCCCGTCTCCTCAATGAAGCCCATACCGCCGTGCACTTGCACGCCAAGCGAACTGACCTCTAGTGAGCACTCCGTTGAGAAGCCCTTCACAACGGGAACAAGATAGTCGTAGAGCGCCTGAGTACGCTGCCGTATCTGCGTATCAGGATGCTCGACGCTTAAATCATCGGCCACCGCAGCCGCGCAGGCAATCGCGCGCGCGGCTTGGGTGAGTGCGCGCATCGTCGACAACATTCGCTGCACATCTGGATGCTGCACAATGGCGACAGGCCCCGCGGAACCTTCTATCGCGCGGCTCTGCACACGATCTCGGGCATATGCAAGCGCCTTTTGCGTCGCCGCCTCACTGACACCAATGCCTTGCACGCCGACTGCAAAACGCGCAGCGTTCATCATAATGAACATGTACTCCAGCCCGCGATTTTCTTGCCCAACAAGCGTTCCAACCGCACCACTTCCAACATCCCCTTTCTGGTCACCAAACAACAACACGGCGGTCGGACTGCTGTGAATCCCCAGTTTGTGCTCGATTGACGCACACCACACATCATTGCGCGCACCGAGTGAGCCATCTGCATTCACGAGATACTTTGGCACGACAAATAACGACAAGCCTTTGACGCCGGGAGGCGCATCAGCGGTACGCGCTAATACCAGGTGAATGATGTTCTCAGCCAGATCATGCTCGCCATAGGTGATGTATATCTTTTGACCAAACAAACGATACGTTCCATCGGCCTGCGGTTGCGCGCGCGTATTGACCATCGACAAGTCAGAACCCGCCTGTGATTCAGTCAGGTTCATCGTCCCCGTCCACTTGCCAGCGACTAACGGTTCAATATACGTTTTCTTCTGTTGCTCTGTTCCACTCAATAAAAGTGCTTCGATCACTCCATCCGTCAACATAGAACACAACGAAAAAGCGACGTTAGCGGCGTATAGGTTTTCAGTCGTTGCTGTCGCAAGGGCTTTGGGTAGGCCTTGCCCACCCCACTGCTGCGGGTGACGCAATCCTTGCCAACCGCCTTGCGTAAAGTGTTCAAACGCCTGATGGAAAGCTGCAGGCATCGTCACCACACCATTCTGGCAAACCGGGGGCTGACAATCGCCGATCCGATTAGTCGGGGCGACAACCTCTTCGGTAAATGTTGCGTTTTCCTCTAATACGGCATCGATCAAGTCGAACTGCGCTTCAGCAAAGACAGGGAGTGTCAATAGTTGCGACAACCCAGACAAGTGTTTAAGCACAAACTGAAAATCTTCAACTGGGGCACGAAACGTCATATTTGATCAACCGTAGAGGTAAAAAAATCCCGTCAGGACAGACGGGATTTTAATGCTACTGAGTCAAAATTAGTTCTATTAAAGGGTAGTGACTAACTCTGGAACAGCCTGAAACAAGTCAGCGACCAAGCCATAATCTGCCACACCAAAAATCGGGGCTTCAGCGTCTTTGTTCACGGCCACAATGACTTTGGAGTCTTTCATACCAGCCAAGTGCTGAATCGCACCCGAAATACCAATCGCCACATAAAGCTGGGGGGCAACGATCTTACCGGTTTGACCGACCTGCCAGTCGTTTGGCGCATAGCCCGCATCAACCGCAGCACGTGAGGCGCCAAGCGCTGCACCCAGCTTATCGGCAAGGGGATCCAGAATCTTGAAGTTTTCTGCGCTGCCCATGCCACGACCACCCGAGACCACAACTTTTGCACCAGCCAATTCAGGACGATCGCTCTTGGCCACTTCGCGGCTCACGAAGGTCGACAGACCTGCGCCGGCGGCGGCGGCAATTACTTCGACTGCTGCGCTACCTGATTCAGCCACTGCATCAAAGCCAGTTGTACGAACCGTAATTACTTTTGTAGCGTCCGTTGACTGCACCGTTGCAACCGCATTGCCAGCGTAGATTGCGCGCTGGAACGTATCGGCAGAGTCTACGGCCTGGATCTCGGAAATCTGTGCAACATCCAGACGCGCCGCAACACGAGGGGCGACGTTCTTGCCCGAGGCCGTTGCAGCAAACAAAATATGGCTATAGGCTGGAGCGAGCGCCAAGACCTGCTCAGCGACGTTCTCAGCTAGTGCATCGGCCAAAGCCGGCGATTCGGCCAGTAAGACCTTCGAGACACCGGCGAGTTTCGCGGCGTGGTCCGCTACGGCACGGGCATTCGCACCGGCCACCAGCACATGGATATCGCCACCGATTTCAGTCGCCGCGGCGACAACGTTGTGCGTGGCACCCTTGAGTTGAACATTATCGTGTTCAGCAATGACAAGTATCGACATAATCAAATCACCTTGGCTTCGTTCTTGAGTTTATCAACCAGTGCCGCAACATCTGGCACTTTGACACCAGCAGACCGGCCAGCTGGCTCACAGACTTTAAGTGTCTTGAGGCGCGGCGCAACATCCACACCCAGATCTTCAGGGGTGAAGGTATCGAGCTGTTTTTTCTTCGCCTTCATGATGTTGGGTAACGTCACGTAGCGTGGCTCATTTAAGCGCAGATCGGTTGTGACGATCGCGGGTAACTTCAGATCAATGGTCTCAAGCCCCCCATCCACTTCGCGCGTGACGCGCGCAATGCCGTCGAGTAACTCGATCTTGCTCGCAAAGGTGGCCTGCGACCAACCCAACAACGCAGCCAACATCTGACCTGTCTGGTTCGCGTCATCATCAATCGCCTGCTTACCCAAAATCATCAGCTGTGGCTGTTCTTTTTCAGCAAGCGCCTTGAGTAATTTAGCGACAGCCAGTGGCTGAAGCTCAGCATCTGTCTGTACCAAAATGCCACGGTCTGCACCGATCGCCATCGCGGTACGCAGTGTTTCTTGGCACTGCGCCACGCCACACGACACTGCAACCACCTCGGTGACAGCACCTTTTTCTTTCAAGCGCGTCGCTTCTTCGACCGCGATTTCATCAAAAGGGTTCATCGACATTTTGACGTTTGCGATATCGACACCCGACTGGTCCGACTTGACGCGTACTTTGACGTTGTAGTCCACGACGCGTTTTACAGGCACAAGCACCTTCATCCAGCGATCTCCAGAGATAAAAAACAACTCGGCAAACTCCGATTTCTTAGGGATTTTACCGGATATGCGGAATCTACTCAGATAGCCCTAAAGCCGTTGGGCCGCACGGGTATCATAGGCATATCAGAACATAAGGGATATTTATGCTGCCAATGTATCGCCTCGCCTTGCTTGTGAGCTGTGCCGTGCTTCTTAGCGCCTGCACGGGCCCTGCCCGTTCACCGACTGAGACGACAGACAATAGCGCAAAGACCAATGCAGCCACCGCCCCCGCTCAGCCAAGCGACAACAG
>Ga0209550_10003598_pt1 | contig 14759 bp, 12 predicted proteins | sample LauGreSuBDMM15SN_2_FD_187567 | JGI IMG/M metagenome (GOLD analysis project Ga0209550, IMG submission 187567) | Freshwater lake microbial communities from Lake Michigan, USA - Su13.BD.MM15.SN (SPAdes) (version 5) | ecosystem: Environmental > Aquatic > Freshwater > Lake | place: Lake Michigan...
AGGTTGAATAGATGGTTTTATTAAATCAGGTTTTCTTTTTATGTTAAGTGTGATATGGTTAGAATCAGAAAAAATTACATCATCTAAAAATACAGAACTCCATAGAATTCCAGCATTTCTTTTTATTTTTTTTGAGGATTTTTTAAGCTCCTCCCAGTATTCTTCTTTCTCAAAGTTTTCTTCTGTAGTTATTAAGTTTCTGATATATGAAAAATATTCATCTAGGTCATTTAATGATGGAAGATTTAATTTGTTAATTTCTTTCAAAGGATATTTACTTATTCTGGGGACCACTTTTTATAAAGATCGGTTTCTATTCCTAGCAAACTAAAGATACGGGATGCTATAAAATCTCCTAGATCATCAATTGTTCTGGGAAGTTGGTAAAATCCAGGAGAGGCGGGGAGAATTATAGCTCCAGCTTCATCTAGAGATAGCATATTTCTTAAATGAATATGGTTGTATGGTGTTTCTCTAGGAACAAGAATTAGTCTTCTTCTTTCCTTGAGTGTGACATCGGCACATCGTTCAATTAGATTTTCTGTCAATCCTGCATTGATAGAGGCAATCGTCTTCATAGAACAAGGAGCAACTACCATTCCATCCCAAGAATTAGATCCAGAAGCTATGTCAGCCCCGATATCCCCAAATGGTCGAATCTCGATTTTATTTTTTACTACAATATTCCACTTATCGATAATATAATTCAACAATTCACTCGAGCTATTTATATTAATCTCAAATTCTTCTCTAAATATTCTTATAGATGCTGGGCTAATAATTAGGTAGGTAGTACCTTCTATTTCTAAAAGTTTTTTTAAAAATCTAGCTGGATAAATTGATCCAGATGCACCTGCAATTGCTAACACTAACTTCATCGTTGGCTCCTGAAATAATAGATAAGGTCATCCCATTTTTCAAAAAAGATTCCTAGAAATAGAATAATAGAAATGGAAGCATTGATATGGAAGAAGGCAATTGGTACTTTACTTAAATCATCTTTATTTACTAAAAAATGTTCTATGGCAAAAAGGATTCCTGCAATACATAAAAAGATAAAATAAAAACTAGACAATCCAGCAACCTTTCCTGCATAAAAAAGAAGAATAAATGAAATTGTATGATTTATTTTTGCCACAAGTAAAGAAATCTCTAATCCAAAAACAGATGGAATTGAAAATAGTCCGTTATCTTTATCGTACTCCATATCTTGGGTAGAGTACAATATATCAAACCCAGCAATATGAAACATCAGGCCCATTGACCATAAGAATGCAACGAATGAAACATCTCCTGTAATAGCGACCCATGCACCCATTGGTGAAAGACCAATCCCTAAGCCCAAGATATAGTGGCACATCCATGTAAATCTTTTTGTAAAGCTATAAAATAAAACTATCATTAGAGTAGGAACAGATGCAAGAAATGCAAAAGAATTAAGGAAATACGTTGAAACTATAAATGTAATACTAAATAGAATTGTAAAAATAGTTACAGAGGATTTTGAAAGTACGCCACTTGGAATTTCTCTATTTTTTGTTCTTGGATTGTTTTTATCTATATCTGCATCTACTAATCTATTAAAACCCATAGCAGCATTTCTTGCACTTATCATACAGATTAAGATTAAAAATAATTTTAAATAAAAAGTACTAATTATTAACTTTGATTCTAGGATGGCTAAAATAATAGATAATCCTGCAAATGGTAATGCAAATAATGTATGGGAAAATTTAACCATTTTCGCATAGTTATTGATAATAGTAAAAATATTCATAAAATAGTATAGTTTTTAGTTCCTTCTTTTAAGATAAGAATTGAAGTAGGGTTCTCATTTTGTTGATCAATTTTATCTATTAAAATTGTATCTTTTAAAGTAGAGTCCATTTCTAACCAATGTTTATATCCTACTACCACTAGAGAGTATCTATGATTTAGTTTTTTTATTTGTTTTTCAGTTTGTACTGTTTTGATTCCTTTTTGAAAAAATTTTCTTAATTTATCTTCTGAAGGTTCATTTTCTTTTTCATATAAAAGAGTAATATCTGTAGTAGTGGATTTTTGAATTTGACCACTAACTTCAAAAATATAATCAGATTCTTCTAGGTTATGATAAAATAATAAGAGTGAGTTTAATTCTTTAAATCCCCTATCAATAAAAATTGCCGATCTGCATTCAGTTTCATTCAAAACTAAATCAACTTTTCCTCCTACCGCATTATCACTAAAAATAGTTTTTGCAGCACCCATGAATAAAATATCAATTTGTTCTAATTGAATTGTTTTATTTATTTCATTAGAAAACTGATCGGAATATCTTAAAATGGTACTCACTTTAATTCCTTTCTCTTTGGAAAAAAAATGAATTGGATGGAAGTTTTCAGATTCTTTTTCAGGAGTAGTGGCTAAACTTATATTTTCTGTTAGGGGAGATAGATGAAGTGCATTATAAGATGCTGATTTTTGGTAAATAAAGTATGCTATAGATAAAAGACTTTGACCTGCAGATGGTGGACCAAATGCAATGAGAATTTTTGGTACACCAGTAATTATTTTTTGTGAGGGTTTTGGAGTAGAAGTTTCTTTTCTAAGAAATAATCCAACCATAGGTGATGTAATAAAGGTAGTTGCAAGTGCCATGATTACAAACATGGTGAAGATTTCCGGAGATAAAATACCCATATCATAGCCTATGTTTAAAACCACTAACTCCATAAGCCCTCTTGTATTCATTAAAAATCCTATGATACCAGATTCCTTCCAAGTACTTCCGGTGAATTTTGCAGGTAGCATTGATCCAAGAATTTTTCCTATAGATGCTACTAGTACTACAACCAAGCAATCTATCCAAAGTTCTGGTGAGTTTAAGAGTTGAATTTTTGTTCTAAGGCCTGTAAATGCAAAAAATAGGGGAAGAAGTAATACGGCACTAAAGTCTTCAAATTTCTCAGTGATCACTCCTCTTAATCTTGTATTAGTGGGCATAATAACACCTGCTAAAAATGCACCAAATAAGGCATGTACTCCCAATGATTCAGAAAGAATTGCACTAAATAACATTAAAATAGTTAGAACTGAAATCACACCTCTTGAAATAATTTCTTTTGTGATGTATAACTTACTCATTTTTTCTAAGACTGGTTGAATGATATATACCATCAATCCCATGTATAACAATCCAAATGTAAGAATATATCCAATTAGATAAGCATTTTCAGCATGTATGATAGCTAAGATAACTGCTAGAATAGTCCATGCAGATATATCATCTACAGCAGCACAGGTTATTGCTATAATGCCTGCACTCGATTTGCTAAGACCTTTCTCTTGTATGATTCTAGCCAAAACAGGAAATGCTGTAATACTCATAGAGATACCTAAGAATAATCCAAAGGAAAGAAAGCTAATATTTGAGGGGGCATATTTATCAAAATAGAAAAGGGCTAAAATACACCCCAACATAAACGGAAAAAGAATGCTAACATGGCTTATGAGTATTGCCGACTTTGCTTTTTCTTTGAGAACTGAAATATCTAACTCTAAGCCAACTACAAACATAAATACAATCAGCCCGAATTGACTGAGAAGTTGTAAATTATTCAAAGAATGAGTCGGGAAGAGGAATAGGGATACTCCAGGGTAAAATATCCCTAGAAATGAAGGTCCAAGTAATAGTCCTGCTGTTATTTCACCTATCACTGCAGGTTGACCAATTCTTCTAAAAACCAGAGAGAGTAGACGTGAGGCCAACAGAACCGCTGCAATTTGGACTAAGAGAATATTGAGCGGATGATGAAAGTTTTTTGAAATCTCAAGAAAAAAAGCATGCAATGATGAACTTATGTCCCCAATATTTGTACTTGTTTTTTTTAAAAGAATGGGATTTTTAATTTTTTTGTAGTTATCATTAGAAAGAAAGATAAAAATTAAGGATAAACTGAAAACACAGAGGGTCCCTATATAAATAAAAGTCTCTTTTAAATGAGAATTTTTTTTTTCCAAAAGAAGTTAACTCCATCTGAAGAAAATCCTTTGAATCTCCTCATAAAATTGACTTTATTTAATCCTTACCATTTCAGTCACTAGAAAATTGAGGTTAAGATTTGATAAAGTCTAAGTTTGTTTTTATAACTGGAGGAGTTTGCTCCTCATTGGGTAAGGGAGTTACAATTGCAGCATTGGGGTGCCTATTAGAATCAAGGGGTTATAGCGTTGCACTTCAAAAAATGGATCCTTATATAAATATAGATCCTGGTACAATGAGCCCATACCAACATGGGGAGGTCTATGTTACAAATGATGGTGCTGAAACAGACCTAGATTTAGGTTATTATGAGAGATTTACATCCCAAGAGTTCAGTCGAAAAAATTCTATCTCAACAGGGCAAATCTATCATGCAGTAATTGAGAGAGAAAGAAAGGGAGATTACCTAGGAAGAACCGTACAAGTTGTGCCTCACATAACAAATGAGATTAAAAGTAGAATATACCAATTGGGTAAAGAGAAGGAGCCTGATTTTATATTAGTTGAGATTGGGGGAACAGTTGGTGATATTGAATCAATTCCTTTTTTGGAAGCCATACGTCAGATGAGATATGAACATGGAACTTCCCAAGTTGTATTTATTCACCTAACACTTGTTCCTACCATTTCCGTAGCAGGAGAGGCAAAAACTAAACCCACCCAACATTCCGTCAAGGAGCTTTTGGGATTAGGAATCCAACCAGATATTTTGGTTTGCAGGGTAAGGGAAACTCTCTCAAAAGAAATGAAATCTAAATTATCCCTATTTTGTAATGTTAGAGAGAACTCGGTAATATCTGCGGTTGATATAAAAGATTCTATTTATGAAATACCTAAAATGTACAAAGATGAAAAATTAGATGAGGTAGTTTTAAATTCACTTGGGATGACTCTCGGAAAATCTAATTTTTCTGAATGGGAAAAAATAATTAAAAAAATCAAACTTGCTAATAAACGTATTACGATTGCAATTGTTGGTAAATATATAAGTTTGCAAGATGCATATAGGTCAATTTATGAATCTTTATCACATGGCGGTATTGCAAATGATGTTAAGGTGGAATTTTTAAAAATAAACCCAGAAGAACTTGAAAAGAATCCACCTAAAGAATTATTAAAAAATATTCATGGAATTTTAGTTCCTGGTGGATTCGGTGAGAGGGGGATTGAGGGAAAAATTATTGCAATAAATTATGCAAGAACTAAGGGTATTCCATTTTTCGGAATTTGCTTGGGAATGCAATGTGCTGTGATTGAGTATGCAAGAAATGTTTTAGGACTAAAAGATGCACATTCTACTGAATTTGTTCCAAATACAAAAAATCCAGTGATATCATTATTAGAAGAACAAACAGACGTAGATAGAATGGGAGGTACTATGAGATTGGGTACGTATCCATGTGTAATAAAGAAAAATACACTAGCTTTTTCAGAATATAAGCTTGAGAAAATTCATGAAAGACACAGACATAGATTTGAATTTACACTTAGGTATAGAGAAGAATTTTCTAAGGCTGGGCTTACCATCTCAGGTGTATCACCTGATGAGAAATTAGTTGAAATAGTTGAAATACATGATCATCCTTGGTTTGTAGGTGTTCAATATCATCCTGAATTTAATTCGAAACCTATAAATCCTCATCCACTTTTTTCGGGTTTTATAAGGGCTGCTTCAAAGTTCATTCCAAAGGGGGAAAAATGAATTCTAAAATAAAAAAAAGAAGTTTTATCCAAGGCTCTACCATTGGGGGTGACGAACCATTTTTTCTTATTTCTGGTCCATGTGTTATGGAAAATAGAGATCTCTTAGACCGTGTTGCAGGGGAAATGCAGGAAATTTGTAAAAAGCTAGGTATATTTTATATTTTTAAAAGTAGTTTTGATAAAGCTAATCGATCTTCAATTCATTCTTATAGAGGTCCTGGTTTAAGTGAAGGTATTAAAAATTTAGAATATATTAAAAATAAGTATAATCTTCCTGTTTTGACGGATATCCATGAAACTTTTCAAATTGAACCTTTAAAAGATGTGATAGATATTTATCAAATTCCAGCTTTTTTATCTAGACAAACGGACTTAATTGAAGCAGCTGCCAAAACAAATAAATGGGTCAATGTAAAAAAAGGTCAATTTTTAGCTCCGAATGATTGTAAACATATAGCTGCTAAAATTCAAGAAAGTGGTTCTGAAAAATATTTGATAACCGAAAGAGGAGCCAGTTTTGGTTATAATAATCTTGTATTTGATTTACGTGTGATACCTATTCTTCATAGTATGGATATTCCAGTAATTTTTGATGGTACTCACTCCGCTCAACTTCCGGGTGCTGCAGGAAATATTACTGGTGGGCAGAGAGAATTTATTCCTGACTTAATGAGAGGAGCAGTTTCCATTGGATTAGAAGGGTTATTTATGGAAGTACACCCTGACCCACCTAGTGCTAAATCTGATTCTACCACCCAGCTTTATTTAAACCAAGCAGAAGAACTTTTAACTAATCTATTAAAAATTGATAGATTAGTTAAAAAAGAAATCTTATAAGTCTTGAAATTAAAATTCAAATATTATTATGAAAATAAATAATTACTATATATTTATTATAATAATATTTATAAATTATTGTAAAAATAACAAATCACTAAGAATAGAAGAAATTGAGAAGGAAAATGGTTCTACAATTTCAATAAGAAATTTTGAAAGAATGTCTATCAACAACCAAGGAAAATTATTGTGGAAGCTAAACGCTAAAGAAACATTTTATTTTAATAAAACAGATATTTCAATTTTATACGATATGAATGTAGATCAATTTGAAAATGGAAAAATCAAATCAAAAATAAAAGCAGACAAGGGAATAATTAATAAAAAAGAAAATAAAATTAATGCATCAGGAAATATTTACGTTAAAACAATAGAGGGTAAAATATTAGAAGCAGAAGAGCTAGAAATGGATACAGAAACGAACACAGTTACTTCTGATAAAAGAGTAATTATAAAATCAGATGGTACAACAATTAAAGGAGTTGGTTTAATTGCTGAAAATGGTTTGAATAAATTTAAAATTCTAAAACCAGAAGGATTTTCAAGCTCTGGATCTAATCCACTAAAAAAATAATTTTAATGCTTAAAATAAATAAAAAAGTTAAATTTTCAATAAAATTAAAAATACTTATAATAATTATTCTAAACACATACTCAGGTTTTGCAGTGGTAAGACCACCATTACTTTTACCCCCAATTCAAATAATTGACACTGATAAAAAAATAGTTATAAATACTGAAGGTAAAGTTTCAGGAGTAAGTAAAATTCCAACTTCATGGGGTGGTGGAGCACTTATACAAGAAGAAAAAGAAATCCAAGGATTCCCTGTTACAGCATACTCTCTTTCTGAAGGTGCTTGGATACTCCATAGAAAGATAAAGCTCTCGGCAAATCTTATTGAAATTATTGGATCAGATGCAGTCAGTGGAACTTTAAAAGGAAATGTAAGAGTTGAGGATTCCGAAAATAAAATAACTCTCACAGCTCAAAAAGGTTTATATGATAAATTAAAAGAAATAATTATATTAGATGGAAGACCAACATTGTTTTATTATAATTCTGAAAATAAATTAACACGATTGACTGCACCTAAAATATTGCGATACATGAGTGAAGATAAGATTGTACTTGAAGGAGGTGTAATTCTACAAGATCCTGATTATACTATATTATGTGAATCTGCAACATATTTCGAAAAAGCTGCAGAATTAAAAATGGATAATATTCCCTTTATTTTTGGAAATAATATATTTTTATCTGGAAACATAGCTGTATATAATAATAATACAAAAATTACAAAATTGGAAGGAAATACAATTATAGTTAGACGCTCTTCTGATGAAAAAACTGATGAAGATACTAACCAAGAAACCCAAAAAAAAGAGGATCTAAAAGTTTCTTATTTTGCTGGGAATAAATTAGAAGTTATTTCAAAATTAAGCAATAGAGAAGAAAGAATAGAATTAACAGGAGATTCAAAAGTTATCCAAGAAGACTATCAATTTTCAGGTGATAATTTATCAGCATTTGGAATAAATTATAAAAATTTAAAATCAAATGAAGATTTTATTTTTTTTGATAAGAAAAGCAATATTAAGATTTTTGGAAAATTGTTTGAGCACATAGAAGAAAAAGGATATACTCATATAACTGAAGATCCTAAAATTGAATTCATGAACAAAAGTGGGGAGGTTTCTTCTACTCTTACTACAGTAGAACTCGAGAGATTTGATGAGAGAAAAGAAATTGTAGCTAGAGGTGATGTTCAAATTTTATCAGAAAGTGGTATCATTAGGGGACAATTTGCAACATACTACGAAGAAGAAAAAAAAATATTAGTAAATGGCAACCCATCCATTGAAAGGGATGGATCGAAGATCTCTTGTGGATTGATTATTATTTATCCAGAAACAAATCGAATCCTTTTGTCTGACGGCTTAGGGAATATCAAAGAAAAATGACAGAGACTGCAAAAGCATTCAAAATGCAAAATCTTGTAAAAATCTACAATGGTAGAAAAGTTGTAGATGGAGTTAGTTTCAATATCAGTAAAGGGGAAATTGTAGGTTTGCTAGGACCAAATGGTGCTGGGAAAACTACCTCTTTTTATATGTCAGTTGGTTTTGTAGAACCAGATGAAGGGAAAGTTTTTATTGATAACCAAGATGTTACAAATGCACCTATGTACCAGAGAGCACGATTAGGAATTGGGTACCTTGCACAAGAGGCATCTATCTTTAGAAAATTGAGTGTTGCTGAAAATGTGGAAGCGGTCTTAGAAACCATGAAACTTACCAGAAAAGAAATAGTTGAAAGAAGAGATTCACTTTTAATTGAATTGCAAATAATGAGGGTTGCAAATCAAAAGGGTTATACACTTTCTGGAGGGGAAAGAAGGAGATGTGAAATTGCAAGAGCATTAGCAACAAATCCTGATTTTATCTTGTTGGATGAGCCATTTGCAGGAGTAGATCCAATTGCCGTAAAAGATATCCAAACAGTAATTCAATCTCTAAGGGAACGAGGGCTGGGTATTTTAATCACTGATCACAATGTCAGAGAAACTCTAAAAATAACCGATAGAGCATATATTATGTATAGTGGAAAAATATTGATAAGTGGTACAGCAGACGATTTAATAAATGATCCTGAAACTAGAAGAATTTATTTGGGAGAAGATTTCACTCTCTAATTATGTTATCTCAATCCTTAGTTCAAAAACAAACCCAAAAGTTAATAATGACGCAGGATTTGCGTCAATCAATAGAGTTATTGCCTCTCTCTACTCAAGAACTTTTTGAAAAGATTCAAAATGAATTAATAGATAATCCTATGCTTGAAGAAATTAATAATCTTGAAAAGTCTAAAGTTCCTGAAGTTTATTCAATAGCTGAAGTAAAAAAAATGGAAGTACGTGAATCTATAAAAAACTCAGATGTTTCATGGCAAGAAACTTATAGTATTGATGGACCTGCATATTATGATAATGAAGCGTCAAATAGAAATCAGAAGATGATTGAATCTTCTCCTCTCAATATTAAGTTAAGTGAGTATTTATATAACCAACTAAGGTTAACAAATTTAAATGAAAAAGAATTAACAATATCAGAAATTTTAATTTCAATGATAGATGAAAAAGGATTTATAACATATTCTCCTTTAGAGCTTAGTAAAGAATTAAATATTCATTTAAAGATAATTCAAAAAATTTTGTACTATATTCATAGAATTGATCCAATTGGAATTGGAGCAAGAGATGTAACACACTCCCTATATATCCAATCACTAATAATATATCCTGAAAATAAAAATTTACAAAAACTAATTAAGTTATACTTTAATGATCTTGAAAGATTAGACTATAAAAAAATTAGCAAACAAATGAAGTTAACGGAAGAGGAAATTGAAAATTTAACTAAACTCATTAAGAAACTAATACCTTTTCCAGCTAGCCAGTATAATTATAAAAAAGTTGATTATGTTATACCTGATGTTTTTATTAAAGAGACTGAAGGAGAATTTAGTATTCTTATAAATGATGAATGGATACCTAAATTAAAAATTAATAAAGAATATAAAAAAGCAATAATTGGAATAAATAATTCAACTGAAAAAGATTTTATAATTTCAAAAATGAATTCAGCTCAATGGTTGATAAGATCAATAAATCAAAGAAGACAAACACTTTTTAAAGTTGTAAATTGTATTATAGATTTTCAAATTGATTTTTTTAGAATGGGAGTGAGTCATGTAAAACCTCTTACTCTTAAAGATATTGCAGATAAATTAAATATGCATGAATCAACAATTTCAAGAATAACTACAAATAAATATATCCAAACATCTTGGGGTGTTCTAGAATTAAAATGGTTTTTTTCCTCAGGAGTTAAATCTCATTCAGGTAATATTGAATCTTCTAAAAAAATTCACGATATTATAAAAAATTTGATAAAAGAAGAGAGTGAGAAAGAACCCCTTTCCGACCAAGATATAGTAGATATTATGGAAAAACAGGGGATCGATATAGCAAGACGCACAGTAGCTAAATATAGAAAAATCTTACAAATTCTCCCTGCAAATAGAAGAAAACGAATTAAGGAATTAAAAAATAAAGAATGAATGTAGCCTTATCAGTAGAATCACTACTAAAAGATCATTCTGAATTATTATTATCATTGGTATCAGGTGAGAAAGGTGTAAGTAAAAAAATATCCAATTCTGAAATTAACCGTCCTGGTCTTTCTTTAACTGGGTTTTTTGATTTTTTTGCTCATGATCGTATACAAATATTTGGAAAGGGGGAGTGGGCATATTTAAATTCTCTACCTCCTGAAAAGATCACAGAAATTGCTGATAAATTTTTTTCATATCCATTAAATTGTATAATTTTCACACATGGGAATTTGCCTGTTGAGGAATGGGTTCGTAAATCTAAAGATTTAGATATACCTATTTACACCACTCCTATGACAACTCATAAGTTTATAACTTTAATTTCTGAAGTACTAAATAGGAGTTTGGCTCCCCGAACAATGCGACATGGAGTTTTGATAGAAGTATTCGGTATTGGGATATTACTGTCTGGAAAAAGTGGAGTAGGTAAGAGTGAGACGGCACTGGAATTAATTGAGCGTGGTCATCGACTGGTTGCAGATGATATGGTAGAAATCAAAAGAATTGCTGAAAGCTATATAGAAGGATCTTGCTCTGATATCATCCGACATCATATGGAAATTAGGGGATTGGGAATTATAAATATAAAAGATATCTTTGGTGTTGGATCTGTAAGAGATCATCAGCAAATAGAATTGATTATTAATATAGAGGAAGCAGATCCTGAAGCATACTATGATAGAACTGGCTTAGATGAAGAGTATGACGAAATATTAGGTGTTAAAACACCATTGATAAGGATTCCTGTAAAACCAGGAAGAAATATTCCCATCTTAGTAGAAACAGCTTCAATGAATCAAAGATTAAAAAATATGGGAAATTATGGTGCAAGGGAATTTAGTAAAAGAATTTCAGAAAAAATGCACCAGAGAAAAGAGAATTGAAAGAAATATTCTTAAAAATAAAAAATGAAGGTCAGGGAATGCATGCTAGACCAGCAAGTGTTTTTGTGCAAACAGCAGCTAAGTATCCTTGCGAAGTACATGTAATACGAGAAGATATAGAAGTAAATGGAAAAAGTATTATGGGTCTAATGATGTTAGCACTTTCTCCTGGTTCTGAATTTAAAATTATTGCTGATGGAAAAATGGAAGAAGAAGCAATAGAAGCATTAAGATTATTGATAGAAAATGACTTTGTGCTTCCAGGGAAATAAAATTGTTTAAAAAAATTTCCCTTTCAATTGAAGTAAAATATTATCTTAGAGATTTTTATATATTTATATTCTGTGCAATTACAGCAATATTATTAGCAGAGTCTATAATATTCTCAGGCAGTAATGATGTAGATTTAGTAGAGAGAATTTTTGGATATATATATTTCATAATACCATTTTTTACTCTCTCACTCATAATTTCTTATCTCTACAGAAATATAAGGAATAAGCAAACAGGAAAAATAAGAAGTGTAATTAGATATCGATTAACAGTTGCTTTCATTTTTGTTTCTATACTTCCATCTATTCCCATTTTTATTTTATCTTCAAATGTTGTGAGTAGATTGGTGGAAAGTTTTTATAGAATTGATATTTCTAAAGCATTAATTGCGTCTAAGAATACTATAACCTTTCAAGAAGTAAATGATAAGAATTTATTAATAAATAAAGTTAATGAAATATCTATAATAATTAACCAAAAAAAAAATAATTATAATGAGCCTTTATACTCATATTTAATAAAAAATAATATTGTCAATGATCAATATTATATATCCTTAATTTTAGATAATAAGTTAATTTATGAAAATAGTAATTTATTTAATTTCTTAAATAAAGAAAAATTTAGTTCTAACTCTAATGAGGGTTATTTATCTCAAAATATTTATTTTGAAGATAAAGCTTTTATTATAATGAAAATAGATTTTAAAAATAATTTAAATGATTATCTTTTATTAGGAAAAAAAATCCATACTGGAAATGAAAATAATATCTTTACTATAATAAATACAGAAAATTCATATAATACAGCCCAATTATGGAAAGAGAAAGTTCCATTTGCACTAAGATTGTCTCTTGGACTTTTTTCAATAGGTATGTTCGCTGTATCAATTCTTGTATCTTTTTTCTTGGCAAGGCAACTTTCGCGGCCTATCGTAGAACTAGCTAGAGCAACCCAGAGGGTCTCAAAAGGAGATACTGATTTTGTTTTGGAAAACAGCGAAGAAGGAGAAATGGGAATTCTAATTGAATCTTTTAATCAAATGACAAAAGATTTAAAATCCAAGAAGGAAGAATTACTACATATCCAAAGAGTAGCAGCTTGGAAAGAAGTCGCTCAGAGGATGGCACATGAAATAAAAAATCCCCTAACACCAATACAACTTTCTGCAGAAAGAATTAAGCGAAAACTTGATAGTCCTAACAAGGAAAAGCTAGAAGAAATCATTAGAACAGGGACAGAAACTATCATAGGTCAGGTAAGGGTTTTAGAGCACTTGGTAAAGGAGTTTTCTGAATTTGCTAGGATGCCCTCACCAGTTTTAATCAATCAAAATATAAATCCTATTATTGAAGAGTCTTTGAATCTTTTTAAAGATAGAGAGAATATCAATTTTTCATTGAGACTTTCTAAAAATTTACCAGAAGTTTTTGTAGATAAAAGGTTATTTCTTGGAGTTATCAATAATTTAATTAAAAATGCAATTGAAGCTATAACTATAGATCGGGTTGAGAATGGAAAGGATATTTCAGGAGTTATTAAAATAACAACTAAGCATGATAAGAAATTTTTAAGAAAATCTGTAATATTACTCATTGAAGACAATGGACCTGGACTACCAGAAAAGTTAAAAGAAAAAATTTTTGAACCATACTTTTCTACAAAAGAAGCACATGGTACGGGTATAGGCTTAACAATTGTTCAAAAGACAGTGTATGATCATGGTGGTCAGATCTATGTAGAAAATTCAGATATGGGTGGTTGTAAATTTAAAATAGAGTTACCAACTCAAGAATGATACTATGAAAATATATATTGTTGACGATGAATTAGAAATTAGGAAATCTCTAAAAAATATTTTAGAAGATGAAAATTATGAAGTAGAAGATTTTGCAAATAAAAAAAGTTTATTAAAAAATCTTACTAAAGAAAGACCATCATTGATCCTATTAGATGTTTGGCTAGGTAAGGATGATGGTATAGAAATTTTAGATGAATGTAAAAAAATATATCCGATGATTCCTATTGTTATGATTAGCGGTCATGGAACAATTGAACTTGCAGTTACAGCTACAAAAAAAGGTGCAATTGATTTTATCGAAAAACCTCTCTCTATTTCAAAAGTTTTAGAAACAATTAATAAGGTTTTAAACAAAAATCCAAATGATGAAATACCAGATATTAAATTGGAATATGATATTATTTTAGGAGAATCCCTAGCTATAAAAAAAGTAAAATTTGCTATATCCCAAGCTGCATCCACAAATGCAAGGGTATTTATATATGGTGAAAATGGAACAGGAAAAGAATTAGTTGCTCGGTCTATAGTTTTAAATTCTAAAAGAAAAAATAATCCATATATTGAAATCAATTGTGCTGCAATTCCAGAAGAATTGATTGAGTCAGAATTATTTGGTTATGAAAAAGGTGCATTTACAGGTGCAAACGAAAAGAGAATAGGAAAATTTGAGGCAGCTAATTTAGGTACATTATTACTTGATGAAATTTGTGACATGACACTTGCTACTCAAGCAAAAGTTTTAAGAGTATTACAAGAACAAAGATTTGAGAGAATTGGCTCTACTGATTCTATTCAAGTTGATGTAAGAGTGATAGCTGCTACTAATGTACCTGTAGAAGAAGCAATTAAAGAAGGTAAATTTAGAGAAGATCTCTATTATAGATTAAATGTAATTCCAATTTATATCCCACCACTTAGAGAGAGACGGGGAGATATTCCAGTTTTAATTGATCACTATATGAATGTTTCAATTAAAGAAAATGATTTACAAAGTAAGAAAATTGATAATGATGCAATATCAATTTTATCTAATCACTTTTGGCCAGGAAATATAAGAGAATT
>Ga0209550_10003599_pt1 | contig 14752 bp, 18 predicted proteins | sample LauGreSuBDMM15SN_2_FD_187567 | JGI IMG/M metagenome (GOLD analysis project Ga0209550, IMG submission 187567) | Freshwater lake microbial communities from Lake Michigan, USA - Su13.BD.MM15.SN (SPAdes) (version 5) | ecosystem: Environmental > Aquatic > Freshwater > Lake | place: Lake Michigan...
TTATTGAATATTCTAATATCATGTATGAAAATGTATATAAAAAAATAGATAAGGAATTTTATTACCACAAAGCGGAATATGTTGATTCTGGACCGGTGGAAGAAACTTCTACTTATTTATCTCTCTTTACAGAAGAACACTTTATTGAGAGATACGTGGAGAATGGGTTTCGTAAGGCATTCAAAGGAGACTGGGGTGCAGAAATACATACGAAGAGAGAAGGCGTGATACAATCATTGAATCGGTTATCTTACAACTCATTTATTAGTCATTTGCGAAAAGTAAATTTACCCCTTGATACATCTTCTAAATTAGTAGGGCCTCATTTATTACATGGTTCACAGTGGGGTTATTTAGATCCACTTGATACGCCGGATGGTGGTGAAGTAGGTATCCATAAACATATGGCAGTTATGTGTAAAATAACAGATCACATTTCTGTATACGAGATTATTAAATGGATTCAAGAAAATACCAAGTCGTCTGTGATTTTAGAAGAATGTACATTTGAAAATATACACAAATATACTAAATTATTTATCAATGGCATATGGTACGGGATGGTACATGAGCCGATTGAATTTAAAAATATGATGATTAGTGCAAGACGTGCTGGATTTATCCCAGAATCAATTAGCATTTCCTATCACATTAAATCAAATATTATTTACATATACAGTGATGAGGGGCGATTGACGCGGCCATTGCTTTATTATGAAGACGGTAAAATAAGTTACAATGGTCGCGAAGATAAGCTAACTAGCAGATGGAAATATTTAATTAAGGGATTCTTACGGTTAGAAAGCGAATTTAGTAAGCTTAATCTAAAAAATATGGAATCTTATCATGCAAACAAGGCTATACTAGAATATATTGATAATTCAGAAGCAGAAACTCTATATATATCAACAAATTACTATAAACTAACAAAAGACCACACCCACTTGGAAATTCATCCTTCTTTAATGTTTGGTGTTATGGGTAATCAGGTAATGATGCCACAGCACAATCAGCTACCTCGTAATGTATTCGGATGTGGTCAGGCAAAACAGGCGGTTTCTCTCTATCATTCTAATTATTTAAGTCGGATTGATAAAATGGGAGTTATTTTAAATTATGGCCAGAAACCAATTGCAAGAAGTCGTTATCTAAATTATATCAACGAAGAGGAACATCCTTGTGGAGAAAACGCAATTGTTGCTATCATGTGTCATTCCAGTTATAATGTGGAAGATTCCATCTTAATTAACGAATCGGCTGTAAAAAGAGGATTATTTCGTACAACTTATTACAATATGTATGAAACATATGAAGAAACAGCAACCAAAATGTCTAGCAGCGAAAAAAGAATTGCAAATATATTTAATGAGCCTCTTATCAAGAGAACTAAACCAGGATACAATTACAATGCATTAGATGATTCCGGTATTATAAAAGAAAATACAATGGTGGACGATAAAACTGTATTGATTGGTTTGGTTGGCTATTCTAAAGATCTGCCCGACGAAAAGTCAGATAATAGTATTTTTCCCAAAAAAGGACAAATTGGGTATGTAGATAAAACATATATAACTGAAAACGAAGAAGGAAAGCGAATCGCAAAAGTGAGAATTCGCGAAGATAGATCGCCTAATATTGGAGACAAATTCTCATCCAGGTGCGGACAAAAGGGTACTATTGGTATTTTAATTCCAGAAGAAAACATGCCATTTACTAAAGATGGATTACGCCCAGATATGATCATTAATCCGCATGCAATTCCTTCACGCATGACAATAGGACAATTGATTGAATGCATTTTTGCTAAATTAGCATGTGTTAAAGGAAGTGCTATTGATTGTACCGCTTTTGTAAACAAGGGGCCAAAACATAAACAAATTGGCGATTTATTGAATGAGTATGATTATCATTCGTCTGGAAATGAATTGTTATATAATGGTATGACGGGTGAACAAATTGAGAGTGAAATCTTTTTAGGTCCTACGTATTACATGCGGTTAAAACACATGGTCAAAGATAAAATAAATTACCGCGCAGCTGGACCACGAACCTTATTGACAAGACAAACAAATCAAGGGCGTGCCAATGATGGTGGTTTAAGAATAGGAGAGATGGAACGCGATGGACTAATTGCTCACGGCATATCATCTTTTTTGCAAGATTCTATGATGAAGCGCGGCGATGCATATAGCGTTGCTGTATGTAATCAATCCGGTACACTCGCTATATACAATAAAGCCATGGATAATTTTTATAGTCCTTCTGTAGATGGACCAATCGTTTTTGATTTAGAAAATAATGCAACACCTACTTTGATTACCAAGTATGGTAAAGAGTTCAGTATTGTAGATATACCTTATAGTTTCAAGTTGTTGATACAAGAATTAACGGCTATGAATGTACAGATGAGATTAATTACAGCAGATAATATTGATCAAATGACAAGTATGGGTAAAAAGACAATTTCACAAGTATTGAATGTTGAAAAACCTAAAATTACAGAAAAGGAAAAAACTGTATCATTGGCACAATTGAATGCAGAACTATCTAGTATTAATGATGAATTTTTAGAAAAATACAATACATTGAGAGAAAAGTATAAATTCAGTGAACCACCTGAGGGATCTCAAGATAAATATGAATTAGATAAATTACAAGAACAATATGAGAAAAAGAGATCTGAAAATTTTGCTGTAAGCAAAAAAGTAAATAAGAGCAAAATTTCAGAAGTGGTTAGCGAATTAGTACAGCTACAAAGTGATTATGATCAGATGAAAGTATCAAATAATCAATCTGGTCTTGCGCGAATCAGGCGACAATACGATTTGAAACGTGATGAATATAGTGGATTGACCGGTGATGAATACGAACCATTGAGATTAAATACAAAAGAAGTACCCAATATTCCAAAATTAAAAGAGTTGTCTACTCAAAATTCATTAAAAGCAAAACAAGCACAATCTGAATTAAAATTGTTGGGTTTAGAAGATAAAGAATATGATCCGTCCAATGACGCATATCACGGAAATCCAGGAAGTCCGCTATATAACCCGTCAAATGTGGGAGTAATTAATGCCGATCCTAATAGTCCAGGGTATCACCCGACAGATTGGTTAAGAGAAGAAATAGTCCCATCTGAAGTAAAAGGAGATTTGAAAGTAGTGAAATTGGATAATTGATAAAATTGATTTTGATTTAAATATGTATAAATAGTATAAGAAATGGATTCCAAACAAAGCTACATCAAGCAAGTGTACAACTCGCGCCTTAACATGGTGGAATATTTGAAAAATATGGAGTTTGACTGTGGCGACTTTGAGAATTTTAGCATAGAAGAGGTTGAAGTGATGAAAAATCACGGTCAATTAGACTTCAAGGTTACAAAAGAATCGGGGGATTCGTGCTATATCATGTACAAGTTAGATGCTAGTTTGAAACAGAATATGGTAAAGAAAAATAATATTGAAAATTTCATCAATGAAATATTTGAGGATAATATTCCTATTAAAAAAAATGATACACTCGTTATCATAACAACCGAATATTCGCAGGATAGCGTTCATAAAATCATAAAAAACATATGGGAAAATGAGCAAAAGTATGTAGTTATATTTACTTTGGCAAATTTACAATACAATATTTTGAAACATAGCTTTGTCCCAAAACATATTAAATTGAACGAGGAAGAAAAAGAAGAATTTTACAAAAAATTCAATATACAATATGATTCACAACTACCTGAAATCAGTCGGTTTGATGCAGCTGCAAAAATCATATTTCTACGACCAGGCGAAGTATGTAAGATAATTCGTTATGATAAGATTTCATACACAAATGAATTTTATAGACTATGTGTGTCATAAATATATATTTATATTATAATGTCAGATTGTTGTCAGCCCTATGTAGATGCTTTAAATACGGCAGAAGATAAAGAATCCGCGCAAAAAGATTTAGACACATGTAAATTAATACAATCACAAAGTCCAGATGATTTGTACGCTACTCTTAATACCGTTGAACCGTCAATGTATACCACATTTACAAAGTGTATTCAAACTAGAATAATAGATGCAGATGAACCATTGCTTGGATTAATAAATGATTTTGCGGGTAAAAAAGAAGATGCAATCACTGCAAGCGAATTAAATAGAAATACAATGTCGCTTTATCAAATAGATCTAAATTATACAATTGGCAAAGTTTTTATGTTTATTATTCTTCTTTTAGCATATTTTTTTTTCCTTAATGGAGTAAGTGTCGTTGAGCCAATTAAATCAGGAGTACAACAAATGGGTGAAAAAATATCAAATTTTACAGTAGCGCCTATTAAATAATATATATAAATTTATATGGATGATTTTAAAGCAAATGTAGACAAATATAATTCAATACAAGATTTAAGTTCAAATGATGCAAAACTAAGCGAATTGTCAAAAGAGATAAAAAAAGAATATTACTTGTTTATTATCTGGCTTGTTATATCAATCATAGTTCTTATTTTAACTATAACAACTCTTTTATACAAAACCGAGGTAAGCCCATTAGTTTGGTTAGTAGTAACTATATTTATCATATATTGTAGTTTTTTTATATTCAATAACTTGTATCACTTACTACGTTTTTAGGATAAAAAAAAGTATCGGTCATTTATAATGGCGACTCCTACTATGCGTGACCGTTTAACTGATTTAGGGTTTATTAAATATTATCCAACTACAATAGATGAATCTGACAAGGCAACAAAAAAAGCAATGAAAGAGGAAACAGGTTTATTACTGAATAAAGAAAGAAATATATTTAATATATTAACTGTTGCAACAGTATTATCTGTTATAATAACAGTTAATTACGCGCGAAATTAAAGTATCCATCTTTTATAATGGTAGATACTTTAGATGAACCGATTTCATATGATAAAAATGGAAAAATAATGGACCAGTATGATCTTTTGAAAAGAGATTTGTATAATATTTCAAACATGCAAAATGAAAATGTCAGAGTTGCAAGATGGAATACTTATTATTACAAAAAATATAAGGCACAAAATCGTATTTTGGTTTATATAATAATAATATGTGTTATTATATTTGGGTTAACACTTTTACACAAAACATTTCCATTTTTTGATAGAAATGCATACATTATTATAGTAGGAACAATACTGGCCATATCCATTATGTATGTATCTTATTCAATCTATTTAATATATATTAGGGACAATATGAACTTTGATGAAATAGATTTTGGTAAAAATAATATCACTAAAATGCAAGCCATTCCTGAAGGAAAGGATTATGTAGATATAAGCTCAAACACAACATGTAAAGAGAACGACCCTAGAAATTTAGCAAATTCTAACTTTTTAAAGCAACTCTTTTAATCTAATATATTATAATGGACCGTAATGTTTTTGATAGCGCTTATGCCACAAATCCGGATGATGTTGCACTCAATCTTGATATTAACATGACTAATTCAGTTATAAAAATGTTATATGGTATCAAGGGCGGCGATAGTGTGTATCAAGATAAAAACAATAAAGATAGATTAGTCCAAATTGACCGATATTACATTGCAAAATACAAAGCTGAAACAAGAGTTTTAAAAACATTTATATTTTTTTGCTGTTTATCACTAATTGGATCTATATTTTATAATAAAGGAATGATTTCTATTTTATTTTTTACCATATATACCGGGTTGTTGTTTTTGATCATGTTTATTTATATAGCTCGTGATCTATTTAACATATTCCTTAGAGATAGTACTAATTTTGACGAATACGATTACTCCTTTTTTTATAAGCCGCAACAATCAGGGGTCATGTATAAAACATACAATGCTGGAGAGTTATCAAAAATACCTACTTGCGCAGCATAAAATATGTTGAATATATAGATGGCTAAAAATGGCGTAGGTGTATCAGATATATGTGCTAAAGAAGTTGAAAGAGAAGTTGAAAATGCAATTTCTTTATACAAAGATCCAGCCAAAAGCAAAGAATTGATTGACCAATACATGAATGAATATTATGATACAGTTGAGACTAAAAATGCATACCCAAATAATGCACTTATTAGCGAAAGTACCTATTTCATAAATAAGTATGGCAAAGCCATTTACAGTGAATTGTTGGTTGAACGAGATAAATTTATAAAACCATCCAATCGTGCTGAAAATGAAGAATACAATGAAGAAGATTATAGTAAAGCTCTTGAGAACATACATGTATTAAATCAAGTACAAACAATAGATAAACCCATCCTAGGCGTCATAGATAAATATATACCAGGATACGACTCTAATACAATATATAGAGAGATTGAATATAGAAATAAAGAATATGAAAGATTGTATAAGATCAACTATTATTTGAACGTATTCTATTATAGTGGGTTTGTTCTCTTGATGATGATTTTAATTGCAACTAAAAATCTTTTTATTCGTGAACGCTTTGTAGTATATATATTTTTAGGAATTCTACCCTTTTTATATCCATGGGCATTTAGATTACTTAGAAAATTGTATAATTATTTCAACCCACCTTCCCAATACAGTGGACCTAAGAATGCATTCATAGACACAAACATTTCACAGACGGCCATGTTTTCCAATAATGTGTCGAATTCATATAAAAATAAGGTAGAAACTACAACTGTAAATTAATATAAAGAAATATTGCAGTATAATATGCGGACTTGTGGTGTAGCTGGTTATCACTCGGGACTTTGAATCCCGCAACCCCGGTTCGAATCCGGGCAGGTCCTTTTTTATTTATTATATATATGTCTAAAACACGTAAAGGTGGTTCTACTTTATTTGGTTCAAGAAAATCTGCTAACGGTAAATCCACTAGTCGGTCTGCAATTGACCCATATTTGGTAGAGGGTAGTCCTAAACCAACATCGGATATAGCAGTTAGTGTAATACCAAGTCTCGCAAATCAACATAGAACACCTGCTGTTCGTGCAGAATGGCGTTTTCAAAATGAAAATAATGTGGGTACGGGCGATACACGCAGTGTAATTGTCACAGGAAGTGAACTGTATAAAAGAGTTACGAATGCTGAATGTTTAAAATATTTAAAAAAGTTTAATAAAAAAGTGGATCGTTATAAAAAGATTCCATTTAATTATATTTCAGAATTGATTAATATCAATGAGATGAGATTTGAAGATTTTGAAACATGTGTAGATATATTGGGTGATGTAGTCGGTAGAATAGATTTTTTATCAAAATCAAAAGAAGATAATTATGCAAAATTTTTAGGTGCATTTGACTATTTTAACAAAGAATTTATTCATATTTTCAATAATATTATCATAACTGAATCAACACATTACAAAATGCTTGCAAGAATTGCAACATTTATGCAATGTTTTGTATACATATGTATGAGAAGTCTAAAACTTATACCAGCGAATGATACCTCTTTGTCCGTACAAGTAATCAAAAAATTTATAATAATACGCGATTATAATCTTCATTAATTATCATATTATTCTGAATCCATCAATAACGAAATATTGCTCCATCCACCAGCTGGACATTTTCCAAACATTGCTTCCAGTTTTTCTTTCAACTCTTTTACTGGAGCCGTCTTGCTATTATCGTAATGTTGTTTGTACCAATCTTTGAAATCTCCCTGAACCACGCTAATCTTAAGCCTGTATTGTCCAGCAATCTCATTCTTGACAATACGAGCACTAATATATTCCAGATAAATATCTTGTGATTGGCGATACATATGCGTCGCAGCCATGACTTCATCACAATCGTGAACTTTTCCTTGGTACTGAAATGCGATTTGAACCAGCATACTTAGCATAACCGGTGCCCATGAATCAAATTTATCTTCTAATTTTGTATCTATCAAAAACTGATCCGGATACTTCTCAATCGGGAACTGCGGGTCTTGGTATGGATTCTTTGTAAACTTGGAACCAAAATTTACCACACGGATACGTCGCCATGTACCATCATCATTCGTACCTTGCATATTGAAGAATACGTTGGATGCAACCACCAATTTGCACTGTGGGCGAAATGTAATACTATTTTGAAACAACGGTCGGCATTGAATTGGGTCTCCGCCCGTGATTTCTTTTACCACACCTTCATTCAGTTTATCTCCCTTAGTGGGTTCTTGCATAACTGCCATTCGCACACCAATCAATGCATATATCTCCGAGGAAGTTCCACCAATGCTTCCTCGTTTCTGAGTCACTAAAGAGATAGGTACAGTTCCTTTGTATTCACCAAGCACTTTTGACATTAGATTGATCAACATGGATTTACCGTTTGCACCAGTACCGATATACATATTGAATGTCTGATTTTCATTTGTACCCAATAATGTAGACGCTAAATGCTGCCACATATATGTCCTAAGATTTGCATTTGGAAATAACTGCTCCATAAATGTATTGATCTGTGCAATAATCGGTTTCGCATGCTTCTCATGGTATGTCATCGGTTTATAATCTAGATTAGTTGTTTTACTTACATAATCATCGTGCTTGCCTTTACGAGCTTCCTTGTTTTTAATATCAATGATACAATTATTACATCCAAGCAAGTAATCATTTACATTCAGCTTGGAGTAAAAGTCTTTATCATAAAATATTTCTTTGCATTCATTCATAATTGTATTCTTATTGCTCGTTTTTTTCAGCAAGAAGTACGTCTTCTTGATCTTCTCCATCTCTTCCTTTAATTCTTGCTTTGTAAGAGCATAATCGTGATACACCTTGTACATTTCTACAGAGATTTTTGACCTAAGACTATGCCCCTGATCTATCAGCTGCCAACGATTGTTGATAAACTCGTACCAAACACAATCTTTGATATTAACGCAGATGAATGACTCTTTGTACATTTGATACAGCACATAAGCCAAATCGTAATCTGTGTTGCAATGAACCGATACATTTACAAAGTGTTGCAATGTTTTGTCGTAGACCTTTCTGTATTCAACTTCGTTGCTTATTTTGCACCAATACATGATGGATCGTAAAGTTAACCCCTCTTTGTTATATGTATCAAAACCGCACCACTTTTCGTATAAATCTGGTACGTCAGCATAGTCAAATTCGGTTGACTGTGAACTGAATTTCAGCCATGTTATAAATAAACGTTTGTTTGTATTCTTTAGTGCCCATCCAACTCGTATCCATTTATCATAACTTTGTGGACCATAATATTCACTTGGCAATATCATGGTATAATAATGTGCTTCTTTCAATGTAAAATCGGTTGCCGTTAGTTCTCTGTGAAAATCTTCTACATAATCATCTAATTCTTCCTGGTTTGTTATATCGTATGCCTGCTTTATACTAGAAATGTTTGTTATCAATTTGACCTGATTCTTAGTTGGAGCTTTTCGGTTGCTTTTTATATCTCCATATTCTTTTTCAATGTTATCATTCATTTGCATGATAACCAAATTTGTATTTCGCGCAAGGAGTTTTTCAAAATTGTCTAAAATCCATTCCTTAGTTACTTTACTTTCTGTCAAATTCCATTCAGTAGTATAATTGCACGCAAATATATATTTCAATTTATAATCTTCGTGTCCTGGTTTCCTAGATCCAAACATTTGCCAATTAGAATGCATTTTAATAACGCCTTCGTCAATGACTTCGTCCCACGAATTTGTTGTTTTTATATCTGACCAAATATCATTGATTTCTTTTAAAATCAACTTCCGTAATATAATTTTGCTGATTACATCCATTTGTAAATCAACCATCAAATGTATTCCGTCTTTTGTTATTTTCTCTTGGCAATTAACATTATCTCTCTCAAACACATAACAACTCAATTCCTTGCCATTATTTATTTTAATCTTGTTGATACAATCCAACATCAATAGAATAAATTTGGTTATATGATCTATCGTGTGTTGGCGTTCTTCTACTTCTACAGAATACCTAAAATCAATATCTATCACAACAGGGCCATTCTCTAACTGTTTTTCTGTTAAATAGGCCTGCTTTCCTTCTACGAATACATGCTTCTTGTATAGCGCATAAAATTCGGGAAGCTCATTCAATGGTACTGAATAAGAACCCCCAGTTATATTAAACTTGGGGTTTGGGATTTTCGTGTAGTTATGTTCTTCTCCAGGTTTAGTTATGAATCTTTTAAGAAAAGACTCCATTTTTAATTTAATATATAGGATTATTTTTATCTCAATTTTTTATATCTTTGGATTTTGAGTAATTCGTTATAATTAATTAAAGAAACTAAATATAAATATTAAATGAACAGATCTCTTAAAAGAATCTTATTAGACTATAAAGATTTGTTGGATGATCCGATTGAAAATATTTATTATCACTCTGAAGAGGATAATATGTATAAAGGATACGCAGTTATCATTGGACCAAAAAGTACGCCTTATGAAAATGGATTTTATTTTTTTGAATTTAACTTTCAAGACAATTATCCCTTTAGTCCTCCAAAAGTAAAGTTTCATAATTATGATGGGTTTACGCGTTTTAATCCTAATCTGTATATCAATGGATACGTATGTTTGTCATTATTGAATACGTGGGAAGGAGAGAAATGGAGCTCGTGTCAATCTATTAGAAGCATTTTATTGACGTTGAGCAGTATTTTGAACGAATCACCCTTACTAAATGAGCCTGGGTTCACAGTAGATCATCCTAATTTGAAAGAATACAACGAAATTCTTGAATACAAAAATGTTGAAATTTCAATATTGAAATATCTAGAAAAAATGAATTTACCGTACCCATTTCATCATTTTTACCCAACGATAGTAAGCAAATTTATTGAAAATTACGACTCTATAGTTGAAAAATGCAAAAGTAAATGCAACAAACACATACAGTTGTCCATTTACAGTAGTATGTCGGCTTATGTAGATTATAAACAATTAGTCCAGCTTTTAGAATTAAACTACAATGATTTAAAAAAATTGACTTGAAATAATTTGTGTATTATATCTATAAAATGAATTTCTGTATCAAATGCGACAACATGTATTACATGAAGGTGGGCGATGAAGGTAATTTAATATATTATTGCAGGAATTGTGGTAATGAGAAAGATAACTTGGATGTAAAAAATTTAAGAGTGTCTTTCTATGAAAAGGTATCTAATACTCAAACCACCGTAAATGCTTATCTTAAATATGATCCGACATTACCCCATTCAAATACAATCAAGTGTCCAAATGATAAATGTGAAAGTAATCATAAGGATCGGGACTCGGATGTTATCTATTTTAGATACGATGACATTAATATGAAATATATGTATATATGTGCTGTATGTGATTTCAACTGGAAGCTATAACTTATAAAATTGAATATAAAAATATAAACGTATTATATACTAATCATGAGCGACGAAGAGGAAGAAATCGTAGAAGAGGAGATTGATGAAGAAGAGGATGAAGAAGAAGACGAAGTAGAAGAAGAGTCTTTATATGACGATGAACCATCATTAGGAGATGTGGAAATTCAAGTAGAAGAAGAAGAAGAAATAGAACATCCTTACAAAACCAAGTTTAATGAAGAACTTCGTAATGAATATTTGCAGAAGTTTCATCCAGAAGAACTTCACAAAACATTTGATGAAATCTATAAACTATCTCTTGTAAGCAGAGATGAAAATGGAAATATTATAGACGCGTTTCACAAAACGTATCCGATTCTAACAAAATACGAAAAAGCCAAGATCATTGGTTTACGTGTGAGCCAACTTAACAAAGGCGCAAGACCCTATATTAAATTAGAACGTAGTGTGATTGATAATACATTGATCGCGGAGAAAGAACTACGAGAGAAAAAAATTCCGTTCATTATTATGCGACCTATTCCGAATGGTACTGCAGAATATTGGAACTTGGCTGATCTGGAATATATTTACTAATATATATGATTGATTCTATATTTGCAATATTTTTATTTTGTTTGATTATGAGTTATGTATATATATTACAAAAAAATAATTTATTATTTCATAGATCTTATATAGAAATTGATTCTGTATTGGATAAAAAAAATAGTATACTGTTTGAAATATTTAATAATATTGTACTTGTGATAATAAGTCTATTTTTGTATCAACAAAAACAATATATTTTAATGTTGGTTTTTGTACTAATACTTATTGAACACATAAATCAAATTATTTTTTGTTACAGGCAACATTTAAATAGTTTAAATTTAATTACATTATTATTAAACATTGTTTTTATTATTTATTCATATTATAAAAAGTGTTATTGGATTATTCCTTTTTTTGTAATTGGCGCAATGATTCACTCTATTTCACATTATTACAATAAGTCATTTTTGAACATAGTTTGTATTAAAAATTGAATCATTATAATATCGTATAGACTCAAGAAAAAAATGATTCGCACAGTAGCTTCCACCATAGTAGAGCGTCCGATGCTGACTCGGAACGGAGATAGACCTTCTACACATGCATTAGTTCACAGACATATTTCGGAATTGCCCTATATGATAGAGTGTTTTCATAATGCGATTGTCAGTGTTTCAAGAGAAATGAAATGGTGCAAGTTGGCACTTTTACGAAATCAGGTGCCTATTGAAGTGATTAGTTTGATAAAACCATTCTTGATTATGAAAGACGAACAAGATTTTTACCCAAGTGTATCAGACAATCGCGTACCTCGTCGTAAATATTTGCTGATAGAATCTAAATTATATAGAATGGAACTTGCGAATGATATGACATTAGTTTCAATTCGGTGGTACATTGAGCACCTTGATGATTTTAAAGAAGGGAAACGCAGAAATTCTTGGAATTTATGGAACCTTCATACTTATCATACACGTAGGGCAGATTTTCTCAAATATGTTTTGTATTTGTTGCGTAAAGAAGTAGTTATTGGAGATGAATACGAAAAAGAATATATTCTCCGATACTGGTTTTAACCTTACTCACGTTTTAACTTCATTTTAAAAATTGATTCATGTTTATATATAGAATAATATATAAAAATGAATCTTCCAGATGATGTCATTGCTATCATCAAAGAGTACTCTCAACCACTCTCTCGCCCAGGTTGGCGTAAATTGCGTATAATGCCGTCTTATGTGTTTCATACTGCTATTTTGTACAAATATAATCGTCTGCGCAAATGCAAATGGTGCAAGGTGATTTATGACTTTGTACGTCATTATAGTCGGGACCCCCAGGACAAGTTTATATATTCGTTTGAGAGTTATATGGATTACAATGGTTTTGTATCCATTGTACAATTAAAATTGAATCGTTTATAAATGTAGAATGATAGATAAAAAATGGAGCTTCCACAAGACGTTATTCAAATCATCCATGAATTTTCTAAACCCATCACGCGCCCAGACTGGCGCACTTTACATAAGATGCCAATCCATGTATACAAAGATGATTTTTATGCAAATTTTGAAAAAAGGGTAAACAATTACTGGAAAACTGGAATAATAAATGAAAAATCTATATTTACTGGATATAATGTAGTAAGTATGTTTCAATAATTACTATATTAATCCACCAAGATCTCCTTCTTCTTTGCTCTGGGCAACTTTGTGTTGAGTGCCTTTTCTATTTTTGAAATAAAAAGATTATTAGGTACAGCTTTACCATTTTCGTAATCATTGATAACAGATAATTGGACTTGTAGTTTTGTCGCTAGTTCCTTTTGGCTCATTTTACACGCTAAACGGGCCTGTTGTATTGCTTTTTGGATAGAATGCGTCATCTCTCTTATTGCAACTTCATCATTGTGAACTTGCTTAGGCTTGTCTTTTGATGGCTTAGTCAAAATAACGGGCTCCCAATCCTGAAACATTTATATATAACTATAAATTATTTTTATATTATTGTTTCCATCTACATTTACAATTTAAGCATGTCACAAAAATGGTCATTGATTCGTCGGCTGACCTCGTTTGTACTTGTGTATACGTGCACTTGGTAGACTTGCATTTTCTGCAAATGAAACTATCCGTAGATGCTTCTATTTTTGGAAAGTACTTGTTTTCTAAACGAAATTTCTTTTCTTCTGTTAGGAGAGACCATTTTTCCGGGTATAACTCTTCGTGGGTCTTAAATGCAATTTCAGAGGTTTTAAAAACACCTGTATTTATTTTTTCCATAATCTCTGGATTTTTTATAGTAAAATATACATTTTTAAATTTGTCAATATAAGTAAGGACAAACATCTTGTTGTCCCATCGTTTTATAATAACTCGCTTGGTTGCATCTTCTAAGCATTTATTGTATATACTCTTTTCTATATTTCGTGCCTTTTTTTCACACTTTGTAATATTATTTATTGAGTCAACTATTGTTGCACGAAATGTTTCTGGATCTGAAACTGATTTCATTTTTAATATGAATTAAGTTTATTTTTTATATTCAATTTTATATATGAATATATAATGATAATAAAATTAGTATGTTTTATTTCTTTAATAACATATGTATATTATCATTTGATGAAAAACATAAAAGTTGATTTAAAACCGGACATTTTACTATCACCTGGTGGCTATAATGGATTTTATCAATTAGGCATATGTCATTATATAAAAAATAATTTTAATATTCAAAATAAAAAAATACTAGGATTTTCTGCAGGTTCTTGGGTAGGCATGTTTTTGTGCTTAAATAATGAACATTCTAATCATTGTATCAAATACATATTCAGTCAAATCAATAAACGGTTTACTTTACCTAAATTCCCTGAAATCTTCAAAAA
>Ga0209550_10003602_pt1 | contig 14743 bp, 10 predicted proteins | sample LauGreSuBDMM15SN_2_FD_187567 | JGI IMG/M metagenome (GOLD analysis project Ga0209550, IMG submission 187567) | Freshwater lake microbial communities from Lake Michigan, USA - Su13.BD.MM15.SN (SPAdes) (version 5) | ecosystem: Environmental > Aquatic > Freshwater > Lake | place: Lake Michigan...
CCTATAAAGGCAATTAAAAATAGGGTCAAAGATAAGAAATATATTTCTTTACTGAAATAGATTCCAAATATAATTTTATCTAAATAAAAAAATATTGTAATATAGGTTATTATAATAAAACATACAAATGAAAAAATAAATTTTAATTTAACCCAATCTACCAGGTATATTCCTCCTATAATTAAAGTTATTAATAGGATTAAATTTATAAATAGTAGCAATTAAATTTAATCCTATTTGGTATTACTTCCAATATACATTAGGTTCTTTTAAAGATAAGGGGGTATTACCTGATTGGGCAGCTTCTAATTCATTGTTTAATTTAGGATCTATCCACCAATAATCTACTGCAAACGATTCACCGTTGTATTTTCCCAAAGGCATCTCTGGCATTCCAAAACGATTCCAATACAAAAGCCTTGTATTGGCAAGATGCCATAAAAGAACATAAGGGTATTCTTTGTATATGATTTGGTCAATTTTTTTCACAATTTCATTACGTTTATTCACATCAAATATATCTCTTTGCTCTTCTATTAATTTATCCACTGCTTCATTCTTTATTCCTGGAATATTGTGCTGCCCCTCTTCATCTGCATATTTTGAGAGCCACATTGGTTCAGGGTCTTTGAACACACCCCCACCCCATGCAGTCCATGTCAAATCAAAGTCGAATTTATCTATTCTAGCACTCCATCCCGCTAGGTCCGTACTCTCAATACTTGCTTTTATACCCACATTTTTGGCAGCTTCCATGAATATGGTAAAGTATTTTTCTGTACTTTTGTCCCTATCCAAAATTGTAATACTTAACTCTTTTCCATCTTTTTCAAGTATCCCTTTGGAGTTTGCAATCCAACCAGCTTCTTTCAGCAAAGCTCGTGCTTTTTCTGGATCATATTCTATTATTTCATTTGGATTTTTTTTACTTTCGCCTCCCAAATAATAATCAGGGTAGTACGAATTTGTAGATTCATATTCGTTGTAGGCTAGTTTTTCTATCATTGTCTTCCGATCTACCAGGTGGGCTATAGCTTTTCTCACGCGCACATCTTTGAATAATTCACGCCTGGTGTTCATAGCCCAACCTTGGAAACCAATTGGCTTTTGGTTATAAATTCTTTGTTTTACAATCCAATTTTTATCAAATTTTTCACCAGTGGCTTCTTTGACCCAGGTTGCAGCTTTGTATACTGGATAGATATCCATATCACCTTTCATCATAGCTTGCAGACCTATAGCCTCTTCCGTGTATACTTTGAAGTACACTTCATCAAAATTATATTTTCCTTTATTAAAAGGATAGGCTCTCTGCCAATAATCACCCCTGCGAACCATTTTTACATATCGACCTGGCTTAGCTTCAGCTAATGCATAAGGCCCACTGGTAACTGTAAAACCATCATTTATTTTATTAAACTCTTTGCCTTCCATCTCATGCTTGGGCAGTATAAAAAGCCCGGATGCTATTTCGTCAAAGTTATTCCAATGGATTGTTTTTGCTGTAAATTCAATTGTCTTTTCATCTAGTATCACAGGTTCTTCAAATCTACTCATTCCAATTCTAAAAACTGCTGTGTTATTTTTTTTATCCATTACGGTGCGGTAGGTAAATAAAACATCTTCTGCACTGACAGGTTTCCCATCAGACCATTTTGCGTTGGGATCGAGGTAAAATGTAAATTTTTTCTTATCCGCAGAGATTTTCCAATCCTTGGCAAGCCTCGGAATGGTATCTAGAGTGATGGGATGATAAGAAGTGAGGGGCTCAAACATCATCCGAAAAATTTCCGCAGTTGTGGAAAATTGCTCTAAATAATAATTTAAGCTTTTGGGGTATTGGTGGCTATAAACTCGAAACATTCCACCCCTGACAGCATTTGGCGAGGCTACAGGGTTTGATTTTGAGAGTGCGGGGGGAATCGTGGAGGGATCACCTTCCCATGGCACTTCCTGAACTATGGATGCTTTTTCAGGAAGTGAATTTTTTTCTCCCTTTTTACAGGAAATAACTAGAAGAAAAGGGAAGGTTATAAGAATACTGAGTAGAGATAGTTTTTTAGTTAAGAGCAAAGGGGGGTTTCCTTTTGAATGAGAATTTATTTAAACAAATACAAATTTACGAAATTAACACAAGAATTTTTTGCAAAGAAAATGAGTGTAATTTAGAAGATTTACCCGAATCATTTTTTGAGTCCTCCGAATATGGGGCAAGTGATCTCATCTGGTTGATGGGAGTCTGGAAACCGTCCCCCTCCTCTGTAAGTATTGCACAAACACATGAAGGATTGCTTCGGGAATATCAAAATGTTCTCCCCAATGTAAAAAAAGAGGATATTATCGGCTCGCCTTATTCCATTTACGAATATACTCCCAACCCTTCGATTTGTCAAAATATTTCAAAGATCCGCCAATTAAAAAAAAGATTGGAAGAAGATGGAAAAAAGCTAATTCTAGACTTTGTTCCCAACCACATGGCAATTGACTCACCCCTCATAGACAGTTTTCCAGATCTATTTTTAGAAAAAAAAACAGGTGATGTATGTCATAATTCATTTCGTCATACAAATGGAAAAGTTTATTTCTATGGAAGAGATCCATATTTTGATGGATGGTCAGATACTATCCAATGGGATTTTTCCAAACAAGGCACAAGGAAACTCCATACTGAAATTCTCTTAGAAATTGCCGATGCCTGCCATGGTGTTCGATGTGATATGGCAATGCTTCCCACAAAAAATGTATTCCAGAGAACTCATGGAAAAGAAGCAGAAGAGTATTGGAAACCCATTATACTTACCCTAAAAGAAAAACACCCAACCTTTTTATTTATTGGAGAAGTTTATTGGAATATGGAGTATGAACTACAACAACTAGGATTTGATTATACCTATGACAAAGAATTATATGATAGACTTAAAAATAAATCAGGTCAGGAAATTGCATTACATCTTTTTGCAGATACAGAATACCAACGTAAAAGTGTGCGTTTTATAGAGAATCATGATGAAGAGAGAGCTGCCCATGCGTTTGGAGAAAAGTCAATTTACATAATGAGCCTCTTACATTTTTTACAAGGAGCCATTCTTACATACGAGGGACAAAGTTTAGGTAAGACTAAAAAGCTACCCGTCCAACTAGGAAGAAACTCTGATGAATCCATAAAAGCAGGTTTTTATGAGTTTTACCAAAGATCTTTTCTGAGGCTAATGATTCGTAAAAAGTACGAAGTAAAAACTGCAAAAGCATCCTTTTATTGTTATGAGATCGAAAACTATGATCCTATTGTCTCTAGGGTGCTCTTTTATCTTACAGAAAAACAAATCGGAATGGCAAAGGTAAAAATATACAACCTAGAGATTTTAGTATACAATCCCGAAGAAAAAGAAATTTCTGGTTGGTTGGTATTTGACCAAACCACGAAAGATTTTATTGATAATCTTTTTTATGAAACAATAGAATTTGAAGATATCATCACATCCAAAACTTATCGTAAGACAAAAAAAGAAATTATAGAATCTGGAATTTTTATCAAACTCCCCCCCAGAGAGGGGCATTGGTTTGTAATAGATTCTGATCTTTTAAAAGAAATGAATGCTTTGATGTAATCTTTTTTTTACTCATACGGACAGTATACATAAATATTCCGTAATGTGTAGAGTGGGAAGAGAAAAATGTTTATTGAGGATGGAAGGTAGGAGTATCTGGTTCTAACAATTAAAGGATAGCTTTCTAAACCTTCCCCCTGTTTTTCCATATCAAAAGTTTTAGAAGCTAAGTTTTTACAGGCTCTAAATGTATTACTATCTCTGGAAAAGGGAAGAAAGCTAAATATAAAAAAATGATTTCTATCCTGGATTTCTCTATACAAGTCAATGTTGTACATATTTTGCTTACGAATTACTTTATAGGTAATCGTACTACAATTTCCCAGAAGAAAAACAAGTGCTAGTGTTACAAACCATATTTTCATTTTTGGGGATTCTCACACCAAATCTCTGATGTCCGGGGATTGTATATACCAATGGTTATAAGGGAAAAGAAAATATTAAATACACTATACTTTTCTTGGATTAAAAGTGGATTTTCCCCATAGCACTCTTCTATGAGATCAATATATTTTTCTTGCCAAAGCCCCCAAAATACAAAGTGAGATGTAATTCTCACGCTAGGAGCAGAAGAGATACTTACTCCATTTTTCAAATAGATAGACTGGTGGGTGCAAAAACTAAGGTTTAGGACCGTCAGGAAAAGTAGTGATCTCATAGTCGTCTTCATCTGGAATTTCTTTCCTCAAAGTTAGCTTTTGTTTTAACAATAACAATTTTTCCAGGGTGATGGGAAGCAAAAACCTAGAAAAGAGTGTTGAGGTAATAATTCCACCTATGACAACTGTTGCAAGAGGTTTTTGCACTTCCGCCCCTGAAGAAGAGGAGATTGCCATGGGAATAAATCCAATCAAAGCAACTGTCTCTGTGGTCATGACAGGACGAAGGGATTCCAAGGCTGCCAGTAGTACACTTTTTTGGGGACTCTGACCAGCATCTACCCTTTGCTTTAAAATGGATGCATACACCACTCCATTCAATACCGCTATCCCACTCACAGCAATAAATCCCACTCCTGCAGGAATGCTAAAGGGAAGTCCCCTGATCACAAGGGAGACAATCCCTCCCATCACGGCAAGCGGCACCACGATAAACACACCCAGTGCATAAAATACACTTCCAAAAGCCGCTATTAGCATCCCAAAAATAATGGCTATGGCAATGGGCACCACCAAGAGTAGCCTATTCTTTGCTCTCGTAAAGTTTTCAAATTGTCCGCCCCACTCCACTCTGGTGCCTTTGGGTAGCTGGCTCAGGTATGCTTTTGTTTTTTCTTGGGCTTCTCCTACAAACCCCACCAAATCCCTTCCCCTCACATTGACTTCCACAAAGATTCTTCTTTGGAGAGATTCCCGATAGATGGCTGCGGGACCCTCTTTGTTCGTAATTTCTGCCACTAAGTCCAAGGGCACCACTCCACCCGACTCGGTAGTCACGGGTATATCTCCCACATAATTTTTATTGGATCCATCCACATCCAGTCGTAAAACCAAATCAAATCTCCTAAAATTTTCAAATACCTTCCCCGCACCCGCACCCACCCGCAAGGTCTGTGTTACCATTAAAATTTCTTCCATGCTAACACCGTATCGCGCTAATTTTTCACGATTTGGACGTATCTCCATGAGAGGTAATCCCAAGATTCTTTGGACTCTAAGATCTGCTGCACCCTCAATGGGTCTTAGTATTTCTGCAATTTTGTCAGCATGGGCTTTTAACTCACGTAAGTCGTTCCCATATATTTTAATAACAACATCCGCTTTTGACCCTGCCAAAAGTGCATTCACTCTATTTTCAATGGGCTGTGATATACTCACATAGCTAGAGGGTACTTTATTTAGGATTCTGGTTTTCATAAAGCTCATCATTTCTTCAAGGGTATTAGCCGATTCCCACTCGCTTTTAGGCTTTAGCTTTACCATAATTTCCCCTTCATCAGATCCCACGGGCTCGGCTGCTGATTCTCCCCTACCCATTCGTGATACTGCTCCCATCACTTCTGGTATGGTGAGTAGTTCTTTTTCAATTTCTAGATTGAGATCTCTAGAGGTATTGATTCCTGTGGAGGGAAGCCTTTTTATATCAATGGCAAGTTCTCCCTCATCAATTCGTGGTACAAATTCAGAGCCCAAACTCAATCCCAATACTATTGAAAAAATAAAAGCAAATATAGCACTCAGGACTATTTTTTTTCTATTATTCATACTAAAATTTAAAAGTTCAGAATATTTCTCAGATAAAACATCCCAATAATGACTATGATGTAGTACAGGTTCTTTGTATAATAGTACTACAGCAGCAGGAAAGGTTGTGAGTGAGAATAAAAGTGCAACCCCAAGTGCAATTGCAACAGTTATAGCCATTGGTCTAAACATCTTACCCTCAACTCCTTCCAAAGCCATAAGGGGTAAATATACCAACATGATAATTCCTACCGAAAATGCAGCTGCGGTACCAACTTTTACACAACTTTCACGAATTACAAGCAAGGTCCCAGATTTTATTTGACTCGGTTTACTCATATTTTCAAATAAAGATTTATTAGCAATAAACCCCGTGAGAATGGACTCTAGCATCACAATAGAACCATCTACCAATAGACCAAAATCTAAAGCACCTAAACTCATTAGGTTTCCTACTACACCGAATGCCCTCATAAAAATTGTTGTTATCAACATAGAAACTGGAATTGCACTAGCAACAATCACTGCCCCTTTAACACTTCCCAATAAAAAAATTAGTAGTACAAAGACTAATACAGCACCTTCAAATAAGTTCAAAAATACTGTAGAGAGTGTCTTATTGATAAATTCACTTCTATTATAAAAAACCCTTATTTTCATTCCATCCGGTAGATTGGACTTTACTTTTTCCATCTCTTCTATGACAGACTGTACTACTTCCCTGGAATTTCTACCCATGAGCATCATAACAGTTGCTCCCACCACTTCCCCTTTACCGTTTTCAGTACACACTCCAAAACGTAAGGCTGCTCCTGTTCTCACTTTAGAAATTTGACCCAATAATAGGGGTGTTCCATCTAGATCTGTTTTAACGGCAGTCATCTCTAAATCTTCAATAGATTTAAATTTACCTTCTGTTCGTATTACAAGCTGTTCGCTTCCTTTTTCAATGTAACCACCACCCACATTTACATTTGATTCTTTCACCTTGTTTAAAATCTTTGAAAGAGTAAGCTTGTGACTCATAATTCGTTTGGGATCAATCAATACCTGGTACTGCCTGGCTTCCCCTCCCAAAATATTGATATCAATAACACCCGGAACGGACTTTAAAACTCTGTAGATTTCCCATTCCATGTAAGTTCTGAGTTCTTCTGGTGAGTGCCTATCAGACACTAATGTAAACTCATAGATATCACCTAGTCCAGTGGCAATGGGGGATAACTCTGGCCTACCAACTTCTGGAGGTATATCCGCCTCCGCTAGTTTTAGCCTCTCATTGACTAACTGTCTTGCAAAATAGATATTGACATGGTCTTCAAAGATAACAGTGACACTGCTAACTCCCGTGCGTGAAATAGATCGAATTTCTGTGACATAGGGCAATCCATTGAGGGCGAGTTCTACGGGATAGGTGATAAATTGCTCTACTTCTAGGGGAGATAGCCCCGGAGCCTGGGTGACTGCAGATACCTGTATGTTTGTAACATCGGGGACAGCATCTATCGACAGATGAATTGCATTGTAAAGACCTATGAGGCAAAGTATAAGAGTGACAAGAAGTGTAGCCGTACTCTTTCTAATAGATAGTTCAATTATTTTACGAATCAATCGATGAGCTCCATTTCCTTATGGCTCATACCTAATCACCAGTTGGAACTGTAAACTATATATTTTCATGCACCGCAATTGAAATTGAGAAAAGCTATCTTTTAGGTTGATTCCATTGCACATAAAGACCTTCTAAATTGTATAATCAAAATCCTTTGAAAATGTTAGTAAAGAGAAATTTAGAATAATTCAAAATATTTTCTAATTTCTTGACGTGCGAGAACACTCATATAAGATTATTATATGGGAAAGATGGAGCTCAACTGTATAAATTGTCAAAGCAGGGATAGAAGTCTCTTCCATTGTATGGATGATTCATTTTTAGACAAAATATCCTCTGAAAAAGAAGGAATGGCCATGAAAAAAGGCACAATTCTTTTTAAAGCTGGAGACCCCGCAAATACATTTTATTGTATCAAATCAGGCTTGGTGCGTTCATATCGTCTGAGCGGGCAAGGAAAGGAACAAACCTTTCGAATTAAAACAACGGGTGATTGGGTGGGCTGTAGGGATGTTATATTGTCTGACATCTACTACTACGCTGCAGTGTGCATGAACGACGTACAGGCGTGTGCTTTTCCAAAATCTGTAATCAATGAGTTAAATACCGATCCTATATTTCAACATGAGCTGCTTGTCCAAATGGCTAAGTTTTGGCGTGATTCCGAAACTCAAATTTACTCCCTTGGAACCAAACAAATTCATAGCAAACTTGCCGAATTTTTAATCACTTTTTATAAATCTAACAATTGCCAAGAAGAAGTAACACTAACAGTAACACGGGAAATCATTGCGTCCTTCATAGGCACCACTACTGAGTCCGTAATACGAGCTCTCTCCGATTTCAAAGCAAGAGAATGGATAGACATAGATAAAAATAAAATTTTATTTAAAAATGTAAATGCTATCCAATCAATTGCAGAAATAAATGAGCACATGATTAGCTATTAAAATTCTTATTTTCTTTATTATGTTTCTCTAAGTATAACTCTACTTACCGTTTTCATGAAAACTTTTTTTCAATCTCTTGTATTTCGTATCTTAAAATTCAATATTTTTATTGACTATTTTAAAAACTAAGAAACACTTTGTAGATTGAATGGAGTAACTTCATGAATTCTACAAATACTATTATTATTGGGGCTGGTGCAGCTGGGCTTTCTACTTCAGCATTTTTGGGTAAAGAGAAAATTCCCTATATCCTCCTCGAAAGGGATGGTGGTGTAGGGTCTTCATGGAGACGGCACTATGATAGGCTGCATCTACATACGGTAAAAACATATTCCCACTTACCCATGTTGCCCTTTCCCAGTTCTTTTCCAAAATATGTCCCCAGAGAATCCCTGATTTCCTATATGGAACTCTATGCAGAAAAGTTTCATATCAATCCCATCTATCATACAACCGTTACAAAAATAGAAAAAGTAGATTCCCAATGGACGGTTACAACCAAAGACAGTAGTTATACATCAGAAAATATTGTAATAGCTACAGGATACAACCATACTCCCCATATCCCCGAATGGAAAGGCTTCAAAGAGTACAAAGGAGAGTTTTCCCATAGCAGGGAGTACAAAAATGGAACCAACTATAGAGGAAAAAAAGTCCTTGTAGTGGGTGCTGGTAATACAGGTGCTGAAGTTGCACTAGATCTCTATGAATATGGAGCGCAGCCATCCATTTGCATCCGGGGACCTTTGCGAGTTGTACCACGAGATTTATTTGGTGTGCCTACCCAAATCTCAGCTCTCATGTTAAATACTCTTCCTCTGAGCATTGCAGACCAAATCTCTCAATTTTTATTATTTTTAGCAGTTCCCGATCTCTCGGAATTTGGAATCAAGCCACCCGACTATGGATCCCTAAGACAGGTTAAAGAAGAAGAAAAAATTCCATTGATAGATATTGGAACAATAGATTTAATTAGAAAACGTATCATACATGTTGTTCCAGGAATCGCTGAATTTCTAGAAAATGAAGTTTTATTTGAAAACGGATCAAAAGATAAATTTGATAGTGTAGTACTCTGTACGGGATATAAACCCAATTTGCATTCATTTTTTCCCTCAACATACAATCTCTTTGATAAAAAGGGTTATCCAATAAAAAAAGGGGAAGAATTAGAAAAAGGACTTTATTTTGCAGGCTTTAATAACCATATCACAGGTTTTTTACACTATATAGGAATTGAGGCGGAAAGAATTTCCAACCATATCATTTCCAATTATAGGAATCAAAAATGAATATTCTAAAGCATTGGCATCCTGTTCTAAAAACTGGTGAATTGGGAGATTCACCAAAGAGTATTACAATTGATGGACAAGAACTAGTACTTTTTAGATCAAAAGATAAAATTGCAGGCTATTTTAATATTTGTCCTCATAGAAGAATGAAGTTAAGCAAAGGAAAAGTTGAAAATGGACGATTGGTGTGTCCATACCATTCTTGGAGTTTTGGCACGGATGGTTCATGCAATAAACCCAGTGGGGGTAGTTTAACCGTTCAAGAAAATCTCTTTGAGGCAAAAGAATACTTAGGTCTCATTTGGATCAAACTTCATAGCTCGAATCAATCATTTCCTGTGTTACACACTGAAGGTTATACATTTGTTTCTACCTCAGAGGGAAAGATTTCAGCTCCCCTAGAATTGGTTTTAGATAATTTTACTGAAGTTGAACATACTTCCAGTGTCCATGCTCTATTGGGGTACGACAAACAAAGCCTCTCCGAGGTAGAAGTAAAACTAGAAACAACTGATGAATCTGTAAGACTCTTCAACAAAGGGAAACAAAAACAATTGCATTTTTTACTAACTGATTTTCTGGGGATTAAAAAAGATGATGATTTTGTAGATGATTGGACAACATACTTTTCACCAGTACATACTGTCTATGATCAATATTGGATAAATCCCCAAACAGGAAAGGAGAGAGAAAACAAGCTTAGGATCTTTGTTTTCTTTGTTCCCGTAAATGCAAATACAACCAAGCTATTTGCTATCACATACTTAAAATATCAAATTTTAGGAAACTGGGGCTGGAATCTTCTACTGCCCCCCGCTTTAAGTCTTCTCACAGAATTAGAAATCAAACTAGATGTATCTATCCTTGAATCCCTGGCATCACATGAAGTATCACTCAAAGGCACCAAGTTAACAAAATTCGACAAAGCCCTCCAACAAAATCGAAATAGATTGGAAAAGATTTACAGGCAGGTAGACAGAACAACATAGTTTAGGGAGATTTCTACAGAGATGATACTTTAAAAGAGATGAATTGCCTTGGCAAATAGTCCCAAAACCAATGTAAGCACCAACCAGAGAAGTTTCTGAACTAGACTGAGTTGTTTGTCATTGGCTTTTATTTGGGTCTCAAGGTTTTCTCGGGTGGAAGATATTTGCATCTCTAAGTTCTTTCTAGTAAAATCTAATTTCTGATCCATTTTCTCAAACCCATGTTTCATGGTCTCGGCAAGAAGTCGTATTTCACTGCGAATGCCTTCATTTTCTTTTTGGATGGGTACAATGGACTCAGTCATCATTTTTTGTTCACTCCGTACTACCTTCGAGTCTATCCAGTTTTCAAAATCTGTCAAGACTGATTCCATGTCTGAATCACTTAGGTTTGCTTTGTTCAATGCTAGGATTAGGTTTTTCATTTGAGTTCTCCTGCATAGGATAGGTATAAAAAATGAGTTGATATGCTGAAAAAAAATTTCATTAGAGGAAAAAAAGTTATAAAAGAGAATCCTCCCTTCTTAGAATCTAAAAGTAGGGAGAGGAAAAATCAAAAGAGATGAATTGCCTTGGCGAATAATCCCAAAACCAATGTAAGCACTAGCCAAAGTAATTTCTGAACTAGACTGAGTTGTTTGTCATTGGCTTTGATTTGGGTTTCAAGGTTTTCTCGGGTGGATGATATTTGCATTTCTAAGTTTTTGCGGGTAAAATCCAGTTTTTGATCAATTCTTTGGAACCGCTCTTCCCATTTTTGATCCATCATTTCAAACCCATGCTTCATGGTTTCAGCAAGAATTCGTATCTCACTGCGAATGCCGTCATTTTCTTTTTGGATGGGCACAATAGACTCAGTCATCATTTTTTGTTCACTCCGTACTACTCTCGAGTCTATCCAGTTTTCAAAATCTGTCAAGACTGATTCCATGTCTGAATCACTTAGATTGGCTTTATTCAATGCAAGGATTAGGTTTTTCATTTTAATTCTCCTGCATAGATAGGTATGAAAAATGAACTAACATGTTGAAAAAAACTTTGGTTGGAAGAAAAAAGTTACAAAAGTAAATCCTCCCTTCTTAGAATCTAATAGAAGGGAGAGAAAAATCAGAAGAGATGAACTGCCTTAGCAAATAATCCTAAAACCAATGTAAGCACAAGCCAGAGAAGTTTCTGAACCAAGCTAAGTTGTTTGTCATTTGCTTTGATTTGGGTTTCTAGATTCTCTCGGGTGGATGCAATTTGTTGGTTGGTGGATGTAATTTGCATTTCTAAGTTCTTTCGAGTGGATGAGATTTCCATCTCTAGACTCTTTCGAGTAAAATCTAATTTTTGATCCATCCTTTCAAACCCATGTTTCATGGTTTCAGCTAAAATCCGTATTTCATTTCGGATGCCTTCATTTTCTTTTTGGATTGTTGCTATAGACTCGATTGTCATTTTCTGCTCACTCCGTACTACTTTCGAGTCTACCCAATTCTCAAAATCTGTCAAGACTGATTCCATGTCTGAATCACTTAGGTTTGCTTTGTTCAATGCGAGGATTAGGTTTTTCATTTGAGTTCTCCTGCATAGGATAGGTATAAAAAATGAACTAACATGTTGAAAAAAACTTTGTTTGAGGGAAAAAAGTAAATTTCATCCTAAACAAATCAAGGTATCCAAAAAATTAAGCATTACCCCTCTCCATCTCTGTTATTTTCACAGAGATGGAGAGGCGGTTTAAGCGGATAAATAAATCAACACGAATAAGTAGGGGTGAGGTACCCAAAAAATCAAACTTTACAAAAAATACCCTAAAAGTATAGTAACTGCCATGAAGTATTTCCTAATATTCCTAGTTTTGTTCAATATTGCCCTATTTCCAAAAGAGAAAAAATCCATTTATGTGTACAAGATCCTAACAAAAAACACAAAGGATCCCAATTTTGAGTCCAAGTTTCGCAACAAGATGACAGAGATTTTACTCAAGGACTTCTCCGATTACAATCTCATGGATGACGATTCCATAGCAGGGCTCAAGGCTAAGCTAGAGAAATCCAAGATGTTTGGATGCAACGAGGAAGCCTGTATGCGGGAGATTTCAAGGTCACTGAATGCGGATGAGGTGATCACGGGAAGCATAGAAGAGAACAATGGTAAGTTTAAATACAGTTTTAAAAACTCAGCCCGTGTGAAAAAGGGAGAGGAAAATCTCTCGATCAAGAGCCTCTCAGATGGGGAATTTTATTTGAACCAATGGGAGTATTTCACAGGTGAGATAGTAAGAAAACTGATGAATCCGTCATACACCATGAACTACAAGGATGCTCCCTTGTTTGAAAATTTGGATGATTTTAACTATACCACAGTCAAGGATTTAAAAGAGATCAAGCTACCCGAGATAAAGGGTAACACATTAGACATTGTAAAACGTCTCAAAGAAGTCACCATAGCCGATGCGGATACAGCCTACCAAAAAAAAGACTATCTTTTGAGTCTCAATGGATTTCGGGATGCAAGGGACGCTCTTAACAGTTTGTCCCCCGAAGACAAGATTAAAGCGGGGAACATGGCAACCGATATACAGAATCGAATCTATATGGTGGGAGATGCAATGTATGCAGAAAGACTAGGCGAACTGGAAATGTACTACAAAGAAAATTCTCCCATGAGCCTAAAGGCTGTGAAAAAGAGCAAGGGCTTGGATGGATGGTTGTATTTGTTTACAGACTATAGTAAGACATTGGAAGAGGGAGAGAGAAATCCTGTAACTGAAAAGCGAATTGCTAAGCGTAGTGTAGAACTCGCCGAGAGGAGATACCGACTTCTTATGGAAGAGGAAGAAAAATCGGGCGATGAAAAACTGGCATTGGGGAAGTATGACAGTGCTATTTCGTACTACGAGGATGCTTTGGATATTATAAAGAACTCGCAGGGGATTTTGGGAGAAAAGGAGAGTTCTAGTTTAGCGAAAAAGTTGGCAGATGCTAAGGCAGGGCGTTGGAATCCTGAGATGGATAAGCAATATGCCGAAATTGAAAAAAAATCCGAAGAATTATGGAAGGATGGTGAATATGCGGATTATATTGAGTATTTGAGAGAGAAAGTAAGTAAGCTAGAAGAACTCAAGGCTAAGGGTGGAAACAAGGTAGAATTGATTTCAAATACTACGGCAAAGGTCAACCAATATCCAGAGAGATTAAAAGCGGAAGAAAAATCTATATCCAATAAGATTTCTCTCTACTCGGATGCCGCTAAGGTAGATGAGTCATACATTAAAAAATTAGAACGGGAAAAGGAGAAAGATACTTTTCTAAAAAAAGAAATTTTTGAAAAAGAATTACCTGCATCATTTACAACTAAGTCAGGTATCAAGTTTACGAAGATTTTAAAGAAAGATGGAAAACCTGTCTATGTATCTGACAGAATCCGCCCTAATAAAGTTGACTCTTGGTATTTTGCCCGCGATTATGCAGAGAAGTTAAACAAAGAAGAAAATTGTCCCGATTGCTATCGATTGCCGTATGTGGATGAGATTGTGAATTTGAAGGCAGAGCCTGGGAAATGGCGTGATGGAAGCAGTCAAGAATATGAAGGATTGTGGTTAAAAAGTTGGAGCCCTGCTTGGTTAGGTATGACAATGGGGAATATAATGCTTGGTTTTTATACATTCGACTTTATCCACGATGTTATCTTTCATCCTATAACGTGGCAATCGTATGTGTATCCAATTTCACCTGACGGCGTGTATGCTTCCCGTGGGGGCTCCTGGGATAGCGATGATCGCTTTATCCGCTCTGCCTCTCGCCTCAATAACGGCGGGAGCGACTCCGACGGTTTTCGTTTGGTCCGCCCCCTTCGTTAAGGGGTAGTTGGGTATGAAAGTGTATAGTCTTGGAATCTGAAACTCTCTACGGTATGGGGGAGAAACGTTAGCTATTGAAAAGGATAGTTTTAACAAAAATCTGGAAAATCGGGAAGGGGGATTCGGTATGTGTATCACCTCACCCCCAATTGGATTTCTTTGTGATATTTTTTTGACTTGACCCCTCTCTCCACTTCGTGATGGGGATACAAAGTAGAGAGGGGGTGATTTGATTGGTAAATAAGTACATATAATCGTATAG
>Ga0209550_10003605_pt1 | contig 14734 bp, 6 predicted proteins | sample LauGreSuBDMM15SN_2_FD_187567 | JGI IMG/M metagenome (GOLD analysis project Ga0209550, IMG submission 187567) | Freshwater lake microbial communities from Lake Michigan, USA - Su13.BD.MM15.SN (SPAdes) (version 5) | ecosystem: Environmental > Aquatic > Freshwater > Lake | place: Lake Michigan, USA...
GGGTTTAAGATCTAACTTCTTACACGTCGTCCCATTCCGTATATATCCTGCAGGACATGCCTCGTAACAAGTAGGTGTTCCCGTTTCGCATGTATTATTCGCTGTAACTTTCGAACACGCCGTCACATCAGGTGCATCATAGCCTGTAGGACACGTGAAGTTCACATTCACTTTCGCTGTGGAAGTCTTGTCCGTGGGTGCATAGTTACAGTATGTGCTAGTTCCATATGTTCCTGTTGGGCATATTGACAGACACGTTGAGTTTAACTTTAAGATATAGCCAGCCTCGCACTGAGGCGCTTGATTCCATCTCCCACCAAACCAAACGATATCTGTATATGCATTAGACGGTTTCACACCATAACAAATGGCTCCCCTCTTTCCTGTTCCACCTGCCTGTTTAGGAACGACCGTCGTTGCACTTCCAGCCGCATATGATATCTGTCCAATATTAGTCTCATCATCCGCAATCCAGCCCCATACGGGCCCTGTCCACCCATTCCATGCGCCTCCTGCCGCCTGGGCATCACCTACTTGCTTATAGTTCGCAAGATTACATCCATAGCTCTCACATTTTGCCTGGGCCTCTAACTGTGTAAACGATCCACTTACAGCAAAAGCTTCCGATAAAGGGGCCGTGCTCGATTCAGTACCATCAACAATAGAAACACATTTCGCTCCAGGTTTAAAGTTTGCTTGGTAGGTCCACCCACAGGTATGCGTGAGATCAGGAATGGCATTTGGCGGATTAACCGTCCTAGTTGTAGGATTTTTAAAACATTGCGTTTCACCCTCTATATATTCAAGAGGACACTCGCTCACACACTTGTTTCCAGATAGCTTGTAGCCAGCCTCACATGTCGCATTTCCAGCGCTTCTTTCCGAAAAAACGGTCGATGTTATCGGGTAAAAACTGTCCACATAGACCATGTTCCCGCTGAGTTGTGACCATGTTGCATTCGTATGACTGGGCGAATACCACATATTATTATCCGTGCCGATCGCGAAGATATTTTTATTCTTTAAACTCATCTGCTTCACATCCTTCCCTTTAAGCTCCGTCCATGTTGGATTGGCCACATTGGTCGCAGACCAGAGTTTATTACCCGTTGTCAATACCACTACCGAGTTAGTATCGTACGAAACCTGTGACATCGGAGTCCCGCTCATAGATCTAGTGACATCCGACCAACTCCATTGCGAAGCGGTGATATTCGGGCAATAATAGATCTTATTATCGGTTCCGATTGCATAGGCAGACCCTACAGAAATATCTATCCATTTGAAGGGAACAGGTGGAGTAAGCATAGTAAAAAGGGGCGTGGACACCGTGACATCTGATATATATCCCACGGAGTTACCTATGACAGCTGCAACTTTGGGATAATCGAATGAAACATGCGTGTTGGAATCCGTGCTGGAACCGATCTGTGTCCATGTAAAGGGCATACTTGGTTTATCCCTACCGTAAAAGATCTTGTTCAAAGAGTTGACCCCTACAAACTGGCCTAACGATCCCGCAACTTGCTTCATAGTTCCATTTATTTTCGACCAGTTTGGCGAGTTCGTGAGACCAGAGTTTGCAATATAAATGTTTCCATCTTTGTCAATACCGCTCAGGAGAAGTGTAGAAGTCCCTGACTGGAATCCTTCAACACTATGTGATAGCCAGAGTCCTGCTATAAATAGAATGACTCCGATTATAAGTATGTATACGTATATATTTTTCATACCCCTTCCTATCCTTACGAGTCAAATTAGCTATCATCTTCTTCCACAGCCTTCAGCCGACGAATCAGGGTCTCACAGCAACTCTCCCATGTATATGTCATCACCTTCTCCTTCGCGGCCTTCCCGTGGGCCTCCCGCTTCGAGCTATTCAAGACATACTCCTCCATCGCCAGACAGACATCATGAGGATTACAGGCCATTGCCTCTCCTCCTACAGGGCTGAAGGTCGTAGGTAGATAGTAGCGGTGACTTGGCTTCACCAAGGATGAGTTGTCGGGCGTACAGAACTCCTTGTATCCACCAATATCCGGGACGACCTGTGGGACGCCGACACCCATCTGTTCGAACTGACAGAGACCCCAGCCCTCCCCATCGGCAGTCGAAATGCCCACATCCGCTGCATTGTAGAACATGTTGATCTCGTCATCCTTGAAGGCCATATTCTGTGCCGTAATAATGAGGCGAGTGGCGAACTGCTCGATAGGAACTCCACGAAGAGTCAGCTCTCGGGCAAACAGCTCAAAGAGGGGATAGCCACCCTTCTCACCACGATCACAGATACACAGCAAATACAGAGGCTTTGTGGGATACTTCACGAGCAGCTCCACGAAGGCCATTATCAGAATATCGTGACGCTTTCGCGGTTGGTTGCGATTCAGATTCAAGAAAAGGAAGACATCGGTGGGCAGAGACAACTGCTTTCGCGCCAACTCCTTCGGCACAGGGAAGAACTGCTTGCTGAATCCGTGACAGAGGACATCCACAGGGCGTGTGATCCCCTGGTCCTTCAGGCACTTTTTCCAATAGGGTGTGAAGGCGAACACCCGATCTGAGTCCCTATTGAGAATGTCAAGGAACATCTGGTTCTGCATCGTGTACACTTGGTCACAGTAGACCCAGATCTTGAAATTCCTGGGAATTCCCGATTTGCGAATGGCCTCAATATAGTGTGCCACGACGGCCAAGTCATTATAGAGAATCACGACCTTGGGCTTCTTGCGGCGGATGACTTCGGGCAGCAGATTATAGCCGAATCCCTGTTGGACGGGTTTTTCCAAAGATACCACATCAATCACGTCAACACCTGTGGGATATTGCCTATAGGTGCTGGAGAGATCGTGGAACTTCTGGATACCGTAATGCGTGAGCTCGAGCCAGGGCTGCTTGGCGAGCTCCGTAAGAATACCGTGGGAGACTTTTGAATATCCGGTGAACTGATGGACGTGCGTGCTCACCAGGAGGACACCGAGCTTGTCAGTCGCAGGAGGAGTGAACATGGATCCGAATCCAATCGTCGACAGAGTTAGATCCTTCTTGGTTGAAAGAAGGGTCTCCAGATTTTTCAAATACTCAGGGAGTTCGCCGCTCATTCTGTTATTGTTATTGCGCGCCAACTTTAGACCAGGCCTTCACGTCGTCCTGTAGTTCCTTTCGCCACTCGATCCATGAAGTGAGCACCTTGACCCGATAGACTTCCATCATTTCAATATTCTCCTGTAGATGTTTTACGAACTTTGCGGCATCCTCCCAGCTTTTGTGTGGAAGAATCTGGATGTGTTCCATGATGAAATCCACCCAGTCCTTGTTCTCGTCTGTCGACACGATTAGTGGTATGCAGCCACACTCCAGGGCTTCGTAGAAACGGAAGGTCTCGGGATTTACGCCCTCGGGGCATGGTACGAAGACCGTGTCCATGAGGGCGGAAGTGTAGGCCTCGCTACCCAATGCATATGAGTCGTTCCAGTCCTTGAAGAACTGGACCTTGTATGCGCCGGAAATGTCATAGAGGGGTTGTAGGAGATTCTTGCGATTATTCCAGTCGGTCCCGAAGAAGGACCAGGTGAGAGAACGGAAAGGGAGGCGGGGCGTTGCGGTCAGCATGTTTTTTGGACCATCCCTCAGAGTCCAGTGATAGCCGAGAGGGATAGTGGTGGCCTTTTCTGGGAGATCGGGGCGTTGATAGAAGCGGAGAACACTCAGGCAGCCGCTGAGGTCGTAGGAACTAATGTCATCACCCGCGAGTTCGTCACTCATGTGAAGAATGCTGAATGTCGCGCCGTGATCATTCCATTTATCCATGATTGTGGTGGCTTTCGCAATGTAGGGGCGCTGGATGATGAAGATGGGGGAATCAGTGGGATGAGGATCATCAAACTCCACAGGCTCGATCACGAACGTGCTTGGTCGGCCGAAGAGTTCTTGGAGCCACGCCCCCTCATAGAGGTGCGATATGTCGAGCTTTTGGTCGGAGATGGCGACAAAACGGCGATTAAGTTGATTACCATCCTTTTTGGGCCCAGGGGGCTGAGCAAGTTGTACCACAGCAGGGCTTGCAGCCACCACTTTTGGAGCTAAAGCTATAGGCAAAGGCACAGCTTTTGGAGCTAAAGCTATAGGCAAAGGCACAGCTTTTGGAGATAAAGCTATAGGCAAAGGCACAGCTTTTGGAGATAAAGCTATAGGCAAAGGCACAGCTTTTGTAGCCCGCACTTCGGTCAGCGCATTCAAAATATCAAGCTCTCCTGTGATTTTCTCAGGCACCACGAATCGCTCATCGTTATTCCACAGATCGCTATCGAATCCATCAATACGACTGAAATCATTGAACTGGCTATTTGCGTACTTAGGGTCGTCGTCCTGGTAGCAGCCCGCAATCATAGGATTGAACACATATGCCTTCAGAGTATCTACAGGGTTACAGAGGACATGGTCGGCGCTCGTCCAGAAACCGTCATGCTCTTCGAGAAGCTTCACAACCTTTGCAGCACCGGCCCTCGTCAAGATATAGGCATAGGCGCAGAAGTGGAAATATCGCGTAGGAGTCTTCTGACCCCACATCATGTTCTCCTTCACACGGCAAAAGTGGTCATTCACGCGCTCTTTCAGGCCCTCAAATGCGGCCCTATTGGGTGGAAGAACGCCGCCGAGATAGATGATATCATAGTCATCGGGAATGTCATCGACCGCTGATTTCCAGACGGTCTCCCAATCGGGTAGGAGTTTGACATCATCCTCCATGATCAAATAGTTTTTGATATCGGGCCGTTCCTGTGCCAGCTTACACCAAAGGCCGAGATGGCTCATTGCACATCCAGTGACGGCCTTTTTCCAGAAAAAGTCGTTGGGCTTCAAAAGTCTCTGAAGGGCCGGGGTGAGTTCGAGGGCGCGCCCATCCACAGCATCCCAGCGTTCCACCCGATCCTTCAGGGCCGGACAGAGCCGCTCCATCCGATCCGCTCTACGGGCCAGATTAATGACGTAGGCCTCGCTAATCCCTCCCGTGAAGGGGACACTCACTTGGAAGTTGCCTCGGTGAATATAGACTGCCCGACCACTTGTAAAGGTCTTCCGCAAACTATTGGAACACTGTACCTTATCGAGGGGATAACGCGAAATGGATGCCCGAAGAGAGAGGATACTCAGAATACTTTGGTCATGGCGATGGCCGAAGGGTTTACCATTATCGGTACCGGCCCATTTGGACCCGACCAAGATTTTGCGGTCTTTAGAAAGTTCCATCGCCTGTTTGAAAAGATCCGTGGCTCCTGCTCGAAAGAGGATAGTAGCGGCCTGTATTTGTTGGGTGGCAAGTTCGGCCTCGGTGACTTTTAGGGCGGAACAGAAATCTGGAGAACACCATCGCTTGTTTTCCTCCCTGGGGTCTTCGAGAAAGGATAGGCCAGTTGTTTGCGCCTGAAGCATCCATTCTTTTGGCCAGCGACAGAGGAACGCCCCTGCATCAGCATAGAACACCATTTTCCCGGCGAGAGCCTTGCATCCAGATATTTCATTCAGGATCCAGAGCTTCCATCCGAAATGTTGGGAATCCCAGAAATCCGCAAAGCCCAATGGCTCCTTGTCTGGGACATTCTCGAATGTGGCAAAGGGGAACTTTTGCTTGAGAGCGGCCCCAGTATCCTCCGGCACATCTGAGGAAAGAAAGACGATTGCTTTCAAATCCGGCATGGCGCCCACTTGGGTTGTGATAGACACGAGCCAGTGCTGGAGGGATGGGAGATACTTGCGAGTGGCGTATGTCACCATAAGGGGCGTTTCTATGGCAACAGGAGCAACAGGAGTCACAGCAACAGGAGCTGAAACCACAGCAGTCACGGCCTCGTCGCCAATCACCTCCGGGGCAGAGTTCGTGTCGAAACCACCCAGGGCGAAGATACGCTTCGCACATTCCGCCATCGTGCGTTGGGCCCAGGAAACACGGTAGGGGTCGAGGGCAGGAACGGCGAAACGCTTGAGCCATTCGGAGTCGTCTTCGTCTACACGTCGGACGGCCTCAACCAGTTCCTCGGGACTCTTGAAGTTCTGTGCATGGATACAGCCGGCCTTATTGAACTCGCGCTCGAACCTGGGATCGCCCCAATAGATTGGGATACAGCCGGCGGCCTTTGCATGGAGATACTTTTCTGTGAGATAGCCTGGGGCGGAGTTGTTTTCGTAGGTGATGCAGAACTTGTAGTCCTTTAGGAAATCGAGCTTCTTCAGTTCACCGCCGCCTCCACCAGTGCCGGCAAAGATGTCTGGGCCGATATTGTTGAAAAGACGACCGGCGGAATCGACTCTCTTGTATTCGGATAACCAGTGGAAGGCGGAGTTGCGCACTGGATTTCCGGGATTCGTGACAACGAACGCGCAGAACTTCTTCTTTTGGGATAGTTCGGAGGCGAAGACTTTCGTACAGCGCTCTAAGGGGATGGGCTTGGGATTCACAATGCGCTCAGGATCTGCCCCGAACCAGTCGATTTCCAGAATCCAGAGAGGAAAACGGAGATACTTGTCATCGGTCATATCGATGTGGTGGAAGCCGAGATTGAGGGCTACATCTGGGACTGGGTTAGTGTTTTCTCCTGTGAAGTGTATCTTGGGCTGCTGGACAGGAAGCGTTTTCCACATGTTGCCGAAGGGCCCGAAAATGACGACGGATGAATCTGGCGTGGCGGGACCACCGATCACTTCCACACCGAGCTTTCTACCGGCGGCGGATAACATGAGGATGAAGAAGTTGTATTCGGGTACGAAATTCTCCCACATGTCACAGAAACCTACACGGAGTGTTTTGACAGAAACAGGCAGAGGAGCAGGAACTACAGGAACGCTTACCCCCAGTTTGTTCAAAGCATCCGACCACCCACCTTTCACACGGGGTGATAACGATGTGAACGTTGTAATAAGTTTCAGTGTAACTTCTTTCAGTGATTCAGGTTTAAACATACCCTCTAGAGCTACGAGATCTTTCTCCATCTTATGCATAGCATCTGCTGCCTCCCCCACGTGATTATCTGAATAATAATAGTTCTCGAGACCGCAGCCTATATCGCGTAGCATAGGAGAGTTGTGAACGAGTGGTACCCCTGCCCATGCAATATCCAACAGCATTGGGCGAATCACCGAGAAACGCATGTGAGAAAGTACGCAGCTCAAGGGCTCTTTTGACCACTCTACACATCTCTGCCGACCGACAAACTCTCCACTCAGTCCTACCTCGGGATCGGAACAATGGCGCACAATGTTATCGAGGAAGAACTTGCTCTTCACAATCACATCCGTATTATGGGCCTTCCAGTTACCGATATTACTTCCGCGTCGTTTCGCCTCTCGTAGAATAACTAGGGGGAGTGTTGCAGAGCTTGCATTGGTCGTATTCGTCTCGGCAATATGTACATTCCATGGAGGCATTTTTGCCTCCTTGTCGAGGCCTTTGAGGAAGGAGGCAGTGGAATCGAGCCAATGAGGGAGCTTCATCTCCTGTTGATGCGTGTTGGCGATGGAGGCGGTCCAGAGGAAGGGTACGACACGGACAGGGACACGGGACAAGAGTTCTACGACCTGTACTGCACCCTCCTCTATTGTGGCGGAATCCATCATCCAGATTTCTTTCATACCCTCTAACTCCCGCTTAGGGGTGGCCATGGTAGGAAAAAGACTCGCCTCCAGTTCTTGTAGAATAAATGGCTTTCGTATGATCCAGACAGATTGGCTCGCCACTTTTTGCCGCTTCTCGGTCGTCAGGACAAGGCGATCAATCTCAAAGATGAGGTCATAGCCAGTGGCGTCGGACACCGAAACCATCTTCCACGATTTCTCGAGAGTCTTACAATCGTCCCACCAACCTAGTTTTTCTCCAACCTGTATAAACTCCACATCGTGGCCGAGCATGCGCATCAGCTCCGCAACAGCCAGAGATGTATTTGTCAGGCCCGAGCTGAACATGGAATGCTGGGCTAGCGTAAGAACTCCTATACGCATCTTGTCTTATAAGATGCGTGAAGAAGGTTTTAAACCTTATTTGTCCGAGTGCTTTTAGACGTAGGTCCTGTTATTCCTCATCGTATGGTTTCGTCCGAACCTTCTGTTGTTCCTTGACCTTGATCGAAATCGTGATATTCCCATAGGTTTTTCCTTTATTTTTGATCGCCCCCTTGTATTTGATACAGGACTCGATCTTAAATTATACCTAGTGGGCGTCATGGGTACTTTATCAACCACAACTCTAGGAGGCGTCACAGATCTAGCCTTCACATGTACGATTTCATTCGTAGGGTTTTTGGTGTCGCGCTCATTGAGAAATATGAGTGAAAACTCCGCTTCGTAGAGTGCTTGATAATACTCCAAGGCGAGTAAATGGGCCTCCTTTGTTACGGGTGCATGCATCAGTCCCTTTATTTCCGTGATAAACCATTCTATATCGGGAGTAACGAGGTTAAATATACAGAAATCATTTCGTGCGCTATACGCCATCTTAATAATCTGTAGGAGCTCCATAAAGTGAGCATCGTAATAGTGGGAGTTTCCATCCACGTCATAGACCATATCGAATCCCAGTTTCCCAAAAGGGGCTCGTATCTTTTCCATGGTCTTGCCCTCAAAAAATGTCTTAAATCTCGCAGCAGGAATACCAAGTGCCAGGGCGTAAGCGTAACCTATATACATAAGTTCATACAGATTTGTCAGACAGAAAAATGGGATGAATCCAGGAACATCCTTATTGGCAGAAAACACTGCAGTGAGCTCTTCAATATCTACGTTGGATCCACCAGACATTTCAAAGAATGGCTTTTCTTCATCGTCACGCTTAATCTGCCTGTATATTCCTATCCACGCGTCGTCACCAAATATTTTCGGATAGTCTTCTTCTGTTATATCATTCTTACTCTGGATTTTTCTGTAGAGGTATTCAAGATTAATGGGTATTTTCAACCTATTATCTTTCCACTTTGGGTTGATACCTTGATAAGAACTCCCTTTGAAGACTATTCGGCTCTTAGTTTCACTCACAAGACCTATTTTTATAAATGGCGAGTCCATCATCTGTTTTTCTATCCAATGAGTGTACCGTTTCATATCATCTCCTGTGGGGCTTACTTCGTGTTCTTCAGCTGCCTTCATATCCATCTTAAGTTTCAAGACCAATCGTTCAACGAGTGTTTCCCCGATATAGTTAAGTTCTTTCTTTTGACTGGAAGTAGGTTCTATTTCTTCTATTCCTGTCATTATGATTTCCACCTCATCCTTAAGGATTACATCACAGAATCTTTTAACTTCATTAATCACTGAAATATTCTTCGTCTTCAGTGCCTCTATGCGGGTTTTCTTGAATCTCGCAACGCGCATATCCTTCTTTTCTTTATTTTCTTCAACCAGAAATAACGTAGGCACTCCAGCATGTGTATGAATACAGGATATATCGTTTATGAGACAGCGCATCCATAATATTTTATCGATAGTAATCAAGGCCGTATCATCTTTATTGAGCTGTAACGGCCCATCCATACTTTCAATCATAATCTGCTTCAACCATGCCGCCTGTATGGTATCTCCAAGCGCTTTTGCGACTACGTACATCTTTATTTCATCCAACTTTTCAGGATTGTTCAAGTTATCTCTTATGAAAGTATTCTTTGAGTAGTTTCCCTTGAAAACATTATCTAGGGCGGTGAATGTTTGTTTGTTGAAGGTATATGTTTTATCCTTATATCCTTCTATAGGCGTATCGATCTTAATCCCATATATAGTCTCAAGAGGTTTACGAAACTTTATATCTGTTACTGCATTTAACAAATCTAAATCCTTCAATAGGTCTTTTGACAACGAGGATGCCTTTTTAATAGCATTATTGTCATTATATACAGGTTTATGATTCTTAGTTCTCAATCCAGGATCAAGAATAGAGCCAGGTGTTGTTATAAGTGTATGTTTAATAAAGAACTTATCACCTTTCGCTCCACTATCATACGCAATATTCATATGGTTTCTACGTAAGTCATTGCCATTTCCATCAAACCTCAAGCTAAGTAGTTGTTCTTTGACAACTTCATTTAGACTAAATGCAGGTTCAATTCTTGTATAGAGCTTATCAAAGTTAATATTGTAAATCCCTACAAAAAGCTGGGAACTCCTATCTAACTTTTTAAAGTTGAAAAGGGGCGCCAGGACTCTCTCCTTCAGGAAATCCTCGTGTTGTGCAGTTAAGATTCGTGGCATGTTACTAGGCGTGAAATAGGCATCCTTTCCAATATCTGTGCAGTTTAAAAGCCTATTAAACTGCTGTAATATACTTTCTTTCTCCACCTCCATCTTACTTACTAGGGACATTTTCTATGATTCTACCCCATGCAGCGTGGATTGCGGGATTATATGGCGAATACTTCCAAGTCAGTAGCGCTGCATGAGCCTTATACGTAGCCAGCCGTTCCTCGTGCCGCGTCCTCGCAGCTTCTACGAGTTCCGCTGCGGTTGCCAGATCCGCTCCGTTATAGCCATACCCAAACTCAATCCAGCTCGGTGAGTTATGTAGAACCGGGAAACCAGTATATAACAGTTCCAGTGTCATGTAGTTGAACTCATTATTATAGTTGTGGAGCACAAAGGTCGCGGTGGGCCATTGTTTCAGAGTACTCACAATATCGCGCCGCCCCGTTATTTCCACCTTCCCATCTTTGAACAGATCAAGATAGGGTTTCACGTTTTCCACGAAATGAGGCACCATCATCAGTCGCTCTCCGTTTGCGAGGATCACCTTCCCCTTCCACGATTTATGCGTCCTGTACCACTTCTCCAGAATCATCAGCGGCACCAGAGAACATTTCTGGAAACTGATATTCGGCTCCATGATGACAAAGATCTCCTCTTCGGAACTTGCGGGAGCTCGCCAACTTATTTGATCTGTCCCGTCGCGCGTAAGTATATTGGGATCCCAGACATAGGGTGCAATCAGAGTTTCCAACCCCCCTTTCACGGGCACATGATTCACATAGCTTGCATACTCGGCGTGTTGCCCATAGTGCGGTGAGACGAGGATAGCATCATTTTCACCGACGACGTGATGGGCGAAGTTATGATTCGTCACAAAGATCGGTGTTTCCACATCTATATTCAGGATGTTTCCGAGATAGACCTTCAGGAGTCGCCCACCGATCATCTTTACGAACTGTCTGACAAGCGGATCCATACTCATACCGATCTCAATCATTGCCGCGACATTTGACATTGGCTGTTTCAAGATATCCTCCGTGACGATCATACGACATTTGTGCAGAGTTTCAGGGATGTTTTTGAGCTTCTTGGGCTTCTCATGGACGAGTAAAATGGGGGCGTAGCCCATGGCGTCAAACATCTTGTAGAAGATGAACACGTTCTGAAAGAGGCCGTTTGCATGTATATTGTCCTCCGTGATGGTGGCCGTACTTAGAAGAATAATCTTTCGATCCGTTATAGATTTAAGAGAAGTTATTTGGCAGCCCCACGGCTTCAAATCCGAACATGGATCGCCGAATGTATCTGTTCGACCAGGGGCCAGCATCTCTAAATCATTTCGTGCGGCGCGTTTATACCACTAGGGGATGGGGTTGCCGCCGTTCAAGCTAACAAGGAGGGATGCCATCCTATCGATGGCGGAGCTGACAGTTGTAGGTGCTGTGCCAGCCCAGTTAGCAGAGACGGCACTATAGTTGCCCGGACCAGCTGGTCCTGTGGGGCCTGTCGAGCCCCCAGAGAGCGTGATTCCTCCAACACTCAGGCCACCCGTGGGCCCAATATTGATCGGATCTGTCACCGTGATCAGCCCCTGATTGTAGGAGCTCAGTGTATTCGCGAAAATCTGTTTCTGGTCAACATTCACCATTTGCTCAATCTGGCCTATCTTCGTATTCAGCGTATCAAAGGGTGATAAGCCCGAAGCCGTAGTGACCGTGTTTTGTAGCTCGATAATGTTCACGACGAACTGATTCGCTGCTCCCGTTGTCGCCATACTATTCATGCACCCGTCTTCTATTCGATCAAACGACCCGCAACCTTTTCAGACACATCGATAGATAGATGGCTTCTCCTGTCGTCGTCAATGGAGATACATCACTTGTTTTGATAGATACATCGGTCTTGACCGCAAATCAGTCAGCCGTTGTCATTCTCTCTACGATTAACTATCCCGGTCGTACTGTCACGATTCGTGATAGTCTGGGTCATCTCTCCTCGCCGCAAACTATCATCGTTTCCACGCAACAGGGGGTCCGCTTCGCCGATGGAAATTCAAGTATTGTGATGACACAGCCCTATGCCTTTCTCACCGTAACGAGCCGTGATCCGACCTCCTGGAACTTGAAGAACTCCTTCGCCTTTCCCCAGAATCAGACAATCGCGAATGCCGCTGCTCTCACCACAAGTTCTGTCGTAACATCCAATGTATACGCCTACAACTTTGTAAGTACGCCCTATCTCAATGCACAGAGCTTCAATTCGATTTCATCGTACGTCACAGGCCCCAGCTATACCAGCAGTCTACTCGTTGGACCACCCTATACGACCATGATTACCGATCCTGGATACTCCTTGTATGTCCAGGGCAACTTTAAGAATCTGGGAACGTTCGATGTCGAAGGCGGTACAAATCTGCGCGGTACCGTGAGCACGGGCAGTAATCTTAATGTTATCGGAAATATCTCAACCTTGGGAAGTTTCGGCGCACGTGGTGATATTATGACGCTTGGAAATATTTTTGCCTCTAACGGCATACTTGTTACAAACAGTCTGACGGTTGCTTCAGGGACTAATATTGGCGGCTCTGCTACGTTCGGAAACTCTCTCTTCGTTGGATCCAATGTTACTCTACAAGGTTCAGTGACCGCCAGCTATTTCACCACGAGTTCTCTCCAGGTGACAAGTTCCATCAACCTACAGGAAAAATACATTGCCTACCGGCCCTATGATCTTCTCTTTTCTGACCCAATCACAGTTCCTGGAATCAGCACGCAGAACATTACCGCCTCCAATGCGATCACCACGAGTAATCTCACCGTGTATAACTCTATTGACGCTACACAGGTATCATCCATTCTTTTGAGCTCTGCCGTCATCACGAATCCTGGAGGAACTCTCTCTCTTTCCAGTATTACCGCGAATACGGTCAATATCGCGAATACGGTAAGCACGAACGTAATACAGACTTCTTCTATTACAGGTTCCACGCTGTATCTGACAGGAAATATTAACGCGGGCGGTGCAGGATATCTCAACATAGGAAATCTTATCGCCAGCACGATAAGCACGAATATTCTTTCTGTGGAAACAATTTATGCAAATATCTTCAACACGGAGAATCTTGCTGTTAATAGTCTTCTTGTGGGATCCGATCTCATTGCGGATAACGTATCCAGCTTCAGCGCTTCCAATGTTTTCATAAATAACGCGGGAGGTAGCATCTCTACTGGCTCATTGAGTACTGGATCACTCATCACAAGCACTCTCACCAATCTTTCGGGACAATATCTGACTGCGGGTGGGCCTCTTCGGTTCGTAGCGCCCAATGTGAGCATGGATTCATTGGCGGTGAGTTCCATCACTGCAAACACTGTCGTAACAAGCACTGTCACCGCAAGCCGCTTTACGCTGGGCACAGCCCCTACCCCAGGCAACGCACCTTTTTTCACCGCCGAGAATACGTATCCAAGCACCAATGTCTTAATAACAGGAGGGCCTGGCGATTTCCTCACTCCCTTCTTTCTAAGCAATGTCACGCCTCCTGGAACACTTCCTGGGACCCCTTACGCGGTGGATGCCTCTTTCAGCCTCAACTTTGTCGGCCCTCAGATTCCTGGGTATTTCGCAACCATCCTCGGACTCACCCTCTTTCCAAACGGAGAGGCGAGTTCGCAAATCACGATCCGCACTTACAACGATTCCAACGCCGTCGTATCACTCTATGGATTATTCGGGTCTAATCAGTCCTATAGTACTCCACCTAATACGGGAGGAATCCCAGTACCTGGTGGGGCCATGCCGAGTTCATTCATTCATGTCACGGGAACTATGTATGGGGGAAGCGCCTTCAGCCTACAGTTTCTTTCGAGATCCAATGATAACTATAGCGCGATTGATTCAAATATGAGTATCACGATCAATAATGGATCTCTTCGATGGCCCTACTATTTGAACGGGACAACCATCCAGAACTCGCTGAACGACATGTCGATTCGTTCCCTCTATTATTATGGATCTCTCAACTTTGCCTCGGATCCTACTCTCAAGGAGGACATTCACGATGCGGATCTGGAGAAGTGCTACCACGCAGTCGAAGAAATCCCTCTGAGACGCTTTAAATACATTGACGCCTATATGTCGACGTTTCAACAGAAGGATACTCATCGCCTCGGATTCATTGCAACAGATCTCGAGAAAGTCTTCCCGAAATCGATCACATATACACAACTCACAGAGATTCCTGGCTATGAATCCACCTTTCGAATGATCGACACCCAGCAGATTGAAATGGCTCATATAGGTGCAACGAAGGTCCTCATGGCGAAAGTCTCCACGCTCAGGAATGAAATTTCTGACCTGAAAAATCTTCTTGAACGGTAGCGACCCCAATGAGTGGGATTATTAACGAAAGCACCTCGGTAGTACAAATCTACTCCAGTGGTGGTTCCGAAATCGTCTATCTGTCGAGTACAACTATCCCGGGACAACTCGTCACCGTCGTGGATGCGACGGGATT
>Ga0209550_10003606_pt1 | contig 14732 bp, 9 predicted proteins | sample LauGreSuBDMM15SN_2_FD_187567 | JGI IMG/M metagenome (GOLD analysis project Ga0209550, IMG submission 187567) | Freshwater lake microbial communities from Lake Michigan, USA - Su13.BD.MM15.SN (SPAdes) (version 5) | ecosystem: Environmental > Aquatic > Freshwater > Lake | place: Lake Michigan, USA...
GTTGAAACACCATAGGGTAACTACCTGAGTAGTGAAACCCTCCCCCAAGGTCAAAATCTTGCGCCGTGGAGCTACAAGTAGAACTTATCAATATGTGAAGTTTGTTAAAAGTTTGATGACGCGTGGCCTGTTACAGCGTGCACTGACCCGAACCCTCACCGGCCCTCACTCAGTTTGCACTCAGTTGTGAAAGTGGTACTGCTCAAGCAGCCGGGTGAGCATCTCCGCCCACACGTGCGGCATCCCAGGGTAGCAGTATGCCTCGCACGCGCCGCGCGGATGTTGCCCGCCGGCTGCGGTCGGGATGAGTGCGTCCGCGCGCGTCGCAGACATGTGAGTCAGGTTGAGGATCGAGAGCTTGGCACGCGGAGCCCATTTTTGGAAGGCGGTGCGCCAGATGATCTCTGCATGCTTGATCTGCTCAGAATAGTACGCGTAGTCGTGGTACATGCCGAGGTACAGCTCGCCCGTGGCGTTCGCAACGCTGGGAGCGAGCGGAGAGGCGAGTTGCTCACAGCCGCGGGAGCCCGGCGGCGTGGTGACGAAGATGACGTGGCCAGTGAACAACGCGTTCCCAATGTGGCGTGCGATACTCTCGACGATGACAGGGTAGCGCACGCCAAACATGTCGCAGCCGTAGTTGGTGCTCGGGCTCAGATTGAGTGACTTGAACGGCTTGAAGGCGTCCGCGTCGCCCGCGGGCGTGCCGCAGCCTGCGAGGGCCGCTGGGTACGGATGCTGCTTCCACAGATGAGAGCCCATCGCTAGGACGAGCGTTCGCAACGGCTGCTCGGCGTCATGCGCGACCTTACGAGCAAAGGGGATGGTCCAATACATGTTGAAGAGCTGGTGGTGCGTGTTCGACTCGTACGGCAGCCCCGAAGGCGTCATCGGCGGACACGGCGTGATCGAGTCGGCGTGGGTCGCACCCGTGGCGCAAAGCGCGACCTGCTCGGGAGTCATCGGACGGAGCGTGTATGAGTTGACGAGCGTGTTGGTGTACTGGAACTCGGAGTGGACCGCGCCGTTCGTGTGCTGCTGGAAGGCGACGAACAGTTCGCTCAGAGGCGTGTCGCCCACGAAGAGGATGGGTCCCGCCGACTGCTCGATGCTTCCGGCGTACGCATGGAACATGGTCGGAGACACATGTGTCACGGGTGAGAAGAAGCAGCCGTCCGAAGGCTGCCACACGAAGGCGAAGTTGCGCAGGTTGTTTGCAAATGTCGCGGACGATCTCGTCCCGTAGCAAGGCGTGTGGAAGCTGGCGCACACGTCCGTCGGCGACGTCGTGACGGGTGCTTGCTGGCAGCCATGCTCAGAGGCGCAGCAGCCACCCAACGGGCATGGCGTGGTGCTCTCGACGCACTCCATCGGCATGAATTCCAGGATGCTGCGCCGCTCCATGTACGACGGCACCCATCGCCCTTCAGTGTAGCCGGGAGCACCGTGCGGCCCCAGGAAGACATTCTGCTGCATGTCGCAACGCCGCATGCGGTGATTCCAGAGATAGTAGCGGTCGTGGTCAAGCACCGAGTTCTGGCCTTCTCGAAGTGAGGAGAGCGGGCCATTCGGGCAGTCTGTGGTGCACGGCGGCTGCGCTGTCGAGAGGACGGCAAGCTGCAGGGGCAGCATTGTGTGCACGTCGGTGGGGGCCGTATGGCCAGCGTGCGTGTGCGGCCAGTGGGTGGGCCGGGTGGCGCCGACTATCGTCTTTCCGGACTAAATACATGTATACTTTGACGACGGGATTGTTGAGTTTTTTATAGCTTGCATGCCAACCTACATCATTATCAGAAAGCACCGCTCCGCTAACAGCCGCGAGACCGCCGGGTGATGATTTCGCCGTTGGCGGTGAGCGGGCGCGGTCCGAAGGGATCGTTGACGATAGATGGACCGCGCGGCCGCCGCTCTCCGCGCGGTAGGTGCCACCACTCGCTGATCTGCGCTTGCGGTGCAATACGTTCAGGAGCTCGGGACGGGACGCCGTCGAAGATGCCCGAGTCGACGCTGCTGGGCAACGAGCGCATCGAGTCGCCAAACTCGCTCGCACGGGAGAGGAGCTGCGAACGCTCGAGGAGCTTTCCCTGGTTACCAACGTAGAGAAGGCGTGGATCGGGTGACAGCTGCGAGCGAGACTTAGGTGGCCTCAAGAGCCCATCTGGGCCCCGCTCCCACTCAAGCTTCGGAGCGCCTCTTGCCCCACCAGCAGCAGAATGTGGCCTCGACATTTCACTCGTCACGCCAAAGCGCTGCCACAGCGGGGAATAAGCACCAGGTCCGGGCACGGAGCCGTCGCCATTCACATTCGGTGGATCGATCATCGCTGGAAGCGCGTCCTGTGAGCCCCGAAGTTGCCGCGGTTGCCGCACCCTTCTTGGTGGCGACATCAACGGCGTCGGAGCTCGAGTCATCATCGGCGGAGAGTCGGGAACGTCATAGTACCCCGGATCAGAGAACCCTGTGGGTCTGGTGACTGCGAGTGGCGTCGTCGCTCGCACTTGGAGCGGTCTGGCGTAGTACATGTGGCAAGGGTCGCCTGAGCGGCCCATCCCGGTCCCCTTTAGAATAGGGACGGCAGCAGTCCTCTCTCGACACCACCAAGCAACTCTCAAACGAAACGTTCATAACCATTCTGGACGGAAGTCAAGTCAAGTCAAGTCAAGTGAAGCCACCGCTATGGAATACACCCCAAGGCTCAAAACTCAAGACTCATGTGTTTGAGGACTCAAGACCCGCAACGAACGAAGTCCTGAGTTGTCCTGAGAGCTGAGACTTTTTTCGCTTGAGGGCGTTGAGGCTGACCATACTACGGAGCACATTCGACAGGTTTCCTGTACATGGTGGGTTGTTTGTTGTTTATGTATACACTAGCGCTTGACTCTTGTCGGAAGAAAACTACGGCGAGGGTGACAAGTCGACAAGTGGTCCTGACAGAGGCGCCCAGCTCACATCCGAAAATTTCGAATGAAGTCTCCCTAAGACGCGTTGAGATTTTGTGCATACCTCAAGCGTGTCGTCAAGCACGAAGATTATTGACGAAACCGAGTATCTGCAGTTTCATTGGCGAAACTCGGTTTTCGTCGCGCACTCGCACGCCATCACACGGCGCGGCCCGTCCACACTCTTCATCTTCATCATGAGCGGCCCAGTGGCTTTCACGGTGATGCCCGGCGTCCTCCTCGCCTGCACTGCTTCTATGGCCATCTTGTGGGCTACCGCCGGCCAGTCCAATTCAACGCGCCTTCGTCACTCACCGACCGGCGAAGCGTCATCCGCTGCGGTCATGGCGAAGCCCCCCATCAAGCGCCGCAACAGCGCGGAGGCTACGTTTGAAAACCCCGCGCACGCGTCGGGGATCATGAAGAAGTGACTGAATGTCCAGCAAGGTCCGACTATGGTGCGCGGGTATGAGTTGCAGTTCCATCCGGACGTGTCGTCGTGCGCTCACGTTGCCACATAAGACTCGCATACGACAGCGGTAAGTGAGTTCTGACTGTGCGCGCTATGTGTATGTGTCGGTACGTAACGGTGTGTAGATGAAGAATCAACTCTCTCCTAAGATCAGCCCATAGTACAATCCTATCAACGGAAGTGGGCAGGCGACAGCCGTTCAGCTCGGCTAGAAGCAGGAGAGGTGAGAGCACAGTCCACAGAGCAGCTCGACGTGTCTGTGGGCTACCAGGCATCAAAGCTCCCGAAACCACCTGCCGACTTTGGCTTTTTCTTCGGCGGCTCGTCTGCTGCCTCTGCAAGAGCCGAAGCTTGGAGTGCAGCGGCACCGACCACTGCCGACGACGACGACGACGGCTGCTGTCGCGCGGCTGGCGCCAACTCTCCATGGAAGTGCTGCGGGGCTATGTACTTGCCGACGCCCACGCGAAGCTCTTTGGGGCGCTCTGGCTGGTAGTTGAACCACGGTTCAGCGTCCTCCGCCGCCCGCTTCGCCTTTTCAGCCGCCGCCGCAGCCCCGGGGTTGGCCTTCTCGGCGAGCGCGGCATCCATCTTGGCATCGATGTCGGCAAACGGGTTCACAAAGATGGAGGCGCCAAGAAGCGTCACCGGCTCGAGCGGCCGGTCGTCCTTGTCCGTAGGCAGCGCCTCGATGCGCGCGAGCGTGTCGAGCCCGCCGACGACGGATCCGAAGACGGTGTGCTTCCCATCCAGGTGCGCAGCAGACTTGAAGGTGAGAAAGAATTGGGAGCCGTTGGAACTGGGCCCGGAGTTGGCCATCGAGAGAACACCGCGACCGTCGTGCTTGAGCTTACCCGAGATCTCATCGGCGAATTTCCCACCCCACGCCGACTCGCCGCCGCTGCCCGTGCCAGTTGGATCGCCGCCTTGCAGCATGAAGTTGCGGATCAAACGATGGAAGGATGTGCCGTCATAGTAGCCGCGCTCGATGAGCTGGAGGAAGTTGTCGCACGTCCTGGGCGCGCAATCCACGCGTAGCTCGAGGTTGAGCGTGCCATGCGAGGTGCGCAGCTGCACGTACCCCTTTGTCTTCTGAGCCTTGGCAAACACGTACCGCTGGCGGGCCGCCTCTTCGGCACTCAGCGACGCGATCTCGTTTACAGTCTGAACCGGCACGGAGGTGGACGTGAATGACGCGGACGCCGCGCCGGTCGTCTGCACCCAGCGTGCCGGCTTGAGACCACCGCCGCCGCCGCCGCCGCTGCTGCTGGCCGCACCACCCGCCGCACCGCCCGCCGTGGCTTTGACTGCTTTTGGCAACGTCACCTTGATGGCGGCCTCTGATGGCGTGGCGGACGCGGACGCTGCGGCAACTTGCTGCATGATGCGCGCAGTGGCTTCATTGTGCCGCACGCCGCCGCTGTCCTTCAGCTCCACTTCGAGGCCCGCGTTCACGTGATTGAAGTGCTCGAGCTCGCGTCGCTCTGAGTTGGTCGGGTCTTGGATATGAAGCACGTCAGCGCGCGTGAACGGCATCTGGTCGAGCAGGTCGCGCAGGTCGTTGGTCTTGAGGTTCATCTGTTTGACCGCGTCGTAGCAGTACACGTTGCCCGTCGTCTTGATCGCCACGATGTGTGTGTGCTGCGTGAACGGCTTGAAGAGAACCGGGCACGCGTACTGCCCCTCCGCGTTGCGGTGGAAGTGCAGCTTCGTCAGGTCGCTGGCGGCCAGCGGCTGACCGGTCACGGGATGCCGGCGGAACTTTTTGAGGTACGGCACGATGTTGAGCAGCTCGAAGATGATGCCGTCGTCTGTGCACAGTGGCGTCTCAAACGGCCGGAAGGAGATGGCGCAGCAGTCGAACGGAAGCGTCTTGTAAGGCAGGCGCGCCATCGACTGCTTTCCGGCGCCACGGTGCTCTCCACTCGCATGCTCCGTGCGCGTGAGGTAGAGTTTGTCCTTCGAGTGCTGGTTTTTGCCCATCTGCCACGGATCGCCTTGTGTTCGTGGCGCTCGAGGCTCGAGACGCTTTCGCGTTTCGGGAGAAAACGCCCATCGCGGCGCTTTTGCCAATCCCGCAGCGCTCTTGTCGAAGAGCGCACGTAACCTACCAAGTCAAACGGGTGCCACCTTACCTGCACCTATACTTTGCTACCTAGTGTTCATGGTTGTACGAATACGGCAGCTCGGAGGCGGGAGTGCGGCGAGCATCAGTACGCCGATCAGTATGCGATGCGGCACACGCCCCCCACGCACGCGGCGCTGCTCTCTGCAGACTGTGGCTCGCAACTATAGCTTGTTGGATTGGACGTAGAGGTAGATGGAGAAGAAGGCAAGCGAGATGGAGTACCCGAAGATCTGTATCGTTGTCGCAGGCTCACCCATGATCACCACCGTATAGAGAACGAATGCCGCATTGCGACCGGTGTTAATGACCTTGAGTGTGACCGAGTTCGTCAGCTTGATGACTATGAAGGTGAGCATTGAGGCAACCACGCCGAGCAAAGATGAGGCGGTGAAGAGGATGGGGTGTGCCGCCATCGTGGCGAAGCCGCCCTTTTCCCGAAACTGGGGCGCCTCGGTAAACAGCGCGCCGACCAGCAAGAAGGCGGCCGCTGTTGGCGCGAAAAAGTACCTGATGAGGGAGGTACTCAGTGGTCATCAGTTGGCTTTCAGCGGCCTTCTGTGGCCTTCGGTGGCCTTCAACGGCCCTAATTCGGAAATCAAACGCAATCAGCGCACTGCGACTCGAGGACCCCTAGCTTGAAGTTCTTGAGCAGCCGCTGCAGTAGGACGAGGCGCGTCGCCTCGGCAACGATGCCTACGCTCCGGAACGCCATCCCGATCAGGCTGAGCTGCCCCTCGCCGTAGCTCGCGATGGCACACCCCAGACCGATGAGACACACACACACGGTCGCACGTGTTGTCGGTATCTCCACGCCAGTCACGTACAGGAGCACGAGCGTGACCGTCGGTGTGAAGGATGCGAGCATCTGCGTCAGCGTGATCGTCAGGTACATGTACGCCGCGTTCGTCATGGCAAAGGTGAGACCCTGCGCCGCACCGATTGGGATCATGTTCCACAGCCAGAACTGGAACGTAATACTGCCGATGCCGCCTTCGGCCGCCTCGCCTCCCCCGGACGCTTTCGGCGTGGTGATCGGCACCGGCTCGATGCCAAGCTTCGGTGCGGTCGTCGCGCGGGGCTTTGTCCATCGCCGCCACAGTCGCTCCACGCGTGGCTGTAAGTGGATGACACCGGCGCAGTAAAACGAGGTCACCACCTGACCCAGCGCGGAGAGAAAGAGCGGGAACGGAAAGTGCAGCTCGTTGAGGATGCGAGCGTTCACTAGCACGAGCGTCGGGCCGACGAGCGCGTATGTCGTGCAAGCAGCGAACACCTTGAGCTGTTGCTGCACAGCAGTAGCCTTGGTGACCGCGCTGCTGGAGCCGCTATTCAGCGGTTGAGTCTCGTTCTCGGTTTCGTGATCACTGCCCACCTTCTCGTAATAACCACCGGGAGGATTGTGAGACATTATGCGCATCAGTTTTCAATGCTGCTTCCACCACCTCGCCGCCGCTCGCGGGGCGAAGAGAGCGCCGCGCGGGCGCCGCGAGAGCGAGACGGCGAGAGAGTTATCGAGCACGAACGTGAGAGCTCAAGAAGTCTTTTCTCGTGAACGTGGACGGGACGTGGACGGGACGCCGTTTCGACACAGTAGCGTCGCTGGGCTTTCCACAGGAAAATTGGACAGCAAATTCAAGAGAGAAGATAGATGTCGGCTCAAAGCGCCGTCTCGGTCATTCGTCGGACGCTCGGCAAGGGATTGAAAGTTTACAAGAGTACAATTGCAAGAGTAGAATGCCCGTGCCGCGGAAGCCAGCTGGCGGAAGCTCGCCCATGCGCCATGGCGCGAGCGTGCGCTCCTACGGTCCTTTTTCAAAGGCAAGTCAAAACTCAACTCAACGCAGTCACGCGACGTGTGCTGTGAAATTGTGAATGTGAGGTCGTATGATTTCAGACTGTACGTACCAATCCTGTGGACTGTGACTCGCTCAGTCTCATAGTCTCTCAACCGCTCGAGTCGCTCAGCCGCCGAGGCTGAGCAGAGCCCGCAAGACGCCATAATTCGGCCTCTCGTCGTATCGGAGCAGCCGCACTGCGCGCAGGTACTCTCGAAAGTGCGACGGCAGTGTGCCAGCGATCTCGTCCACACACGCGCGTTGCTTCTCCGCCAGCATGAGCGCGAAGCGCTCCGGCTTCGTTGGCGCTGGAAGAGCGCTGTCATGAGCGCTCCACGGCAGACGGCCCTCGTGTAGGAACGCGAGGGTCAAGGCTAGCGATTCGAGGTCGTCCCGACGGCCGAGTGGTTCGCCCGAGTGGTTGGCGAGCGATGCGTACCGCCCCGTGCCGACCACGCCGCGCCGCCGCACGTCAGGCGTATGCTCGCCCGTCTGCTGGTCGCACCATCGGCGCGCGAGCCCAAAGTCGACCAATGTCCATTGGGAGGATGCACAGCCTGCGACCGCGCGTGCGGCACTCGGGTCGGGACCGAGAATGTTGGCGGGCTTGACGTCCAAGTGAAGCCAGCCCGTCCCATGCAATGTCTCGAGGCACTCCAGGATTGCCTCACCCACCCGCTGCACGGCCACGAGATCGAGCCGCATGCCCGCTTCCCGCTGCACCGATCTCAAGGACGGCCCGAGTCGATCCATCACGAGTGCGTACTGCCCATGCGCACGTCCAAACCATCGCATGCGCGGCACGTACTGCGCGCCAAGCGCCTTGTACACACTCGCCTCGGTCGGAAGGCGTGGAGTTCGCGAATCCTCTGGTTCCACCTTGATTGCCACCGCGTCGCCCGTGAGGCGGTGAATGCCGCTGTACACCGTGCCAAACTTGCCGCTGCCAAGGCGGCGGCCCAAGCGGTAGTGTCCGACGTCGAGTCCGACGAGCGTGGAAACTAGCGTGGTCTTCATATGGACTTCATTTCTTGAATCATTTCACACGGCACACCATCACGCCCTCAATTCTGAATTCAAAAGAACGAGGTCGAGTCAGAGGGAGAGGCGACGGGCGACACGTACATTTGTACGTACTTCGGCAATTATAGCGACGCAGGTCCCAAAGCCGAAAGCCGTGGGGAATCGAGAGTTCGAGACACGCAATTCCGCCATAGTTACCGCGCCGACTCTGCTATAGTCTTCGTGGTGTACCGGGGCGCGCGTCGGCGGTGGCACTGGGTCCACTCGCCCCGCGGCGCATGCCTGGCGCGCATCCATGGCAGTCTTTCTCTCTCGCGCGCGCACGGCTTACCGCCTGGACCATTCGCGCTTCTCGTACTCGAGCTCAACAAGCGCCTGATGCAGCACCCGCTTGCGCGCCTGCATGCGCATCATGGCCACCCCGCCGCCCTCCGATTGCGTCGCCAGTTTCGTCATCGCGCCGAGATGGGCATCGAGAGCCTGCTCCTCCGCCTCCAGATAGGCCTCGTACAGCCGTAGCCACTGGAGCCGCCGCGCAGGAACGTGTGAGAGTCCCGACGCCTCCAGGTGGGAGTCGTCACGGAGCACCTCAGGCAGGCTAATGAGGCGCCATCCTGAGCGCGCGCTCGTGGACGGCAGGCTGCCGACGTCGAGCGCCGCGTCGCGCGCGTACTGGCGCAGCAGGTCCTCGAAGCGCCGGCCGGCCTTGTCGGGCACAAGCTGCCGCGTCGGCAGGGCGGGCGGTTTCGCCATGGTCCATGCCGCGAGGCGGCTCGCCTCAGCGCCCGCGCTGTATCGGGCGCCATCGGCGCCGTCGGACAGGTACGGGCCAAGCGCCGGCTCGTCCTCGACAAAGCGGGCCGTCGAGGCCGCCAACGAGCCCGGCGGCTCGGCCGCCGCGTCGTCGTCATCGGGCGCCATAGCCGCGAAATTGGGGTTTCCAGCGATGGGCGCCACGCCAAGGTCGATGCCGGCGATGCGCATCGAAGACCCCTCCGCGGTGCTCTTGAAAGCACCTGAGCGGGTGTAGATGTCCATTAGGTCCAAGCCGGCGAACCGCCCATAGAAGAGCTGGCCCATCGTGCTCAGCTCGGATGGTGGCGGCTGCAGCACGCCGACGTTTGGCATGTGCAGCTGTTGCACACCTTGCCCAGCTTCGCTGCCTAACTCGTCATGGATGCGCACACTTTGTGCCCATGCGGCGGGTGCATATTTGGCGAGGACCTCGTCCTCGATCCAGCTCGCGACCGTGGAGCGCTCGCTTCGCAGCTTCTCACGGAAGCTGGCATCCTCCACAAACGTGCGGGACAGCAGGTACACGGCGCTGGCGCCAGCGACGGCCGCGGTGGACAGGGCGGCAGTGGTCGGCAAGAGCCGGCCTCTCTCTGCGGGTTTGGCGGGTGATGCAGTCGTCGGCGGCGCCGCCACCGCGCTGAGCAAGCGTCGCGACGATCGGATGAAGGTGCTTCGCATCGATTTCGCACGTCGACGCGTGAAGATCGGTGTTGCCACGGTTCCCACACGCGACGAGCAGCACAAGACCGAGTGTCGACTATAACTTCACAGCCTTTGGTCACATTTCACAAACGCGCTCGACCCCCACCCAGCAGGATGTCGCTGCTGCGTCACTTGCGACGAGCTGCGTCGACGCTCGCGGCACACGTGCCGAGCGTGAACGTCAGCCTGCATCGCGGTTCGACGCCCGTGGTCGTGCGTAACATCTACTGCATCGGGCGCAACTATGCGGACCACGCACGCGAGCTCGGGAATGCAGTGCCTACCGAAGAGCCAATCATCTTCTTGAAGGCCTCGTCCTCGCTTCGAGGACTTGACGGCGCAGAGCAACTGGCGTATCAAGATGAGACGTTCCACTTCGAGGTGGAACTCGTGCTTCTCGTTGGGAAGTTCGTCGACATCGGCCAGCTCAAGAGCGGCAAGGAGCTGAGCTGCTTGCAGGCTGCCGGCCTTGGGCTTGACCTGACCCGGCGCAAGAAGCAGGAGGCGCTCAAAAAGGCCGGGCTGCCGTGGACTCTGGCCAAGTCGTTTGCAGGCGCCGCCATCGTCGGACCGATGCACACGTTGGATCACACTTGCGATCTTAGCGACACTTCCTTTCAACTCAAAGTCAATGGTGCGGTGAAGCAGGAGGGTCATGTGAATCAGATGATCTTCGATATTCCGTATCAGCTACGGTTCCTAAACCAGCAGGCGCCGCTCTTGCCGGGCGACTTGCTCTTCACGGGCACGCCGGCGGGCGTGGGTGAGATTCGGCGAGGCGATTCCTTTGAGATGCAATTCCTCTCTGGCTTTCCATCGAGCATGTCAAAGCCGAGTCAGGGCGTGCTGTAGCAAGGCGTACTGGATGGTAGATGTCTCGTGGGGCGATGAAATGGTTGTGAAGACTTTTCGTTCTGAGTCGTTAATGCAGTCAATCTCACAGTCCATGGTAGCGAAGAAAACCGCATTTGCGTTACGATAAGAGCGCGAACCGCGACGCGCGCCTCGGCCACGCCTTCACGCCCAAGCTCGCACGCCGGTCGTACATGTACCATTGATTCTACCACATATAGCTTATAGCTCATAGCATACACCGTGAGTCGCACCATACACTGAAACGCGACACCCATCACAAAAGAGGATCCGAACAATGCCATATGTGCATGCTACTGCTAGCTGACACTCACGTATCAGCCGGGGGGCGGCGCACGCGTACTCTCGCACGTTGTACACTCCAAGTCCAACAAAAAACCGGGGATTGGCACAGACTGACTGACATGCTTTATTCGGTGGGCGATTTCGGGATAGAGAGCGGCGGAGGTGCTGGAGTTTGAGCGCTTTCGAGGCTGAGTTGCTGTGCGGTTGGGCTGAGCCTCGCGAGCATCCCCTGGGCAGCCATTCCCGCTTTGGCGGTGCCGCCAATTGTCGAGGTTGGCGTGGCCGCCGCTGGCTTACCGCCCGTTGGCGTGGCCTTGCTCTTGGCGGAAATCGGTCCACTCAAGATCTTTTTCAGTTCCTTGTAGTTCAGCTTGCCACCGCCGTCTGAATCCCACAGGTTGAACAGCTCATAAACGTCTTGCTTGGGCACGTCGATGCCAAGAGCCGGGAACGCGTTCTCGAATTCGGCTTTCGATACTTCGCCATCGCCGTCCCGATCCCACGAACGGAAGAGGTCCATGACGCGTGTCGATTGCGACTTGAGCACATCTGCCAGCTGGTCGGACATCGGTCCGTCTGCCGGGTCCAGTTTTCTCAACTTCTTCTTCTCGGGTGGCGGCTTACCGCTCAGAAGCTTCTTCAGCTCCTTGGGCGCAAGGGAGCCACCGCCGTCAGCATCCCACATGTCGAAGAGTTCGTCGACGTAGCATTCGTCGACCACAATGCCGAGCGCGGGGATGGCCTTTCGGAACTCGGCTTTCGATACCTCACCGTCTCCATCTTTATCCCACGATCGGAAGAGGTCCGTCACACGCGCCGACTGTGATGCCAAAGCCGCGGCAATCTGCTCGGGCATCGTGCCCTTGCCGCTGAGCTGGAGGCCCACAACCTTCTTTGGAGGTGGCGGAAGCTTGGCTTTCAGTGCCGCGATTTCCTTGACCATGGCGGCCGCAACTTCCTTGGCCTGCTTTAGGTCTGCCTGCAGGGACACAATTTGCTGCTGATTGCGCACGAGGTCGACTGCCACCTTTTCGCGTTGCTCCGCGAGCAGTGAGCGCAGCATCTCTTCAGCTTGCACCTGTTGGTTCCTCAGATGCACCTTCACCGTGTCACGCTCCTCTTCGGCTGTCTTGAGTGACTCTCTAGATACCCTGAACAGCTCCTGCAGCTGCACGTAGGCTTGGCGCTCGTGATCAGCCGTGGCAAGGGCAGCCTTTTTGGCTTCAATGTCATTGGCCTGGTAGTTGACCTTCTGGCGCAGCGATCGGAGCTCGTCCTCCATCGCAAGCTTGACCATCGCAAGCTTGCCAGCCTCGAGGGCCTTCGCGCGCAGGTTCTCCTCGAGCTCGGCTCGCTTCTTGAGATCCGCCTCGTGCTCGGCTTGCCTCTTGAGCTCACGCGTTTCTCGCTCCCACCACCCGAATGCAGACGAGAGTGCAGGGTTGCCCATGCGTCCGCCGGCTTTGCGCATGAGTCGCTGATGGTAGTTCTTTTCTTCCCACCAATCTAACCACGCCTGCCAGCCACGCGTAAGATCCAAGTTGATCATCCGCCGCATCAAGCTCTTCTGCATCTGGTTGATGCGCGCCTCCTTCTCTCGCGCGAGCTCGGCACTCATCTCGGCATTGTGGGTGCCGAGCAGCTCCTCGAGCTGAGCCTCGAGCGCTTGTCGTTTTTCCCTCTCAAGCATCGCGATCTTGCGAGCCATCTCCGCCTTGAGATCCTCGAGCTGCTCCTCGAGCCCGGCGACCGTGCGGGATTGAGCCTCCTCTTTTCGGCGTTGCTCGACTTGTTCAGCCTCCCGTTCGGCTTGCTCCCAGTCCTCGAGCCAGTGATGAAAGGCAGCCGATCGTTCGGGTTTGCTCAAACGGCTTGCAGCCGCCTGGAGCTTGCGCTTCTGAACTACCTTCTCCTCCCACATGCAGAACCAGGACGTCCATCCACGAGCAAGGTCCTTGCGCATGATGCGGTTCGCGATCATCTCGCAAAGGTGCTTGATGCGTTGCTCCTTCTCGCGCTCCTCCTTTTCGAGTTGCGCCTTGAGTGCCTCTTCAGCTGCTGCAGTGCCGCCATCGAGTAGAGTGAGCTTCGCCAGCATCTCGGCACGCGCTGCTTCGGCAACCTCGACCTTTCGCTTGCACTCCTCCTGCACGCGCTTGAGGTCGTCTTGAAGGGAAGCCAGGGCACCCCGGTGCTCCTCGCGCTGCATCGCGACCTTCCTCTTCTGCTTTTCAGTCTGCCAGTCCGAATGCCAGAAGGCATAGGTAGCTGCCAGCTCGGGCTTGCGCAGGCGGCTGGCAGCGGCCTGCAGCTTGCGAAGTTGCGTCGTCTTCTCCTCCCACATGTCGAACCATGCCATCCAGCCTCGCGACAGATCCCTGCGCATGATGCGACGAGCGATCATACTGCAAAGGTGCTCCACGCGTTTCTCTTTTTCCTGGGACACTTTCTCCAGCGCCTTGAGCTCTGCTTCCGCCATGCCTCCATCGAGCGCAGTGATGCGCTCAAGCAGGTCACGATTCTTCGCCTCGGCAACGTCAACGCGCCGCTGCAGGTCGAAGCGCACGCGCTCGAGCTCAGCGTGCGCAGCGCCTGAGTCGCCTTCCAGTGCTGCGACGCGCTGCGCGTACGCTTTGCGCTCGGCAGCCTTCTGCGCAGAATCCCACGATTCCTTCCAATGCCTGAAAGAAGCGGAGCGCTCGGGCATGCGCAGCTTCGAAGCTACCTTCTGCAGCTGGCGCCGCTGGTACACCTTTTCCTCCCACATGCCTTGCCAAGCGGTCCATCCACGAGACAGATCCTTCTTCAGGATGCGGCGAGCGATCATCTGGGACAAGTGCTTCACGCGTTTCTCCTTCTCCTTCTCCTCCTTCTCCTTCTGCTCCTTGAGCTGCAACTGGAACGCGCGCTGGGCCTGGGACATCTCCGAGTCCCGCTCAGCCGCTTTGCTGAGCAGCTCGGACTCAGCAGCCTTCTGCTTTGCGGTCAGCTCTTTGATCTTCAAGTCCGCCTGGTTCAGCCCACCGTTGAGTTGAGCGAGCTGGTTTTTGTAGAGATCACGCTCCTTCTTCATGGCATCGAGTTTGATTTGATACTCGTTTCGGACGGTGATCAACTCTGCCTTGAGCTGAGTGACGCCCTGATCGAGCGAAGCCTCCTTCTGCTGATGCAGCCGCTCGCTCTTGTTGTGTCGCGCCTCGATTGAGTACGATGCCCACGTACCGAAGAAGTTTGCAAGCTCGGGCGACTTCATCCGGCTCGTCGCCGCCAAAAGCCGCCGCTTGAAGATCACCCTCTCCTCCCACATGCCGTGCCATGCGGTCCAGCCGCGAGCCTGATCCTTTTTGAGGATGCGGCGAGCGATCATCTCTGTCAGTTGCTTCACGCGCAGCTTCTTCTGCCGATCGAGCTCCTCTTGGTGCGCCCGTTGCTTCGCTTCGAGATCACCACCTGCCTGGCCAAGAAGCTCCCGAAGCTTGTCACGCTCCCTGGTCAGCGCGTTGATCTCGTCGGCAGACTCGGAACGCACCTGAGCGAGTTCCGCACGCAGCTCCGCGACTCCCTGACCCAGCATTGCCTCGTTCTGCTGATGCAGCCGCTCGCTCTTGTTGTGTCGCGCCTCGATTGAGTACGATGCCCACATACCGAAGAAGTTTGCCAGCGCGGGATTCTTCATCCGG
>Ga0209550_10003609_pt1 | contig 14725 bp, 8 predicted proteins | sample LauGreSuBDMM15SN_2_FD_187567 | JGI IMG/M metagenome (GOLD analysis project Ga0209550, IMG submission 187567) | Freshwater lake microbial communities from Lake Michigan, USA - Su13.BD.MM15.SN (SPAdes) (version 5) | ecosystem: Environmental > Aquatic > Freshwater > Lake | place: Lake Michigan, USA...
TGGGGGTTTTTAATTATATACGTTAACCTATATAATCAATTCAATTAAAATAATTTGGAATATACGAAAAATATTCCATATCTTTATGATAATTTACATAAATTTTTACAAATGGCTGATAACCAATCGCTATTAACACAGCTACAACAATTGCTAAGTTGGAAAAAGAGTAAAAAGTTCTACGCTGAAAAACTAGATATTACAGAAGCAGAGGTGGATGAACTTCTAAAAGAAATCAAAGCACAGCAATCAATCCAAGTAGAAACTGTTAATTACATAAATGAGCTTGAAGAAGCCATTGTTAAATATACAGAAGATGTTTCTAAAGGAACAGGAGAGATTGTGTTTAATTCTCCTGACGAAATTAAATCTTTAGATGAGCTTATAGTTAAATCAAAGATTGATACATCTAAGTGGGAAATAACTAAATATGTTCAGAACTATTGGGGAAACAGTGGTACACCTCATTGGCAGGTTAAAGCTTGGATGAGTAAGAGATCCACTGAGCAATTGTTCCAAGACTCATTTGTTGAGTTTCTAAAGGAATACAAACCTACAGCTAAAGATGTTGATAGTCCTGTTTATGATAAGAAGAAGTCCCCAGGATGCATAATCATCAACAAACAAGACTCCCATCTAAATAAGTTTGACATAGATGGTGATAACAATGTCTATGATAGATTTGATAACATCTACAATAAAGTGGAGGTTATTGTAAATCAAGCTAGTTTATCAAACTATATTGAAACAATATTCTATGTTATAGGTTCTGATGAATTCAATAGTGAATTTACAGGAACTACAACTAAAGGAACTCCTCAACAGAATGTAGATACATATCATAACTCTTTTGAAAGTATATGTGAGCATGAGATAAAGATGATTATAATGCTTCTTCAGAAGACAGATGATTTACAAGTTGTCTATGTAGCTGGAAATCATGATGAGTTTGTAGGATGGCATATGATCACTTGGTTAGCTGCTTATTTTAGAGATATAGCTAGAGTGAGATTTGACTGCTCTCCTAAATACAGAAAGTATGTAAGTTATGGAGAAACAGCAATGATGTTTAATCATGGTGATGCTATGAAGCCTGCAAAGCTTGCTAATATATTTCCAATAGAATACAGAGAGAAGTGGTCAGCTCATAAAAACTTCTACATATTCACTGGAGATAAGCATCACGAAATAAGCATTGACTTTGGTGGAATTAAGTTTTATCAAATACCTGCCTTCTCAAATGCTAAGAGTTCTTGGGATGAAAAGAATGGTTACACGAGCGTAAGAGCTGAAGTTACAGGATTCCTTATAGACTTTGAAGAAGGAATGACAAATATATTCAAACAATATTTATAATGTCAACATTAAGAAAATTAGTCTCAGATGTACGTAGCATGCACAAGTTGCTATCTACAGATTCTCTCATCACTGACAGAGCTATTGCTTCTGAGATTAAAAACAATTCACTACTTCTTATTAAGAGAGAAACTAACCTCAGAAAGCTCTGGGCAACAGACACTCTTTTCACTACAATCCCATGTCTTGAAATGGTACAAGTGCCTATTTCAGAATGCTGTGATTATGTGGATCCTTGCTCTATAGGAAGAAGCAGATTCAAACTTCCTCGTATAGCTGAAGGAAACTATCAATACATCATTCAAGGTGTTTATTCAATAAACGCAATGAGTGGTCAAGGAAAGAAACTTAAAGAGATTACAGTGAACAGATATATAAATCTCTTAAAACTTCCTATTATAAAGAACGAAGAATACTATTGGATACAGAATGAATATCTGTATGTAAACAATCCGTATTTAAGAGCAATCAGAATATCTGCATTGTTTGAAAACGATGTTCCAAATGATCTTCTCTATCCAGAATGCTGTTGTGGTGAAGACATCATCATTGAAGACTATTGCAAGAACCCTCTTGATAAGCCATACGCGGTTCCTGGTTATCTTCAATCACAAGTGTTGGAGCTTACTACCAAAAAGCTTCTATCTACATATTTCTCAATTAAAACAGATGTTACAAGCGATGGGCTTGATGGACAAGCACCAAATGTTAAACCAACTAGTTAATGAGGACAAAGATTGATTGGAGGTCAGCGAGTAAAGAAAACTATAAAAACTTTTGTAAAAAGAATCCAGAGGTGCAACTAAGCTTTGACCAATGGAAAAACATCATATACACATTTAACGAATCTTTTAGAAACTACATTCTTGAAACAGGTAAGAAAGAAAAACTCCCTTATGGATTTGGGGAGTTTTCTATTAAGAAGAAGAAGAGAAGAAAAAAGAAGGGATTAAGTGATGAGTTTATAAACCTTCCTATAGATTGGCAAAAGACCAAAGAAAAAGGAAAGGTGATATATAATTTTAATTATCACACAGAGGGATATTTCTTTGGGTGGATTTGGTTTAAAGAATCTGCAAGATTAAAAGGAACCAGCTTCTGGTATTTCAAACCATCAAGAGTTACATCAAGAATGCTTGCTCATTACATAAAAACTGATGAGAAGTATCAACATATTTACTGTGAATATAAATTATAAATAAATGAGTTATTATTATAAATATGAATTCGTCAGTCCTGAACCTGTTTATTCCACCATTAAGGAGGAATTAAAGAGCTATTTTGACACTGGTGCAATCGATGACCTAATGTTCCCTACATATCTAGACAAGTGTCTGAAGAAGCTAGGAAGGTCCTCATACGTGATTCAAGAAACCTATCTTGATATATGTGATTTCGAAGCAAGACTTCCAGATAACTTCTTTGCTGTACGTGAAGCATGGATGTGTACATCTGTAGATGCAAGACCATATCAATCAGCTAATTCATTTTATTCTCAAGCTGCATCACAAACAACCATTCAAGTGAGTCCTGTAATATCAAATCAAACTCCTTGTACAAATGATGGATGTTCAGATCCTGGTTGTGATGGTTTAACATGCCTACCTCTATTGATTCAAGCTGTATATAAAACAAATAATGCAATTAATCGTTCTGTACAAAGACAATACTTGCTTAAGCCAGGAAACATTTCTGTAAAAGCTCATTGTACATTAGATTGTGCAAACATAGGAAGTTCAGCTGATGATAGTTTTGACATTAGAGATAACAAGTTTGTCACTAATTTTAGAAACGGAACAGTGCACTTAGTGTTCTATTGTTATGAATACGATACAATTGGTAATCAAATGATTCCAGATAACTATCGTATTAGAGAGTTTGTTGAAGCATTCATTAAATATAAAATGTTTGAACTGCTTGTTAATCAAATCAATGATGAAACATTCAATCAACTTCAACAAAAGCTTGTGTATTACAAACAATTACATGATGAAGCATTCATCATGGCAGATATTGAAATTAAGAAACAAGATGCTTGGACTAAACAGAGAAGGATCAAAAATGATCTGAACAGGTTTAATATGTACGAATTACCAAACAGAACTAACAGATATGGCTCAAGAAGAAACAACTAGTAACATCAGGTTGGAGCAAGCTATTGGTAGAATGGGGCTTGACATGGATTCATCTTTAAATCAGATTGAACCAGGAAAGCTTTCTTATGCCCTTAACGCTGCTCTAGAAAACTTTGATGCTAATACTGTTAACTATCAAAACGATGCCTCTAATGAGCTTTGTTTGAACTTTCCTAAAGACTTCCATCTTATAGGAGAACATTTCATCAATGAACAAAACAAACATATATTCTTTTTAACAAATCCTACAACAGGAGAATCTGAAATAGGGTATATGGAGAATAATGATTGCACCTATCACACGTACGTGAGTGGAGCATGTCTTAATTTTAACATTGACAATCCTATACACAAAGCTGTACATAAAATTACAAATTGTGCTACAGAGATTTATTGGACAGATGGACTTAATCAACGTAGGTATTTAAACCTTACAGATCCAAACTCTTGGAAAAAGATTATTCCTGGAACAAGTGTTTGTGATGCTCAATATCTTGACGAACTAGATTGTAACAAAATAAACGTACAACCCAACTTTGATATTCCTCAACTAGATGTTACAGAAATAGTTAATGTAGGAGGAGGTCTTGTTGCAGGAACTTATCAATTTGCAATTCAATATTCAAATGTTTCAGGTGATGGATACACATCCTATTATTCTGTAACCAATCCTACACCAATCTTTGATCCAAGAATTATAACACCTGATTTTAACTATCCTGTAGGACAAGCAATTGTTCTAAACATCAGTAATATAGATGTTACAGGATATTTTCAATATTACAATCTTGCTGTAATTAAAACAGTGAATGCAATCACTTCTGTAGAACTTATCGGTACATATTTTATTGATACATTTATAAGAGAAATAACTTACACTGGTCAAAACCAAACACAAATAAGACTTACTATCAATGATATATTTGAGAAGTTTCCTTATTATGAAATAGCTCAAGACTTAACAGCTGTACAAGATATTCTTGTATGGGACCAACTTACATCTATAGATAGAATAAACTATCAGCAGATTGCTAATCAAATAACATTAAACTGGGAAACGTATAAACTTCCTGCTGACGAAAGTTATGTAGATGGTTTAAATGCTACAAATCTTAGAGGCTATCTCAGAGACGAAGTGTATGCATTTGAAATTGTGTTTCTTCTAAAGAATGGTAAACAAACAGATGGGTTTCACATCCCTGGAAGAGTTAAAGGTCCTATTGAAATATCAACTCCTGATGTACCAAATACAAACAATGATTTCATTGGTGTTCCTGATTATACAACTGGTGGTGTAGAATATAGTGCATATTGGAAAATATACAACACAGCTACAGTGATAGGAATTGCTTCTGGAAAAAATATAGGCAAAGCAACACCATATCAATATGGTGAATTTGCTTATTGGGAATCTGAAGAACTCTATCCATGTAACGATGATGTTTGGGGATCTCTTTCTAATACACCAATTAGACATCATAAGTTTCCTGATATTCTTGTAAGTCCTGCATTTGAAAGTGCTACACCAACAATTGAATTAGATGGTAAATACACTAAACTAAAAATGCAAGATGATGCCATTTATCCAATTGGTGTAAGACTTAGTGTTGGTCAAGTTCAAAGTTTAATAAGACTATCATCTCTTTCACAAGAAGAGAAAGATGCCATCACTGGATTTAAAATTGTACGTGGAAACAGATCTACGAACAGTTCAATCGTAGCTAAAGGTATTCTTAGAAATGTAGGGGAATATAAAAGAGAAGAGACAGATTATTATTTCCCTAACTATCCATATAACGATCTTAGACAAGATCCCTTCCTTCTTGAAAAGAATAATGGTTACAATTCAATTTGTAAATTTTGGAAACTTGTAGTTACAGGAACTGGATTTTATCAATATGTAGATTGTTTTACAAACACTTCTGCAACATCTCCTATGACAAATGGTGAAACTATTGAACAATGTTCAATTTCAACACCTATTGTTTCTTCAGGAACAGCAACTATTACAGAAGTGACATATGAAACATATCAACTCACTTCAATAGGAGGATATACAACTTTTCAATATGTAAGTCCTATAACAGGACTAAATGTTGCAGAGATAGTTAATGAGGGTTTGCCTGAAACAGTGAAGGTGGATTCAGGAACTACACCTATTGCATTGTATAGCCAAACAGGAAATTTTACAATAACAAAAACAAGTCAAGGAACAAATGCTGCTTGCTATCCTTCTAATCTACAAGCATTCACTACCGATCTTTCTAAATTTAGACATGTATTTAATTCTCCAGAAACATCTTTTGGACAACCTTTCCTTGGAAACATATTAAAGCTTGAGAATGTAATATATGGTGCTGGATCAGCTCATTTTGTACAGGTGAAGAAACATGCAATGTACAAACTCATTAGTGCAGAAGCTCAAAGAGATGCTTTGAAATCAAGTGAGGACATTGCAGATATAACAACACCATTTAATGCAACAGCAATGTTCACTGCCTATCAGGCATATCTAACAATATACATCAATGGTATAACAAGAAGAAATTACACATATTCATACAATTCTATAGCTAGTTATGATTATTCTGTAGATATTGCAAACAATATTGGAGTAAAGCAAAGAAACATTGACATATCACAATATCTTATTCCTGGTGTACAAAATGTAGGAGATGATCGTAACATAAATAATTTTAGTAGAGAATCATCTGTATATTTAAAGACAACTATTTCTCTTCCCTATCCAAGTCAAACTCCTAGTTTATTATTACCTACAGGAAATAGTGCTATTACAGATGAGTCTAGATATACAATAGGTGAAAGAGGTAATTGCTCAACACCAGAAAAAAACTTTGAAATAACTGCTGTTTCTTATTATGCATCTCTCAAAAATGTATTTCCTAATCAATGGGGACAGATGTATTCTTATGAAACAATTGATACAGGATTTCAAACAGATTTTGATTTACCATCTACAGAAGTTGTATTTGGTGGAGATACATTCATTAACAAGTTTGCATTCAAAACTAAACTACCATTCTTTATAGATAATAGAGTGGGGGCTCCTGATGATTCAGATATATTCTATGATGAGATAGGTAATGTTGCCTATCCAGAATACTGGTATTCAGCTAGATCTGTCTTATCTGACTATTCAACAACTGTCACTCCTATTAAAACAATGAAGAACATTGTATCAATTAAAGCTCACAACTTTGATTGTCCTAATAATCAACTTCCTGCACCAAACCCAACTGCAACACCTCCTATAGTAAATCCTAACAGAACTTTCTATGATGGAAAGATGTATTTATTTGCATACGGTATTCCTTATTTCTATTGTGAGTCTGCAATTAATGTTGATGCTAGACAAGCGTTTAATGACAGAGAAGGTGATTTCTATCCACACGTAAGCACAGGTATTCCTGATGATTGGTTGCAAGAAAGTTATGTTCCAATTATTCAAGATAATACATATTATTATAATCTAACATTCTCTAAACAGAATAAAGAGAATTTCTTCTCACATCTACCTATAGATTGGGTGGCACAACTTTGTTACACTAATTTTCCATTTAGAACTATTTATTCTGAAGCTCAGCAAAGCTACACAGATAATAGAATTAATAGTTGGTTAATATATAGACCACTATCGTTTTTTGACTTTCCTCAAAATTATGGTAAACTTGTAAGTCTTGATGGGATTCAGAACAGGGGTGTTCTTGCTAGGTTTGAAAACAAGACATTCTTTTATAACAGTTTACTTACAATAGACACAAGCAATCCTCAAGCAGCTTATGTGGGCAATCCTAAAATGTTTTCAAATCCACCAATAGATTTTGCAGAAACAGATCTTGGCTATGTAGGATGTCAAAATAAGATGTTATTAAAGATTCCTCAAGGACAAATAACAATCGATGCTAAGAGAGGACAATTATTCTTAATAGCAGGAAACCAAGCAAAGGATTTATCAGCATTTGGTTCAGGACTTAATAGATTCTTTACAGACCACCTTGCGTTTGAAATCCTTAGATGGTTCCCAGATGTAGATACTGACAATCATTTTAATGGTTGTGGCTTACATGGTGTATATGATAGTAAGTATGAAAGATTCTTTATATCAAAGCTTGATTACATACCTCTATCTAAAGAAGTTAAATACGATGATTCAACTAAAGAGTTTTATATAGAAAGAACAACAGGAGCAAACACTGTTGTAAGAACAGAAGTGTATTTAACTGATTTAGATTATTTCTGTAATAAGTCTTGGACTCTTTCTTTTAATTTCAACACAATGCGTTGGGTGAGTTTTCATAGCTTCATTCCTAATTTCTACATAGCAGAAAACAATTTCTTCTATTCTGGATTAAACACAGGATGGGACCTTGAAATGATTGCTGCTCAAGAAGTTGCATCAACAACTACAACAACAACAACAGTAGTTCCTCTTAATTGTAATCTTGTAGGAACAGCTAGTATTGTAAATTGTGGATTCACTGGAACTGCTTTAATACTATATCCAGCTACATTCAATTGGAGTAATGATGAACTTGCTTCTCCATACGTAGACAGTGATCTTGTTGTAAATGGAATTACATATGCAGGAACAGATGGTAGTGGAACATTTACACTGCCACCAAACACTTTTACAACAGTACAACAAAAATCTGATGAGAATGCAGTTGGTACATCTGCAAATTGGACACTAGTTGTCACTAATGTAACAGATGGTATTGTTGTATATTCTAATCTAGTTACAGGACTAGCAGTGTTTGGACCAGGAGCTTATCAAACTATACAACAAACAACCTTTACAGCACTACCAGGCAAAACATATTCTATAGTTGCTAAATCTTATTAAAATTAACAAATGGCACAAACAGTAACAATAACATTAACCTCTGCAGGATCTGATTCAGGACCATTTAATCTATATTCAAATGTAGATGGGTACACTACAGCATTTGCATTTAGTGTTTCCAAAGCATCTCTATTAGCAGGATATACATCAGTGGTGGTTCCAGATCTTACAACAACTATAAGAATAACTTCTGTAGGAGTGTGCACTAATTCTATAGATGTTAATGTTAGTGGAATAACCACTACAACAACAACAAGCACATCTACAACCACCACAACCACTAGCACTATACCAACTCCTTACACAACATTAACAGGATCATTTATTGTAGTTAATGATACACTATCACTGGATGGTGCTGTAGTTAATTTAGGAGGCTATGGAATAGGTTCTACAGTGGCAATAAACACTAACCAATCATACAGTGTGTCAGGACCTATTTACAGCCCTAATTCAGTTGTGTTCACAATTGTTCCTGTAGATCCTCTCTCTTACGCAATCACCTCTACAATCAACACTCTAAGTTGTCCAGGATGCACTGTTTCAGTGAGTGTTGTAGGTAGTACACAAGTTAACATAACAATCACTCCCACTGTATATAGTGGATTTAGCACATTGTCTGGATCTATCACTGTTCAAACTTACTAATAAATGGCTAAGACAATTATTATAAGAATAAAAAAAGCTGGAAGAAGACCTACATCATTCAACATATATGATGATGTAGGCACACTCCTTGGTGAGAAAATTCCCATCAAAGACATCATCAATGGTTTGTCTTATAGTGTAAATGATTCTGTAAATGTAATTGTTATTGAAATGTTCTCAGGAGATTGCATTATTAAAACAATCAACCTACCAATAGGAACAATTACAAAACAAGAACTTGCAGCTATCAAGTTTCAAGATGTTAACACAGCTTCTATATGGGTTCATCTATTAGATCCAACATCTTATAATAAATACTACGGATGTATAAGTCCATACGTTATTGAATATCCATTTGCATACAAGTTTCAAGATGAGATTTTACAGAATGTAAAAGATTATACAAAGGCATACAGATATTTAGTAAATGATGATGGTGTATTTAATGATAACAGAAGAATAGCAATCAGTGAATATTTTAATAAGGCAGTGCTTTACAATGATCAACAGTCTACAGGAATACTAAATCTTGTAGCAAAACCTCTCAACAACCTAAAGGGCTATATGTCCTATCCAATATACAACACCGATAGTAAAACAATCCTTTTCACAAAGAGTGACAACTTCTATCAATACAATACATTCTGGGGACTAGTAAAAGATAAAACAGCACCACTGTTTACAAAGAGTTGTGAATCAATGTCTGTTGACAAATTAGTAAACCAATTCAACATGGACTATTCCAAGAGAAGCTTTAAGAAGGAACCATTGAGATCTAAAGATTTAAAAGTGAGACACATCTTAGATGACAAAGATGATGTACACTTAGTCTCTCAATTCATAATAACTCCAAGTCAAATCTCATACAAATAACATGAGTAATAAAATTACATGCACATGTGGACATTCATGGAACAAATCAAGTTCCAGTAAGAAAGACATGAGGATATGTCATATATGTGGAAAAGATAACACTATGAAAAATGGTGGATGGTTAGATGCTTATGATGCTCCACAAGCAGAGAATGGTATAGAAGGAACAATGGGTGGATTGACAGATCAAGGATTTAATTACAATGGTGCGTGGGGTGGTACAATGGAAGATGGTGGAGATGTACCACAAGCTCAAAATGGTACATTAGAGAAAATATATTCTAAATGGCCAGCTTTAAAAAAGCTTGGTAAAGTGACCGTAAAACCTGATGAATCTTTTACAAGAGAGAAGACAGGAGTTGGAGATATTGAATTCTTTTCACCAGATACACCACAGGTAACTTATCCTAATGGTTATGTAGCTCCACATCCTGGACCTGGTACATATGGCATCTTATATAATCCTGCTACTAACGATGAACAAGGTATAAGATTGGACATGTTGCATGGTATGCCACAAGCAGATAGACATTTCAAAAAATTGAGAAATACATTTGAAAGAGCTGTCAAGCACAGTGACATTAAAAATGATATGGATTATTGGTATGATGAGGAAAAGAAAAAAGGAGGTGCTGAAGATGGTAGAAGAAGTTGGATAGATAATTATGTAGATGGTCAATTGAGAACTCTTCTATTTGAAGGAGATAGATCTAAACAAAACTATTCTGATGAAGAAGCTAATCAGTTATTATCTTATCCAAAAATCAAATCAAAGTTTGATAAACTAAATACATATCTTCAGAAAGGAGAATTTGGTAGTAGTGTTCCTGGTTCTGTAGGATTCACATACGCACGCACGCAAGGGATTCCTTCAGAAGGACCTTATGCAAAGAAAACAATGCCTAGTGCACAGAATGGAAAAGAAATGTCTTTCTATCAGAATGGATTAGATTGGACTCCTAGGAATATTAGTAAGAATGGAAGTGAAATACCACAAGCTCAGATAGGAACAATGGTAACACCTCTTGATTTCTCTAAACCGTTAGGAACATTAGAAGGTGTATCAGAGGTTATGTCTGCTCCTGCTAGAACAGCAACATACCTACTTACAGGAAAGTATCAAGATCCATCACAAGCTCTCGGTATTAAGAATCCTTGGGGAGCTCTTGCTGCAGACATGGTTCTTGATCCAATGAATTTAGTGGGAGCTGGTTTAGCTAAAAAAGCAATTAGATTTAAACCTAATCCAGAAATGATGTATAGGGGAATTGGTGAAGAAGGTTTTAAAGATGCTATTAAATCTGGTGTATATAGACAAGCTGGAATAGAATCAGGTGTTCCAAAACATAAAGATGTATGGTATGCCTCTGGTAATAAAGGGTTTTCAAGAGCTAAAGGTTTTTCAAAAGACTTTATAGCTGAAGTTCCTAAAAGTGCTTTTCCAAATGCAAGTCTTGATAAATTTAGAGGATCTCCAGGAATGGAAACAAGAGGAACCTCTAGACATATACCAATCACAGAAGGTAGGGTATTAAAGAAAGATTGGTTAAAAGGATATAAAGAAATTCCTAAACCAAAGAAAAAAGAAGGTGGAAAAATAAAGAAGGATGACAATGGTTATTGGAATCCTGATAACTGGGGAAAGCCTGTAGAAATAGGAAGTAATGATATAACAATGAGAGGACTACAAGAAATGGGATATAACAAACCACTTCTTGGCATATCTGATACAGGAGATACACAAATGATGTATCCTGGAGAAGATTATAAATTTGATGGAGAATCAGTTACAGAATACCCTGTTAAGAAAAATGGTGGTTGGTTAGATAAATGGAATTAAAAAACCTGTATAATAACATATTATGAAACAAGACATTTTAAAAATTTCTGGTGTTAAAGATGAGAAATCCTTCTACAAGAAGTTTCCATCAGAAGAAGCTTTTATGAAGATTCATGGAAAAGAATTCAAGAAAGCTAAGATGGGCACAGCTATGGTTAAGAAGCAATTAACACAGCTCACTGATTTTGCTAATCCTCCACAGGCACAGGTGGGAACATATATTGGTGGTAATACATCAATGTATAATCCAGTGAATTACACTGACATGTATGATGAAGCAGATTATGCTACAACAGGAATGAATCGTGAAATGAGAATGCAAGATGATAATCTTGCTGCTCAACAAGCACAGGCTACTAATGCTGATAAAGGAGGGTTTGGTAACATCATGCAATCTATAGGAGGTGTTGCTAAAATAGCAGAAGCAATGAGACAAGGAGGATATGTTCCTAGAGGTAAGAATGGTCTTATATCAATGCCTGATTTTACCAAGGCTGACAAAACTATAAACAGACAGTTTAAATACGACAATAGTAAGTTTGGTCAAGGAATGAATAAGCTTGGTAAAGACATTGGTGCAGGATATGATAAACTTGATTCTAGTCTTAGTAATGTAGGTGGTGTTTCAGGAGCTCTTGGAATTGGTCAAGATCTTTTAGGTGGTTTTCAAGAACTTAAACAAGAAAAAGATGCTCAGAAACAAGCAAATCAGTTTAATAGACTTAGTGGTCTTACAAATCAAGTGGCTGGATTAACTCCAGACATAGCTGCAAGAAAATATGTACGTCCTGAAGATATGCAAATGGATCCAAATCAATTTGCTCAATCGAATGGTTCAGCTATTGGAAATCCTTTTTTACAAATGCAAGAAGGTGGAAGTATTGGAGGAAATCCTACAGAATTGCAAAACATGTACACCAATGGAGACACTTTATATTCTGATCTTGGATATGAACCATTGAGTGATAGTGATATTGTAAAACAATATAGAAGAGGTGGACTTATCCCAAGAGCTCAGTTTGGTATAGATAAAATGGCTGGACAAGCAGGTGGTGCTCTTGGTAGTTTGATTGGTGGAGGAAAAGGAAGACCTACTGCTGGTGGTAAAATTGGTAGCACAGTGGGATCTACAATTGGTAAGTTTGTTCCTATCCCTGGAGCTTCTGCTATTCTTGGTGGTGTAGGTGGATTGGTTGGTGGTATTTTTGGTGGAAAATCTGCAGCTAAAACAGAAGATTGGCAAAATCAAGGACTACAAAATATGCAAAATGCTGCATTCATGCAAGGAACTAGAGCTATGCAAGCTCAAAACTCTGCTTACATGGAAGATGGTGGAGAAGTTGGTTTAAAATATTTAAGTCATGATTGGCAGCCACAAGTGATAACTAAGTTTGGTGATTATGATGTTAAAGATCTTCTTAGAGATGATCCAACAATGGACACTCTTAGATCTGGTGGTCATCTAAAAGACTATAGTTACACTGCTCCTAGTGCACGAGCTATGCAAACATATGCTATGGGTGGAGAACTTCAAACACATTGGGGTGGTGAAGCTGAACCTATTTCTTATAATCCATATCTACCAGATGGTGGAGAAACTGTAATGTTTAGAGGACAATCTCATGAAGAATCTGATGGACAAGGAAGAACAGGAATAGGTGTTACGTATGGTGAAAATCCTGTAGAAGTGGAAAGAGGTGAACCTGCTGTAAAACTTAAAGATGGCGGTAATGAAGAAAGTCTTGTTGTATATGGTAATATGAAAATACCTTCTTACGGGTTAAGTGAATTAAATGATCCTTTAGCAAAAGGTAAGAAGTTTAAAAACTATGCTAATCTTCTAAGTAAGAAAGAATCAAAACAAAACAAGATTGTAGAGAAAGGAACTGACATCATAAATGAAACTGATCCTGATGATGCATTTGATTTGCTTAAATTAAACTCTGCACAAGCTATGGTCAAAGGTGGTAATATGAAGTTGAAAAACTATGCTGATAAGAAGATTCTTCTTTCAGGTGTACAGAATGCAATTTTAGATACAGCAGAAGAAATGGGAGTAGAAAGTGATGCTCTTTCTAAAGGAATGATTAAACAAGATAAGAATTCAAACATGGCTAAGTTTGGTGCTAAACTTGAAACAGCTCAGAGTGGTATAAATCAACCATTGTCAAAGATTTTACCAATGAGTACATATTATAGGATTGATCCAAAGACTGATTTCAAAATGCAAACAACTCCTGAGGTAAAGAAAAAAGTAGAACAATCTCAACCTAAACCTGCTGAGAAAAAGACAATAAATAAATCTAAAGGGAAAAGTAAACCAGTTATCAATGAATCAATTTTACCAATGCCTAAAGTTGATCTTAGTATGGATAGGAGAAATTTTGATATAGAAAATCCTGAAATAAGAACTGAAGCAATTCGAGCTTTAGATCCATTTCATGCTGCTGAACCAGGACTTCCAGCATTTAAAGTATCTGATTCTCCTACAAAAGAAAAGAAAGATAAGTTTGGTATAGATGATTTGTTGAGACAACTTCAACCATATCTCATTCCAAGTAACCAAGAAGCTCTTGATCCAAATCAACTTTCTGGAGAAATGCTTGCATTAGCCACTAATCAATTACAACCTGTACAAGCACAGCAATATACACCTCAATTAGAAACACCATACAGCGTTTCTTTCCAGGATCAAATGAATGCTAACCAAGCTGATTTTAATGCTCTACAAAGACAGCTAGGATATAATCCTGCTGCTGCTTCACAACTTGCTGCACAAAAATATGCAGCTAATTCAGCCATTCTAGGACAACAGTTTAGAGCTAATCAAGAAATGCAAATGGGTGCTTACAATAGAAATAGAGGGGTGCTAAACGATGCTACACTTAAGAATTTGGCTATTCTTGATACTCAATATCAAAGACAAGAACAAGCTAAATCTAATACAAAGATGCAAGCTCAAGTGGCTCTTAATTCTATTGCTGATAAGATAGCTAAAAATAAGCTAGA
>Ga0209550_10003610_pt1 | contig 14724 bp, 7 predicted proteins | sample LauGreSuBDMM15SN_2_FD_187567 | JGI IMG/M metagenome (GOLD analysis project Ga0209550, IMG submission 187567) | Freshwater lake microbial communities from Lake Michigan, USA - Su13.BD.MM15.SN (SPAdes) (version 5) | ecosystem: Environmental > Aquatic > Freshwater > Lake | place: Lake Michigan, USA...
AATCCTGCAAAACATCTCCGCGGGTATAACCATTACCATACGCACGTGAGCCGTACCTTAGTAGCTGCAGGTCCCGTATGCAGGTATAGACGCGGTCTACCGCTGCGATGAGCCACACCTCCGTCCATAGCGATAGAGGCCCTCGCCTCGTGCTAGGAGGTCCGTTGTGTTGAGCAGCAGCAGATGAGCGCTTACACCTGCTCGACCGCAGTTAGAATTTTTTTTCTCGCTGTCGCTCTGCTAGCGCCGCCTCGCCTGTCTCTTCCCTCCCTCCTGTAGCTGTCGAGGCCTGGGCTGCGATGGCCGACGCGCAGACGCCGCGGGCGCCTGATGGGGAGGAGTCGCGCCAGCAGGGCGGATTTGGCGCGTCATCGACTAGTGTGCTCGACGCAAAGCTTGCACGGCGCAAGCTGCAGCAGGATGTGGAGCTGCTCTCCAATCGGGTCGAGCGGCTGCGGCAGGAGGAGCGCAAAGCTAAGCAGAAGGTACTAGAGACGAAGCTGCGCGGCCAAGAGATCGCCGCCTTGCAGAAGCGCAACGAGCAGGCTGCGCAAGCCAAGTCGCTCGCAAAGCGCATGGAGGAGGATCAGCGGCTTCGGGAGGTGCAGCAGCTGCGGCTGAAGCGCGTGGCCGAGAAGGAACAGGTGAGGCGCGTGCAAGAGGAGATGGCGAAGGCGAGGCGCGAGGACGTGCAGGCAGAGAAGCAGATCAAGGCCGAGAATGCCGAGATGGTCAAGTCGCTCAAACAGTTTGATGTGGCGCGGGCGCAGAAGACGCGCACCGAGATCCGCTCGCACCAAAAGATGGTGTCGCTCAAGTTCGAGAAGCAACGGGAGGCTCACCAGGAGTTCTTGGCTCAGGACTTTATCAACATGATCGCGCTCGAGGACCGGCGGCGCGAGGAGGTGGAGAAGGAGATTGCCGACATGGAGGAGATTGAGCGCAAGCACATCGAGAACTTACGCCGGCTGCAGGATGAGCAGAGGATGGCCTACGACGCGCTCGAGACGGCCCTCGCAAATAGGTAACGCCGCACGCTCTTCCGCTTATCGAATGATCGTGCGAGGACGAGCAAGTAGTGTCCCGCTGAGTGTCTCAAGACGGGTGCGGTTTGCTTGACAGCGGTGAGAGCGCGACCGTGATTGAAAACGCACGACTCTATGTAAGCTGTAAGTAAGCTTTAGTTGCTGGGCTAAGCGTCTGCGACGGCGACGCACCCGGCTCCCGGGCGACGCGGCCCGCGCCCGGGACGGGGCGGCGCGGTCCGCGGCCGGGGGCGCCCCCGGCGCCCCGGGCGGGGGCCGCGCCCGCGCCGTCGGCCCGCGGACCCCTGGCTGCGGCCCTGTGGCGACACGTCGCGCAGTCCCGGAACGCGCAGCGCGCGCCGCACCCCACCAGCGGTCAGTCTGCATGATATCACACCACGGACAGGGACAAGACAGCGCACCACACGCCGCCAGCACAGCACGCGCCCCGGGCGACTCATCCACAGCACGCCCCAGGGACCATCGACCATGCCGGATATCCCACACAACACGCCATACACACCAGGTCAACAGGGTCCGCGGCGGTGCACAGCCACAGGCCACAGGTCAAGCACAGAGCCCCTCACCCCAGAGCATTGCGGCACATGACACGGGAGCGCACGCCGGGCCGCTCAGCGTTAGCTCAGCGTCTCAGCCGGAAGCGTATGCATGCATGCATGCACATCTGTAACCCCTTCCCTCTGAGCTCCCTCGTCTCCGTCCATAAATCCGTCCAGAAATCAGCCCTCGGTGACTACCGCTCGGCCGCTACACCACTAGCGCTGGCGACGCGACCACAATCATCTGCATCCGTCCGGCATCAGTACCAGCACCGGACCTGGTGGCACCTGAGGTGCCTCTCACGTTAGGTCGTCGTCATCATCGATGGGCGCTGGAGGCGGCGGCACGGGCGCTCGTGCCGTCGGGTCGTCCTCTGGTGCGACCTCCCCAAAGTCACCTGCGCTTTGATCAGCCCCAGGGGCAGCCAGGGACACACTGCCCACTGCCGCCGGCCCGGGGCCGCCGCCGCCGCCGCCGCCGCCCATCTTGGGTGCAGTCGCGCTGACCATCCTATTCGCAGGCACGGCCGCCGTCTCAAGAGTGAGGCCTGCAAGCATAGGTTTCGAGGACAGGGTCGATCAGACTCGCAGCGGCAGGAGGGGAGCCGGCCCCAGTAGGGACATCAAGAGGCAGAAGATCGCACCCCGAGCGATTAGTGTGACGTGGTTGTCGAGGTACGTGAACACCGGCTGCGCAACGCACGCAGCGATGGCCTCGGCGCTCTGCCTGGCGTACGCGTCCAGCAGCTCGACAGCTGCAAAGGCCTCGTCGTTGCCGCCAAACCCGTCGCCGCGAGCCTGCGCAGCATTGCAGCCATCTTCGGCCGCCACAAACTTGTTAGCTTTTAGAAGCAGGATGATCGAGGAAAGCTCGCAGCGCGCGACGTTATGCGGCTGGTCTACACGCGCGTGCACGGACGCCTGGCGGCTGAGAAGGCTCGCTGCACGTGCGTACTGCTTCGCACGGTTGAGGTACTGCACAGCCGCCTTGTACGTGTCGAGTGACTGGAGCACCTGCACTTCTGTCAATTCGATAGCGTTTTCATACAGATCGCAAGCTACCTCCACAAGCTTGGAGCCGCGCTCTGTATTTTCCGACTCAATGGCGCGTGCAGCCTTGATGAGCGCGTCTGCCGCTGCATCCACCCTGTTATCTTCCTCGTGAAGCTTGGACGACTTCTCATACAACTGACAAGTCTGCTCATACAACTTGAGATTGTCCTTGGCGAGCAAGGCCGCAGTCTCGAGGTGCTTGGCCGCCATGAATTTCGAATTAGACTGCTCATGTGCCTCTGCGCACTTCATGAAAGCGCCGATGGCCTGCGGCATCGCCTTGGCCACGCGGAAGGCTACCGCTGCTTTCTCGTACTCGGTCGCCGCCATCTCGTAGTCTGGCTTCCATCGCCCAAACATGCTCGTCTTGAGCAGTTTCGCGCCTGCGGCCATGGCCGCCTCGGCCTCTGCAAGTTTACGCGCCTCCATGATGGCTCCGGGCTCGCTCGCTCGCGAGGGACGAGCGCGAGCGCGCCTGCACAACTCGTCCGGCGAAGGGGATGTGTCTGTGAATAGTCTAAGCTCACCCAGGGCAAGACTCTGAATATTTATATCTCATCTCGCTATTGCGCACATCCGATTTTTCTACCGCGATGCACGGCCACCAAGCTGAATCGGAGATCTTCAGGCTCGGGGCGTGTTGTGATAAAGACGACGAAGCGTTTGAAGAACACAAGCGAAGGCAGCGGCTCGAGCGCAAGGCACAGGAGGCGCCCAAGATAGGACAGGCGCCTCCGACGGTCTTTTCTAAGCCGCAGCCGACTAACGTTCAAGCGCTCCTGGAAGCAGAACACAGAGAAAGGCAGACGTTGCGTGCAAACCTAGTTGAATGCCAGGCTCGTCTCGATGCTTGTGTCGGGGCAGCGCTCACAGGAGCAGGTCACGGAATGAGCGAGCCAGTCAGTGCAGCTGAGTGGAGGGCTGTAGCCAAGGAGAACGAGCGCATTCTCTGCGAGCAACAGACCGAATTTGTGCAAAGCTACCGGTGAGTTGTCGCAAGAAAGAGACATTAAAATGACATGCTGTGGACACGCTCTGACTCTTTTATGCGTCGTTATGGCTCCATCGATCGTACTATCATCGGGCAAATCGGGTCATCGGGGCCGGATAGTGGATTCATAGATAGACGCCCGCCGCGCACGTGCGGCCGACGGACCCAAAGGGTACTTAGGGGAGGTATTCTTTCTGGATTCACACACTTTCCCCACCACCTGATTTTGAAGTCAATGCCGTTACGAGTGGGCCCTGTGCCTTTCGCCGCGGAGCCTGGGTGCGCTGTGGAAAGCCTGTGGTGAACTGTGGAGAGCCTGTGTGAACCTGTGTGCGCGTGCGCTCCTCCATCGCTTACGATTTCGATACAAGATCAAGATCAAGTTCCTACAAAAGAACGCCGAAAATAGAATCCTGTTCACACAAAATCACCGTGTTTCCGACGTGTTTCACTCTTCTCCATCCTCGCGACGACGTGGACGTCCAATGGCGGACGCCGAGGCCCTCCGCAACGAGGTGCGAAGCATCCTTGGCGGAGGAGGCTTCGACGAGCGCAATGATTTCGAGGACGAGCGACGCGCCACAGCAGCCTCGAGCAGCAACGGGGCAGGTGGCTTCAAACCCAAAAGCCGTCGCGCGCAGCAGGCCATGGCAAAGGCAAAAGCCACAGGCGCGTCACCGGTGGACGCCAAGCCAACGTCCGGAAGCAAAGGCGGCCTCGAAAAACTGGGCGTGGAGGGCTCCTCGTTGCCAGCTTCCGTCAAGCCTGCTGCACGTGTGCTGCTTCCTACGACTGCGTCGTGGTGGGAGGAGGTCGTCTTGGCGCCAGAGAGCGCGCAGCCAACAGCCGACGCGCTAGTGCGCGAGCGCGCTGCTGAAGCGTACGAGGCCGAGGTGGCGGCCTTTGCGCTGCTGCAGAAGAAAAAGCACGGCTCAGACCAGAAGATGGTGCAGCGTCTGACGGAGGCGGGTACGGCTAAAGATAAGATCGCCGCGCTCACGCTGCAGGCACAGGAGTCGTCTTTCCATTGCCTACCGCATGTGCGGCAGCTCCTGTCGCTGGCCGAGCGGCCACGAGCCGAGGTCAAGCTTGCGGCCACCGAGGCACTCGCCGAGCTGTTCCTCACGCGACTCCTGCCCTCCCGGCCCCTTTTGCCCTTCGAGAAGCACCCGTTGACCGCCGACGCGGCGCGTGTTGCCGCCGCCGCGGCCGCCGAGCGCGCCGGCAAAGGCAACGAGTTCGGCAAGAGCGGCGAGCTCCCGCTGCGGCTGCTGCTCCAGGCGCACTTTGAGGACGAGCTCAAGTTGGCGTACGCACGGCTCGTCGGAGCGGTCGAGGGCGGCACGCACGACCCGCTGCTGCACGTGCGCCAACGAATGGTAGGCCGTCTGTATGGTATGCTCTGCGCCAAGCCGGAACTCGAGCGGCGCGTGCTGTCGCTGCTCGTCAACAAGCTGGGCGACCCCGACAAGAAGGTCTCGTCACGTCTTGCGCACCTGCTCGGCCAGCTCACCGTAGCCCACCCCGCGATGAAAGGCGTGGTCCTCGCGGAGTCCCAACGCTTCGTGCTCCGACCTAACGTCTCCGAGGCAGCGCAGTACTACGCGGTGACCTTCATGAACCAGATGATCCTAACCCGCAGGGAGCCGCACCTCGCGCACACGCTGCTCCTCATCTACCTCGCCCTCTTCTCGGCCCGGGTCTCCTCCGGCGCGCCACTCGGATCGCGCATGTTCTCATGCCTGCTCTCGGGGCTTCATCGCGCCATCCCCTTTTGTGACGATCCGAGCACGAAGGAGCAGACTGCGGAGCTCCTGAGCTCGCAGCTCACCTCCATCTTCCGTTGCGCGCATGCCTCCTCGTTTGGCACCGCCGTTCAAGCCTTGATGGTCCTCTCGCACGCGACGGGCTTCGCACCGAGCGCGAGCGACCGCTTCCACCGCGCGCTCTATGAGTCGGTGCTCCACCCGGACTTGCCCACCTCCTCCAAGCAGGCCCTGTTCCTCAACGTCGTCTACAAGGCGATGAAGGCGGACGACACGGTGGCGCGCGTCGCCGCGTTTGCTAAGAGGCTGCTGCAAGCGTGCGCACACGCGCCGCCCTCGTTCACTTGTGGCGTCTTGATGCTTCTCGCCGAGGTAAGCAAGTCCCGCCCTCAACTACGGAAGCTGCTCACGGCACCGCCGAGCACTGCCAATGGCACGGGCGCCGTCGTGGATACCGGCGCCGCGCATGCCGCCGCGCCTGCCGGAGTCACCAAGCACTCGCCGGACGCGCTGGTCATGGGGTACGACTGGAACAAGCGCGAGCCTAAATTCGCTGGCGCTGAAGGGAGCCGGCTGTGGGAACTCACGCCGCTTCTGCACCACTACCACCCGTCGGTGGTCCAGTTTGCGCAGTGCGTGGCACGCGCCGAACCGATCAGCTACGCGGGCGATCCTCTGCGCGACTTCGGGCTGATGCCGTTCCTCGACAAGTTCGTGTTCAAAAACCCCAAGGCGGCCAAGCGACAACAGAAGGGTGGCTCCATCATGCAGCCCGTCATCGACGGCGCGGGCAGGCTCGGCGGCGGCCCTGAGGCGCTCGCCATGAACTCGCGCGGCGCCGTAGCCAGCATGCTAGGCAAACCGCTCGGCAAGATCGCGTCCGATGAGCGCTTCTTTCATACTTACTTCTCGCAGAAACGTAGTGCCGAGGAGAGGTTGCAAAAGGGCCGGCCGCCACGGCAGCGAAGCAAGTCGGCAGCTGAAGGCGTTGACGAGGATGATGACGGCAAGGATGGAAAGTACGACGACGAAGACGGCGACGAGGACGCCTTTGCAACGCGGCTAGCCCAGAGCCTGCTTGACGACGATTTCTACGACGAGGATGGCGAGGAAGGTGATGGCGAGGAAGACGGCGAGGAGGACGAGGAGGGTGAGGAGGGCGAGGAGGGCGAGGAGGGCGAGGAGGAGGAGGAGGAGGATATTGAAGAAGCGGCCGTCGATGTGGCACACGCAAAGAAATCGAGCAAGCAGAAGCGGAAGCGCGGAGGACCGACGTTCATGGACGCCGAGGAGTTCGCGGCCATGCTTGAGGCGGCTGGGGACACAAATGAAGGCCGACATCCGAAGCTTGCCGCGTGGGAAGAGGGCGGTAAAGGCAAAGGCAAAGGCAAACGGATGCGGCGTGGTCAGTGATTGCATCGCATCATTAACAATAGTCCACGTTATGTCATCTCGCATCCGTCGCCATCCGAAGCTTGCCGAGGCGCGCAGAGGCGCCTGGGAGTGGCGCTACGCGCTTGGGCGGCCTCGACGGGCAGCGCGGTGACGCACGCTAGCGATTCGGATATGTGCAACGAGCCTAACGTTAACGCGCTCAGATATCGTATTTCGCGCACTGTGTAATCGTCCGCACCGCGACCGGCCGAAAGACGCCGACGGGGACGAACGCGCCCGTCGACCGGACCGCCCGTAACGCGCCCTACGCAAAGACCCGGCCGTATGTTCTATGTATATCTAACGTACTGTGTCGATACGGCTTGCGCTTCGGCCCTTCCGTGTCGTTCGTACACAGAACACACGCAGCTGCTGTCGTGTGTCGAGGTTTCGTCAATCGCGTGTGTTTAGTGGTATCCCTGCTCCTCATGGAGACTTGCTGCGTCGGCACGCGCTGGGGCCCGTGGGCTACCAGAAAAGGCCGTCACGAGCTTCGTTGGCGACTTTCTAAATGCTCGCTGTTGCCAAAAGCCATCATCAAACAATTTGCCGTTCTCATCCGGAACTCCGACGATTATGGAGGGATGTTGTTGTTGTTGATTGGGGAAAGCGACCGGAATCATGCTGCTGGTTGTCCCCTTAGTCGCGATACTCGGAAGTGATGCTGTTCGATAGATTGACCTGACGTCCAGTAGTGACGATGACGCCTCGGTGATGCCAAGGGTTGACCCATCGGCGATGCCAAGGGTTGTGAGCAGGTGCCGCTTTAAGCTCGCCAAAGACTCGAGCGAGATGCGGACGAGTTTTTCACGCTCCTGCTTCGAAGCCCTCGTCGAGGATTCCAATGCGACTCTCGCTTGTAGTAGTTCCGTGGTGGCTTTGTGGTGCGCCTCAGAGACGATCTTGTACCGAGCCACCAGGTTTTCCAGCATGTGGTCGAGCTCTAGCTCTTTGGCAATGTGATGTTCTACCTTCTGGAGTGCTTTTCGGCACTTGTCCCGCTCGCGATCTCTCTGTTCGACTACGGCACGATACGCAGACCTCAGTTCGGCCAGCTCCTCGCTGCATTTCATCAAATCGCGATTCTTGGACAGAGTTGCCTGTGCAGCCGCCTCGACTGCCTTCGACGCCATTTCGAGTCCAGCTGCGAGCTTACCTCGTTCCTTCTGCAAAACATCCCTCTCAGCCAACAAGACCGCACTCTTTTCCGATAGCTGCTTCACTTGCTCGGTCAGCAGGTTTTCTAGAGCCCTCTTCTCACTCAGCTCGTTGTGGGCTTTACCCAAATCGACGAGTCGAAGCGCAAGCTTTGCCCGGCACGCCGATAGTTCCTTTTCGGCTCCTTTCTCTCCATTTCGATACGTGCTGAGCTCCTTTTCAAGACGGGACAGCTTGGCCTCGGAGGCCTCACTGACCTTTGCCAGCTCACCTTTGACCTTCGTGAGCTCGCCCCTCACTTGCAAGAGCTCTTGTTTCAAGCGCGTTCCTGTCGCCTCTGAGGTAGCCAGCAACTCCTTGACAGTAGCCAACTCGGTCGAATTCTGAGCTTCACATTCTTGGCGTACCGTAGCACGTACATTCTCCAGACTCGTTTGAAGACGCTCAACCTTGGCATTTGCGTCTTGCCAAGCCGTTTGAATAGCAATCATCTCCTCTTGTAGCCGGGCTTGTAACGCATTCGCCGTTTCCTTCTCACGCAGCAGCGACTCGCGTTCTTCACGAAGCGTGGCGATGTTGGCCTCGTATTGCTCAAGCTTTGCGGAGCTTGCGGAGCTCTGACATGCGGCCTGCTGCGCGGCCTGCAGCTGTTGACGCACAAGGGCGAGTTCGGACACGAGAGGTTCAATCTGCCCCTGTGACTGCTCCTGGAACCGCTCCCGTGACAGCTTACGCTCCCGGAGCTGCTCCTCGAGCTGCCCCATCTGCTGTGTCGCAAAAGCCGAGCTCTCCACGAGCTCCTCCTCGAGTCGGGCTGTGCGCTCGCGAGCCTCTTGCTGCAACTTGGCGAGCTCAATTTCGAGCTCTGTCACCCTCTTCGTTGTGGGTATCAAGCGCTTGCTGAGCTCGATGTTAGCGCTTTGAAGAATGGTGAGCTCCTCACTTGTTCGACCAAGCTCCGCCCTTGTTCCTTCAATGTCGTCCTGTAGCGTGCGGATGCCTGCCTCCAGCAATCCAACCTTCGTCTCTAGCATCGCCTTTTGTGTCTCCATTTTCATGATGCTCTCTCTCAGTGCGGTTTCGACACCGTCTGGTGATGACAGCTCTTGAGTAAGGTGCTCTCTGAGGTCTTGCATCCTGTCCTTGAGTTGCTGCGCATGCGCCAGTTTGAGCTCGGTGGCTTGGTTTCTCAGTTGCCCCGGAATGCTGAGACGGACCGTTTCAAGCTTAAGCTTCCACCACTTGTCCTTGTCCTTGAGCTGTTTGCGGGTGGCGATGGCATTCGCTTCGGAAATTTCTGAAGTTGCCTGAGTTGCACGTCGCAAGACTTTGTCCAACGCATCTCGGACTTGGCCACCTTTCAATTCAATTTGCTCATCATTACATGTTTCGCCGAGCAGCCCTTCAACAATATCGACAACAAATCCAAGGAGGCTGGCATTGATGGACTCCAGACGCTTTCCGTGGCCAGTTGAGTCTTTGGCTGCAGCCTTTGCGTCCGCGACGGCGGCCAACATGTGTGGTGTCGGGGTGTCGCGCGTGTGAACCCGTTTCGCCTTTTGTCACGTCCCTCGCACGACGCCCGACGCCCAACGCCACGCGATCGTACTCATGCACAGTACCGGTAACACCCCCGGTGTCAACAGTACCGGTAAAAAGACACCGGGGGGACCGGTAACATAAAATGATAAACATCTCAAGGGAGAATATTTCGGCAGGAAACCTTAGAAATCCCGCGCCAGCGCAGCGCGCGCCTTGCTCTATGTGGACGAGCGACGGTTCTTATATGAGCGCTGGGCGCGTACCGGTACAGTACTCTGTTTCACGTCAGCACCTATTTCGTTCGTTCTTGCCACGATGTCGGAACCAATACCCGAGAAGTGGATGGTCAACACAGAGGCCACCAAGTCAGCACTGCGCGAGATCTTGAACCGTTCAGCAGGGCAACTCGCTGACATCCTTGAAGAGTGGGACGTGGACAAAAGCGGGACGATTGACAAGCGCGAGTTCATTAGAGCATTCAATGCTGTGAGCGGCCATCCGGAGTGGGCGACGGACACGACGGGTGCCGGATCGCTGTTCGATGAGCTTGACCGCGACGAATCCGGCTTCCTCGATATTGATGAGATTCGTAACCTCGATCGCAAGCAAGGCCCAGTCGACCCCAAGAGACCCAAAAACCACAGCTACTTCGAAGGACTACCCGCGCTCACTATTGACATGAACAGTCCCAAGTCTATCACCACGCAGCTCGCAGACCATCTTCGCAAGCACAGCAGGCGCATTCTGGATCTCTTTCGCTCCTGGGACGAGGACCACAACATGAGCGTCTCACGAGACGAGTTCCATCGGGCGATGGGACAGCTCGGCGTGGCTGCTCCGGTCAAGGTCATCAACCATCTCTTCGATGCTTTCGACCTGGACGGATCCGGCGAGATTGAATTCCGCGAACTGGAGCAGATTTTGCTCAAGAAGAAAGAGATCTTTATAGACACAGAGCTTCAGAAGAAAGAGGAGCTGTCGCAACGACGCGAAGCTGCACGTGCAAGCGCAGCACTCGACACAGCACGAGCAGCCAAGAAGGACGGAAGTCGCATCGCAGCCATGGTCGAAGAATTCGGGTATCCGAGCTTACCCGACATGAAGGAATTCATGGAAAACGCAACCACCCCCACATACATGGCCATGGACGAGGCCAAGGTTGAATGCATGCTGCATCGTGCTATGCCCCTGCGCCATGCGGATCCTCCAGAAGAGGGAAGTGCGCCGACTGTCGCGCAGCAGGTAGAGAAGAGCAAGAGCACAGAGAAACCAAAGACCAAGACGAAGGACACAGAGATGGACGGAGAGGAGAATACGCTATCTCTTCTCGCACGAGGGCGTAATTCGATCAGGTCTGCCATGCGCAAGACTGCTTCTGTGGCTGCTTTGAATGACGAGCCGCTGCATAAGGCTAGAGCTGCGGCTGCTGCCGCCGAGGTGGCTGCTGATCGTGCCATGTATGCATCGGCAGCCTCGCAGCTTACCAGCAGGTCGCAATGGATTCTCTCACCGGATCAGCTGCGGCGGCCCACGCCTGCAGCAAAGCTGCCAAGCCTCAGCTTGGAAGCCCCGCCCAGGCGGGCCCTCGAGGTACCCGGACTCAACAGGCTGAGCTGCACGCCTTACCAGGTCCAGCCGCCGGCTCTGCCACCTACGCCGTCTTGGCACGAACAGGTGCAAGACCACTGGCTGAAATTCGCAGAGAGGCAGCAACATATTGACGATCAGAAGCTGGCAGCGCAGTACAAGAAGCGCCCATACCAAAAGCCCCCTGATCACCTGCCGACGGCCTACTACCAAGCGCAGCAGTCCGCGGCGAACCAGGAACGGCATAGGCAGTTTCTCGAGGAGTCGCTGCGGTCTCCAGTCGTGAGAGCAAAGGAGGCCATCGACGCTCTTCACCAAAGCTCCTTGTATCACGCCCCATCGGAGGTAATCGAATTCCGCCTGCGCCACTCGCTGCTCCGAAAGCCATCACGTGAGAATGCACTGCACCCACACGAACAGTTCTCTGGCGCGCGTGCCATCCTGCCGAAGGTTTCTGAAACAGTCGCACAGCGGGCCACGACGGCATCTCGTCCATTGATCAAACCGCCGCGACGCCGAATTCCAGTACCATCCAGTCAGTTGCAGCTGGCGCAGAGCCCGCCATGGATTACGGCGCACGTTACTTCTATCACAACTTCGATGCATGAAACTGTGGTGTCGCATCGCCCACGCACGGTAGTAGGGCAGGCCTCGCCGCTGCCTAACTCGGTGCCGCACTCTGCGTCAATGCCTTCCCTACTACCATCGCACGGTCGTCTCGGACGGATGGAGGCTCCGTTTACCCTGAATCAGGGTGGCCTAGCCTGAGCGCTGGGCCGGCCTGCGCGACATTACGCCGCATCGCTGGGCATCTCAATCCCCGGCACTGATGACTGAATCCGCCGATTCGGATTACGTTCGCGTGTTAGCGTGTGCGCGACGGCGAGTGTGGACGACTGCGCGGCACAGCGGAGTGCGCGGCGCGCGCGCGCTGGAACGGAAGTGCGGGAACACGTCGGCGCGAACGGAGCGAGTTACTCGTCGGTACGGCTCATGCGATGACAAGCTCGACTCGAGCTCGACTAGCGTAGACCCAGACCTAACCCGGACCCGCCGTTGCAGTATGTGACGTAAGTGTACGAGCGGGGAAATCTTGATTAGCACCCTCAGAGAGACTTCCACGGCGACCGGGACCGCCGCCATAACGCCGCCACGTCGGTGCGGTCCGAGCGGTCCTCTCCGCCCGCTCTTTCCGTGGCCCTCACCCTTAGCCGCACCTATGTCAGTCAGAACACAGAAGCCTGTGAGCTGTGTAATCGGTACCCATGCTAGTGTACCGAGTGTCCGGGCATGGGCGGTCCTGCCCGGGGTCGCATGCGGTGGGGGCCCGCCACGCGTTTCGTCAACGGCCAGACGGGGCGCGGCCGGGCAGGTTATGCCACGCGCCTAACGGCAACGGCTAACCGCCCACCGCCACCACGAGGTGTTTCATTCTAATCAAGATAAACGAACAGGCACGCGCCCCTGGAACCCGGCCCGGGCGGAGGGAGAGCTCGCATAAATTTGCGGCACGCGGGGACGCGGGGCGGGAGCACATCGTGCTTTGACATGCACGGTCGTCGTGCGGCCACGCTTATCCTTACATACAACATAGTCGCCCGCGGTGCCGTATGGAAACCCGCTATACAATCAAAGAATCAATAAAGATAATGACGCGCGTATGATCGAATCGCATTCCCATTCGAAAATCGTAATATCGTATCGTGCCGGCGCGGGGCCATGTACGCGAGTCGAAGTGCCCCCTGTGAGCGCTCCACCCTGCACCCTCGCTCCCCCCTCCCCCGCCCCCGGGCGGACGCGAGGTCGAGGTCGCGGGCGCGACCTCATTGGTTGGTTCATGGTTGCGATGGCGCTTGGCGGCGGATCTCAATGACGCACATGAAGTTGAACGCCCGGCTCCCGGGAAGCCGGGTCTATACAAGACGCGCGGGCCGCGGCGTACCTCATGTGAACGCTGGGGCGTCAAAGTTAAATACTCACATGTTGAGTGCGAGCACAACTACCGTTATCCTTAAGACGAAAAGTAACGCGCTAGCGCGTAGGCCGTAGCGGAGGGTCACCCTGCCAGGGTCGACCGTGAACGGGAGACGGCCGATCCCCGCGTCAGTGGCAGTGCGTCCGCGCAAACCGACCGCCCCGGGCCCCTGCGCCGAGAAGCGGCCCGTTTCGTTCGCGCCGGCTCCCGCTGGCCGCCCTCGAGCCTCGTTACGTCCCGTCTCCCGACCGCACAGACCGCACCACCCTTCCCCACCCGAAGCCGGGCCCTCAGTATCTGCTACTTCTCTCGACTCCTTCGTTCGTCGTAGCTGTACCGCGCGTACTGGCCTTCCGCGACCATGTGGGTACTCGCCCTGCACTTCAACGTGTACTCGCCCTGCACCCTGCACTAGAGCATGGCCAGGCTTCTCGAGGGTCGGGTCGGCACATGATGGCCCACGACCGCACACGGGTAGGGCCATCCCCACACTCCATGTGAGGAGCACCTGCAGTGCTCACTCTGCCTGTGCTTCTTTGACAAAGAAGGTTGCTTGCGGGTGCAGCCCCGCCTCCACGAGCGAGATGCCTGTGTTGGCCTCAGTGCCCACGAAGCGCGGGTAGTTGGAGACGAGTTCAAATGAGGCCATGGGACGTTCAGGAGGGGAGGACGACTCAACCCACCCACGCACCACAGCGAGGGTTGTCGCCTTGGCAAAGCGGCGCGAGACGCGCGGCCCATCGGGCATACGCACGATCACGGTACACGCGTCGGGTCCCGCGTCGGGCTCGGGCGGCAGCGCAGCAGCCGCATGCTCGCGCTGAATCGCCCTCTGCGCCTCAGCAGCCGCCGCAGCCTCCGCCTCTGCCGCGTCCGCAGCGCGCTTGGCCGCCTCCTGCCGCGCCTGCTCGAGCGCGGCGGCAGCCTGCGCCTCGCGCCGCCGCTCCTCCTCAAGCTCGGACTGGCGCTGCCGCTGCTCCTCCTCATTGATGACGGACGCGACGAAGTCGACCTCGAGCTCAGTGTCGACGACGCAGACGGCATCGGCGGGCCGCAGCTCCACCACGAAGACTTCAACGTCGATGCCGTCCACGGGTACCACGATGGAGTCTCCCTTGGCGAGGGTGGTGAAGACACCGGTGATGGCCGCCTCGAGGGTCGTGCGCGGGTCCATCGTACGCGCCGCGAACTCGTCATCGAGCGGCTGCAGCTTGGCAAAGGTACCCTTGGGCAGGGAGGCGCTCTCTACTAAGAGCGCATCCCCATCGTTCACACCCATCGAGCGCAGCAGCCAGAGTGGCACGACGACCGTGCCCTCGGGCGCCGAGAACTCGAGCACACCCACGTGGCGTGGCGCGCTGTCCGAGCCCGCGAGCGTGAGCCTGAAGAGCATAGGCCGCGGCATATGCGCAGAGGGCACGCGGCTCATCAGGGTATGCAAGACGGAGGCGGGCAGCAGGATCCTATCGCCCTGCGAGAGCCCGCGCACGTCATCCATGGCCTCGGCCGAGAGTGCCGTGAGCATCTCGGCCCACACGCCGGCAAAGTTGCGGGGCGGCCCTCCGAAGCCCACGCCCATGTCGTCATCATCATCGGCAAAGGCGCCGCCAATAAAGGGGCCACCGCCATACCT
>Ga0209550_10003611_pt1 | contig 14724 bp, 12 predicted proteins | sample LauGreSuBDMM15SN_2_FD_187567 | JGI IMG/M metagenome (GOLD analysis project Ga0209550, IMG submission 187567) | Freshwater lake microbial communities from Lake Michigan, USA - Su13.BD.MM15.SN (SPAdes) (version 5) | ecosystem: Environmental > Aquatic > Freshwater > Lake | place: Lake Michigan...
GAGGTGGACGATGCTGGCCACGTGCGGCTCGATGGAGACGCCGGCCTGGTAGCCGTTGCGGATGAGGTCGGTGAGGATCTCGCGGACGAGCGCGTCGCCTTCGCCGGCGTAGGTGAATGAGCTACTCTTGCCTCCAGCCGGATTACGGCGGCAGTCCTTGATATGGACGTATTCTACATACGGAAGGATCTCGCGATAGAAGGGCATCGTCTCCTGACCGTAGGAGACAGTGTTACCGATATCGAAGAGGTAGCGGACGCTCTGATGATCGACGCTTTCGATGAAGCGTCGTGCGTGCAGGCCCGAGAGTCCGCCCCAGCCTTCGCAGTTCTCATGGAGCAACATGATGCCACCGTCGGCGGCGAGCTTAGCCATCTCCTTGTAGCGACGGACGCCTTCGTCGCGCCAGACGTCTTCGGAGACGTCGCCGCGGACCCAGCTCATCGTACGGACGAACTTAGTGCCGGTGCGCTGCATGCGCGGGATCAGGACCTTGAGGTCGGCGAGGTCGGTGGCGAAATCGCCCGTGATGGGGCGGCTCCAGTTACCGATGGCGGAGGCGTAGCTGCTGACGCGCATGCCGGCAGCTTCGATTTTCTCGATGGCCTGCTTGAACTCGTCGTCGCTTACGGCCGGGCCAGAAAACTGTTTGCCGTTGAGCAGGCGGAGCTCGAGGGCCTTCCAGCCGAGGGCCTGATGGGCAGCAATCTGGCCGTCGATATCGTCGGCGGCTTCGTCGGCGAGGCCAGAGAGGGGGAAGGGGGACATGGCGGAAGAAGGGAGGACTGAATTGATGGCTGAAACGAGAGCTGAATCGAGGGCAGAATTGAAGCGGAAAGAGGGGATGGGCTTGCGGGGGAGCGGTAATGGGCGGATAAGTTCGTTATGAGATTCGCCCTGATCTTGCTCTGCTGGTCCGTCCTATGCTTTGCGGCTGAACCGGCCCGGAAGCTGAAGGTCTTCATCCTCGCCGGGCAGTCCAATATGGAAGGTCAGTCGGTCGTCGACCTGACCGGACGCGATTACAACGAAGGGAAGGGCACCTTGGTCGAGGTGATGGCCCGCCCGGGTAACGCCGAGCGCTATGCCCACCTACGCGATAAGGACGGCAAATGGGTCGTACGTCAGGACGTCTGGGTGCGTTACCAGCGCGAGAAGCAGCCACTGCTCGCTGGCGGTCTTTCCGTCGGCTATGCCGTCTACGGCGGCAAGCATCACTTCGGGCCTGAGTATCAGTTCGGGCACGTCGTCGGCGAGGCCTACCGCGATCAGGTCCTGCTCATCAAGACCGCCTGGGGAGGCAAGAGCCTCTACCGTGATTTCCGTCCGCCGAGCGCGGGCGGCGTGGTCGGTCCGTATTACACGAAGATGGTGGCCGAGGTCCGTGCGGCTCTGGCTAACCTGAAGAAAGATTTTCCGTCCTACGACGGTTCCCCTGTAGAGCTGGCCGGCTTCGTCTGGTATCAGGGTTGGAATGACGGCGTGAATCCCAAGACCGCCGTCCCCGAGTATGAGCAGAACCTGGCGCACCTGATCCGCGACGTCCGCAAGGAGTTCGGCGCGCCGAAGCTCCCCGTGATTGTCGGCGAACTGACCGGTGCATGGGTCGACGCGCCGAAGGAGTGGACGGCTTTGCGTAAGGCGCAGGCCAAAGTGGCGGAATATCCCGAGTTCAAGGACAACGTCGTGTTCGTCCCGACCCGTGATTTCGTCCGTAAAGCGGAAGACTCTCCCAATCCTGGCCATGGCCATCATGAGTTCGGTAACGCCGAGACTTACTTCCTTGTTGGCGACGCCCTCGGCAAGGCTGCCGTTCAGATGGCGGGCCGAGATCGCCAGGAGCGTTCGGTGCGCGGCTGGACCCTACGAATCGATGAACGGCTGATCGCCAAAGATGCCGCCATAGTCGAGAAGGCCGTCGTCCTGCTCGATGCGCAGCTCGCTAAGATCGAACGTCTACTCCCGGCCAAGGTCGTCGCCCGCCTCCGGGCGGTGCCGATCAACTTTACGCTACCCTATGAAAGCGGACGGGGCACGGCCGAGTATCACGGTGGGTTAGCGTGGGTGAAGCAGGCGGGTCGCGAGATCGCTTTGGCCAAGGCGATTGAGTTTACCAATGTCGACCGCCTCGAGCCCGAGATCCGACGCATGCCTGTGCTCGTCCTGCACGAGCTCGCGCACGCCTACCACGACCAAGTCATCCCGGGCGGGTATCAGAACCCTGATATCCTTGGCGCCTATCAGAAGGCCAAGGCAGCGGGAACCTATGACGCCGTGAAGCGTTGGACTGGTGAGAAGTTCGTCGATAAGCCGGCTAAGGCGTATGCGATGAATAACCAAATGGAGTATTTCGCCGAGAGCACGGAGTCGTATTTTGATCGTAATGACTTCGAGCCGTTCAACCGGGCCGAACTGCAGGCGAAGGACCCCGGTATGCTCAAGGTGGTTGAGAAAGTCTGGGGGATTGCCGAAAAGTGAGGTCTCCCCGCCGATTCTTAAGACTAGTTAGAGGAGTCTGTAATTGAAACCCGCAGGGGGATGCAGGCTAATCATGTCATCTCATGAAAACGTTGGCCCTTTCGCTTCTTATCTTAATCGCCGCGGCGGGTTCCTCGGCCTCGGCCCTCGCCAGCACTCCCGTCTCGCCTAAAGTCACGGTCGACGTCGCGGCGATTGATCGCGAGCGTATCCTGAAGGCTGCCGAGAAGGCCCTGACGCAGGCGCCGGTCAGTATCACCGCCTTCCCGGCCAAACTGAGCGAGGGTGGGGCCAACGACTTCTATTCGAATGGCGACTACTGGTGGCCGGATTCCACGAAGTCGAACGGCCTCCCGTATATTCGACGCGACGGCCAAACCAATCCGGAGAATTTCAGTCAGCATCGCCTGGTCGTGAAGACCCTGCGTGATTCCGTCTCGGCGCTCGCCGCTGCCTATCAGGTCACCGGTGACGACAAGTATGCCGTCAAGGCCGCGGAGCTGCTCCGGGTATTCTTCCTGGATGCCAAGCTGCGCATGAATCCGAACCTTGATTTCGCGCAGGCCGTTCCGGGCGTCTCGCCAGGCCGCGGCATCGGCATTATCGACGCATTGCATCTCATCGAAGTGCCCGCCGCCGTGAAGGCCCTCGAGCGCTCGTCTGCTTTCCCGGCCGGTATGGCCAAGAATTTGCGCGGATGGTTCCGTGAACTGGCGGAGTGGATGGTCACCAGCAAGAACGGCAAGGAAGAGGCCGCGGCGAAGAATAACCATGCCGTCGCTTTTTATCTGCAGCTCGCTGTCTACGCTGATTTCATCGGCGACCAAGAGAAGCTCGCCGCCTGCCGTAAGCAGTACAAGGAAGTCTTCGTGGGCAAGCAGATGGCCGTCGACGGTGGCTTCCCGCTAGAGCTCGCCCGCACCAAGCCTTACGGCTACTCGATCTTCCAGCTGGATAACATGGTGCTCCTTTGCCAGGTGCTCTCGACCAAGGAGGACAACCTCTGGGAGTTCACGCTGCCGGACGGTCGCGGTATCCGTAAGGCCGTGGCGTTCCTTTATCCGTTCCTCGCCGATAAATCCAAATGGACGCTCAAGCCCGACGTCCAAGCGTGGGAAGGTTGGCCGGCCCGTCAGCCCAGCCTACTTTTCGCTGGCCGCCAGTTCGGTGAGACCGCTTACCTAGATCTTTGGAAGAAACTTCCGTCCGACCCGACCGACCCGGAAGTGCAGCGTAATATCGGCGTCACCCAGCCGGTGCTTTGGTAAGACGGGGTTGTCATCCTTTGATTCCGCGGAATGCTGGCCGCCATGAGATTCGCCCCGATGTCATGGCTGGCCGCCTTCCTGATGCTTACCTCGGTCGCCTGCGCCGAGGACCCGCAGCGCATCCTGTTCATCGGAAACAGCTATACCGGTTCTAATAAGCTTCCCGATGTCTTTCTGGAAGTGGTCAAGAGCGCCGGTCGCAAGGAGCCAGTGGTGAAGTCCGCCACGCCCGGTGGCCAGACGTTGCACCAGCAGCTCACCCAGGCCCCCAGCCAGGAACTCATCGCGGAGGGTGGCTGGGATGTCGTCGTCCTGCAAGGGCAGAGCATGGAAGCCGCCTTAGCGGAGAAGGATGCCACGACTCGGGAGCACTTCGTCCAAAGCGCAGCCGAGCTCTGCCAGCGCATCCGCGCCAAGAGTCCAAAGGCTCGAATCTACTTCTATGAAACGTGGGCGCGGCACGCGGATTTCTGGAAAGACAAAGCCGCGCTAAAAGAGGCTGGAGCCATCGGTGCCAACCCTAAGGAGATGCAGGGTCGCCTGCGTAAGTGGTATGATTTCGTGGCCAAGGAGAATAAGGCCACGGTCGTGCCGTGCGGCGATGCCTGGGAACTCAATTACGCCTCGGCCAAGCCGATTCGCCTGCACCGCGAAGATAATTCACATCCGGAGCTGGTCGGCACCTACCTCAACGCCCTGATTTTCTTTGGTAAGATTTACGGCGTGAAGTCACCGGCTCCGAAATGGACCGGCAAGGTAGACGAGGTCCAGGCTAAGCTCATGCAGGGCTACGCCGCTAAGGTCTTGAAGTGACGGGAAGGGTAGGCTCAGCGACCTAGCCAAGCCGCGGCGGCGGTCTTGGAGTCGGTGCCGTCAAGGTGCGGCGTGGCGGAAGGGAAGAGCGTGGTGTCGTTCTCGCCGGCGACCCAGAGGGCTTGGGTCGAGGCGACGCAGAGCAGGCCCGGGACGTCGAGATACTTGGAGCCGCCGGGTAGGAACATCGGGTCGCGGTAATCCAGGAGCTGGCCGAAGCGGAAGCCAGCGGTATCGACGGCGGCTTTGACGATGGCGTTGCCGGTCGTGGCTCGGGCGGCAGTGGCAACGGCGCCCATCTGGCCGAAGCCGGCGAGCGAGACTCTCTTTACGGCTGGCTGGGAGGCGTCGCGTTTCGAGAGCAGGTAACTCGTGATGGTCATGACGTCATGCACGCGCTGGGCGAAGAGCGCGTGGTTGTAGCCGAAGGTATAGGCCGGGACTTCACGGGGGCCCGCCACGACGCGGGTCTGTTTGAGCTTCTTGTCGTCCTGGAGGAAGAGATCGGCCGTGAGCACGCCGATGCCGCGGTCGATGAGTTCCTGCAGTTCGGGGCGGATCGTGCCGTCAGGAAGGCGGGCGGAACCCTTGCCGGCATCATCGAGCCAGATCACGACGTCACCGGTCGGATTGATGGGTTGCAGCCAATCGATAGCCACTTCTTCGCCGTAGGTTGCGTTGAGCAGTTTGCCTTGGGTGCGGAAGTGGGAGTCGCGCCACTGCGTGCTGGCGTCAGGGAAGCTGATCTTACCGGCGTGGGCGTAGGGTCGGCCGATGAGGGCTTCGATGGCCGGACGGAGGACGTGCTCGCGCCCCTCGGGGGTCTTGGCGGCAACGAGGAGTTGCTGCTCCGCGTCGGACTTCAGCCACTTGAGTAGGCCGCGTTCGAATTCAGGGTCGCCGGACTTTGGCGCCGGATGGGCGTCGTCCCAGACCGTGAGCTTCTCCTTGGGTAGCGGCACATAATCCTTTTCGACGATAGGCGACGCTTGGCCTAGTTTGAAATGGCGATTCAGCACCTCGTAAAAACCCATCCGCGAGACTGCGTTGTAGTTGTGAGGGAAGTGTTCGCCGCGTTGCAGCGTCACGTAGTCCTTCTTGCCGTAGAGCGCGTAGAGTTTTTGCAGGTCGGGAAAGCCTTTGGTCGCCATCTCCTTCGTCCAGTCGTTGGCCGTATTCATGCCTTGCGGTTTCGGAGCGAAGAGGGCGGCGATTTCGACATTACCAGAATTAACCCGAAGGAGTGTGGCGTTCTCACAGGAGCAGCCGCCTTGCATCGCGGTGCTGACCATCACCACCGGGTAGGAAAGTGCGAGGCGGGGGTCGGTGGCCGCTAGGAGCATCGTCTGCGTACCGCCGCCGCTGGATCCCGTGACCGCGAGGCGGTTCGGGTCGACCTCGGGAAGGGTGAGCAGGAAGTCGATACTGCGGATTGAGTTCAGGGTCTGCAGGCCCATCACGCTTTGCAGGTTGGCTTCGGCCTGGGGACTGTAGAGTCCCCAACCTTCGGTGCGGTTCATGTCCGGGCGCTGCTTGGCGAACTTATGGATGACCTCGGGTGAGAACTGCTTTGAATCTGAATCGCTCAGGGCGTCGATCTGCCAGACGACGCAACCCATGCGGGCGAGCTGGACGCACATGGACTGGAAGCGCGACTTGCCGCCTTGTTCGAAACGCTCCTGTCCGGTCGCGATCTCCTCGCGGACGTACTTATCGGACTGGTTGAGGAAGCGTGCGTCGACCCAGTGTCCGTGCGGAAAGACGACCGCGGGCACCTTGCCTGAGATGTTCTTGGGTCGGTAGAGATTGCCCGTCACGAAGAAGCCCGGAGCGCTCTCGAAGTAGACCTTCTCGACCGTGTAGTCCTCTTGGTCAATCTTCCCGTGGATCACCGCATTGAGCGGCGTCTTGGTCGGCATCGGCCAGAGCCCTTGCGAGATGACTAGCTGGCGTTGGACAAAGTCACGGCGCGGCTCCCATTCTTGGACGGATTTCGGGGCGGGGAAGGGGAAGTACCCGTTGAGGTCTTTGAGCGGACCGAGGCGCGCGTCGTCGGCGTGGACTAGGTTCAGTAGACCGAGGGTCGCGAGGGCGAGCGTGGGGAGGCGCATGGGGGCAATATGAGCCTCGTGGTCAGTAATGGGAAATAAAAAGGCCGACCTTACGGCCGGCCTTCGATAGGGACGATAACGTGCTTATTCGGGCTGCTTACGGCCGCGCTGCGCTTCACCTGCTTTGCGCATCTTCTCGAAGAGTGGGCCGAGTGAAGGGTCGGCCTTGCGGGCGACGTCTTCGGCGACCTCGATCGCCTTGCGCTGGGCGGCGGCCGCGTCCTCGCGGGCTTCGCGCACGGCCGGGTTTTCATTGGCCTTGGCCATCGCCTCGCGGACGCGCCGCTGTTCGTCAGGAGATAGTCCGGGAATCATGCCGCCGCGGTTGGCTGGCTCCTCGCGATTACCTTCGCGCTGGCGCGGGGCTTCGCCGGGGGGCTGGGCCTCCGGTTGACGTTTGCCTTCTTCGCGTCCGCGTCCCGGCTCGGCGTTGGGCTGGCGGTTGCCGCCTTCGGGGCGGCGAGGTTGCTCGCCCTGGGGCTGGGCCTCGGGCTGGCGTCCCGGCTGGCCGGGCTGACGCTGTTCCATGGCCTTGCGGACCTTTTCCAGGATCGGGGCGACGGACGGGTCGGCCTTACGGGCGGCCTCGTCGGTAATCTCACGGGCCTTCTTCTGGGCTTCGGCGGCGGCTTGCTGGGCTTTGGCGGCCTGCTCATGGGCTTCCTTTACGGCAGGGTCCTGATTGGCTTTCTCCATGGCTTCGCGGAGGCGCTTCTGTTCGTCAGGGGAGAGCGGGACCGGGAGGCGCGGGTTGGAGCGACCTTCAGGGGCCGATCCTTCGGGGCGGACGTTCGGGCGCGGGGCATCTTCGGCCGCAAAACCGAGGGCGGCGAGGAGGAGCAGGGGTAGGTGTTTCATAGTATAGATATAACAGCGCCCTATCCTAAGAGTTTCAACCGTCTTCCGGGGACAGGCTTGCCATCTTCCACCGGCAAGGTCTGCTGGTCTCATGCTACCCCGCCTCGCACTCCTCGTGCTTTGCTGCTCCGCGCTCGTATCCGCCGGAGAGCTTAAGCTCATCTCCCTGTTCTCCGACCACGCCGTCCTCCAGGCCGGTGACGCCGCCGTCTTCGGCAAGGCCCACCCGGGCTCGAAGGTCAGCGTGAAGCTCGGTTCGACCGAAGCCACCGCCACCGCCGGCAACGACGGCAAGTGGACCACCACGCTTCGTGGCCTCAAGGCCACCGAGCAGGGCAAGGACCTCATCGTCAGCTCTGGAGAGGAAGTCTTCACCGCTCGCGACGTAATCGTTGGAGAGGTCTGGATCGGCTCCGGCCAGTCGAACATGGACTGGGTCGTCAAGAACACCACTGCCGCTGCGGACGCCAAGTCCCGCCCCGCCGATGCCGGCCTCCGCGTCTTCACCGTCGCCCGCACGCCCAAGGCCGAGCCCGTCGACGACGTCCAGGGTTCCTGGAAACTCGCCGCTCCTGACACCGTCGAGGGTCTCACCGCTACGGGTCTTTTCTTCGCCCGCGAATTGCGAGCCAACCTCATGCAGCCAGTCGGCGTCATCCATACCTCCATCGGTGGCACGCGCGCCGAGGCCTGGGGTCCGAAGGGCATGTATGCCGACGTCGCTGACGCCAAGGATTTCGACGCCAAGGAAACGACGGCCATCAAGGCCCGCGCTGACGCCCTCGAGAAGCTCAACGCCAAGATCGCCGTCGAGAAGGACAAGGCTGCGTTGGCCAAACTGCGTCAGGATGCGGGCAGGTTCGCCCCGGTTTGGTCCAATGGACCCTACATGAATTGGAACGGCATGGTCGCTCCGCTCGTCGGTTATTCTGTGCGCGGCGCCATCTGGTATCAGGGTGAATCGAACGCCGGCCAACCCGAGGCCTACAAGTGGGTCCTTGGTTCGATGATCAAGTCCTGGCACAAGGCCTGGGGCCAGGAATTCCCGTTCATCATCGTCCAGCTACCCCGCTTCATGGCCCGCAAGCCTGAGCTCGCCGTCGAGGACGGTGGCTGGCCCCGACTCCGCGAATCCATGGAATGGATCGCTGACAACGTCCCGGGTGCGATGCAGTCTGTGAACATCGATCTCGGCGAAGAGAAGGACATCCATCCGAAGGACAAACTCCCCATCGGCGAGCGTCTCGCCTATGTCGCCCTCCAGCGCGTTTACAAGACCCGCACCGACGGCGAAGCCCCGCGCGTGGAGTATGCGGTACGCCAAGGCGACGCCTGGGTGCTCACCTACGACCGTCCGGTGGTGCTCAAGAACGATGGCAAGGGTTTCGGTCTGCTCGGAGCCGACAATAAGTGGGTCTTCGGTCAGGCCAAGGCCGACGGCACGACCGTCACGGTCACCGGCGTCAAGGCGCCCAAGGAAGTGCGTTACGCTTGGTCTAACTTTCCTGAGGTCAGCGTCTACTCCGCCGGCAAGGATGGTCTCCCGGCTGGCCCGTATCGCTCCAGTAAGTAAGGGGACTTACTTCAGCGGGATGTAGCAGACATTGCTGGTCAGCATCATCATCACGAATAGTGGGCAGGTGATGAGCGGGCCCAGCCAGGTCTGTCCGCTGAGGTCGAAGAAGATCCGGTGCAGCCACGGCAACAGGAACATCATCGGGATCACGCCGAAAAGCAGGTTAACGTAGAGCCATCCGTCCGTCCAGAACGGCTGTTCCGTGGCGCCGAGGTGTAGGTATTGGAGCGACAGCACGAGGATGAGCCCGAGCGTGTTGCCGAAGGCATTATAGAGGCCGGACCGCCAGAGGGGGACGCCTTCGTGGCGCGAGCCCCCATTCACGCGGAGGGAATTGGCGAAATAGAAAATGAAGAATAACGGGATGTATTCCAACGCCACGATGAGCATCTTGGGAGGGAAGGCCGTCGAAGCGGCGACAAAGAGACAGCGGAAGTCTGAGTGGAACAGCGCATAGCAGGCGAAGAGTAGGGCGTAGAATAGCTCGACGACAATCAAGGCGAGCAAGGCGGTGCGAGCGGCTGCGCTGGCGCTGAGCTTCAGGCCCCACATCGAGGGTGTGACGCCGTGATGACGACCATGGAATCGATACGCGCCCCAGAACAGCGTCAGGGCGATTGCACCGTTGGCGAGGGCCCAGAGTAGCAGGGCGTTGTTGATCCGTTGCGGGAACCACCAGGTCTGCTTCACCGAGCTCGCTTCGGGGAAGACCGTGAACGTCGCCATCGCGAGCGGCATGAATAGTACCGCGGCCACCAAGGCCCCGAAGCAGAACAAGCACCACGTGAGCTTACGGCCAGAAGGGGTCGGGGCGGGGAGGGCCGGTGGAGTCGGCTGGCGGACGGCGGCGAAGAAGGGCAGGCGCAGGAGCAGCCCAGCGCAAGGGATCACGAAGAGTAGTCCGCCGATGAGGCTTATGGTGGTGGCGGCTTCGCGGAATTTCCAGCGCTGGTCTTCGGGCGGTAGCGGCGACGGGGCTTGTAGGGTGCGGTCGAAGAATTCCAGAACGTGCGCGACGAAACGGTCGTCGTAAGGAAGCAGTGGGTGGATACCGGATGTATTATGGACGATACGGTACGTGCGTTGGGCGGTTTCGCCGTAAGCGCGACCGATCTCAATCGCCTTCAGTTTATCGTCGGCTGGCCGGGCGGAATTGACGAGCGCCAGCGACTCGGCGGCCGTACGCATGTCGGCGCTGCCGGCGACGTTACGGAAAGCGCCTTCATCCGAACGCGCGTAATCCATGCCCACGTTGGCGTCGATGGGGGCGAAGAGCTCATCTTTCATCGTGAGGACGTAGCCGCCGACGAAGATCGTCGTGAGCAGGTTCTCCCGGCGGGCCGAAGCAATCTCTTGTTCCGTCACCGTGCGTCCCTGCTCGGAGTCGAGGCGCGTCGCGCGTCGCAGGGCCGTGGCCTGGCGGGCGCCAAACTGGGAGGCCGTCTGCATGACGGCGTTGCCGCCGGCGGAGTAGCCGAAGGCGCCGACGCGGGAGCGGTCGATGAAATCTGGGCCGGTCTTGCCGTGGACGTACTCTGCCATCGCGATGAGCCCGTAACCTTCCTTCGTCGCCGAACGACGTTCCATCGTTGAGCTGGAGGCACCTTGGTTATAAGGGTCGATCGTGATGACCACGAAGCCGCGACGGGCCAGCTCCATCGAGAAGGACGCCATCGTCTCCTTGCTGCGTTCGAAGCCTGGGCAAATCAGTACGGCCGGGGCGGGGTGTTCACGGGTGGCGGTGGCCGGACGAAATAGGTCGGCCGTGACCCATTGACCGTTGACCGTATCAAGCCGGAAGTCCGTGACTTCGACGCGACCTCCGTCGCTTTGAATCACATGACTGGATAGACCCCCGCCGAAAATCATCAGCAGGGACAGAATCAGCAGGCGCCAATGGGAGGAGGTTGGGGTCACGGGGGTCACATCCTGCAGATGAGCAGTTCGCGTTCGTAGATGAGTTCCTTGGGGAGGCGGTCGTGGAGGTCGAGGAAAAGTTCCTCGTGGGCCATGACTTCGGCCCGCTAGGCCTGCCGATCGAAGGACTGCAGCTCCTCGAAGCGTTCTTTTGAGAAATCGATACCAGCCCAGTCGATATCCTCGTAGCGGGGCATCCAGTCGTGATGAGGGGAGTCGCCAAGTAAGTCAGCTTACCTGGCGAAGTGGATCCTCGACCTGCTTACGCAGGCATCGGCGGTGGTGTCGGCTTGAAGGTTCCAGTCAGGCTGGTTTCATCTGCTTACCCCGCTATGAAGCACCTGCTTGCCTTGCTCAGTCTGACTTTTGTCTTGGTTGCCGCCGAGCCCCCGAAGGGTGAGCCGACGAACGCCAAGGAAGCGGCGGCGCAGGCTGCCGCAAAGAAGGCCGCGCAGGACAAGGTCGTCGACGAACGTTATCAGGCCTTAGTCGCCAAGCTCTCGCCGGCGGAGCAGGCGTGTGAGGCGGTGCTCCAGAAACAGCTCGGCAGTTTCTATCTGCCCCTGCACAAGCGTGACAAGATCGCCGGGAAGTCGAATGCGTGGGATTTCGTGAAAGACGACCCCAAGCTGCCTCGCGTGCTATTGATTGGCGATTCCGTCTCGCGTGGCTACACGCAGCCAACGCGCAAGGTCCTTGCGGGTAAGGCGAACATCCACCGAGCGCCGGCTAATTGCGGTCCGACTACTTCAGGTCTGAAGAATCTCGACGCCTGGCTCGGCGAAGGGAAGTGGGATGTCATCCATTTTAATTTCGGCATCCATGACCGTTCTACGCCAGCGGCCGACTATGTGAAGCGTCTCGAGGAGATTGTGGTGCGACTCGAGAAGACCGGCGCCAAGCTCATCTGGACCAGCACCACGCCGATCCCGGATAACCCGGCGCAGAAGCAGACGGCCGCATCAGTTATTGAGAAGAACGCCCTCGCCGCTGAAGTCATGAAGAAGCACGGCATCCCGACGGACGACCTCTTCTCGGCGATGACTCCCCGTCTGGCCGAGTTCCAGCCGCCGCTCGACGTACACTTCACAGGTGCCGGTTATGACTTCCTCGGCGCCACGGTAGGCGAAGCGATCCTCAGCCGTCTCAAGTAAGGCTCCGCTCAGTTATGCCTGGGCGGGGCCTTGGGCGAGAGCGCCAGGCGGAATTGGTTCAGGCAACGCTGATCGGGCGTGGTGTCCACAATCGCAAACGTCACCCGACGGAACGCACCCTTGAAGGGGCCGTCGAGGGCTTGTCGGAAAAGATCGGCGATGAGCCCGGGGTCGTTCGCGAAGTTGCCGCAGCCCCAGGCCCCGAGTACGAGGGTGTCATGGCCATTGGCTTGGGCGATCGCGAGCACCTTGACGATGCGCGCGCTCATGGCTCCGGGAATCTTCGCTTGGTCGAGTGGGGCTACGTCACGGGCGTCGCAGGCGGCGGCGGAGACGAAGGCGACCTTGAAGGGCGTCTCGAGCATGCGATGCTCATCGTCCCGGAAGACGGGAACATCGGGTGAATAAATCATCGCATCAGATCGGAGTGCGTTGCCCTGCTGCAGGTGGAAGGCGTACATCGGCCCGCCGAGTTGGCAGGCGAAGAGCGCGGAAGAACGGCAATGGTATTCCTCTTGGGCGCGTTCGCCGGCGAGGAAGCCGCCTCCGGCGACGGTCGGTGAGGCAAAGTTGAGCACCAGTGTGCGCAGTCCGGACGCATCGTGGCGGGCGGCCGCGGACAGGGAGGTATCATCGGTAACTTCGATGGCCGTCGCGTGCGATCCCGTGCGGGGGGTGGTGTGCCGATGGTCGGGCGGTAGATGGGTGGTCCGCGCGACGGCCGCGGCGATGTCAGCGGCGATGTCGACCTGTTGGCTGGTCGGCGAGGCGTAGAGGCCCAGCTCGATGACCTTCATCGCCTCGCGCCCCAGTTTATTAGCGAGTTCTCGTGGAATCTTGGGGTCGAAGGACATAATTGGCGACGCATTGAACATGCCGAAGCATCGGCCCGAAGCCAACCGCAACCTATGACAGGAGGCGGATTTGACGGGGCGGCTGCACCCGGGTATAACACCTTCATGCCGCAACCCCCGCTTACTGTCTTCTATAGCCCAACCTATGTCGTCGAAGGGAGGACCGAGACCGTCACGAAGTCCAAGCTGGTCGCCGAGATGATCGAAGCCGGTAAGGCGGGAGAGGTCTGGCTGGAGGCGCCCAAGCTCGCGACTCGGAAGGAGCTCGAACTGATCCATACGCCGGAGCACGTGCGGAGCACTTTCGAGGACAAGGGAAGCTTCCTAGAGGTCGGTGCTTGGTCGCAGCCTCTATTGGACAGCATCCTCGCCTCGACTGGAGGCATGCGCGATGCCGTCAAAGAGGCGTTGAAGAACGGTCGTTCTGGTAGCCTCTCCAGCGGCCTACACCATGCGCGTAAAAATTCAGGGAACGGCTTCTGCCAGTTCAACGGACTGGCCCTCGCCGCGCTTGAGGCCCTCAAGAAGGTCAAGACCGTCGGTATCCTGGATCTCGATGCGCATGCGGGTGGTGGGACGTTCGACATTCTTGGCGACCATAAGCAGGTCTATCTCGCTGATGTCACCGTCAACTCGTTCGACTCCTGGGAGCCGTCCGATCCGGCCCGGCACTTCTATGTCGAGGTCGACAAGCCGAAGGACTACCTCAGGCACGTTGAGGATGCGCTGCACTCTTTGGAGCGCGTGGATTTCCTGATCTATAACGCCGGCATGGACACCTATGAGAAAGCCGGCGGCATGAAGGGCATCACCAAGGACATCATCCGCAAGCGCGAGAAGCGCGTCGTCCAGTGGGCAAAAGCTCGGAAGATACCGCATATCTTCGCTTTGGCTGGCGGCTACAAGTGGGGAGGCCTCACCTTGGAGGAGGTGGCCGAGTTGCACCTTGAGACCGTCAAGGTCTTCGCCGCCTGATTACTCCGGCTTCGGGATGTTTAGTTCCTGAAGGCGGAACGCGCCGCCCTCGGCCGGGAGAACCACGAACAGCTTGCAAGCGCGGCTCTGGGCCAGGGCAACCATCACATGCCACTGCGACTGAGGGACGCTCGCGACGACGAACATCGGTATTGCGCCCGGTTCGGTGCCGGAGGGTTCCTCGATGGCCACGCCCTTATGGTCGACGTCGAAATTATGGGCCAGCCATTTGCCTAGTTCTTTGGCGAGGCCGAGCATATCAGACGTGCCGTCCTCCACTTTGGATTGATCGACGAGTGCCCAGAGCGGGATCGCAAAGTTATGTTCCAGATCGGCCATTGGCGTGGCGGCGGCAGTGCGTCAGGCCTGCTTGATCAGTTCGGCCGTCGCGGGGACGTCGGAGATGATCTGGTCGGGATCCGGACCGATGCCGATGTAGCGAAGGTTCGGGAGGGTGGGCAGGGAGCCGCCGCGGGAAGCCAGGCGGACAATCTCGGCCATCGTGAAAGCCACGTAGCGACGTGCCTCGGCAGGCAGCTGGGCGTAGGAGCGCACCTTCGTGATATCGGCCGTCCAGCCCGGCAGGGTGGCGTAGATAGGCTGCAGCGTGCGCCGCACGGCGTCATTGCGGGGGACGCCCGAGAAGACTTTGCCAGCCGCGTCGCGGTAGCCTGTGCAGACGAGTAGGTCGCCGCCCTTCCACTCGCCGTGGGGCGAGAG